>JGI24112J20307_1000030_pt1 | contig 27873 bp, 28 predicted proteins | sample SubbioR11_8A_Aug_FD_20307 | JGI IMG/M metagenome (IMG submission 20307)
CATCGAGGGCGACGACCGGCAGGCCGCCAGCGCGCTTAAGAGGCGCAACAGGCAAGAGCGCCAAGGGGCGCAACCGATCTTCGAGACCTTCGCCGAGGCCGACGATAGCCCGCTGCCTCTACACTTTGTTGAACTTGACGAGCTACCCGACGACTCGCCCGCAGCCGTCCGTCAAAAAGAGGCGCGCTTTGCCGAGCTGCTCGCTTCCGAGGACTACACCCTGGAAGAGCTAATGGCCGACGCCTGGTGCGCCGCGTTTGTCTGGCCCAAGATCCCTCACCCTAACCCTCTCCCGGGGGGCGAGGGCAAGGTGGTTAAGCCCATCACCCAGGCTGACCTCTTTAAGCTGCGAGCGACCAAGCAGATGCCCGCGGAGCAGCAGCGCGAGGTTAAGCGCCTGGCCAGGCACTACAAGTTCTTCCACTGGCACCTGGCCTTCCCGGAGGTGTTTAACCCCCCCGCCTCCTTGGGGGGTTTCGACGTAGTGCTCGGCAACCCGCCGTGGGAGCGGATCAAGATTCAAGAAAAGGAGTGGTTTGCCGTCCGGCGCCCTGAGATTGCCAATGCCCGCAACGCCAGCGAGCGCGGCAAGCTGATCCGCGCGCTCAAGGACGAAGACCCCGAACTCTATCAAGCCTTTGAGCAGGCCAAGCGGCAGGCGGAAGGCGAGAGCCACTATGCCCGCAGCAGTGGCCGCTACCCGCTAACCGGACGGGGCGACGTGAACACCTACCCGCTCTTCGCCGAGCTGGGCCGCAGCCTGCCAAACCCGCGCGGGCGCATGGGCATGATTTTGCCCTCGGGCATCGCCACCGACGACACCACCAAGTTCTTCTTTCAGGCCCTGGTCGAAACCAAGACGCTCGCCAGCCTCTACGACTTCGAGAACCGCAACGCTATTTTTCCAGGCGTTCACCGCAGCTACAAGTTCTGCCTCTTGACCCTCTCCGGCGAAGGGCGGCCCACCCAAGCAGCCGAGTTCGTCTTCTTCGCGCTGGATCCTGCCGACGTGCGCGACCCCGACAAGCGCTTTACCCTAAGCCCGGAGGACATTGCGCTGCTTAACCCCAACACCAAGACCTGCCCGGTCTTTCGCACCCGGCGCGACGCCGAGATCACCAAGGGCATTTACCGCCGCGTGCCGGTGCTGGTCAACGAGGCCACCGGCGACGACCCCTGGGGCATCAAGTTCATGGCGATGTTTCACATGTCCAACGACTCCGGCCTGTTCAAGACGAGAGAGCAGCTCGAAGCTCAAGGCTTCACCCTGCGCGGCAACCACTTCGTCCGGGGCGGCGAGGTCTACCTGCCGCTCTACGAGGCCAAACTGATGCACCAGTTCGACCACCGCTTCGCCACCTACACCGCGAGCGGCGACACGAGGGACATGACGGTAGACGAGAAGCGCGACCCGCAGGCGCTGCCCATGCCGCGGTACTGGGTGAAAGGGACCGAGGTCATCAGGCAACTTGAACCCAATCAGCGTTGGCAACTATCGTACCGGCGGTTTGGGCCTTCAACTAACGAGCGGAGTATCATCGCCAAGTTTTCACCCGTTCTTGGACTTGGTGACAGCGAATTCATTACATACCCTTCAGATGCCACTACCGCACAGGCTTGTAAACTCCTGCAAAATTTCAACACTTACGTGTTTGATTACGTGGCGCGAAGCAAAATAGGCAGCACTAACGTCAACTTCTTCATTTTGAAGCAACTCCCCGTCCTACCTCCCACCACCTACACCCCACATACCAGCCATTTCATCCCCCCCCGCGTGCTAGAACTCACCTACACTGCCTGGGACATGCAGCCCTTCGCCCGTGACCTTGGATATAACGGCCCGCCCTTCATCTGGGACGACGAGCGGCGTTTCTGGCTGCGCGCAGAGCTAGACGCGCTCTACTTCCACCTCTACGGCATTGGCCGGGACGACGTGGCCTACATCATGGAGACCTTCCCCATCGTCAAGCGCAAGGACGAGGCCAAGTATGGCCACTACCGCACCAAAGAGGCGATTCTGGAGCTTTACGACGAAATGGCGCGGTGATCCTGCGGGTACTCGCAGGACAGAGGGGCGGGAGTATGGGACAAGGCTTGACCCGCCGGCGGCGGACTCGAGGGTGGCGCATGACCGGCCAACAGGGGCGGTGTAGCCTGCTGTGCTGTTCAGCCAAGAAGCTGTCGATTATGCCGCATCTGCGGTAACACCTGCGAGACTCCGAGTTGACCGACCAAACAGCAAGGTTGGGCATCCTGGTCTAAATTGACGTAGAATAGCAGGTAACGGGAAAAGCATCGGTTACTCGTGCAAGGAGCAATATGACGATCACTCAAAAGATTCAAGCGGGCGTACAGAAGCTGCCGACAGCGTATCAGGCCGAAGTCCTCGATTTTGTAGAATATCTCCTCACTAAAGCCACACGAGGCTCCTCGGAGCCTGAAGAAAGCCTCTGGAGCGATCTATCCCTTGCCTTCGCCATGCGTGGTATGGAAGATGAAGGCTCTCCTCACTATGCCAACGCCGATCTGAAAGTGACATTTTCTTGAAGCAGGCCGGACAGATCATCCTCTTTCGGTTCCCGCAAACCGATTTGGAAGCAGGAAAACTCCGTCCCGCCCTCCTGCTCGGCAAGTTACCGGGGGACTACGACGACTGGTTGATCTGTATGATTTCCTCACAGACCCGCCACTGTATTCCTCAGTTTGACGAACTGATCCAAGAACAAGATAGCGACTTCCCGCACAGCGGCTTGAAGGGTGCCAGCGTAATCCGGGTTGGCCGCCTAGCGGTAGTTGAGGGGAGTGTGCTGCTGGGCGCGATCGGCCAAATATCGCCCGAAAGGCTTCGGCGGATTAAGAACCACCTGGCAGCATGGCTGGCGCGGGTCTCATAACCGGCAACTAAGCGTCGAGACGTGACCTACAGCAGGGAGGCCTTCCCTATCGCCAAGCGCAAGGACGAGGCCAGGTACGGCTGTTACCGGACCAAAGAGGCGATTCTGGAGCTTTACGACGAAATGGCGCGGTGCAAGGGCGAAGGGTGGGAGTACCAGTCACGGCTTGACCCGCCGCCGGCCAGTCTGCTGATGGCGCATGACCGGCCAACAGGGGCGGTGTAGCCATAACGATAGCGATACGGCGCTCAGAAAAGCAGAAGCCACGGTGCTGACCAGGTGCCTTCATGCACCATGACTGCACCGAGCTGAAAACGGAGTAGACTTAGCCATATGAGCGCCATTGCCAACCTCATCGAGGTCAGAGCACTTCCTGACTACAAGCTTTGGCTGCACTACGACGACGGTGTGGTCGGCGACATCGACCTCTCTCAGCTGCTTGGCCAGGGTGTCTTTAACCTCTGGAATGACTATCGCAGGTTCGAGCAGGTCGTCATTGGACCCCACGGTGAGCTTACCTGGGGTGATGACATCGAGCTATGTGCCGATGCCCTTTACCTGGAGCTTGCGGGCAAACGACCGGAAGAGGTCTTCGCAAGCCTGAGAGCCGAACACGTGGATGCCTGAGATAAGCCGCTTCTACGGCATTATCGTCAAGATGTACTTTAACGACCATACACCACCCCACTTCCACGCCTTCTACGGCGATCATGAAGTGCTCATCAACATCGCGACGCTGGCGGTGATTGCCGGCAAACTGCCGCCTCGAGCCCTGGGATTAGTCACAGAGTGGGCAGCTCTTCACCAGGACGAGCTTTTGGCGACGTGGGGACGAGCGCGAAAGGCTGAGCCTCTTGGCAAGATCGCCCCACTACCGTGATGGAGACGTAGCATACCAGTACCGGGCCAAGCATCGGTTGCACCAAGGAGCAATATGGAACTACAGACACATCGTCAGGGTCGATAAGATGAAGGCGTACAATCAGGTGAACTTGCTGAACGGCTATGGCCTGTTGACCATCATTTCACCGAAGGAGGTGAGGTTCGATGACGAAGAGCTTTGACGCTCTTGCCTTCAAGTGGCAGGCGCAGGACCGCATTTATGAACAGGTCAAGGGGATGAACGCCGCCGAGGAGGTTGGCTATTTCCAGCGCACGGCTGAAGCGGGTGAGCTTGGGGCGTGGTGGCGGAAGGTCAAGGGCGCGCAAGAAGCCGCCAAAACGCCGGTTGTGGGCCAAGGTAAGCGCGACGGGTAAAGATAAAGGCCGACGAGCGGGAGTATGGGGCGCGGCTGGACCCGCCGGTAGCGCATGACCGGCCAACAGGGGCGGTGTAGCCTGCTGTGCTGTTCAGCCAAGAAGCTGTCGATTATGCCGCGTCTGCGGGGTAACTGCTAGTTATCCGATGAGAAGACGTTAGCCGCAGCGCGGTGCTGGTATACTAGGTCAGCGAGGTGACCTATGCGAAAACTGGCCGTGATCGAGGAGCAAATTCGGAATCTGAGTGGCGCGGAGCTGACGGAATTTCGCAAGTGGTACGCCGAATTCGATGCCCAAGCCTGGGACCGTCAGTTCGAGGCCGATGTGAAGGCCGGAAAACTGGACGCGCTGGCCGAGGCTGCGCGTAAGGCCTATGAGGAAGGCAAGAGCACGGAATTTTGAGGCACTTCGCTTCACCCGATTTCTGGTATTACTATCGCGCGTTGCCCGCCGACGTGCAGCAGCTTGCAGATCGCTGTTTTGTACTCATGAAAGCAAATCCCCGCCACCCCTCAATACATCTCAAGCGCGTCGGCCAGTTTTGGTCTGCTCGCGTCGGGCTCCACTGGCGTGCCGTTGGTACCGGCGTGCAAGACGGCATCTCGTGGTTCTGGATAGGAAGCCATGCCGAGTACGACCAACTCATCGGATAACCAGCGTTTGCCGAGGATGAGGCAGCCTTGGCGGCTGACGAAATACTGGTGCAAGTGCCCGTGGAACTGGCGCCAAAAGTACAGTTCCTGCGTGTGTCTGTCCACGAACGTCTTGATCACACTCCTGCTGTAATCCGTCACGTGACGCTTGTCAGTTCCCAAAATCCCATGGCATAAAGCGCCTAGCTAGAAGTCATCAGGGAAGTCGATTTTGGCGCGGTTGGGGGCGCTTTGTGGGACGGACTCGGGCTCAGCCGGCTCTTGGCGCTGCCGCGCCTCCTGGCGCAAGCGCGCGCGCTCAAGGCGCTCCGCTTGGCGGCGGCGTTGCGCCTCGGCTCTTTGGCGCTCGCGTTCGGACTTGTGCCACTGCTCTTCACGCCGGCGCTTGGCCAAGGCGCTAGCCAGCTCTTTGACCGGCTCGATCCGCTGCCCTAGCGGCGAGATCTTATGGCATTCGCGCCAAGGCTCCCAGGTGTAAGTAGCGCTCAAGCGGAAGAGCTTGTTGGGGGTAGCAGGGGTGTAGATGTAGACCCATAACTCCCCCTGCTGAACTCGCAAGGGCGCTATCGCCTCCTCGAGCCTGACCGAGGCGCCGACAGCTAAGAGCGGCGTTAGCTCGAGCCAGCCCAACTGGTTGGTGGCGTCTTGCAGGGCTAGCTCGAGCACCTGCACGGGGTACGGGCTTAAGTTGCTGATGGTGAGCTTAAGCAGGTCACGCCCTTCGCCGGGGAGGATCTCGCCCTGCGTGACTAGCAGCTCGGGGCGGGTATAGGGCGCTAGCTGCCGCGCCTGGCGGCGCCAGACCGCCCGTAGCCAGAGCAGCGCACTAACCAGCAGCAGGCCAAGCAGCACGGCCCAGGTGGTGTTGCTCCAGGTTGCCGGGTTCCAGTTAAACCCGATCAGCCACGCCCAGGCTGCCAACAACGTGTCGATAATGGCTTCGGCCATCTGTGTTAGCACCTGCGCCATGAGCCTAGTTTAGCCCAATGAGGTGAGCAGCCCCGCCTCAACGTAAAATCACAAACTCCATCTCGACCGGCCCGGTAACGTTAACCGGCGTTTGGCTAACCAGCCCGATAACCGCCGACCCTTCCAGGCGCAACAGCGAAGCGGTGAAGCTCTCCAGCACTGAAGCGGAGATGTCAGGCCGCACCTGCTCAAACAGCCCTAACCGTCGCAAGCGGTTGGTCGCTTCGGCTAACAGGCGGGTCAGCTCGAGCCGCAGCTCGCTCTGACTGACAGGCAACTCGGCTGAGCCGAGATGGAGCTGGCGGCTTACTACTAGCTGTCCGGCTCTGAGCAGTTGGTGATTTTCACGCGCTTCGACCATCACCTCGACCCGCGAGCCGGCGAACTGGTCGCTGCGGGCTAACAGCACGACTAAAACCTCCCCCGGCGCTTCGTAGGCAGCCTGGATCAGCCCGTTAACCTGCTCGGTACTGAGCGTGACCGGCCCGCCGCCGCGCCGCGCTACCGCCGCATTAGCCTCCTCCACCAGCCCAATCAGCGCCTCGCGGATGGCGGGAAGCTCCTGGGCGTTAATCACTCCGGCGTGGACTATCTCCCCCCGCCGATAAGTGAGGTTACCGGCCTCGACCTGAGCGGCGCGTTCGCGCTGCTGCGCTAGCTCGCGCGAGGCTAGCTCGAGCTCCTGGCGCAAGGCGTCCATCTGGTCCTGATAGACCCCGACCAGTGCGGCTAAGCGCTGCACGTTTTCCTGCACCTGCTCGTTGTCGCTACTAAGCTGCTGATTAGTGGCCTGCAAGGCTTCATTGCGCATAATCAGCAGCTCGTTCTGGCGCTGGAAGTTCTCAGTCTGCAAGCGGAGGTTGCTAAGGTCGGCCTGGGTTGCCAGCAACTGGGTGCTAAGCCCTTCGGTGGTCTGGCGCAGCTCGAGCACCTGATTGACCGCTTCGTCACGGGCGGCGAGGGCCTGCTCGAGCTGTAATTGGACCGTGTGCAGCTGCAAGCTGGCAGCTTCTACCGCACGGGTGACCTGGGTCACGTTGGTGCTGAGCTGCTCGACCTCCTGGTGCAACTGCTCGGTTTCGGCCCGCAGGGTGTCGCGCTCCAGGCTGGCCTGGTCGCGCTGGCGCTCTGCCGCTTCCCGCTCATATTCAGCCAGCGCCACCGTCTCGCGCGCTTGCCGGAGCTCAGTCTGGCTCTCCCGAAGCTGGTGCTGTAAGGCATTTAGCTCCTCAGCCGCACGCTGAGCGTTGACGATGACGCTAGCAGCGCCGCGAAACGCTAGCGCCAGCACGGTCAAGGTAGTGAGCATAATCAGGATCCCCACCGCAATCCCTACTATCTGCCCGGTTCGCCGGGGGCGCCAGCCGAACAGCGTGAGCCGACGACGGCCTACCGCCGCGCCGAGCACATCGCCAGCGTAGGCGATGACGCCAGCCAGCAACATCAGCACCAGGACTAAGACTACGGTGTATAGCATAGCTTTACTCTACTCGCTACCCCTCTCACCTCAGAGCGCAAAATCGCTTCCTAGGTAGTAGTAGCGCACGTCGGCATCAGCAGCGAAGGCCGCCGGACTACCCTCAAAACGCACCTGGCCATCAAACATCAGATAGACCCGGTCGGCAATCGCCAGCGTTTCGCGGACGCTGTGGTCGGTTAATAGCACGCCCAGGCCGCGCCGGGCGCGCAGCTCGGCAATCAACGACTGAATCTCGCGGATCGACTTGGGATCGACGCCGGTAAACGGCTCATCCAGCAAGATAAAGGCCGGCTCGGTAGTGAGGCTGCGGGCCAGCTCGAGCCGCCGCCGCTCACCCCCCGACAGGGTGTCAGCGCGGTTGTTAGCCAACCCACTCAGTCCGAACTCCTCAAGTAGCTCATCAGCGCGCCTCAGGCGCTCGCGTGGGCTCAGTTGCTGAAACTCCAAGATGGCTAGCAGATTGTCCCGCACGCTCATTTTACGAAAGGCGCTGGGCTCTTGTGCCAGATAGCCCAGGCCATGACGCGCCCGTTTGTACATCGGCCAGGCGGTGATGTCGCTGTCACCTAAGCGAATCTGGCCAGCGTTGGGTTTGACAAACCCGACCATCATGTAAAAGGTAGTGGTTTTACCCGCTCCGTTGGGGCCGAGCAGGGCAACAATCTCGCCGGGGGCAAGCGCTAGGTTAACGCCTGCCACCACCGTCCGCCCGCCGTAGCGCTTGACTAAGCCATCAGCCTGCAAGCGTGTTGCCGCTACTGCCTGAGTCGCTGAAACCGCGGCCACAGCCGTCCCTTCGGGGTGCTTCGCCAACATAGCAAGATGCTATCATCTAATGGGTGAGAACTGCGCAGCCTGTTAGACTTGCCCCCATGTTACTATGACGATAGGGGCCCTTAGCTCAGTGGTGAGAGCAGGCGACTCATAATCGCTTGGTCGTTGGTTCGAATCCAACAGGGCCCACCACCAGTAGTCAAGTAGTCAAGTAGTCAAGTAGTCAAGTAGTCAAGTATTCAAGTAGGGGCGACCCCACGTACGCCTTCGCTCGGCGCTTCGCTGAAGGTCGCCCTGTTTTCATCCCTGGTACGGCTGTGCCCTTTGGGGTGAACCCTCGGCGCCGCAGCGGAGGTTGTGGGTTGTAGTGGTTTTCCTACTCCCCACTTCCCACTGCCCCGACACGACGCTGATACGGCTTCGCCACGGCACCCCGCTAATGCGGATGCGGCGCCGTAGGCGGCTGACCAAAAAGCACCGCCAGCAGTACCACCAGGCTGCTAAGCAGCAGCAGCGCCAGGGTGCGCTTTAAGAGATTATCCACAAGCCTCCTCAGGCCGCCGCCAGCTCCGGCAGGCGGCCCACCTCAGCCGGCATGGGCGGGGCGAAGCGGCGCAGCCGGAGGGCGTTAGTCAGTACAAAGATGCTCGATAGGCCCATCGCGGCAGCCGCTAACACCGGCGACAGCAAGAGGCCGAAGAAGGGATAGAGCGCCCCGGCAGCCACCGGGATCAGGGCGGCGTTGTAGGCAAAGGCCCAAAAGAGGTTCTGCTTGATGTTGCGCAAGGTCGCTTTGGAGAGCGCAATGGCGTTGGGGACATTTCTTAAGTCGCCCGATAGCAAGACCACGGCAGCCGCTTCGATAGCGACATCAGTCCCGGTGCCGATAGCGATGCCGACATCGGCTTGGGCCAGCGCCGGCGCGTCGTTGATGCCGTCGCCGACAAAGGCCACCTTGCGACCTTGGGCCTGTAGCTGCTTGACTGCCGCCACCTTGCCGTCAGGCAGGACTTCGGCTAACACCTCGTCGATGTCGAGCGCCCTGGCGATGGCCTGGGCGGTACGCCGGTTGTCCCCGGTGATCATCGCCACCCTGAGGCCGAGACTGTGAAGTGCTTGGATGGCTGCGGGGCTCGAGCCCTTAAGGGGGTCGGCCACGGCGATAACCGCCGCTAGCTTACCGCCAATGGCAGCGTACAGCGGCGTCTTACCCTCGTCAGCTAGCCGTCCGGCCTCCTCAGCAAAGAGGGTCACGTCCAGGCCCAAGCGGGTCATGTAGCGGTCGGCGCCTACCTGGACGAGCTGGCCATCGACCTCGGCCTCAACGCCGAAGCCGGGCGTGGCATTAAACTCCTGGGCGGTAAGCACCTCCACACCTTGAGCCTTGGCGCTGTCGACAATGGCCTCGGCGATGGGATGCTCGGAGTTGGCTTCCACCGCAGCCACCAGAGCCAGCACCTCCTGGCGGTCGAAGCCCGGTTGGACGATAAAGTCGGTCAGCTCAGGCCGCCCCTTGGTTAGCGTGCCGGTCTTATCGAGGGCGATGACCTGGGCGTGCTGCAACATTTGCAGCGCGGCACCGTCGCGAAACAGCACCCCCATCTCAGCCGCCTTGCCGGTCCCGACCATGATCGAGGTCGGGGTCGCTAGCCCCATGGCGCAAGGGCAGGCGATGATCAAGACCGCCACGGCGTTAACTAGCGCGAAGGTCAGGGCCGGCTGTGGCCCGAAGATCAGCCAGATGGCCACGGTAGCTAGCGCAATGGCGATCACCACCGGCACGAAGTAGTTGACCACCTTATCGACCAGTGCCTGGATCGGGAGCTTGCTGCCTTGCGCCTGTTCGACCATCCGGATGATCTGGGCCAGCAGGGTGCCCTCGCCCACCTTAGTGGCCTCAAACCTAAAGCTCCCGGTCTTGTTGATCGTACCGCCCACTACCTCATCGCCCTGGGCTTTCTGGACCGGGATCGGTTCACCGGTGATCATCGACTCATCCACAAACGAGCTGCCCGTTAGGACCTGCCCATCGACCGGGATCTTCTCGCCAGGACGGACCAGCACCACATCTCCAGGTAACACCTCGTCTACCGAGAGCTCCAGCTCTTGCCCGTTACGCTCCACGCGAGCCGTTTTGGCCTGCAAGCCCAAGAGCTTCCTGATCGCCTCGCTGGTGCGCCCCTTGGTGATGGCCTCTAGGTAGCGGCCTACCAGGACCAAGGCGATGATGACCGCCGAAGCCTCGAAGTAGACATGGGCCGTACCGGGGGGCAAAACCCAGGGGAAGAAGGTCGCCACCACCGAGTAGCCCCAGGCCGCCGAGGTGCCGATCATCACCAGCGAGTTCATGTCGGGGGCAGCCCGCACCAGGGCAGGCCAGCCCTTCTGGTAAAAGCGCAGGCCCGGGCCGAACTGCACGGCGGTTGCCAGCACAAAGAAGAGGTAGTAGAAAGCCACCATCGGCGCAAGCCCGTGTAGCCAATCGCCGACCGGGGGGATAAGCTTAGCCCCCATATCCAACAGGAAGATGGGGGTAGTGAGGGTAACGGCAATCACTACGCTCTGCTTGAGTTGAGCAAGCTCGAGCTCACGCGCCGCCCGCTCGGCATCGGTGCGTCCTTGATCGTTTACCTCGGCGATTACCTGGTAGCCGGCCTGGCGCACGGCGGCCTTAAGCTGGCTCAACCCGACCGCATCGGGCAGGTAGCTCACTGTCGCCCGCTCAGTCGCCAGATTGACGCTGGCTGAGAGCACCCCGTCGAGCTTTTGCAACGCCCGCTCGACGCGGCCCACGCAGCTAGCGCAGGTCATCCCTTGAATCCCTATGGTTGCCTCAGCAGTCACCGGCTGATAGCCGCTCTTTTCGACGCCATCAAGCAGCGCGGGTAAGCTGGTGCGAGTTGGGTCGAAGCTGACGCTGGCCCTTTCGGTCGCTAAGTTGACCGTCGCCTCGTGAACCCCCTCGAGCTTCCCCAAGGCGCGCTCGACACGGCCCACACAACTGGCACAGGTCATCCCCTGCACCCCGATGCTAAGTCGCTTGACGGCGTTACTCATGATGCTCCGGGCCTGATTTTGGTGCTTTTCATATTCTCACCCCTCCTGGGGTGGGTACGGCTTCATCATAAAGGCTCGGCCCGGCAATGGCAAGCCTCCTAAGCTACCAAAGTCCTTAACGCAGTCAACTAAGGGACGTTCGTCCCTTGAGCGGATGCAAACTATCTTAGATACTCTTATCCAAGTATTAGGAGGTATGCCATGAACAGCCCCCTCACAACCCCAGCGCTAACCAAACCATCCCGCAGAACGAGTAACACCAGCCTTACGAAAGGACGGCTAACCATGCGACATTCGATAACCGCAACTGCTTTGGCCCTGCTCCTACTTTTTGGCCTAGCCCAGGCCCAGGGGGAGATCCGGCGCTTCGAACTAATCGCCCGCTCAGACACACTCACCATCGGTGACGGCGTCACCTTCAAGGGCTTTACCTTTAACGGCACCATGCCGGGCCCGCAGATGATCGTGCAGGAGGGTGATACCGTCGAGATCACGGTGCGCAACGAAGACACCGTCACCCACGGCCTCTCTATCCACGCTGCCAACGCCCAAACCTCAAACTTTGTGGGCCACATCCCGCCAGGCCAGACCCGAACGCTCACCTTTACCGCCGACTTCCCCGGCGTATTCATGTACCACTGCGCGCCGGGCGGCCACGGCATCATGGTCCACACCATGGGCGGCCAGTTCGGCATGTTCGTGGTCGAGCCCAAGCAGCCTTACCGCATGGAGCAAGAGCTAGGCCGCGCCCCTGACCTTAAGGTCTATCTGGTGCAGCACGAAGTTTACGCTTCCGGCCGTGACTTCTTTGACGGCCAGGCCTTATACGTGATGTTCAACGGCGAGACCTTCCGCTACGTCAGGGAGCCCATCCCCGCCCGCCCCGGCGACTACGTCCGCTTCTATTACCTCAACGTCGGCCCCAACCTAACCTCTACCTTCCACGCGGTAGGGGGCATCTGGGACTACATCTACTACGGCGGCAACCCCGAGAACCTGATGCGCGGCACGCAGTCGGTGATCTCCGGGCCGACCGACTCCTGGGTGATCGACTGGATCGTTCCCGGCGAGGGGCCGTTTACCTTAGTCAGCCACGCCTTTGGCACTCAGGCGATCAAGGGCGCAGTCGGCGTGTTGATGGCCGCTGAGGATGCCCCGCGCGTCGGCGAGATTCGCAGCGAGGGTCCCAGCCATGCGCTAGCCGAAGAGCCTAGGCGCTTGGTCGATCCCTTTGGGCCTGGCAGCGAGACCCTAGATGTTCCGGTCCGCTTCCGCACCGGCGACCGCGTCCAGATCCAGATGGTCGGCAACTCGTTCTGGCCCAAGCGCGCAGAAGTCCCGACCGGCACCACCGTCACCTGGATCAATGAGGATGTGTTCGACTTCCTCGGCCCTGGCGGCGAGTTCACCGGCCAGCACAACGCGGTGGTAATCGCCGGGGTAGGCAACGAACGCTTCGCCTCGCCGCTGCTTAAGCACGCTGAGACGTTTAGCTTTACCTTCAACGAGCCGGGCGAATACGAGTACTTCTGCACCCTGCACCCCTACATGCGCGGCAAAATCACCGTGCTTGCCCCGGAATAACACCAGGGGCTAATGGTTTGCGTCACGGAGTTTGCAGCAATCCCGGCGGCTCACTTCTGGAAGCTGCCGGGAGATCCAGATCGAGGCTGGGTAGACAGGAAGTAGGGGCGACCGGCCGGTCGCCCCTACCGGATGCAACCGCACGGGTCTTGCTGGGAATTTCTGAATGCCCTCTAGGGGTTAGAGTTCCGCGTATGATAGGGGAAGCGGCCAGGGGTTAGGCCGCTTGTTGGTGGCCTTGGGGAAAGGGACGTTGCAGGAGCGACCGCAAGGCGAGGTTAGCGATGGAGCGCACGAAACACTGGGACGACGCCTACACCAGCAAGTCCCCGACCGAGGTCAGTTGGTATCAGGCACAGCTAACGGTCTCTCTCGACCTTATCAAACTCGCCGGGATCACCAGGTATTCACGCATATTAGACGTTGGAGGCGGGGCCTCAACGCTCGTCGATGATCTCCTGCAGGAGGGCTTCCAAGACATTACGGTGCTCGATATTGCTACGGCGGCGCTGGAGCGGGCGCAGGAGCGGCTAGGAGAAAGGGCCAAGCGGGTTCGTTGGATGGCAGGGGACGTGACTCAGGCCGAGCTGCTGCCCATTTACGACCTCTGGCACGATCGTGCGGTCTTTCATTTCCTTACCAGCAGCCTCGACCGGAGAGCCTACCTCGCAGCCGTAGAGCGAGCGCTAGCACCGGGTGGCCACCTGATCATGGCGACCTTCGCCCTAACCGGGCCGCCCCGTTGCAGCGGTCTCGAGGTGGTTCGGTACAGTCCAGGTTCGCTGTGTGAGGAGGTCGGGGAGCGATTTACCCTGATTCGCGACGTGGCAGAGACGCACGTCACGCCCCGGGGAGCCGCGCAGGACTTTATCTACTGCCTGTTCAAGAAAGGTCCTGCTCCAGGCGGAACGGCATAACGCTCCAAAGCGTCTCGCCGCTACGCGACATTGAGCACATTATCCGTGAGCATCAGGAGGCCTTGAGAGATGAGTGGGATGCATTCTGCAGCGGTCACGCTGGCTAGGGTTAGGGTCTTAACAGCATCCACTGGCCTGATCTGGACGAGGATATCGGTGTTGAGGGATTGTTGCTTGGCAAGAAGTCGGCAGAAAGTCCCGCCTCGTTCGAGCGGTGGCAACAAAAGCGGCAACAAGCCACCTGACGCAGCGGAAGGCTGATTGCGAGCGCAGCACGAGGTGGCGCTAGAGCTTATACTTAAGCGCCTCCATCAGTTCCTCAACAATGCGCTCGGCATCGCCACGCTGGGCGGCGGTAGTCACATGGTCACGGATATGAGCGCGCAGCACCCGGTCATTGATCGCGCTTAAGGCACCCTGCACTGCGCTAATCTGCTTAAGAACATCCACGCAATAAACCCCGGGATCTTCCAGCATGTTAAGAACACCTTCAAGGTGCCCCTTGGCGCTCTTGAGCCGCCGCACCACCTCGGTCCGGGTCTCCGGATCGAGGTGGAGGTGACGGTCCGGCATCGCTTTCACCAATCCACTACGGTGGCCTGATAGCCCTCCGCTTCAACTGCTGCCAATAGCAGCGCTATATCTGCACTCCCTTCGATCTTAGCGTAGCCATTCTTAAGATCGACATGGACCGCCCCAACGCCCGCCACGGACTCTAGCGCGCTCTTAACCGCCGCCTGGCAGTGGCCGCAGGTCATTCCGGTAATTTTTAGCTCCATCATGCCTCCTTCCTGGCGCAATTCTAACACAGTCCATAGCCATCCCTCCAGGGGTGGATCAGGCAGCATCAGGCGGTGAAGCTGCTAGAATAGGCTCGGTCTTACCGGAGCGCTCTAATAAGGAGTTGTTTTGTGCTAGCTAAAATCCGCTGGGGCATCCTCGGTACGGGCACCATCGCCCGCCAGTTCGCTGCAGGGTTACGGCACGTGGAGGGCGCCGAACTCATCGCCGTCGGCTCGCGCTCGAGCCAGACCGCCGAGGCCTTCGCCGCTACCTTTGGAGTTCCGCGCCGCTATGCCAGCTATGACGAACTTGTCACTGACCCTGACCTAGATGTCGTCTACATCGCCACCCCTCACCCCTTTCACCAGGACAACAGCCTCCAGTGCCTACAAGCCGGCAAGGCGGTGCTGTGCGAAAAGCCCTTTACCGTCAACGCCCAGGAAGCCACTACGGTCATTAACTTGGCCAGGGAGCGCGGGCTCTTTGTGATGGAGGCGATGTGGACCCGCTTCCTGCCGCTCTTTGTCAAGCTGCGTGAGCTGATAGCTCAGGGAGTGCTCGGCGAGTTGCGCCTGCTGCAAGTGGATTTTGGCTTTCGCGCTGGCTTTAACCCCCAGGGTCGTCTCTTTAACCCCCAGTTAGCGGGCGGCGCGCTGCTCGATGTCGGGGTCTACAACCTGTCGCTGGCCTCACTGCTGTGGGGCCGTCCGGAGCGTGTTCACAGCGCTGCCTACCTCGGCGAGACAGGGGTAGACGAACAGTCGGCGGTGATCCTGAGCTATACCAAGGGCCGTTTGGCTACGCTGACCAGCGCCATTCGGACCGCTACCCCGCAAGAGGCGCTGTTGATCGGGACGGACGGCTGGCTTAAGATCCACGCCCCCTGGTGGAAGGCCACCGCCATGACCCTTGCCGTAGCCGGTCAAGCGCCCCAACTGATCGAGGTGCCGTTTGCCGGTAACGGCTATAACTACCAAGCCGACGAGGTGGGGCGTTGCCTGAGAGCAGGGAGGCTCGAGAGCGCGGTGATGCCGCTTGACGAGACGCTGGCGATTATGGCGACGCTCGATGAGATTCGACACCAGTGGGGGCTAAGGTATCCGGTGGAGTAGAAATTGTCCCTTAACGTGCGTTCACCACAAAGAAACCAGGGCGAACACGAGGTTCGCCCCTACGCTAACGGCTAATAGTTGATTTTCGGAGGAGACCTAAATACCATGCACTACGGCTATGTTCCAGGCATCGACAAGCCCCTTTCCCGTCTAGTGCAGGGCACGGTGATGGTGAACTCAACCGAGCTTAAGCGGAGCTTTGCCCTGCTCGACGAGATCTTTGCGCTCGGCGGCAATACTTTTGACACCGCCCATGTCTACGGCCAGGGGGATAACGAGCGCACTGTGGGGCGCTGGCTCAGTGAGCGCGGCATCCGCGACCAGGTCGTTATTATCGCTAAGGGGGCGCACCCCAACCAGGACCGGGCCAGGGTAACGCCCTTTGACATCAGCGCCGATATCCACGATTCGTTAGCCCGCTTTAAGACCGATTACCTCGATCTTTACCTGCTTCACCGCGATGACCCTACGGTGCCGGTCGGCCCCATCGTCGAGGTTTTGAATGAACACTTGGCCGCCGGGCGCATTCGGGCCTTCGGCGGCTCTAACTGGACGCACCAGCGGTTGCAAGAGGCCAACGCCTACGCCAAGGCGCACGGCCTAGTGCCGTTTGCCGCTAGCAGCCCGAACTTTAGCTTAGCGGTGCAGGTCAAGGCGCCCTGGGCCGGCTGCGTCAGCATCGGCGGGCCGCCGGGCGAAGCGGCCAGAGCCTGGTATCAACGGGAGGGAATGCCCCTCTTTGCTTGGTCGAGCTTAGCCAGCGGCTTTTTCTCCGGCCGTTTCCGGCGGGATAACCTGGCCACCTTCGATGCCTATCTCGATAAGCTCTGTGTCGAGTCGTACTGCGTCGAGGAGAACTTCCGGCGTTTAGAGCGGGCCGAGGAGCTGGCTCAGGTAAAGGGCCTGACCCTGCCGCAAGTCGCTATGGCTTACGTGATGAACCAGCCCCTTAATATCTTTGCCCTGGTCGGCTGCCAGAGCGGCGCCGAGTTTAAGGCCAACTTAGCAGCCTGTGAGGTAACGCTCTCGCCCCAAGAGATCGCCTGGTTGGAGTTAAACGCCGACACCCGGTCGCTCTAGTCAAGGTTAGGTGGGGCTGCACCAGGGCGGCCCAGCCCCACCATCAGACCTCGGCTTATATCTCCTGCGAGCCCTACTCCAGCCACCGATCAAACAGCGTCCAGTACATGAGGCGATAGATGTCGGTGTTGTCCACCACAACAAGCTCGCTGACGCGCTCGGCATTGAGCCCTTCGGCGCGCACCAGTAGGCCGCCAGCTACATCCGAGGTGGTCGCCCAGGTCACAGCAAAGGGGAAGGTGTTGCCGTTTTTGTCTGGCGCCGAGATAAACGGCGCCGTCCCCGCGCCATCAACCCCATCAACGGGGGCTGAGACCGGCTGGCCGTCAGCTCCGGTGTTGACCCGCGTGGTGCCTACCGCAGCAGCGGCGTCTCTCAAGGACAGAACGTTCTTGCTACCGGCGCTGCTATCAGCGGTAGTCAACAGCAGCGTGCGCGGGTTGCGGCTAACAAACTCCCGGAACAGTCCAAAGGTCTCGTCCGCGCGCCGCCCGGCCTCAAAAGAACCGGGAGCGTTGGCGTTGTTGGGGAAGTTGTCGGTCGCCTCTTCTTCCGCCACCATGAAGAAACCTCGCTCTGCCGTTTTTGGGTTGTTGGCCAGCAGCTCGAGCGCTACCTGAGCCATCTCAGCGATGGTGGGCGCGGTAGGCACAAAAAGCGGCAGCCCGGCAGCACGCAACGCCTCCTCTGGTTGATCGTTAAAGGTGTGGGCGTGAGCAAAGACGCCTAACACCCTAGCGGTATTGCGAGGCAGCGCCAACAGTTCGTCGCGGGTATAAACAACTGTGTACCCCAGCTCCTTGGCTCTCTCAATGAGGTTGAGATTATCAGGGCGCGCCCCCTCGCCATGGCGCCCGGCCACGCCGGCCGGCAGCAACGCCGCTTCGCCCCCGCCAAAGATGATATCGACCCCTGCTTCGATCACCTGCCGGGCAATCTCCGCATGGTCACCGCGCTCCGGCACCGAGGCGACAAAGGCAGCGGTACCCGGTTCGGTCACAGAGCCGGTCTGAATGAGGGCGGTGGCAAAACCAGCAGCAACCGCTTCCTCCATTATCGACTGCTGCTGGCCGGAAAGGGCGGTAATCGGGTTGGCACCGTCAAGGCCAAAGCTGTCAAAGTGTACCTTTACCCCATAGGCGTGGGTGGTCGCTCCGCCATGCGACGTGCCGGTCAGATGGTCCGCCATATGCCCAGTGTAGACGGCGATGTGCGGCAGCCGATCCCAATTCAGCCGGCCATCAGGCCCAGCGATGAGTATCCGCAGGGCATCCCAATGGCTAAGCCCATAGCCGTCAGGATGAAAAAAGATCACGTTGCGCGCCTCACCGTAAGTGCGCGCCTCCGCTACCAGCGGGGCTGAGATCAGCAAGATCAAGCACAGAGCGCTAGCCAAAAGTTTCGCTGTCGACATCAGGTCTTTCATGATTTTCCTCCGGGAATCAGTAGTCAAGCGTTCAAGCAGGGGCGACCCCACGTACTCCCTCGCATGATCGCGTTATCGCACTCACTTCGGCTTCGCCCTGAGGCTTGCCCTGTCCTGCGGTTTACTCGCAGGAGAAGTGATGGGGCTCAGCTCGATTTGGGCCGACGCTTCGCTGATGGTAATCAGACGTTACATGAGCGCTACCTCCCTATTTTCCACTGCGAGTTTAGCACGGCTTGCTCGCCTCACCTAGCAGTCTACTGCTAGCGCTTATGCTAGCAGCGGCATGTCATGACGGCGTCACACCCCCAACCTCGGTCGCTAATCCGCAGCGGCCTGGTCAAGTTAGGACATGCGTCCCCTACACAAGCCAGTAGCCTTGTCCTAAGAGTAGCGGCAGCGCACTGCTAGGTCTTAATTCGGCATAGATTGAAATCGGAACTATTATGATTTATACTTGAAACCATGACCTCAGCCCTCCCCTCAACTACCCAGCACCAGCAGGCGACCCGCGCCTTAAGGCGTGCGGCCCTGCTCACCGGCCTGACCGGCTTTGGTTTGCTGGCCGGAGTCGTGGTTAGTGTAATCGCCCCTGAGTCATGGTGGGTGTGGGCCTGCTATCTGCTAGCCTATCTGGCTGGCGGCGTCCCAGCCGGGCGAGAGGCGCTGCGCGAGCTGGCCAAAGGGCGACTCGATATCGACCTGCTGATGGTGCTAGCTGCTCTGGCGGCGGCGGCAGTGGGCGAACCGCGTGACGGCGCCATCCTGCTATTCCTCTTTAGCTTAGCGGGCACGCTCGAGGACTACGCCATGGGACGGACTAAACGCGCCGTTGAGAGCCTGCTGCAACTCAGGCCCGACCGCGCTACTCGGCGCATTCCGGGCTCGAGCGAAACCGAAGTGGTAGCCGTCGAAGCGCTCGTCCCCGGCGACCTGGTGATCATCAAGCCGGGCGAGCGCATCGCCGTTGACGGGGTGATTCAGCACGGCCTCAGCGCGGTCGATCAGGCCACCATCACCGGCGAATCCATCCCGGTCGACAAAGCGGCGGGCGACTTAGTCTTTGCTGCTACGGTGAACGGCTATGGAGTGCTAGAGGTCAAGGTCTCCAAGCGCGCCAGCGAATCGACCCTGGCCCGCATGATCGCGCTAGTTACTGAGGCGCAGTCGCAGCGCGCCCCTAGCCAGCGCTTCAGCGACTGGTTCGGCCAGCGTTATACGGTGTTGGTGCTGCTAGGGAGTGTGGCAGCCTTGGCAGTGTTCTTCCTGCTCGGCATGAACATCGATGACGCGCTCTACCGGGCCGCTACGCTGTTGGTAGCGGCCAGCCCGTGCGCGGTAGTCATCAGTGTGCCTGCCGCTATCCTATCGGCCTTGGCCGCCGCCGCTAGGGGCGGAGTGCTCTTTAAGGGCGGAGCAGCGCTCGAGGATTTTGGCACCAGCACCGTGCTGGCCCTCGATAAGACGGGGACGCTGACGCGCGGCAAACCGACGGTTAGCGATGTCGTGCCGTTTGACGGCGATGCTCATGAACTGCTGCGCCTTGCCGCAGCCACCCTGGCGCACTCGGAGCATCCGATCGCGCAGAGTATCGTGGCCTATGCCCGCGAGCAGGGGCTTACGCCCCCTCCGGCCAGCCAGATAGTAGCGGTCCCCGGCCGGGGGGTGCAGGCCATGCTAGGTGGTCTCCCCCACTGGGCCGGCAACCGCAAGCTGCTTAATCAGGGGATACAGCTTAGCGCGCTACAGGAACAGCAGCTCGCCGCTGTCGAGGCTCAAGGGAAGAGCCCGGTTATCATCGGGGCCAATGGGCGCCTGCTCGGCTTAATCGCGGTAGCCGACACCCTCCGTCCCGGTGCTGCTAACGCTCTGGCGGAGTTGCGCCAGTCCGGCTTTGAGCGGATCGTCATGATTACCGGCGACCACCCTGAGGCGGCTCACCACATCGGCAGACAGCTCGGTCTGGCAGCAGAGGACATCTTTGCCGACCTGCTCCCGGAAGAGAAGTTGGCAGTAGTCAAGGGGCTCGAGCGGGAGGCCAAGGTCGCCTATGTCGGCGACGGCGTCAACGACGCTGCGGCGCTCGCCCGTGCCCATGTCGGGGTAGCGATGGGGACCGCCGGTAGTGACGTAGCTATCGAAGCGGCTGACGTCGCGCTGCTCTCCGACGACCTCTCTCGGCTGGTAGCGGCGCGGCGGCTGGCTCAGCGGGCCAACCGGATCGTCCGGCAGAACCTCACCTTTGCCGTGTCGGTGATGGTTGTCCTGGTGCTGTTCACGCTATTTGGCAACCTCCCCCTGCCGCTGGCGGTAGTGGGCCACGAGGGGGGGACGCTGGTGGTGGTGTTTAACGGCCTGCGGCTCTTGATGACTAAGCGCACTAAGCCGCGGTACAGCACTCCTAGCCGCCGACCGGTCCCGGTCACGGGCAACGATTAGCCCGCTTCCACCGCAAGCGAAAACTGCCGGACGACCTGGCCTTGGAACGATACCACTGCCCGCCACAGACCCGGCTGCCAAGTAGCCTCAGCCGGCAAGAAGAACACCCTGGTCGTGCTTGCCGAGCTAGGATCGACCCAGATCGACTCGGAGGCGACTATGCGGTTATCTGGCGCGTACCACTGCACCGCCAGCCAGTCGGCCGCCGGCACCTCGCGCAAGGTAAGGTGAAGCGCCAAACTATCACCGTCCTGAAGCAGTCCCGCCGAGCCGCGCAGGTCGAGGCTAGGTGGCAGCGTCCGGGCTTCGGGAATCAGCGGAATATAGGTAAAAGCGCAGGACGATAGCGCCAAGAGGGCCAAACCGGCGAGCATCCGCGAGATAGCCAGGGGCATCGCCTCGTTATAACCCTTCCGGCACTAAGAGGGCTGAGAGCAGCGCCAGCGGCGCGGTCTCGGCCCGTAAGATGCGCGGTCCCAGGCGGATCGCCGCTGCCCCCTGCGCCACCAGGTGGCTGATTTCGCTATCTCTTAAGCCTCCTTCGGGGCCGGTTACTAGCAGCAGCGGCTGGTGCGGCACGAGCGGCGCCTGCTGCAAGTGGGCCGCGAGCGTCGTATCGGCGTAAGGGTGGGCTACTAACATCCGCTCAGCTAGGCTGGGGAGCTGCTCGAGCCCAAGTAGTTCACTTACCTCGGGCACTACGCTCCGCCCCGACTGCTTGGCGGCCTCTTGCGCAATCCGCCGCCAGCGGGTCAGGCGCTGCGGGGACAGCTCGCGCACCTCGCAGTGCCGGCTCACGAAAGGGATAAAGCGCACAGCGCCCAGCTCGGTCGCCTGGCGCACTACTTCGGCCAGCTTGTCGCCCTTTAACAGCGCTAGCGCCAGCGTAATGGGGATGACCACCTCGCGCTCGGTAGGCTGGGGCTCAAACAACTTGAGCACTACCACCGGGCCTGCTACCTGCTGCACCACCCCCTCGGCCTCCAGGCCACCACCGTCAAAGGCCCGCACCGCGTCACCGGGTTTGACCCGCAGCACCTGCACCAGGTGATACGCTTCGCGCCCCAGCAACCGGACCTCACCGACCGTTAACGGGCTTACCAACACGCGATGGACTCTCATAGCAAGCGGGCGTAAACCAGCGCCCAACCGTCCTCTTGGGCAACCGTAGTATCGGCTAGTGGCTCCAGGGCGGCCACTACTGCGGGCAGCCGCTCGCTCAGAATCCCGCTCAGGATAAGCTCTCCGCCAAGGCGGAGCACCCGGCGGTAGTGAAGGGCTAGCTGCTGGTGCAGCTCGGCGTAGAGGTTAGCAACCACCACGTCGGCGCTAGCTGCGGGGGTCGTCTCGTCCAAGGCTCCAAGATAAAACTCTGCTCGTGAGCCGTTAAGTTGGGCGTTATCGCGGGCGATCGGCACGGTTTCCGGGTCGTTATCCAGTCCATAAGCCACGGCAGCTCCCAGCAGATCAGCGGCGATGGCCAAGATGCCTGAGCCTGCTCCTACGTCGATCACCGTCTTGCCGCTCAGCGTAAGCCGGCTCAGTGCCTCCAGGGCCAGGCGGGTAGTGACGTGATGCCCAGTGCCAAAGGCCCTGCCGGGGTCGAGCCGGATCACCAATTTTGGCTCAGGCACAACAAGGCCTCGCCCAACCATTTCGCAGTGGGAGGGCGCCACTATCAGGCGGCTTAGCAGGATTGGCTTGAGTTCGGCATAGTAGCGCTTCAGCCAATCGGTCTCCGGCACCTCCTCCCAGCGGCCCAAGAGCGGCAGATTAAGCCGCTCAGGGAAGTAGGCCACCAGCTCGGCACCGTCTTGCTCGATAGCCGAGCAGCCCGCCTGCCAGAGCAGCGCGGTCTCGGCGTCACGGGTAGCAAAGTCGCCAAGCAGGCGAAAACGGGGCATTACCGGGCCAGCTCGAGCGGCGCAACCTGTTCGTCGCGGGTGACGATCTCAAAGCCCAGACGCGCCCCCGCCTCCAGATAGAAGTCGATATCTGCCGTCTTGGTCTGCGGCCCCAGCGACTTGCGGTCGAAGGCCCGGGTAGCCGTCATAATCATGGTCTCGGCCAGGCAGGCTGGCACTAGGCCGTCGCCAAAATGCAGGTCGATCAAGCTCTGCATAGCGCCAGGCGGGCGGACCACGCCACCAGGAACGATGTGGACACCGGGGACGCGGCGCACCGAGTCATCCACATCAGCCGGGCGGCCCAGGTCGAAGAGCCAGGCCCCTGGCTTGACGTGCTCGGCAAACAGGACCGGAGCTGGATCGGAGGTGGCAGTAAAGACCAGATCCGCCGCCGCACACGCCGCCACCTCGGTGCTGGTGGTGACCACAGTCTGCGGGAACTTGCGGCGCAAGGTCTCGGCGCTGCGGTTAAGCCGCTCCAAGTCACGCCCAATCAAGATCAGCTCAGCCACCTCACCGGCGATCATCCGCGCTACCCCGAAGGCGACCACCCCATTAGCTCCTACCACCGCCGCACAAGCCCGCTTAAGCGACCCCCCTTCCGCCTCGAAGCTAGCCAGCAGCCCCGGCACCGCCGCCTTGACGGTCGCCGCGGTATACGCCCCGCCGTTGGTGATGTGGATCTCCGGCACGGCCTCCTGAACATCTAGCCCTTTGTTACCGACGGTGGACCAGAACGCTCCCAAGCCGAACGCCTCGGCCCCAAGCTCGTAGGCCAGCCTGGCCCCTTGGCTAGCCATCCTGGTAGCCACCTCGGGCTGGTAGCGGATCTGGTCCGGCAACAGCGGCCCGGTAAGCAGCATCAGGCGGAGTTCGCGTCCATCAGCCAGCCGCACCCCCTTGATCTCCCCCTGCTTGAGCGGCCTGAAGTGCGGGGTGAGTTTGCGAATGGTCGCCTCCGACAGCAGTCCGCGCTGATAGAGCGGTCTGAGCCAGCGCTGGCTGCCGGGCTGCCACAGGTCGTCCAGGCTTAGCGGATGGATCATGAACGCAGCCGTAACGACTCCGGGGTCGCGCGCGCGCACCGGCAGCGACTCGCCCAGCTTAGGCTCGGTCTGATCCAGCAGGCGCATCAGGCTGGCCTTATGCCGCCACAAAGCTAGCGTCGCAATGAGCAGGGTCGCCACGGCCAGCGCTGTCGGCCCGGTCACCACCGTCGCCACCACCAAGGCGGCCAATCCGGCCAGCGTCGCCAGTGCCACATAGCCGCTCAGGGCCAGGACGCCTGCGTACACCACCACCGGCACGGCCGCCGCCAACCAGGAAAGCCCGCCAAAGGCCCAGAGCCCGGCCAGCACACCCAACAACACGCCGTTGCCACGGCCCCGCGGCAGCTCCTTAAGCGGCAAGGGGTAGAGGTGCCCCAGATAGACCCCAACCGCCGCCCAGGGGCTGCCCGCAAACAGCGCTAGCGCTACGAATCCCTTGAGCAGGTCGAGGCCGAACGAGGCTAGCGCCAGCGGTCGACCTACAAAGTGCATTAGGTTTTCGACCCCAAGGTTATGGGCGCTCATCTCGCGCGGGGTAAAGCCGGTCACGCGCTTAATCAGCAGGCTACCCAGCGGCAGGGCGCCTAGCAGGTAAGAGCCAACGAGTGCTAGCAGCAGCCAGATCATTGGGCTATTGTACTCGACATGGCCTACGACTTAGGAGTGAGAACAGAGGAGTGAGAAAAGAGTGGTAGGCCCTCATCATAGTTCGTCCACTCTTTTCTACTCTTTCCTCTAGTTATAGAATCGGAACGGTAGGTCCAATGGAGAGCCGCACCCCACCGCAGAACCTGGAAGCCGAGCAGAGCGTCTTGGGCAGCATCCTGCTCGACAACGAGGCCTACTCCCATCTCGAAGGGATGCTCCGCCCGGAGCACTTCTACAAGGAGGGGCACCGCAAGATCTACCGCGCCTTCGAGCGCCTGCACCAGCGTAGCGAGCCGATGGACTTAGTCACGCTGACCGAGGAGCTGCGCCAGTCCGGCGAGCTGGAGGCGATCGGCAGCGTGCCCTATTTAATCGGCCTAGCCGACTCGGTGCCGACCGCAGCGTATGCCGAGAACTACGCCAAGATCGTCTTGGAAAAAGCTGTGCTGCGCGAGCTAATCGCCGCTAGTGGTCAGATCATGCAGACCGCTTACGATCAGGCCATGCCGCTCGAGCAGGTGCTAGATAAGGCCGAGGCCAGCATCTTCGACCTCTCCAGCAACAAACGCACCCATCACTTCGCCGGTATGGGCTCGCTGGTGCATGACACCTTCCAGCATATTCAGGAGCTGTTTAACAGCCCCGACCCGGTCTCGGGCCTGCGCACCGGCTTTAAAGAGCTGGACTTGCTCACCGCTGGCCTGCAACCGAGCAGCCTCAATGTGTTAGCGGCCCGCCCCAGCATGGGCAAAACCGCCCTGGCGCTGACTATCGGCCTCAACGCCGCCTTGCGCGAAAAACGGACCGTGGGGGTATTCTCGCTGGAGATGTCGGCGGTGCAGCTAGTGATGCGCATGCTGTGCAGCGAGGCCCGCGTAGATATGAGCCGAGTCAAAAGCGGCCAGCTTTCTGATCGCGACTTCCAGCGCCTGGCCAATACCGCCGGGCAGATGTCGGAGGTTAAACTATTCATAGACGACAGCGCCGACCTAAGCGCCATGGAGCTGCGCAGCCGCGCCCGCCGCCTGATGGCCGAGCACGACTTGGGGCTGATTATCGTCGACTACTTGCAGCTGATGCACGCCGGTGCCAAGACCAGCATGGGAGAGAACCGCCAGCAGGAGATCTCGGTCATTTCGCGCAGCTTAAAGGCGCTGGCACGAGAGCTAGACATCCCGGTGCTGGTGCTGAGCCAGCTCTCTCGGGCGGTAGAGAGCCGCCCCAACAAACGGCCCATGCTGTCGGACCTGCGTGAGAGCGGGGCGATAGAGCAGGATGCAGATTTGGTGATGTTCATCTACCGTGATGAGTACTATGACAAACAGTCCGAAAAGCACGGCATCGCCGAGGTCATCGTCGGCAAACAGCGCAACGGCCCTGTCGGTACTGTGGAGTTGCAGTTTCACAGCGCCCATGTACGCTTCAACGATTTAGCTAAGGGTGTGGTATAAGAGCAGCCCGGCTCGATAGTAGACTCGACCGCCCGCCCCTTCCGGGGCGGGCCGGAATTGGTCGTGGCCTTGGGAGAGGCCAACTCAGTATACCTCATGGCTCGAGCCCTAGCGGGCTTGAACCGGCCTGCGCCGATTGGCTAAGATCGCGTAACTACTCAGCCCCCACCTGAGGCCTGAGCGGATTGCCCCGAAAGACACTCTCTAGACCCGCGAGGACATTAAGCCCCTGTTTGCGCAAGGTCGAGACGCTGTCCTGAGTGCAACGAAGGATGTACCCCCTGATGCGACAGAAGTACCTTACCCCCTCGCCTCTAAAACAGCCCGAGATCTGACGCTGACGCTCAAACTGCGTACACTGCTGCACCTTCACCATACGTTCACTTCGAATTGCTGCCGAAGGTGCGCTGCCATTTGACAATGCGCAACGGATTGTTTACAGTATGGATACAACTCTCCGGGGTCACACCCGGTAAGGCAGCCTATATGGCTGTCTCTTTTTTGTATGCTGGCGCATGCCCAAGCACAGCACGATCTACGTCGATGGCTTCAACCTATACTATGGCGCGCTAAGAAGGGGTCCCTACAAATGGCTGAACCTCGAGCGCTTTTTTACGCTGTTGCGGCAAGACGATGAGATTCGGAAGATTTGGTACTTTACGGCGCTGATCGACGGACCCAATCGGGCTAACCAGGAAACGTACCTGAGAGCGCTAAGAACAACGCCCCTCGTCGGCATTCAACACGGGCGCTATAAACAGAAGATCGTGCGTTGCAACGTGACAAACTGCCGGTATCGGGGGGTGCGCGAGTTTCGAGCACCCGAAGAAAAAGGAACTGATGTCAAAATTGCGTTACAGATGCTCGACGACGCTTACCAGGGCTCGTGCGACCGGATGGTGCTTGTGTCGGGTGACGAAGACCTTCTGCCTGCCGTCGAATTGATCAAACAGCGCTTTCCCCACCTGAGCATGACCGTCTATGTGCCAGCACGCGATCCCAGGCGGGCTGCGGCCACCCGGTTGCGCAAGGCATCGGACAAGCACAAGACGCTGCCGCTAGCCCTTCTGTCTGCAGCTCAGTTCCCACCGACGATCACGACGCCTTCGGGCGAGACCATCCAGAAGCCAACGAGCTGGTAACGCGGATACTTGCGCCACGGGCAACATCCGAAGCAAGCGGCCGTTGCTCTACCCCTGTATTACCAGTTATTGACATAGCTATCAACGGCATTACCCCTACCGCCTGATGAAAGAGTCCAGCCTGGCCCAAGGGACCGTCTAACGCATGGTCAACGGCGAGGCAAAGGGCGTTGACACAGCGACACTCGACGCCTGCATCCACACCCTCCGCTGGCAGTTAGTAGCCCGCAACCCAGTTGAAGCCGTCGATCCGCTGCCGGAGGCGCCGCGAGACATGACGCTGTGGGAACCCGAACAGGCCGCAAGATTTCTCGACGTGGCGAGAGAGCATCGGCTATATGCCGCGTTCTACCTGGCCATGTCCGACGCGCCGAGTTGCATTAACATTTGCATTAACACGACTCAGCAGCAGAACCCCTGCACTTGGCAGGGGTTTCGCTTCACCGTCCCTGACGGCTTTTTCTTTGGTAGGCGCGGGCGGGATTGAACCGCCGACCTCTACAGTGTCAATGTAGCGCTCTCCCACTGAGCTACGCGCCTAAGCACCTAAGCTTACCCGGTAGCAGCTCGTTTTGCAATGGGCTGGAGGCGCCGACCGGATTCGAACCGGTGAGTGGAGGTTTTGCAGACCTCTGCCTTACCACTTGGCTACGGCGCCCTTCTTCACAGGAAGCATAGCACGCTACTGAAGGGCTGTCAACGCGGTAGGAGACGTAAAATCTACAACTCGCAGCCCAGCGCAACGGCAGCAAGCGCCTTAGCCTGGTAGGCAGGGTTAAGTGTCAGCTCGATGGCGGCCGTGAGCGCCTCAACCGGGAGCGCGCCGCTCGCGATCAGCGCCTTAGCAGCTAGGGCCAGCGCGATATTCTCCTTGCCGACGGCGCGGCGCAGCCCGGCGGTGTCGAGCAAGGTAACGGCAGCGTTAGTAGCGGGCAGGTTAAGGCTCGCATCGGCGTAGACCCGAGTGCTAGCGGGCAGCTGGGCCAGCTGAGCGCGGATGTGGTGCAAGCCCTCCGGCGCCAAGATGACCACCATCTCCGGCACCGTCACCATGCCAAAGCGCATCGGCTGAGGATCGAGGACCAGCGTGCTGACCGAGTGGCCGGTCTTGATGGTGACCGGGTAGTCGTCCTTCTGGTTGACGTGCAGGCCGCTCATCATGGCGGCCTGAGCGATTAGGCCGACGGCGCTGCGCACCTTTCCACCGGCCGAGCCGGCTACCAGCAGCCCGGTGCGGCGGGTAAGTCC
>JGI24112J20307_1000114_pt1 | contig 14446 bp, 15 predicted proteins | sample SubbioR11_8A_Aug_FD_20307 | JGI IMG/M metagenome (IMG submission 20307)
CGGCCATCGCCTACTTCAGCCCCGCCGAACGCGAGGCGATGATCGCTGAGGACGGCGGCGCTGAGGCCGTCTGCCACTGGTGTGGCGAGAAGCGCTGGCTGACCCCGGAGCAGCTTCGCAGCATCAGCCGCGAGGAGCTCCGCTGCCCCGACTGCAGCACCCTGTGGTACCGCCAGGGCCAGCAGACGATCATTCGCGAGCAGGAGCTCTGCGCCTGTGGCCGCGCCGTGAAGCTGCCAAACTAAGGCGCGGCACGGCAAGATTTTGCTCCTTCTCCGGCGCAGCGTTAGAGTAGCAGCATGAGTCCACGTCTGCTGGTCACTCTGCTCGGACTAAGTGTGCTGTGGGGGTCGGCATTCCCCCTGATCAAGGTGGGGTTGGAAGGTTTCTCGGCCACCAACCTGACGCTATTGCGCTTTCTGGTAGCCTCGGCCAGCTTCGTCCCCTATCTGCTAATAACGCGCCAGCGGCTAATGCCCGCTCGAGCTGACCTGCCCTCGTTCTTGCTGCTGGGGTTACTGGGAATCACCATCTACCATTTGGCGCTGAACTACGGTTCGCTTCATGTCAGCGCCGGCGCTGCCAGCCTGATCATCGCTACCGCTCCGGCGATAACCGCGGTGGTGGCGCTCTTCTGGCTCGGTGAGCGCCTGCCCCCGCTAGGCTGGCTCGGCATCAGCGCCGCCTTTGTGGGAGTAGCCATCATCGCAATCGGCGACGACCCGCAGCCCGGTTTCAACCCCTACGCCCTTTTGGTCCTGCTCTCTTCGGTGGTAACGGCCTTCTTCGTGGTGCTGCAAAAGCGCCTGCTCGCCAAGTACGGCGCGGTGGAGATAACCGCCTTTGCCACCTGGAGCGGAACCGCCCCCCTGTTGGTCTTTCTGCCTAGCCTCCCGGCCGACCTCGCCACTGCCGGTACAGCATCTATCTGGGCTGCGGTCTACATCGGACTGTTCCCTGCCGCAGTGGCCTATGCGCTCTTTGCCCACGCCCTCTCGCAAGCGCCGGTCACACTGGTCACGGCCTTTCTCTACGGCGTGCCGGTATTCAGCCTACTCTTTGCCTGGCTGCTGCTCGGCGAGGTGCCCGGCTGGCTCACGCTAGCGGGCGGTATATTGGCCATCGGCGGCATCGTGATGGTCAATCGGGCCCAGCGGCCACGCCCTATTCCCAGCAGCCTAGCTAGGTCACGGTTGTAGACTAGGGCATGTTCACCCGCACCCAACTCGACCGCTATGCGCGGCATATCATCCTGCCCGGCGTCGGCGCTAAGGGGCAGCGAGCGCTGCTTGACAGCAAGGTGTTAGTGGTTGGCGCGGGCGGCCTGGGCTCACCAGTTTTGCTCTATCTGGCCGCCGCCGGCGTCGGTACGCTGGGCTTAGTGGAGGACGACGTGGTGAGCCGCAGCAATCTACAGCGTCAGGTGTTGCATGGCGAGGGGACGATCGGTCAGCCCAAGTTAGCCTCAGCTCAGGCGCGCCTTAAGGATCTCAACCCCGACGTGCAGGTCTTGGCGCACCCGGTGAGGCTCAGCCGCCATAACGCCTTGGTGCTTTTAGCCGACTATCAACTAGTTATCGACGGGAGCGACAACTTCCCGACTCGCTATCTGGTCAACGACGCCTGCGTGCTGCTCAGCAAGCCGCTGGTGTATGGGGCGATGGCGCAGTTCGAGGGGCAGGTCAGCCTGTTTTGTGCCCCGACCCCTGAGGGTGCCTTGGGACCGTGCTATCGCTGCCTCTACCCCGAGCCGCCGCCGCCGGGGAGTGGTTCCGAGCTGCGCCGAGGCAGGCATCTTCGGCGCACTGCCGGGGGTGATCGGCAGCCTGATGGCGGTTACGGCGATTAAGCACTTGCTCGTCTTGGGTGAAGCTATGGCCGGCAAGCTCATCCACTACGACGCGCTCTACAGCGAGTTTCGCGAGGTGTGGCTGAATCGCAACCCGGCCTGCCCGGTCTGCGGAGATGCGCCAACCATTGGCGAACTGATCGATTACGAGCTGTTTTGCGGGGTGACCTAAGCTGCTGTGGTAGTCTCCAGGTTAGTATGAAGCAGATCTGCCTACTACCTGGTGATGGCATCGGCCTGGAGGTGATCCCGGCGGCGCGGCGGGTGCTGGAGGCCACCGGCTTGGCGCTACAGTTCAGCGAGGCCGAGGCCGGTTGGGAGACCTTTCAAAAGACCGGCAGCAGCGTTCCTGAGAGCACGCTCGCCGCTGTTAAGGCCGCCGACGCCACGCTGGCCGGTGCCTTTACTAGCCCTAGCCGCAAGGTGCCGGGGTTTTTTGGCGCCATCCGCTACCTGCGGCGCGAGCTCGAGCTGTTTGCCAACCTCCGTCCAGCCAAGACGCGCCCGGCCCCAGGCTGCTTTCCGAGCGTCGACCTGTTGCTGGTGCGCGAGAATACCGAAGGGCTCTATGTCGCACAGGAGCGGCGCTACGGTGACCTAGCGATCGCCGACGTAGTAATTACCAAGGCGGCCAGTAGGCGCATCGCCGAAGTGGCTCTGCAAGAAGCCCGCAAACGGCGGCGCAAGCTGGCAGTAGTGCATAAGGCTAACGTGCTGCCTTTAACCTCCGGGCTGTTCTTAGAGACAGCCTTGGCGACTGCCGCAGGCTACCCGGATGTCGAGACTAGCGACATCATCGTCGACGCGGCGGCTATGAAGCTGGTCCGCGAGCCGCAGCGCTTCGACGTGCTAGTGACCACCAACCTGTTCGGCGATATCCTCTCTGACCTGATGGCCGGGCTAGTCGGCGGCTTAGGCTTAGCACCAAGCGCCAACCTTGGCCATCAGTACGCTCTCTTCGAGCCGGTCCACGGTAGTGCCCCCGATATTGCCGGCCAGGGTGTGGCCAACCCCGCCGCCGCTATCCTGACCGCGGCCATGATGCTCAACTACCTGGGTGAGGCAGAGGCCGCTGCCGCCATCGAGCGGGCCGTAGATACCGTACTTCAGCACGGCCCACATACCCGCGACCTGGGTGGTACGGCCAGCACCGCGGCGTTTACCGAGGCAGTCATCGCCGCGCTGGGCTAGCGGCTTATCCCCTTCTCAGCAGGCTCTGGTATAAGCTAACAGGGGCTATATGTAATGTACGCACTGCAGCAAGCCATGCGCGCCATTCGCAGCAACTGGGTCGCCAGCGTCTCCACCATAACCACTATGACGCTGTCGCTGACCATCCTGGCCGCCTTTAGCCTGCTCAGCCTGAACTTGAATCGGGTGCTGGCCGAACTACAGGGTGAGCTGCAAATGCGGGTGTTCTTGAGCACGGCGGCCAACCCGCCGCTGCTGTTAACCGAGATCTCCGGCTGGCCGGAGGTGACCCGTGCGATATTGATCTCGCCGGACGAGGCGCTGCGGACACTGCTTAACGACCTACCCTACCTAGCCCAAGCTGCGGCGCTGATCGATAACCCGTTGCCGACCGCTATCGAGTTACGGCTGCTCGACCCGGCCCAAACCCCCATCGTCTCCCAACGCTTACGCCAACTGCCAGGGGTGCAGGACGTCGAGGACGGCTCGGCTGCGGTCGAAACCTTCCTGGCTATTAACGATGCGCTGCGGCTCGGTGGCAGCGCACTGATCGTTATTTTGCTCGGCAGCTCGCTCTTTGCCATCATCAACTCCATCCGTGCAGCGATCACCGCCCGCAAGGACGAGATCGAAGTGATGCGGCTTGTCGGCGCCACCCGCGGCTTTATCCGGGCACCATTCTTGATCGAAGGGCTTTTGCTGGGGCTGATGAGCGCCGTCATTACGCTGGCCATCGTAGTCCCTGGCTATCAGCTGATCGTTAGCCGCCTGAGCGAGCAGTTCATGTTCTTCCCGTTCGTGCGCGACGCTGCGCTGCTGTCGCAGATCGCCGGTCTGCTCCTGGCGCTAGCGCTCCTAGTCGGGCTAGTTGGCAGCGCCCTAGCGGTCGCACAGTACCTGTTGGAAAAACCGTAGCTATGGTAGGATAAGCTCCATGTTGGGGCGGTATTTTTGGCTTGGCTTAGCCCTCTGGCTGTCATTGGGGTTGGCTCAACAGAGCGACGCCACCCGCACCATCGAGCGCCAAATTCAGGAGTATCAGCAGTTACTGGAGGACCGCCGTCAGGAACAGGCCCGCATTGAGCGCGAGCTAGGAGCGCTCCGCAGCCAGCTCGAGGCCACCCTGCGCGAGCGCGACCAGGTGAGTGAGGAGCTCTTCGGGTTACGTCAGGAACGCACTACCTTGCTGAGCGAGATCGCCGCCTTGGAAGCCGACCTAGCCCAGACCGAGCTGGAGATCCGCACGCTGACGCAGCGCCTCAGCGAGCTCAAGGGCCGCATCGCCACCTTGCTGGTGAGCCTGCACCGGCAGGCGGCCGGGCGCTTCTCCTGGGTGTTGGCTAGAGCCGAGTCGTTTTACGAGCTGCGGGTTAAGAACCACTATCTCTCAATTCTTACCAACCGAGATGTGGAGCTGCTAAACGAGATAGACCGCACCGTGCTGACGCTTGAAGCCAAGCAGCGGCAACTCACCGCTCAGGTCAACGAGCGCAACGCCAAGGCGGCGGAGCTAGCCGCCAACGCCCAGCGGCTCGAGGCTACTCAGGCCAACCTGAACCGCCTGATCGGCCAGCTCGAGGCGACCCGCGAAGGTCAGCTAGCCCAACGCGGCGCCATGTTACAAGAGCAGGTGCGGCTCGAGCAGACCATCGCCGGCGCCCAGCGGGCGCTGCAGCAGGAGCGCCAGCGTATCCAGCGCGCACTCGAAGAAGCCCGCCGCCGGGCCGAGCAGGCCGCCAGCGAGCGCGAGCGCCAGGTCGCCCAGTCCGACGTCGAGCGTGCCAGCCGCGACCTGGCCGCCATCACCACCCCTACCCGTCAGGTCGAAACTGATTGGGCGCTCCCCTTCCCTAACGCCCGACTGGTTAGCCGCTTCCGCGAGGAAGGCACCTGGATCGTGTTGCGCGCCGAACGGGAGGGGACGGCAGTGCGCAGCGCGCTGTCCGGCACCGTCACCATGGTGCAGCGGGTCCAGGCCAACAGCGGCTTTTTGGTGGTGGTGGCGCATAGCCCGGAGCTATCTACCGCCTATCAGGGCCTGCAACCGCCTGAGGTTAAGGTCGGCGACCGGGTGAGCCAGGGCACAGTTCTCGGCTACTTGGGCGGTGGCGTGCTGATGCCACCTGATACGCTGCGCTTCATGGTTAACCTGACCCGTGACGGACGCCCGGCCTGGGTCGATCCCGCACCGTATCTGGGGTTCCGATAAGGGAGTAGGCAGTGGGACCCGCTCTTTCCTCATCTTTTCTCTGACTAACCACCTCTAAAGCGAAACGCGCTACACCGTCGGGCAAGGCTGGCGCCTAGAATAGACCACCATGATGAACACTCCGCTGACACTACCCTGGTAGCCTCTCCCACTGCCATGAACTGCCCGAACTGCAACACCCTAAACCCAGCCGGAATGCACTTTTGCGGCATGTGTGGCAGCCCGTTGACCGTCGGCAGCGGGCGCGAGCGGCGGCGGGTCACGGTAGTGTTTATCGACCTGGCCTCCTTTACCAGTCTTACCTACCACCTCGACCCCGAGGCGCTGCGCGACCTAGTCGACGAGGCGCTGACCTTGGTGGCAGGGATCATTGAAGACTACGACGGGCAAGTCAACACCTTTCGGGGCGATGGACTGGTGGCGGTATTCGGCGCCCCCACCTCCCACCCTGACGATCCGCAGCGGGCGGTGCAGGCTGCCGCCGCCGGCCTTAAAGCCATCGCCGAGATTGGCCAGAGCAAGGGGATCGCCCTTAAGGGCCGCGCCGGGGTCAATACCGGCACAGTCATCGCCGGTTCGGTCGGCTCGGGGCGGGTCAAGGAGTACACCGTGATGGGCAGCGCCGTCAATCTAGCGGCCCGGCTCGAGGCGGCAGCGACGGCTGGCGAGGTCTGGGTCGGCCCCGAGACCTTTGAAGCCACCCGGCATGCGCTGCGCTACCTGGCCACCCCGCCCCTGACACTGCGCGGTTTTCCCGATATCACCCAGGCCTACCGGCTGGACCAGGGGGAGGCGCAACCCGCCGATCCCTTTATGCACCTGGAGTTCGTGGGTCGAAACCAGGAGATGAACGCGCTGCTCTCCGCACTCGGCGAGGTAGTCACCACTCGCACCGTTCAGGAGCTATGGCTAACCGGCGAGGCCGGTATCGGCAAGAGCCGCCTCATTCGCGAATTTGACTGTCACGCTAGGGTCTACTACCGGCTAAGGTCGCTGTACCTAGTCGAGCGGCACGATCAGGGCGGAGTGGGCCGCACCTGGTCACAATTAGCGCAGCAGCTTTTTAGTCTGACGCCGGGCGAGGAGCCGCGCCTCCAGCAGCACAGACTGACGCTTGCCCTGCAGGAGCTCCACCAGGTGCCGGCGCTGGCCGTGGAGCCCTTGGTCCAGAGCCTGAGCGCTGCCGCCGGCGCCCCGCGTGCGGAGCGGAGACGGCGGCAGTCGCTCCAGTGGCAAGGCTACGAGCGGCGCAGCCACCTGGCCGAACCTTGGGCTGAACTGCTGGCCTCACTGACCGATCCGGCTGTTGCCAAGGAGCCGGTTCAGGCGCTGCTGCTGGTGATCGAGAACAACCTTCACGATCAAGAAGCCGCCCAATTGGTCCGGGAGCTGCGCGAGCGCCCAGGCGCGGTGCTGATCTTACGCACCACCCGCCGCCCTCGGCTCTCAGCCGAAAGCCGGGAGCTAAGCCTACCGCCGCTCAGCTTGGAGGAGAGCCTGACGCTGCTGCGCCAGCTATCCCAGCCCTTCTTGGAAGTCGCCACGCAAGCGCTGGTAGTGCAGACCGGCGGCATCCCGGCCTACTTGCTCGAGCTGGGGCGGGCGCTGGGCAACACTCCAACCGGCTCCTTCTCAGGCTCACTGGTCGCACTGTTACAGGCCCGTCTGGATATGCTGCCAGGTCCGGTGCGGCAGCTGCTGGCGCACTCGGCGCTAATCGGCGAGCGCTGCTGGGACGGGCTGCTCCGCCATCTGGCACCGGAGGGTGCCGACGAGGCGCTATCCCGCTTTCAGGCCGAGCACCTGCTGCTGCAGGAGACCGCTTCTAGAATCCCTGGCCAGCTCGAGCTGCGCTTTCAGAGCGAGCTGCTGCGCGACGCCGCCTTACGGCTGGTGCCGCTCTCGGACTACCCCACGCTGCACCTGCGCATCGCCCAGTGGCTCGAGCAGCATGCCCCCATCGAGCTGTCCCGGCAGATGGCTAGACACTTCGAGGCGGCAGGCAACAACGAGGCGGCCTACTCTTACTATCAGGCGGCTACCGAGCTAGCGCTAACCGAGGAGAACCACCCACGGGCGCTCGAACTCGCTGCTCACCTGGTGACGCTCGAGCTCCCGCTCGAAAGCCGGGCCGAAGCCCTGCTGACCTATGCCCAGGCAGCACTGGCCGTCGGCGACGCGGCCCTGGCTGAGCAACAGCTCGCGCAGGCGGCCCAGCAGCTAACCGAGAGTAGGCCGAGCGAGCACTTGGCTCACCTCAACAGCCGCTGGACGCAGCTCAGCCAGCTGGTCACGGCAACGGTGGCTCGGCACCCCTGAGCGGGTAAGTGCAGCCTGCACCCTTGGCACAGCCACCCCGGCTCGGTACGATAGGGCTAGAGTATTGACGCCAGTAGGCGTCTGGAGGAGATCATGTTCGAAGCCATGACGCGGGTTATCTTTCGCCCTGGCGAGTTTTTTACAGAGCTACCTGATAACCACCGGCTGTTACGGGGAGCGATCTGGGTGGTGTTGCTGGTCGCAGCGCTCACCGCCTTAGTCGGATACGTTTCCACGCTTCCCCAGGTTGACGCCCTGGGCGACCCCTTCGGCGCATTTCTGATCTTCGGGTTGATTATGGCGCCCCTACTCACCTTTCTCGCTTGGGTAGTCAGCGGCCTCCTGGCCCGCATCGTCGCCGGGATGGAGGCCAAACCCTGGGCGGTAGTCGGCTACGCCATGACGCCGCAGATTGTCTTGCTCTCCCTCTTGCTGGTCGTGGCCGCACTCTTTCCGCCAGCCCTTACTCCGGTCGGCGTCATCAGCCCCGAGGAGCTGCCAGACACCATGGCACGCATGACCCAAGAGATGCAGACCAGCCTCCTGGGAGTGAGTACCACCATCATCACCTATCTGGGCCTCGGCTGGTTTTTGGCGCTAATCTATCTGGGCCTCGCCAAGACCACCGGTCAGCCGAATAAGGCGCTGTGGGGTGCATTACTAGTTGCCTTCTTAAACCTTGCGCCACTGGCGGTGTCGTGGCTGCTGGCCCCGCTGTGAAGCTGGGCGCCCTCTGGCTTGCCTTGGTCATTTGCGGCCTGGCCCAGGCGCAGCCGCTCGCTTTTAACCAGGCGCTGGATCTGGCGCTAAAAAGTCCCAGCCTGGAGATAGCGCGCCTGCAAGCTGAGCTGGCTCACAGGCAGCTCGAGGTAGCCGCCTCACCCCTCAGCGCCGAACTAACCGCCGGCTTCAGCGCTACCTGGGGGACCATCGACGCCCCCGGGCTGCCCGAGCCGCGCAGCTTGGATGATCGGTCCTGGGACCCGTTTGCGCTCACGACGGCTTTTAACGTAGTCCCCTTGGGCCCGCGTTTTGACCGGCTGCAACGCGCCCGTTTTAACCTGCTGCGAGCCGAGCAGGCCCTGCGCGACGAACGCGCCCGGTTGCTGCTGGAGACCACTCGCCACTACTTAAACGCCCTGCGGGCTACTGAGCAGGCAGCACTGGCTGAGCGGCAGTTGGCCCTGGCTCAGAACACGCTGGCGGCTACCCAAGCGCGGCAGGAGGCGGGGGCGGTCACAGCGGCACAGTTGCTGCAGAGCGAGATAGCCGTCAGCCGTGCCCACAGCCAGATAGCCGACGCTGAGCGGGCTAAGGCCGCAGCCTTGGCTCTGCTCTCGCTTAGCGTCGGGGCCACCGTCAGCTCGGTAGCCGGGGAGCCGCCGATGGCCGCTGCGCCGCCCACCGGCGATCTGGGCCAACTTGCTGAACGGAGCGACGTCTTAGCCGCCCGGCTGGCGCTAGCTGAGGCTGAGCTGACCGCCTCTAGCACCTTGCGCGACAATCTGCCCAGTGGCAGCCTGAGCTTAAGCTACGCGCGGCAGCAGGGCGAGCGGCGTCTGGCTCTGGGGGCCGGCTTCGACACCCGCAGCTATCAACCCTCGCTATCCTTAAGCTTTGATCCTGATGCTGCCTTGGCCGGCAACCTGCCGGACGCCACCTCCAGTAGCTTCCGCCTCGGCATAAGCGCCCGCGTCCCACTTGACGCAGCGCTACCGGCGGCGTTGCAGGCTGCGGCACTAGCGGTCGAGCAGGCGTCGCTGCAACTGACTCTCGCCATCAATCGGGCCGAGCTCGAGCTCAACAACCGGCAGCGCGAAGTTGAAGCCGCCGAGGCTGCCCTAGGCTTAAGCGAGCAGGTGCTGGCCCAGAGTCGCCGGGTAGCCCAGGACACGGAGGCCCGCTACGCGCTGGGCTTAGTATCATCCCTAGAGCGCGATCAGGCTGAGCTTAGCGCAGCCGAGGCCGAACTGGCGGCCGCTAGGGCTCGCGATGGTGTGCTGCTGGCCCGCCTGGCGCTGGCAGCAGCCTTGGCTCTAGACCCTCTGGAGATCTTCTGATGCGCCTGACCTTTATGCTTTTCATACTCTTTATGGCGCTGCTGGCCTATGCCGCCCCCATCAGTCTCGATACGGCGCTAGCGCTAGCGGGCGAGCTAGACGCGGGTGTAATCTCGGCCCGCGCCGACTTGGCGGCAGCCGAGCGCGACCTGGCCCGCACCAGAGCCGATCCGTTGGCGCTAAGGCTAACTATAACGCAGGCCGAGCACACCCTGGAAAACGCCCAGGCCGTCCTGGAGAGCGCTCTATCGAGCAGCCGCGCTGCCCTTACTAACGCCTACCTGGCCGCTCTGGAGGCCGAGCAGACCTTAGCGCTCGCCGAGCAGGCCGAGGCGATTGCCGCTATTGCGCTGGAAGCCACCGAAATCCGCTTTAACGCCGGAGCGGCCACACAGCTTGATTTGGAGCGCGCCCGAAACGACTTCGGCGCGGCCCAGCGCGACACCGACGACGCACTGCAGGCGCGGGCGCTGGCCTATAGTGAGCTGGCCAGCCTGGTGGGGCTGCCGTCTGAGGAGCTAACGCTGCAACCCATAACGGTAACCCCGGAGACGCCCGAGCTTGACAGCCTGCTGGCGCGGCTCGCAGAGAACCGCCAGTGGCGCCTGACCCGTCAGGCGGTCGAGCTGGCCGAGCTCCGCCTGGCAGCGGTCGATAACGCCTTTAGTGCGCGAGCCGAGGTCGAGGCCACCCGCGACGCGCTAGCCAGCAATCAGGTGCGGCTGCGCGAGACCCGGCGCAGCCTGGAGCTGACCACGCGGCAGAGCCATAACGCGGTACTAGCTGCGCAAAGTCGGCTTATGAGCGCTGCGGCCAGCGCCGCTACCGCCAGCGACACCCTCAGTGCCCAAACGCTGCGCTATGAGGCGGGCAGCATCTCGCGGCTGGAGTTTGAGCGCGCCAGGCTAGACGCGGCCCGCGCCGAAGCTCAGTACCAAACTGCTCGGCACGCTCTGCTTCGCGCCCTGCTGCAACTTACCCGCGCCATTTTGGGAGGCCCTTAGATGGGCCGCTGGCTGATAGTGCTGGTACTGCTGGTTGCTGCCGTTGCTACCGCCGCAGTGATCTTGCAGCGCCAGGGGGCTGCTACCGGGCAACGCACCTTGGTCGAACGGCTCGAGCGCGGGGTCTTCATCCGTGAGATCAGCGGCACCGGGATCATTGAGGCGGCGCAGGAGCGTACTTTGGCCTTTGCAGTTAGCGGCACGGTGGCCGAGCTGTTGGTCCAGGAGGGGGAGCAGGTAGCAGCCGGAGCGGTGCTGGCACGGCTCGATACCGCCGCGATAACGCGCGACCTCACCACTGCCCGTACCAACCTGGCCTCGGCCCAGGCCGACCTAAACAACCTTATCGCTCAGCAGCGCGTCGATCAGCTCGAGCTACAGAACGCTGTGAGCAGCCAACAAAACGCCCTGACCTCTGCTGAGCAGGCGGTGCGCGAGGCGCAGACGCAGCTCGCTACCACCGAGCAGCTTTTTAATGCCGGAGCGGCCTCGCGCAGCGAGCTTGAACGCGCCCAAGACGCGCTTAGCCAAGCGCTCAGGCAGCAGCAGCAGGCCGAAGCCAGCCTTGAGGCCGCCCGTCAGCGAGCCGCATCGTTTGGCCCGCTGGCGCTGGCGCGGCGGACCAGCAGCGAGGCCAATATCACCAGCCTCCAGACGCGCATCGCTACACTGCAAGAGACCTTGCGCGACACCGAGCTGATTGCGCCCTTCAGCGGGGTGGTAGCCAGTATCGGTTTCAAGGTCGGCGACTTAGTAGGCCCCCAGCAGAGCCTGCGGCTGGTCGATACCTCGCAGCTCAGCGTGCGGGCCCGCTTCGACGAGAACCGGGCGCTCGAGCTGGCCCCCGGTCAGGCCGCCACCATAACCCCCGATGCCGACGCCGGCCTCCGCTTAGCCGCCGCAGTAAGCCGCATTAACCCGGTAGCGGTGCGTGAAGGCGGCGCCGCTCAGCTGATCGCCAACCTTGATTTTCAAAACCGCGCTGACGCCCAGCGAGTTAAACCTGGCTTCACCGTCACGGCGCGGGTCGTTGTTAATCGGTTAGACGACGTGCTGCTGGTCCCGCTTGAGGCCATTACCGAACAGGACGGCCTAGCCTGGGTCACCCGGGTGCGCGAGAGCGCGCCGGGGCGTGGCAGCGCCGAGCGCGTCGAGATTACGGTCCTAGATCGCAACCCTACCCTGGCTGCTGCCGTCGGCCAGCTCGAGGCCGGCGAGCTGATCGCAGTAATCAACCTCGATGCCCTAACGGACGGCACCGCCGTGGTCTATTCGCCGCTAACGCCATGAACGAACCGGTCATCGCCGCTGCCGACCTGCGCAAGATCTACACCCTTGAGGGCGGGCTCGAAGTCCACGCCTTGCGGGGCCTTAACCTCACCATCGCCCGTGGCAGCTACACCGCGGTGATGGGGCCCTCTGGCTCGGGCAAATCGACCCTGCTGCAGATCCTCGGCTGTCTGGATACCCCCACCAGCGGCAGCTACCAGTTGGCCGGGCAGGAGGTCTCACAGCTCGCGGAGGATGCGCTCTCGGAAATCCGCAATCGGCGTATCGGCTTTATTTTTCAGGCTTTTAACCTGCTCCCCCGCGCTGATGCCACTTATAACGTGGCTTTGCCGTTGTTGTATCGCGGCCTACCCGCACCTAAGCGGCTGCGCCAGGCCCAGGAGGCCCTTAAGCGGGTCGGGCTAGGCGACCGTATGGATCACCGTCCCAACCAGCTCTCCGGCGGCCAGAAGCAGCGCGTCGCTATCGCCAGGGCGCTCGTTACCGACCCCGACATTCTGCTGGCCGACGAGCCGACCGGCAACCTCGACTCCAAGACCGGCGAGGAGATTCTGGCGTTATTTGACGAGCTGCACCGCGAGGGCCGCACCGTTATCGTGGTCACACACGAGCAGGAGGTCGCCGATCACTGCCAGGAGATCGTCCGCATCCGCGACGGCGTAGTGGAGAAGATCGAAGCCGTAAGCGCTAGAGTTCTCGAGGTTGCCTGATGCTCACCGAGAATATCCGCTCGGCAATAGAAGCCCTCTTTGCCAACCGCTTGCGCTCAGCGCTGACACTGCTCGGCGTGGTGATCGGGGTCTTTGCCGTGACCACCACTGTCAGCATGGGGCAGATCGCCACCGCTGGGATCACCGCCCAGATCCAGGACTTCGGCGCCCAGTCGCTATTTGTCGTGGTCAATAACGATAACCCTCGGGCTACCCGCTTTACCGGCGACGATATCGAGGCGCTCTCGCGGCTGCCGGTCGATATCTTGCGCAGCCGCTCGACCGGTGGCCTAGGGCGGGCCGGGAACGAGGAGGCTCGCATCACCCTTAACGGCCAGACCGCCAATGCGGTAAACGTAGACCGCAGCCTGCGCCTGGCCCGCGGGCGCTACTTCAGCGAGGCCGAGTATCTGCGGGCCGCGCCAGTCATCGTGCTCTCCGCCGACGCCGCCGAAACCTTCTTCCCTGACCTCGACAATCCGGTCGGGCAGGAGATCGTTGTCCAGGTCGGTCAGTCCCGGACCTTCTACACCGTTATCGGGGTCAGGGAGCGCATCGGCGGGGCTTTGGGGGCGTTTGCTAACGATGTTAGCGGCGATATCCCACTGGAGACGCTCTATAGCAACTTCCCCAATATCCGGCGCAACGAGTACAACGTCATCCCCATCACCGTGCGCTTCGATGTAAACATCAGCGACATCGAGCAACAGGTGCGCGCCATCCTGGATCGGCGGCGCGGCAGCGATACGTATAATCTCCAGACCATCGAAGGTGCGCTGGGGCTCTTTAACACCATCACCCTGATCTTGCAGGCGGTCTTGGGCGGCATCGGCTCGATCAGCCTGCTAGTGGGCGGCATCGGCATCCTTAACATCATGCTGGTCTCGGTCACCGAGCGCACCCGCGAAATCGGCCTACGCAAAGCGCTGGGCGCCAAAAAAGGGACTATTTTGCAGCAGTTTTTGATCGAGGCGGTAACCCTTACCGTGATCGGCGGGGTGATCGGCCTAGCGCTTTCGATTGGGAGCCTCTATCTGATCGTGGCCTTAGTGCCGTTCATCGACACCGTCATCATCAACCCGCTAACGATCCTTTTGGCGCTCTTTGTCAGCATCGCTACCGGGGTACTCTTCGGGGTGTGGCCGGCTAACCGCGCCGCTAACTTAAGCCCGATCGAGGCGCTGCGCTATGAGTAGGGGGGCGACCGGCCGGTCGCCCCTGCCCGAGGAGGGCCCTGGCAGGCCAGTGAAGGCGTTTTCGGATCGGCAGGTCATCATGTACCGGTTCGGCTCCAATACTTAAGCTGGCTGCGGTATCACTCGAAAGTCTCCAAGGCAGAGTGCTCGGTGAACTGCTGCTGACACGCCGGACAGGTCACGAAATAACAGCTTTCCCGCACCGACATGGCGACCCGAAAGTCCAGCCTAACCCCACGGTGCCGGCACGCCGGGCAAGCGATCTGCTGTAGCCAGTAGGTCAGGTCCGGCTGGGTTCGCTGATAGAAGGCCATATCGGTATGGACCGCAAAGGTGTAGCGACAGTCTTGACAGACCCCTCGCCACTCGCCGTCAGGCTGCATGCTACGGCGGTCGATCATGAACTGACTCCTCTTGCACACTGCGCAGCGCACCGCGCTCAGCCGTGACTCGACCTGCTCCACGCTCATAGCCATAAGACAGTATAGCCGCCGAGGCAGCACCACGATCTCGATCGGGAGTAGTTATACCTATAGCAGGTATCATCTGGTTTGATCCTGCGGGTGCTCGCAGGACTGCGAATCGTTCTCCAGGGCGCCTTTGCAGAGATGATACCTG
>JGI24112J20307_1000121_pt1 | contig 14028 bp, 10 predicted proteins | sample SubbioR11_8A_Aug_FD_20307 | JGI IMG/M metagenome (IMG submission 20307)
GGCTACCGCTTTAACCGCGTGATCTTCGACAACCTGCGTGACCGCTTAACCCAGGTGTTCGTGGGCGAACTGACCTTAGATCAGGCGCTCGAGCGCATGCAGGCCGATATCGACGAGCAGATCCGCCAAGCTGGGCAGTAAATAGTGATCCTGCCGGGGCTACGCCCCGGCAGAACTACCAAGGCGGTAATGGAGATCCTATGAGCATCCTGGCAACGCTGNCCAGCAAGTTAGCCCAGGGGGTTTATGTCCTCCTGATGAATATTTTCGGCTTGGTGATGGAGCCGCTACAGCGGCTCATCGGCGTGCGCCGGATGCCTTATCTATTCCTGTTGCCGAACCTGCTAATTTTTGGCATTTTTATCCTCTTTCCGATGGTGCTCAACCTTTACTTCGCCACCACCAGCGGCACCGCGCTCTTCCCTCAAGAGCGGCCCTTTGTCGGCACGGCCAACTTCGAGCGGCTTTATGCCTGCCAGGATTACTTCAACCCGGTTACCTGTCAAGAAGACCGCTTCTGGCGCGCTGTGCATAACACCANNGTGTTCGTCGCCTTGCAGGTGGGCTGGCATGATCCTAATCTCGCTCACAACCGCCCTAGTGCTTAACCGCAAGATTGTGGCGCGCGGCTTTTTCAGAAGCGTCTACTTCTACCCGGTGCTGCTGTCACCGGTGGTAGTGGCGCTGATCTGGAAATGGATCTTGCAGCGCGACGGTCTACTCAACGCGCTACTCGTGGGGCTAGGGCAGGAGCCGGTACAGTTTCTGCTGAGCGGCACCTGGGCTATGGCCTGGATAATCATCATCAGCATCTGGGCCGAGATGGGCTTTTACACTCTGATCCTGTTAGCCGGGTTGCAGAGCATTCCGAGCGAACTCTATGACGCCGGTGCCGTCGATGGTACCAGCAGCACACAGCGCTTTAGGCACATCACCTTGCCACTGCTGATGCCCACCATGATGGTGGTGCTGATTCTGGCCCTGATCCGCTCTGTGCAGCAGTTTGACAAGGTCTTCGTGCTCACCGGCGGCGGCCCCGGCACCGCCACCTTCTTGTTAGTGCAGTACATCTACAGCACCGGCTTCGCCACTCAGATTCCTCGCTTCGGCATGGCGGCGGCGGCCAGCGTAACGCTCGGCGCCGTATTGCTGATAGCGACTATAATTCAACTCCGGCTCGGCCGCAGCAGCGAAAGGCACTTAGCATGAGCACCTTGGTCACCTTCTTCACCCGCCGCCGGGGCCGGCGGCGCTGGCACGCTACCGACATTCTGGCCTATCTCTACCTGCTGATCGGGGTAGTAGTGATGTTTGGTCCAGTGCTGTGGTTGGTACTGTCGTCCTTTAAGACCCCGGCAGCCTTGCTCGAGTTTCCCCCCACGCTCCTCCCCCTGGCTCAGAAGACCGTCGTGGTGCCCGGCTACGCCGAACCGCTACGGCTTTTTGATGTCACCATGGCAGACGGCAGCATCCGCCGCCTGGCACAGGTGCGCCGGGTCGGGCTGCAAGCACAAATGGTTGACCCGGCTGGCCCTGATGAGATAATCCGCGTCCATATCGATCAGCGCAGCGAAGTGCGGCATTTCCGGCTGGCTACTGAAAACTATACCGAGGCCTTCTTGCGCTTTAACTTCGCCATCTATCTGCGCAACAGCGTGGTGGTTACCGTCACTGCCACCCTGATTACGCTGCTAATCAACAGTATGGCAGCTTTCGCGCTCAGCAAGTACCGGTTCCGTGGCCGCAACGCTATCTTCCTAATCATCATCAGCACGCTAATGATCCCCATCAGCGTGATCCTGGTGCCGGTCTATCTGGTAATCACTCAGGTCGGCTGGGTCAATAACCTGTGGGGGGTGATTATCCCCGCCGCTGCCACCCCTACCGGAGTATTCCTGTTGCGCCAGTACATGCTCACCATCCCAGATGAGCTGCTCGATTCGGGGCGCATCGACGGCGCCTCGGAGTGGCGCCTCTACTGGCAGATCGTGCTGCCGCTGGCCGCGCCGGCGCTAGCGGTGCTAGCCATCTTCTCGGTGATGTGGCGCTGGAACGACTTCTTGTGGCCGCTGATTGTGCTCACCCGCAGCGAGCTGTTCACCCTCCAGGTCGGCCTTGCCGCTTTCCAGGGCGAGCTGCAGATTCAGTGGCACTACGTCTTGGCCATGACCGTGCTCACGCTGTTGCCGATTACACTAGTCTTCGCTCTCTTGCAGCGCTTCATCACTACCGGCATCGCCAGCACCGGCGTCAAAGGCTAATGACTAGACTTCACAGGTGCTTTGGCGCTATCTTGTGGGTGTGATCTGCACCATCTTCCGCTTAGGTGCCGGAGGTGACTATGAAGCACTTTGGCTCAATTACGCCCTACCTGGTCATGGCACTGGTGTTGGGCATTATTACCTTGCTCGAGTTCGCCCTTGTCGAGTATGACTTTGCTTTCCTAACTAGTGGCGCGGTGCTGTTCTGGCTAATCGTCTTAGGGGTAGCCAAGTTGGCTGCGGCGGTGGCCTTGGCCGTGCGCCTGTTCCGTACCGGTTTTACCGGCCTCTGGGGTGGGGTGGCAGTTGCCGTCGGCGCTCTAGCCATCCTGAGCCTGTTGTTTACCGCGCAGAACTTCGCCCAGGTGGGCCAGGAGACCGAGCCCGTGCTGGTAGCGGAGCTTTTCCATGGCGAGCGCCTCTATGCCGAAAACTGCCTAGCCTGCCATCAAGTTGATGGGCAAGGGATCCCCGGCGCCTTTCCGCCCTTGGCCGGCCATCTCCCCCTGGTAGCGCAAAACGAGAGCGGGCGCGAGTACGTTATCGGCGTGCTGCTCAGCGGCTTGCGCGGCGAGATTACCGTGTTTGGGACAACCTATCGCGGCATCATGCCCAGTTACGCCCAGTTCAAGGATCAAGAGATCGCCGACGTGCTCAACTACGCCTTGAACGCCTGGGGGAACAACGAGCTGCTGGCTGGCGGGTTTACCGCCATCAGCGCTGGCGAAGTCGCTGCAGCGCGTCAGCGCAACCTGAGCCACGACGCTCTGCTGGCGCTGCGCGCCGGCTTTGTGCTACCTGACGCTCCTCCGTCGGCACGCGAGCAGCTGCGGGTGCTGGCCGCAGAGCTCGCTCCTCCGGTGGCGACGGCAGCACCGCAACCTGTTGTGGAGGCTCCGCAACCTGTTGTAGAGGCTCCACCTCCCGCCGAGGAGTTTGACTGGCAAGCCCTAGGAGGGCGAGTCTACGCGGCCAACTGCTTAGCTTGCCACCAGGCGAACGGGCAAGGCATCCCCGGCGCCTTTCCACCTCTGGCCGGGCACACGCCGGAGCTGTACCATGCGGGAGGCCGCGAATTCCTGATTAAATCGGTCCTATACGGCCTGATGGGGCCGATTATCGTCGCTGGTATAAGTTATAACGGCGTGATGCCGGCCTTTCCGCAGCTATCCGACGCCGACATCGCTGCCGTGCTCAATTACACTCTCACCGAGTGGGGCAACGATGCGTTGCTAGTAGACTTTAGCCCGCTTATGCCGGAGGAAGTAGCTGCCGAGCGCGGCCAGAACCTGACCATGCAACAGGTTCATGAACTGCGTCAGGCCTTAGGTCTCGACTGACAGGTCAAAGTGGTCCTTGCTATAGCCGGTATCATCTGGTTTGATCCTGCGGGTGCTCGCAGGACTACGAATCGTTGCCTAGGACGTCTTTGCTGAGATGATACCTGCACCTAGCCGACTCAGCCTTGGTGAAAACCGCTGTATGGTGAGCTGAAGCTGCCCTTTTAGTCCATGGAATTGCCCGTGAAGCAGGCTTCACCAAGAGGGGTGAAAATAGGGCGACCACGTGGGGTCGCCCGTACTCGAATACTTGAATACTGTTTTTCGGAGGAGTCGTTACCGCAAAAACGCCTCTACCAGCCCGCCGTCGATACTGACGATCTGCCCGGTGGTCTTGCTGAGCGCGCGGCTGGCCAGCAGGTAGGCCGCCTCCGCCTGGTCCTCGGGGGTGATCGGGATTTTCAGCAGGGTACGTTGGGCATAAAACTGCGCCAGCCGCTCCCGCAGGGCTTCGGTGGACTCGGTTTCGGCAAAAGCGATCCCGTACTTAGCCAGCGAGCTAATCACCCGCTCGCGCGGGAACATGCTGCTGCCCGCTACCACCGTGGCTGGGGCCAGGCCGTTTACCCTTACTAAGGGTGCCAGCTCGATAGCCAGCTCGCGCACCAGGTGGTTAGCTGCCGCTTTGGAGGTGTCATAAGCCAGGGAGCCTTTCTTAGCGACAACAGCATTGACGCTGGTGGTTAGAATCAGGCTGCCTGTGAGCCCCTGAGCTTGCCAGATGCGCCGCGCCTCGTCCGCCACCAGGTAGGCCCCGGTGACGTTGATGGCGTAGGTCAGCGACCACTTATCATCGGGGATGCGCCCCTCCTGGTCAGGGGCCACGAAGATGCCTGCCGTGACGATGAGGTGATCGATGCCGCCGTAAGCCAGTACTACCTGCTTAAGCATCTCCCTGACGCTGTCGCGGCGGGTGATATCCACCCTTAGGCCGATGGCGGGGCCGCAGCCGGCAATGCCGGTGCCGGCCACCCCGATCCCCAGGCCGTAGCGGTCGGTAAGCTCCTTAGCCGCTGCCTCTGCTACTGGCTGGTCGAGATCGGCACACACTACCTGCGCCCCTGCTTTGGCGACGCGGCCAGTCACGGCTTTGCCGATCCCGCTGCCGGCACCAATAACCACCACTACCTCACGCGCGAACTCCGGCTCGAGCGGCATCCGCCTCAGTTTGGCCTCCTCCAGGGCCCAGTACTCGATGTCGAAGGCTTCCTGCTGCGGCAGGGCGATGTAGCGGCTGACCGCCTCCGCACCGCGCATGACCTCTACCGCTGCGGTATAGAACTCGGCGGTAACGCGCGACTCGCTCTTATTCTTGCCCCAGGCGATCAGCCCGAGGCCGGGAATGAGGACCACGGTCGGGTTTGGGTCGCGCAGGGCCGGTGAGTCGGCATGCTTATGCTCCTGGTAATAGCGGGCATAATCCTGTCGGTAACGCTCCAGGCCCTGCTTAAGCTTGGCCAGCAGGGTCGTGCTGCTCTCGCGGTGCGGGTCCCAGTCCAGATAGAGCGGCTTGATCTTAGTGCGCAGGAAGTGATCCGGGCAGGAGGTGCCCAGCTCGGCTAGGCGCGGCGCATCGTGGCTGTTGACGAACTGCAGGGTAGCCGGGGTAGCCTGCACGGTGGCGATGAACTTGCGCTCCTTGGAAACCAGGCCGCGGAGACTGGGCAGCACCTCCGCGAGCAGCTCTTGCCGCTCAGCTTCGCTAAGACTCTTAAACCTGGCGCCACCAAACACCCGCTCGCCCCGGTCGTGCTGCGCTAGATAGCTAGCGGCCCGTTCGATCAGGGTTAGCGACCGCTGATAGCACTCTTTGTCGTCATCGGCCCAGTTGATCAGCCCGTGCTGCCCCAGGATGGCCCCTGTGAGATTGGGGTTGTGCCGGATCAGTTCCCGCAAGCGCAGGCCAAGGTCAAACCCGGGGCGTTGCCACGGCAGCCACGCCACCTCGCCGCCGTAGAGCTCCTTAGTTAGCCGCTCGCCGTCCTGGGCGGCAGCGATGGCGATAACGGCGTTAGGATGAGTGTGATCGACATGCTTAAACGGCACGAAGGCGTGTAGCGGGGTGTCGATGGAGGGGGCGCAGGGGTTAAGGCCGTAGACGGTGTGCGGGTAAAGGCCGACCATCTCGTCTTCAATTGCAGTCTTGGGCCCTCGCTCGGCAGCCGCCTGGTAGCGACCTTGCAGGCTCAGCAGCTTGTCTAGGTAGAGCGAAGCGAAGTTCTCGCGCTTAGCGGTCCGGAGGTCGCCGCCGGAGCCTTTCACCCAGAGCACCTCGACCGGCTGGCCGGTCAGCGGGTCGGACATGGCGATCTTGCTGCTGGTATTGCCGCCGCCGGTGTTGGTGATGCGCTGGTCGCTGCCGAGCCGGTTGCTACGGTAGATCAGCCGCTGCAGCGGCTCGAGCTTACCGGCCTCGTCGTCGTTCCAGGCGTAAGTGACGTAGCGATAAGTTTCACGAGACATAAGGGGTCCCTTCGTTGAGTGGAGTCGATACCCGTTACCTGCTATCCATGGCTCAAAAGGCTGTCAGGCTAACTGCTGGGGTAGCCGCCGCCCGCCTCCTGAGTGCCGCGCTGCGCGGCCCGCTGCTCCTGATAGCCACCTTCCCTAAGCGCTTTAATAGGGTCTGCCGGCACTCCCATCGCTCGCCTCAGCTCGCGCAGGAGTGGCCGGACATCCGTTGCAAAAGCGTCCTGATAGATGCGGTGCGCTGCCAGCGCATCGCCCGCCCCTTGCGCCGCTGTTAGTGCTGCCAAGTCGATGTGCAGCGCCTTGGCATACGCCTCCTGGCAGTTGAGGACTGACTGCAGCATGGCCTCTAGTTTGGGCTCGAGGTTGTGCGACTGGTCGATCATGAAGGCGATCTCAGGGGCTCCGGGCTGATCGGCCTTGTCCCGAGCGAAGCGAGAGTGATTCTTAACGATTTCGGCGTAGATGCAGAAGAGCTCGAGCGGGTTGGAGCTGCCGACGATCAGGTCGTCGTCGGCGTAGCGGCGGTTGTTGAAGTGAAAGCCGCCCAGGCGCCCTTCGGCGAGCAAGAAGGCCACGATCTGCTCGATGTTAGTCCCCGGCAGGTGATGGCCCAGGTCCACCAAGACCTGCGCCCGCTCGCCGAGCTTGAGGCAGTGGGCGTAGGCCATCCCCCAGTCGGCTAAGTCAGTGTGATAGAAGGCGGGCTCGAACGGCTTGTACTCCAACAGCAGCCGGCTGTCTGCGGGCAAGGCTGCATAGACCTGCTGCAAACCTTGCTCAAAGCGCGCCTTGCGCGCCGTAAAGTCGTCCTGTCCGGCATAGTTGGTGCCGTCAGCAAACCACAGCGAGAGGAGGCTCGAGCCGGTCTGGTGCATAATGTCGATGCACTCCAGCAGGTGTTTTAGCGCCTTGTCCCTGACGGCCTGGTCGGGATGGCCCAGCGAGCCGAGCCGGTAGGCGTCATCCTGGAAGAGGTTGGGGTTGATGGCGCCAAGTCTGATCCCCTTCGCTTCAGCATACTGGCGCAGCTGCGCGTAGTCGTCCACCTTGTCCCAGGGGATGTGCAGCGCCACCGAGGGGGCGATGCCGGAGAGCTGGTGAATGAGCGCGGCGTCTTCGATCTTCTCCCACACGTCCCGGGCGGCACCGGGCCAGGCGAAGGTCTTAAAGCGCGTGCCCGAGTTGCCGTAGCCCCAGGAAGGGGTTTCGATCTTTTGGGCGGCGAGTTTAGCCAACAGCTCGTCCTTCACAGCGGATCCCTCCGTTAGTCCTTAGCCACGATCAGTTCGATGTTGTGCCGAGCCAAAACGTCGCGGATGTTAGCGGGAGGGCTGGCCTCGGTGATCAGTACATCGACGGCTTCTGGCAGCGCGAAGCGGTAGAGCGCCTCGTGGCCAAACTTGCTGCTGTCGATCAGCGCTACCACGTGCCGGGCCGAGGCGATGAGTTGCTCTTTCACGCCCGCCTCGGGCAAGAAGTTGTCGGTAAAACCGGCCTCCGCCGCAAAGCCCTTAGCGGAGAAGAACAGCAGGTCGGGCCGGAAGCGCTGCACCAGCTCCTGCGCCAGGGGGCCCACAAAGGAGCGCGAGCGATCGTGAAACTGGCCGCCGATCAGCGTAAAGGGGATGCGTACCTCCGCCAGCGCGTTAGCTGTCTCCAGGTTGGTAGCAATCGCGCTGACCTCCAGGCCGGCCAGGCGGCGGGCCAAGGCTAGCGCAGTGGTGCTAGCGTCGAAGGCCACCGTGGTGCCAGCGCTAATAAACCGTAAGGCTGCCTTGGCAATGCGCTCCTTGGCTGCCGGGTGCTGTTGCAGCCGAGTTAAAAACGGTACCTCCAGACCGGCCAGTTGCGCACCGCCGTGGGTGCGCGTAAGCAGCCCTTGCTTGGCTAGCTCGTTGAGGTCGCGCCGGATGGTCATCTCGTGTACGCCTAGCGCATCGGCTACGTCGCTAACCCGGATGGTTTGGTGGAGGCGGACGAGTTGAATGAGCTGGCGGTGCCGTTCGCTGGTGGTCGGTGGTTTGGTCATAAGTCTACTCTATACCAGTCTTATATACCGCAATTATCGAACAAAGTCAAACACGACCTGCCTCACCGCATTGACAAGCGCCTCATGAATGTGTTAGTCTAAAATGTCAGTTGTCCTCGTCGGTGCGCACAAATTTCCCAGGCTGCACTCGATGGGTTGTTTTATGCTCTGTAGATTGATGTCAAGTTCATTCCCGTTTGTTAAGGGAAAGAAAGGGATTGCTATGACTTGAGTTCAAAAGAAGAACCGCCCCCTCACGAATCCCTTGCTGCTGGTCGCCGACGAGCCCGTCTCGATGATCGACGCGTCGCTCCGGATGTCGCTCGTGAATCTTTTTAAGAGGCTCAGGGACGAGCTCGAGCTGAGCATTCTCTACATCACTCACGATCTGGCCACCGCTTTCTACATCAGCAACCGGATCGCAATCATGTTTCGGGGCGGGATCGTGGAGATGGGGCCCGTAGAGCAGGTGCTCACCGACCCGAAGCGCCCCTATACAAGACTGCTCAGGGACTCGATCCCCAAGCCCGACCCGCGGGTGAGATGAGAGCAGAAGGTTAAGATCTCCGAGGAGGTGCGCGAGGAATACCTGAGACGCGGGTGTAGGTTCGCGGGGCGGTGCCCCGAGGCCATGGAGGTCTGCCGGCGGGAGATGCCGGGAGAGGTCAGTCTGGACGGCGTGCTCGTGAGATGTCACCTGTACGGCGGAGGGTCTTTGACAGGGGCAACCACCACGCAGGTGGGTGCGCCCGCCGGTCAACAGCGGCGGTAGGTGCTCGGTACTCCGAGGGAACGAGCGCTCAACGGAGAGCGTCTCTCTCGCAGCTTCAGTCTTCAATCGCCTACTTTAGGAAATCGCCGTATGTGGCCGACGAGGAGACCCGCCAGGAACTAGTGAGCCAGCTCCGTGACAGCTAGCTCGAATGGGAAGCAAAGCTGTCACGTTAACTTGAAGGCCTCCAGGCTCGAGCGGCCATCGAGGCTGAGCTGAGAAGGAGGCAGAAATGATCAACGCCAAACTCCCCAAGCTCTTTTACGGCGGCGACTACAACCCGGATCAGTGGCCCAAGGAAGTCTGGGACGAAGATATGCGCCTTTTCAAACTGGCCGGTATTGACGTGGCCACCGTAGGCGTCTTCTCCTGGGCGAAGCTGCAGCCTGACGAACTGACCTACGACTTGGCATGGCTTGATGAAGTGTTGGCTAAACTTCACGATAACGGCCTCTATGCCTGTTTGGCCACCGCCACCGCGGCGGTGCCAGCGTGGCTGGCCAAGCGCTGTCCGGACGTCTTGCGGGTCGATTTTGAAGGGCGCCAGCGCGCCTTTGGCTTTCGGCACAACTTTTGCCCGCATAGCCCCAGCGACCGGCACTATGCGCGGCTGCTGGCCAGCAAGTTGGCCGAGCGTTACCAAGATCATCCGGCATTACTCGTTTGGCACGTGAACAACGAGTACGGCGGGGTCTGCTACTGCCAGACTTGCGCCAGAGCCTTTCGCGTCTGGCTCAAAAGACGCTACGGCAGCTTAGACGCTGTGAACGAAGCCTGGAATAGCAGCTTCTGGGGCCACACCTTTTACGACTGGGACGAAATTGTGGTGCCGAACGCGCTGAGCGAGTACCTCAGTCCTACCAGAACGGCGTTTCAGGGCATGTCGCTCGACTATGCCCGCTTCAACTCAGATGGGTTGCTGGAGTGCTACTTAAACGAGTATGAAGTTCTCAAGGCGGCGACGCCAAGCATACCGATAACCACCACCTTGATGGGAACCTACCAGCCGCTCGATTACTTCAAGTGGGCCAAGCACTTAGATGTTGTCTCCTGGGATAACTATCCTGCCTTTGACACCCCGATGAGCCAGGTGGCGCTGCGCCATGACCTGATGCGCGGCCTTAAAGACGGCCAGCCCTTCATGCTGATGGAGCAGACCCCCAGCCAGCAGAACTGGCAGCCTTACAACAGCCTCAAGCGCCCCGGCGTGATGCGGCTCTGGAGCTACCAGGCGGTGGCCAGGGGGGCGGATACGGTGATGTTCTTCCAGTTGCGCCGCTCGCGGGGCGCCTGCGAAAAGTTCCACGGCGCAGTAATCGAACATGCCGGACACGAGAACACCCGCGTCTTTCGCGAGTGCGCCGGGCTCGGCAGGGAGCTTAAAGCACTTGGCGAGACGTTGCTCGATGCCCGGACTGAGGCGCAGGCGGCCATCGTCTTCGACTGGGAGAACTGGTGGGCGATCGAGTACTCGAGCGGGCCTTCAATCGACCTCAAGTACTTAAACGAAGTCCAGCAATACTACGACGCCTTTTATCAGCAGAACCTCCCGGTCGATATGATCGGCGTCGAAACGGACCTTTCCAAGTACCAGCTCGTCATCGCTCCAGTCCTCTATCTGGTCAAACCTGGCTACGCTAAGAAGCTCGAAAGCTTCGTCTCAGCAGGCGGCACTTTCGTGACCACGTTTTTCAGCGGCATCGTCGACGAGCGCGATCTGGTGACCCTGGGGGGCTATCCCGGCGAGCTCCGCGCGCTTCTCGGCATCTGGGCCGAAGAGATCGACGCGCTCTTGCCAACGATGAAAAACCGCATCGTCATGAAAGAGGCGCTCGGTCCTCTTAAGGGCGAGTATGCCTGCGGCCTCCTGTGCGACCTCATCCACAGTGAGGGGGCGGACGTGCTAGCCGTTTACGGCAACGATTTTTACCAGGGCATGCCTGCCTTGACCCGTCACCGCTTCGGTCAGGGCGAAGCCTGGTACGTGGCCTCGAGCCCGGACGCTGCGTTTCTTAACGGGCTCGTCACCCATCTCTGCGCACAAAAGGAGATCGTGCCGCTCCTCCCAACACCTCCCGGTGTCGAGGTCACGCAGCGCGTCAAGGACGGTCAAGCGTATACCTTCGTACTGAACCACGGCGACGGTTTGGCACGCCTTCAGCTAGGCAACAGGGCGATGACCGACCTGCTGAGCGGCAATGTTGCTTCCGGTCTGGTCGATCTCCCTGCCAAAGGTGTGATGATCCTAAGCGCCGTGACTGATCCCCAAACGCAGTCACCAAGATCAACGTAAAGGAGCCTTGACCATGATCCCCCAACCCAAACCGACCCCCGGCGATACCTCCTGGTTTACCAAGGCCCGCTTCGGCCTGTTTATCCACTGGGGCATCTACGCCCTGCCCGCCCGGCACGAGTGGGTCAAACAGCGCGAAGAGCTTGCGGATGAAGCCTACGACGTCTACTTCCGGCACTTTGAGCCCGACCTCTACGACCCGAAGCTGTGGGCCAAGGCTGCCGCCGAGGCTGGGATGAAATATTTCGTGGTGACGACGAAACACCACGACGGCTTCTGCCTCTGGGACTCGCAGTTCACCGACTATAAGGCGACCAATACCCCTTACGGCCACGACCTGCTGCAACCGATGGTGGCGGCCTTTCGCGAGCAAGGACTGCGCGTCGGCTTCTATCACTCGCTGCTCGACTGGCATCATCCGGAGTTCCCTATCGACGGCTTTCACCCCCTGCGCAATCATCCTGAGCGAGAAAAGCTCAACGCTAAGCGCGACATCCGCAGGTACGCCGAGTATCTCCATAACCAGTCGCGCGAACTGTTGACCGAGTTCTCGCCGGTAGACATCATGTGGTTCGACTTCAGCTACCCATCCGGACGGCCGGGATGGGTCGGCAAGGGCCGCGACGACTGGCAGAGCGAGAAGCTCCTAAAACTGGTCCGCGAGCTGGCCCCTGATGTCATCTTGAACGACCGTCTTGATCTGGACGAAGGCTGGGATATCAAGACGCCCGAGCAGTATCAGCCGCGCGAGTGGCTGCGCGTAAACGGCGAGCCGGTCATCTGGGAAGCGTGCCAGACCTTCAGCGGTTCGTGGGGCTATCACCGGGACGAAGCGAGCTGGAAGAGCCTCGAGCAGCTCATCGGCATGCTGGTCGATACCGTCAGCAAAGGCGGCAACCTGCTCTTAAACGTCGGCCCGACAGGCCGGGGCGAGTTCGACGAGCGGGCCTTGGAGCGCTTGATGGGCATCGGTCGCTGGATGCGCTTACACAGCCGCTCGATCTACGGCTGCACGGCAAGTGCCTTTACCCCGCCGCCAGATTGCCGCTACACGCAAAACGGCAACCGGCTCTATCTGCACTTGCTGCACTGGCCCTATCGCCACGTTCACCTGGAGGGGTTGGCGGGTCGGGTCGCATACGCTCAGCTGCTGAACGACGCTTCCGAGGTGCGCATGTTGGAACTCGACCCCCAGCAGCCGGCGCAGAACATCACCATGAGCGGGCAAGCGGGTGTGCTGACCCTTGAGCTGCCGGTGCTAAAGCCCAACGTCACGGTACCGGTGATCGAACTGTTCTTGAAGGAGGATGCGATACCCGAGACGCTCTAGCGCGCGAATGCCCGCTTGACCCGAAATGACAGGCAGAGGTGGCACTAGCTCGCTACTGCAATATCAACGACCGCCGATGGCTTTACGCCTAACTCAGCACCCAGCCAGAAAGGAGCTTGAGATGCTCACCCCCCACCGCCTAACTTGCGAATACTTCACCGACCCGCTGGGCTTAGATGTGCGCCAGCCGCGCCTGAGCTGGGTGTCCAGCGCTAACGAGCGCGGCGCGCGTCAAACGGCCTACCAGCTCCTCGTTAATAGTCCCGCAGATAGCGTGGTGTGGGATAGCGGCAAGGTGGTGTCCGATAGCTCAGTGCAGGTGCCATACGGCGGCCCGGCGTTGCAGCCTAGCCAACGCTACTATTGGCGGGTGCGGCTGTGGGATGAGCGCGATGCGGCCTCGGAGTGGAGCGCTGCGGCCTTCTGGGAGATGGGCTTGTTGGACGGTGCCAACTGGCAGGCCGAGTGGATCACGCCGGACTGGGATGAAGATGTGAGTCAACCCCAGCCGGCTCCGCTGCTGCGCCGCAACTTCAGCGCCGCCAGCGGCCTGGTCATGGCCCGCCTCTACGCTACCAGCCTGGGCCTCTATGAGCTGTGGCTGAACGGCCAGCGAGTAGGCGAGGCCGTGCTGACACCCGGTTGGACCAGCTATGACCACCACTTGCAGTACCAGACCTACGATGTGACGGCGCTGATATGCGAGGGCCCTAACGCTGTGGGCGCTATCCTCGGCGACGGTTGGTATCGGGGCTATTTGGGTTTTGCGGGGCGCCGCAACCTCTACGGCGAGCGGCTGGCGCTCCTGCTGCAACTTCACCTTAAGTATGACGATGGCCACCTTGAGATAGTCGGCAGCGACACGCACTGGCGTGCGACCAGCGGCCCGATCCAGATGTCTGACATCTATCTGGGTGAGAGCTACGACGCGCGGCAGGAGCGGCCGGGCTGGGATCAAACCGGCTATGACGATAAGGATTGGCACGGGGTGCGGACGCTCGAGCACACCAAAGACATCCTGGTGGCACAGATCGCGCCGCCCGTGCGCCGGCACGAACAGCTCCGGCCGGTGAGCATCTCGCGCTCACCCAAAGGCGAAACCATCCTCGACTTTGGTCAGAATATGGTCGGCTGGGTGCGGCTACGTGCGCGCGGTCCGGCTGGCACTACCATCACCTTGCGCCACGCCGAGGTGCTACAGCAGGGCAACCTCTATACTGAAAACTTGCGCAAGGCGGCGCAGACTACCCGTTACACCCTAAAAGGCACCGGGGCCGCTGAGGTCTTTGAGCCGCATTTCACCTTCCAGGGCTTTCAATACGTGGCCGTGGAGGGTTTTCCCGGCGAGCCCACGCTCGACGATTTTACCGGTATTGTGCTGCACTCCGACACGCTGCCAACCGGCACCTTCGAATGCTCCAATGCGCTGATTAACCAGTTGCAGCACAACATCGTCTGGGGCCAGAAGGGCAACTTTGTCGATGTGCCGACCGACTGCCCGCAGCGCGACGAGCGCCTGGGCTGGACCGGC
>JGI24112J20307_1000122_pt1 | contig 13959 bp, 13 predicted proteins | sample SubbioR11_8A_Aug_FD_20307 | JGI IMG/M metagenome (IMG submission 20307)
GGGGGGGGCGGCAAGGTGCTCCTGGCCACCGTCAAGGGCGACGTCCACGATATCGGCAAGAACATCGTCGGAGTGGTCTTGGCCTGCAACGGCTTTAAGATCATCGACCTCGGTGTGATGGTTCCGGCTGAGAAGATCCTGGAGACTGCCCGGCGGGAGGGTGTCGATATCATCGGCCTCTCGGGGCTGATTACCCCCAGCCTAGATGAGATGGTTCACGTCGCCAAGGAGCTGGAGCGGCAAGGCTTCACAACGCCGCTGCTGATCGGCGGCGCCACCACCAGCCGCCTTCACACCGCGGTAAAAATTGCGCCACACTACTCCGGCCTGACGGTACATGTTTTAGACGCCAGCCGCAGCGTCGGGGTGGCCAGCCGCGCCTGTTCGGAGACGGAGCGCCCAAAGCTCAAGGTAGAGGTTAGCGAACAGTACCAGGCGCTGCTAAAGCAGTTCGAGCGCCGCGAGCCCCAGCTAGTAAGCTTGGCCGAGGCCAGGGCCAACGCGCCCCGGCTCGAGTGCGCTATCGTGAAGCCGGCGCTGCTAGGAACCCGCAGCTTTAGCGCTTATCCCCTTAACGAACTCATTCGTTACATCGACTGGACCCCGTTTTTTATCGCCTGGGAGCTCTCCGGACGCTATCCACAGATTTTGGATGATCCCACAATTGGTGCGGCAGCGCGCTCGCTTTTTGACGACGCCCAGGCGATGCTCCATGAGATCGTTGAGAAGGAACGCCTCACTGCGCGAGGGGTACTCGGCCTCTTTCCTGCCAACCGCGTTGGCGACGACCTTGAACTCTACGCAGATGAGAGTCGCAGCAACGTGATCGCCGTGCTGCACACGCTGCGCCAGCAGCACGCCAAACGCCCGGGCCAGCCGAATCTGGCGCTGGCCGACTTCGTGGCCCCCAAGGAGGCAGAGGTGGACTACGTGGGCGCCTTTGCCGTCGCTATCCACGGCGCCGACGCGCTGGCGGTGCGCTTTGAACGAGACCACGACGACTACCGCGCCATCATGGTTAAGGCGCTAGCCGACCGCCTCGCCGAAGCCTTTGCCGAACGGCTCCACGAGCGTGTCCGCCGGGAGTTCTGGGGCTACGCCAAAGATGAAGAGTTAAGCAACGAAGAGCTGATTAAGGAGCGCTATCGCGGCATCCGCCCGGCGCCGGGCTACCCCGCCTGCCCCGACCACACTGAAAAGCGCACCCTCTTCAAACTCCTGGACGCCGAAAAAGCTGTCGGCATGCACCTTACCGAGGCTTACGCCATGCTCCCCGCCAGCGCCGTCAGCGGCCTCTACTTTGCCCATCCGGAGAGCCGCTACTTCGGCGTCGGCAAGCTACAGCGCGATCAGATCGAGGACTATGCCCGGCGCAAGGGGTTGAGTGTGGCAGAAGTGGAGCGTTGGCTAGCGCCGAACCTGGCCTATGAGCCAGAGAATTATGCACCGGCAGGCGCGTAACCAACAACCATCGCTAGCTCCCTGGCCGTGAGCGGTGTAGATACTGGATCGCCACAGCTCGCAATCCACCCTCTTGTCAAATTGACTAGACTTAGCTAAGCTAAGTCTATGCCTAAGATGATCAACGTCCACGAGGCCAAGACACACCTATCCAAGCTTTTAGAGCGTGCGCATCACGGTGAAGAGATCGTCCTCGCCAAAGCGGGCAAGCCTTACGCGCGCCTAGTGCCGCTCGAGCCTGTGCGCAAGCGTCGCAAGCTCGGTGCCCTCAAGGGCAAGCTCCCCCTGATCGACGACAGCGTGTTCTTCGATCCGCTCCCGGCTGAAGAGCTCGAGACCTGGGAAAACAGCGGCGCGCCGTGGGACTAAACGCGCTCCTCGATACCCACGTCTTCGTCTGGTGCCTCACTGCGCCCGAACGGCTCTCGCAAGCCGCGCGTGACGCCATCTACGATCCCCACACCACCTTGTGGCTAAGCAGTGCGACCGCCTGGGAACTCGCTACCAAGTACCGCTTAGGCAAACTCCCCCAGGCCGCCGTGCTCCTCGAGGAGTTCGAGCGGCACGCTTCAAGCCTCGAGGCCGAACTCTTGGTCATGGGCCATCGTCACGCCATCAAAGCCGGGCTCTTCGGCGTCAACCATAAAGACCCGTTCGACCGGATGCTGGCGGCTCAGGCGCAGTGCGAAGAGTTGACCTTGATCTCCTGTGATGAGACTTTCAAGCAGTTCGATATTCGGCTGCTGTGGTAGCAGCGGCGTATCCGCCTTCGCTCGTGGCTTAAAGCGGCACCATTCGCCGTGACCATATCAGCAACCGGGTCGCTCACCAAGGAGTAGGGCCGCAGGTGTACGTTACCTTTACGCGGGCGTCGCCATCCGCGACGGCTTGGGCAAGTCGCCCACCAAGGAGTAGGGCCGCCGGAATGCGTTACACTAACATTCACGGCGGGACTGCGCCTGCATCTCCGCCAAGAGCCTAAAGGGAGGATAACCATGCCGGTACGTTCAGCACAGGCAGTCTGGGAAGGGACCTTAAAGGAAGGCCGGGGCGTCATGAAGCTTGGCAGCGGCGCGTTTGAGGGGCCGTTTTCGTTCAACACCCGCTTCGGCGAGACGCCGGGGACTAACCCCGAAGAGCTGATCGGGGCTGCCCAGGCCGGCTGTTTTTCGATGTTCCTGTCGGCGCTACTCACCACTAACGGCACCCCGCCCACCCGCGTCAGCACGATGGCCAAGGTGCATCTAGGCGAAGGGCCGACCATCCACACCATTGAACTTGCCACCGAAGCCGTCGTGCCGGGCCTCGATGAGGCCAAGTTTTTAGAGCTGGCTGAGAACGCCAAGCAGAACTGCCCGGTCTCCAAAGCGCTGGCCGGACCTGAAATAAAGCTAAGCGCCAAGCTCCATAGCTAAGCGGCCCCAGTTTAGCGGTCGGTTCAAGACGCCCAGGTTCCGCCCTTGACGCTGCCAGGCGCCAGGGGTAGAGTGGCGTAAGTTTCCTTTAACTCGGTCCCGCGAGGCCGGAAAGGGGTAGTTATGGTACATCCACAAGACAAAGGTGTTGACCGAGGGGGGGGTGGGGGTGGCAAGGTGCTCCTGGCCACCGTCAAGGGCGACGTCCACGATATCGGCAAGAACATCGTTGGGGTGGTGCTAAGCTGCAACAATTTCAAGGTGATCGACCTCGGCGTGATGGTTTCGGCTGAGAAGATCCTGGAGACTGCCCGGCGGGAGGGTGTCGATGTCATCGGCCTCTCGGGGCTGATAACCCCCAGCCTGGATGAGATGGTCCACGTCGCTAAGGAGATGGAGCGGCAAGGCTTTACAACGCCGCTGCTGATTGGCGGCGCCACCACCAGCCGCCTTCACACCGCGGTAAAAATTGCGCCACACTACTCCGGCCTGACGGTACATGTCTTAGACGCCAGCAGAAGCGTCGGGGTAGCCAGCCGCGCCCGCTCGGAGACGGAGCGCCCCAAGCTCGCGGCGGAGGTTCGCGAACAGTATCGGGTGCTGCGCGAAAAGTTCGAGGGCCGCGACGCCTCGCAGCAGCTCGTGAGCTTAGCGGAGGCCAGGGCCAACGCGCCCCGGCTCGAGTGCGCTATCGTGAAGCCTGCGCTGCCAGGAACCCGCAGCTTTAGCGCTTATCCCCTTAACGAACTCACTCGTTACATCGACTGGACTCCGTTTTTTATTGCCTGGGAGCTCTCCGGGCGCTACCCCCAGATTCTGGACGATCCCAAAATTGGTGAGGCAGCGCGCTCGCTTTTTGACGATGCCCAGGCGATGCTGCATGAGATCGTCAACGAGGGGCGCTTCACTGCCAAGGGTACGCTCGGCCTCTTCCCCGCCAACCGCGTCGGCGACGATCTCGAGCTCTATGCCGATGAGCGCCGCCGCGAAGTGCTCGCCGTGCTGCACACGCTGCGCCAGCAGCACGCCAAGCGCCCGGGCCAGCCGAATCTGGCGCTGGCCGACTTCGTGGCGCCTAAGGAGGCAGGGGTGGACTACGTGGGCGCCTTTGCTATCGCCATCTACGGCGCAGATGAGTTGGCATCGCACTTTACGGCCCAGCACGACGACTACCGCGCCATTATGGTCAAGGCGCTGGCCGATCGCCTCGCCGAAGCCTTTGCCGAACGGCTCCACGAGCGTGTCCGTCGGGAGTTCTGGGGCTACGCCAAAGACGAAGAGTTAAGCCCCGAAGAGCTGATCAAGGAGCGCTACCGCGGCATCCGCCCGGCACCGGGCTACCCGGCTTGCCCCGACCACACTGAAAAGCGCACCCTCTTCAAACTCCTGGACGCCGAAAAAGCTGTCGGCATGCACCTCACCGAGGCTTACGCCATGCTCCCCGCCAGCGCCGTGAGCGGCCTCTATTTCGCCCATCCGGAGAGCCGCTACTTCGGCGTCGGCAAGATCCAGCGCGATCAGATCGAGAACTATGCTCGGCGCAAGGGGTTGAGTGTGGCGGAAGTGGAGCGTTGGCTAGCGCCGAACCTAGCTTACCAGCCCGCGGAAACGGTCATTGACACGTGAGTCTCGCCTGCATGATCAGCCAGCAACCGTGTCGCCCACCAAGGAGTAGGGCCGCAGGTGTGCGTTACACTAACAAGCACGGCGGGACTGCGCCTGCATATCCGCCAAGAGACTAAAGGGAGGATAACCATGCCGGTACGTTCTGCACAGGCAGTCTGGGAAGGGACCTTAAAGGAAGGCCGGGGCGTCATGAAGCTCGGTAGCGGCGCGTTTGAGGGGCCGTTTTCTTTTAACACCCGCTTCGGTGAGACGCCGGGGACCAACCCCGACGAGCTGATCGGGGCTGCCCAGGCTGGCTGTTTTTCGATGTTCCTGTCAGCGCTACTGACCAATAACGGCACTCCGCCTAGCCGCGTCAGCACCAGCGCCAAGGTACACCTGGGCGAAGGGCCGACCATCCACACCATTGAACTTGCCACCGAAGCCGTCGTACCGGGCCTTGATGAAGCCAAGTTTTTAGAGCTGGCTGAGAACGCCAAGCAGAACTGCCCGGTCTCCAAGGCGTTGGCTGGACCCGAAATAAAGCTAAGCGCCAGGCTACTCTAGCTAAGCTAGCAGCGGGTTCAAGACGCCCAGGTTCCGCCCTTGACGCTACCAGGGGCAAGGGGTAGAGTGACGTAAGGTTCCTTTAACTCGGTCCTGCGAGGCCGGAAAGGGGTAGTTATGATACATCTCCAAGACAAAGGTGTTAAAAGGCGCCGTGCGGGCGCTTTTTTTATGGCCGCTAAACTCCGGCATCGCGTATCAAGGGGTCCATGCCACAAGCGGTACCACCCATGAAAACAGGGCAACCTTCAGCGAAGCGCCGAGCGAAGGCGTACGTGGGGTCGCCCCTACTGGCTTCTGGCTTCTGACTACTGATTTTCGGCGGAGGTTTATGGTGAACACGGTTAAGGCCACGCTGATGAGCGGGATGGAGGTGGCTCGAGCCCTCACCCGCATCGCCCACGAGATCATCGAGCGCAACAAAGGGGCCGATAAGCTGGTGCTGATCGGCATTCATACCCGCGGTGTGCCGATCGCCGAACGACTAGCGGGCTTGATCGGCGAGTTTGAGGGGGTCAGGCCACCGCTCGGCAAGCTCGACATCACCTTGTACCGCGACGACCTCTCCGAGATCGCCCTGCAGCCGGTGGTCAAGAAGACCGAGGTGGCGCAGGTACACGGTATGCGCATCGTGCTCTGCGACGACGTGCTCTACACCGGCCGCACCGCCCGGGCGGCGCTCGATGCGCTGATTGACCTGGGTCGACCGGCGGTGATCCAGCTAGCCGTGCTGATTGACCGCGGCCACCGCGAGTTGCCGATCCGCGCCGACTACGTCGGCAAGAACGTGCCGACCAGCCGCCAGGAGATTGTCAAAGTCAAACTCGCTGAGGTCGATGGGGCTGACGGGGTCGATCTGCTGGAGCTAACATGATGGTTAAGCACCGCCACCTGCTCGACTTTACCGGTTGGACGGCGGACGAACTGCTGGCGCTGTTTGACACCACCGACGTGATGGCCCAGGTATTGCAGCGGACCATCAAAAAAGTCCCGGCGCTGCAAGGTTTTACCGTCAGTACGCTGTTTTTTGAAAGCTCCACGCGCACCCGCTTGAGCTTTGAGCGCGCCGCCAGGGCGCAGTCAGCAGACGTGATCAGCTTCGCCGCGGGGGGCTCGAGCCTGGCTAAGGGCGAGTCCTTAAAGGACACTCTGCGCACGATTGACGCCATGCAGGTCGACCTCTACGTGGTGCGCCATGCCGCAGCGGGGGTGCCCTACCAGCTTGCGCGCTGGACCGATGCCGCCATCGTCAACGCCGGCGACGGCCGGCGGGCCCACCCCACCCAGGCGCTGCTTGATGCCTACACCTTCCGTACCAGCTTCCCCGGCTTCGACGGCTTTGCTGGGAAAAAGCTGGCCATTATCGGCGATATTCTGCACTCACGGGTAGCCCGCTCGAATCTCGAGCTGTGGACCCGCCTGGGTGCCACGGTGGCGCTGTGCGGGCCGGCTACGCTGCTGCCGCGCGAGCTCGAGCAGCCGAGGCTGAGCCTGCATCACCGGCTCGAGCCCACCCTCGAGGGGGCCCAGGCGGTGATGGCGTTGCGCCTGCAACAAGAGCGGATGACCAGCGGGCTGCTGCCCTCCTTGGCCGAGTACCGGGCGCGCTATCAATTGACCGAGGCGGTAATGGCCCTAGCGCACCCCAACGCCATCGTCATGCACCCCGGCCCCATGAACCGCGACGTGGAGATCTCAAGCAGCCTGGCCGACTCGCCCCGCAGCGTCATCGAGCGGCAGGTGGCCAACGGCGTCCCGGTGCGGATGGCCGTTCTCTACACCCTCTTGGTAGGTAAAAAATGAGCCGAACGATCATTACCAACGCGCGCCTGATCGGCGAGCAGAGCTTGGCCGACCTGTATCTTAAGGACAGCCTGATCGAAGGGGTTAACCTCGGCGGTGAGGTGAGCCACACCTTCGACGCTGCGGGTAAGCTCGTCACTCCGGCCTTTATCGACTTGCACACGCACCTGCGCGAACCGGGCCAGGAGGTCAAGGAGGACTTGGCGAGCGGCCTAGCAGCCGCGGCCGCCGGAGGCTACGGCACCGTGGTCAGTATGGCCAACACCGATCCGGTCATCGACGACCCCGGCCTGGTAACCGACCTGCTCGCCAAGGCCGAGCGGCTGGGACTAGCCCGGCTCCGCCCGGCGGCGGCGCTGAGCCGCGGCTTAAAGGGTGCGCAGCTCACCGACTTTGCCGCGCTGCAAGCTGCTGGAGCGGTGATGCTTACCGACGACGGCATCCCGGTGGCCGACGGGCATCTGCTGCGCCGCGCCTGCGAGTACGCCGCCGAGCTAGGACTAGTTATCCAGACCCACTCGGAGGAGCCCAGCTTGCGCCAGGACGGGGTGATGAATGAGGGTACGGTGAGCCAGCGCCTGGGCCTGCCCGGCAACCCGGTGCAGGCCGAAGCGGTCATGGTCTACCGGGACTGCGAGTTAGCCCTGATGACCGGTGCCCGGGTCCATATCGCCCACGTCTCCTCACGGCGCGGCCTGCAACTTATCGAGTGGTTCAAGGCACAAGGCGCGCCGGTTACCGCCGAGGTCACGCCGCACCACCTCACCCTGACCGACGAGACCTTGGGCGCCTTCGATCCGATCTATAAGGTGGCGCCACCCTTGCGCACCGCCGAGGATGTGGCTTATCTGCGCGGCGCACTGGCTCGAGCGGTGGTGGACTCTATTGGCACCGATCACGCCCCGCACACCCGCGCCGAAAAAGACCTCGACCTGCTGCAAGCCCCCTCGGGCATCGCCAACCTCGAGGTGGCCTTCCCGCTCTTGTACACCAAGCTGGTGCTGGACGGGGTGCTGACGCTAACCGACTTGTTACACTACTTCCAGAGCGGCCCGGCCAAGGTGATGGGCTGGCCCGCGCCGAGCCTGGCCCCCGGCGCCCCGGCTGATCTGACCGTAATCGATCTGGAAAGTGCCAGGCCCGTCACTCCCAGCGCCTTTCAGAGCAAGGCCAAGTTCAGCCCCTGGGACGGCTGGCAGCTTCAGGGCTGGCCGGTAGCGACCTTCGTGCGCGGGAGGCGGGTCGGCAGTTAGCCGCGATGTGCTTGACTTACTGTCATGAGGTCTCGCGACTCGGTACAATGAGGGTATGACGGTACCGTTCTCGCCAGGCCTTACGCACGCCCCGCCGCCGCCTCAGGCGGTGCGCGTCCGGGACTACCCCAGCCGCGAGCTGAAGCGGGGTGAGGTGCTGTACCGGCTTGGTGACGAAGGTGAGGCCGTCTTCCTGATTGAGGAAGGGCTAGTTAAGCTCAGCCTCGATCTAGTTAGCGGCAAGGAGCGCATCACTAGCATCGCCGGTCCTGGGGACTTAGTGGGGGCCCTTACTCCCGTTCATGTGCGCTATCAGGACAGCGCCGAAGCGCTGAGCCCACGGGTGCGGGTGACTATTATTCCTAGCGATCAGCTCGATGATGCCGGGTTGCAGCAAGCCATCCTGACCGCGACTGGGCACTACTTGGGTCGGCTCAAAGAGGCGCTTGAGGATAGCGAGCTATCGGTAGAGGGGCGCTTAGCCCGCACTTTTCTAAGGCTCGGCGAGCGCTTTGGCCAGAGCACTGAAGACTCACGGGTACGCTTGACCCTGCCGCTGACCCATGAGAACTTGGCGGCGCTAATCGGAGCGGCCCGCGAAACCACCACCGCCACCTTGAGCGAGATGCGCGACGAGGGCTTACTGCAAGGGACGCGCGGCAGCTACAGCTTTAACCCGGCCGACCTAAGCGAGTTTGCACTGACCACAAGTTAGGGGGCGCTATTTGGTTAAGGCCCGTGCAATGATGAGGCGCTGAATCTCGTTGGTGCCCTCATAGATCTGGTTCAGTTTCACATCGCGCAGGAGCTTCTCGACCGGATACTCGTTCACGTAGCCGTAGCCGCCGTGGATCTGGATCGCCTCATTGGCGGCGTCAAAGGCGACTTCGGAAGCGTAGGTCTTGGCAATAGCCGAGGCTTCGGTGTGGGGCCTACCCTGATCGACCAGCCAGGCGGCGTAGTAGGTCATGGCTCGAGCGGTCTCAACGCCGATGGCCATATCGGCCAGCTTGAACTGGATCGCCTGGAACTGGTTGATCGGTTGACCAAAAGCCTTGCGCAGGGCGGCGTAGCGCTTGGCTTCGTCGAGCGCCCGCTTAGCTACACCGACTGAACCAGTCGCTACCGGAATGCGGGTTTTGTCCAGAGTTCTCATGGCGATCTTGAAGCCGTCTCCTGGCTTGCCTAGAATGTTGGCGGCAGGCACGCGGACATCCTCAAAGACCAGCTCGGCGGTAGGGCTGGCGCGCTGGCCAAGCTTGCCGTGAATCTGCTGCGCGCGCATCCCTTCGGGCATCCCCTCGACTACCACAGCCAGCACACCACGATGGCGGGCTTCGGGGTCGAATGTGGCGAAGACCACCGTCAGCTCGGCCAGGCCACCGTTAGAGATCCACATCTTGCTGCCGTTTAGCACCACCTCGCCGCCCTCCAAGGTGGCGCGGGTTCTGAGCGCGGCGGCGTCCGAGCCGTTATCGGCCTCAGATAAAGCAAAGGCCACTAGCTTCGGCCCGTCCAGCAACGGCTTAAGGAGCCGTTCCTGCTGCTCGCTGCTACCCGCCAAAAGAATCGGGGTGATGCCGAGCTCGCTGGCCATCACAATGGTGTAGATGCCCATGCAGCCATAAGCCAGCTCTTCGCCGATGATCACCTCGTCGAGCATCCCGAGCCCCAGGCCACCTAAGCGTTCAGGGATGGTGATGTTGAGCAGCCCCAGCTCATGCGCCTGGGCCACAATCGTTTCAGGATAGCGCTCCTCACGATCGTAACCGGCGGCCATAGGGATGATCACCTCGCGGGCAAACTGCCGCGCCAGCGTCTGGAACTGCTGCTGCTCCGGCGTCAATTCAAAGCTGATCACAATGCTCCTTTAACCATCGTGCTGGCGGTAGAGCTGACGCCCGATTACTATCCGCTGGATCTCGCTGGTCCCTTCGTAGATCTCGGTGACGCGAGAGTCCCGAAAGTAACGCTCGACCGGATAGTCCTTGGAGTAACCGTAACCGCCGAGCACTTGTATGGCCTCGTGGGTAATCCGCGCGGCTGCTTCGGAGGCGAACAGCTTGGCCATGGCTGCCTCCTGGGTGACACGATAGCCGCGATCTTTGAGCCAGGCGGCCCGATAGGTCAAGAGCCGCGCCGCTTCGAGCTGCGTGACCATATCGGCTAACTTAAAGCTCACCCCCTGAAACTCACGGATGGCCCTTCCAAACGCTTGTCGCTCAGCAGCGTAGTCGCGCGCTGCCTCAAAAGCGGCCCGGGCGATCCCCACCGCCTGAGCCGCAATGCCGATACGGCCCCCATCTAACGAACTCATGGCGATTACAAAGCCGTGCCCCTCCGGCCCCAGGCGGGCCGCCTCGGGCACCAGGCATTGATCCAGGCTCATGGTAGTGGTGATAGCGGCATGCTGACCAAGCTTCGCTTCCGGTTTACCGAACCGCACCCCGCTAGCCTCTTGCTCAATAATAAAGCAGGTGATGCCTCTAGCGCCCGCGTTTGGATCGGTCTTGGCCATCACTAAATAGAGCTGCGCCTCACCACCCGAGGTCACCCAGGCCTTGGTGCCGGAGAGCCGGTAGCCTCCAGCTACTTTCTCGGCCCGGGTCTCGATCGCTGCGGCATCCGAGCCGCAGTGCGGTTCAGACAGGCAAAACGCCCCAATCCACTCACCCCGGGCCAGTTTGGGCAGGTAGCGCCCGCGCTGCTCGTCGCTGCCATGGCTGAGCAACATCGCCTGAGGCAGCCCATTAGTGACACTCATGATAGTGCCATGCGAAGCGTCGGCGGCTGAGATCTCCTCGAGCATCACCACGTAGGCCAGGGTGTTAAGCCCGGCACCTCCGTAACGCTCCGGCGTCATTACTCCCAACAGGCCCAGCTCCCCCATCTGGTGCAGGGTCGGCCAGGGGAAACGCGGTTGGCGGTCAAGCTCAGCGGCGATCGGGGCGATCTCGCGCTTGGCGAACTCCCGGACCGCTTGCTGCATCATAAGCAGCTCTTCAGGCAGTGAAAAGTCCACGTCGCTTCCAGCTTAGCAGGATAGCCACCCGCTCAGAGCCGGAGCATCAGACGATACAGTAAAACGGTCAGCGCAGGCGGCAGGCCGCTAACCCCAGCCAACGCCCCAGCCGATGGCGGTGGCGAGCTACGGTGTAGTAGAGTCGGTCCATGAGCCAAGGCACGCCGGGGATGAGCCACAGGTAATAGGCGGGCCACAGCCAAGGCAGGGCGCGCAGCACCATGCGGATCGCCGCGCCGCCCTGATGAACACGGCCATCGGGCGTCACCACGTGCAGCGACAGCTCAGCGGCAGCCGGCGAAATCTGATAGCGCGCCAGCAGACCGGGAGACTGTAAGGGCGAGACCTCTAAGTGGCCGTACCTGTCGAGCCGCTGTGCCTGCTGCACTAACCAATTACAAAAGCCGCAGTCACGGTCATAAAGCAGTAGGGTCTTCACATCACAATCCTAGACGAAAAATCTTGCCCGCACTTTAAGCTAAGACACCGTCACGAACAATGATAAATCCCGGATGCGCTGTGCAACCCGAGGGCTGTGGGTAGTGGGAAACCCGCGCACACTTCCTAACCCGAGGCACACTCATGTGGGTTGCCTGGTTTACCGCACACCCCAGCCTGGGTTAAACTGCCTTAGGTCGGGTTAAAATTACGTCCGCGAACCGTTGCTGACGATTTTTCAACCGGCCCATGGAGGACGCCATGACGGCCAAAGAGATGCTAAAGATGATGCCCCAAGTCTTCAACAGCCAGGCGGCAGCCAACGTCACTGCCGTAATTCAGTACGACATCTCCGAACCGATCTATCATGTCATTAAAAACGGCACGGTGGAGGTTCACGAAGGCCAGGCCGAAAATCCCAACGTGACTATCACCGTTAGCGACGGCGACCTAGTCAAGCTGTTAAAGGGTGAACTTAACGGCATGACCGCCTTCATGAGCGGCAAGCTCAAGCTTAAGGGCGATATGATGCTAGCCCAGCGCCTAGCCAGCTTTGTCGACAGGAGCAAGCTGCCTTAAGGTGGTAAAGCCAAACATCATTTGGTGCAGGCGGGTTCTCGCTTAATGGCATTCTCGCAAAAGCGAGTTCTCGCTTCGCTCGGAATTATCGGGCGGAGCCTCCTCGCTCGGATCCGCTCGGATAACGTGCCCATGGATATCTGCTATCGGCGCTGGAATTAACACCTGCTGGGAGTGCGCTACAGCAAAATACCTTTTCCGCCCCCACCAGGTGAGAATCAGTCCATCAGGTGCCCAAGCTTCTCGGCCTTGGTCTGGAGATACCGTTTGTTGTAGGGATTCTTGCCTACTCGCAACGGGACAGTCTCCACGATGTCGAGCGCAAAGCCCTGCAAGCCGCTCACCTTGCGCGGGTTGTTGGTGAGCAACCGCAGCCTCTTTACCCCCAAGTCGCGCAGGATCTGCGCCCCGATGCCGTAGTCGCGCAGATCGGGGGCAAAGCCAAGCTGCTTGTTAGCTTCAATGGTATCGGCACCCTGGTCCTGCAGGGCATAGGCCTTGATCTTATTCAGCAGGCCGATCCCTCGCCCTTCCTGGCGCAAGTAGACCAGTATGCCGCGCCCTTCCTTAGCGATCATCTGCATTGCGGCATCGCGCTGCGAGCCGCAGTCACAGCGGATGGAATGAAGCGCGTCGCCGGTTAAACACTCCGAGTGCATCCGCACCAGCACCGGTTGACCGTCGCCAACTTCACCCAGGGTCAGGGCGACGTGCTCGTTACCGCTTAGTTCGTCCTGGTAGCCATGCACCGCAAACTCGGCCCAGGGGGTAGGCAGTATGGCACTAGCTATGCGCTTGACGAACGCCTCACGCTCGACGCGGTAGCGGATCAGCTCGGCGATGGTGCCGACCCTAAGGCCGTGCTGCCGAGCAAACTCTACAATGGCCGGCAGGCGCATCATCGAGCCGTCATCGTGCATCAGCTCGCTGATGGCGGCTACCGGCTTGAACCCGGCCAACCGGCTCAGATCGACCGCCGCCTCGGTGTGCCCGGCCCGGCGCAGCACCCCCCCATCGCGCGCACGCAGCGGGAAAACGTGGCCGGGACGCACCAGATCGCTGGCGACAACCCCCTCTTTGACGGTAGTGAGGATGGTGGTGGCGCGGTCTTTGGCGCTGATGCCGGTCTCGATCCCTTCGCGAGCCTCAATCGAAACGGTATAGGCAGTGCCGCGCCGGGCAGTGTTGTGTTGCACCATCGGCGGCAGCTCTAGGTGATCGGCCAGGGCATTGGTCATGGCCAGGCAGATGACCCCGCCGGTGTAGCGGATTATGAAGGCGATCTTCCCGGTAGTTACCGTTTCAGCGGGGAGGATCAGATCGCCCTCGTTTTCGCGGTGTTCGTCATCGACAACGATCACCGGCTTGCCGGCCTTAAGTTCGGCCAGCAGCTCCGGAACCGTCGCTAAGTTAGTCATGCCGCCGCCTCCCGCATTAACATCAGGCGCTCGAGATACTTCGCCAGCAGGTCGGCCTCTAAGTTCACCAGCGAGCCGGCTGTTAGCTCCCCTAGTGTGGTGACTTCTAGTGTGTGGGGGATAACCCAGAGTGTAAAGCGACCCGCCGCCCAGTCCGGCTGGCTCCCGCCGGGGCCGCCCACGTCCACTACGGTCATGCTGACCCCATCGACGGTAATGCTGCCCTTGGGGATTAGGTACTTGGCCAGGCGCGGATCGGCCCTGACGGTGATAATGTACGCCCCGGGCGCCGCCTCGACCGCGAGCACCGTGCCGGTCGTCTCCACGTGGCCGCTCACCAAGTGCCCGCCGAAGCGATCATCAGCGCGCATGGCCCGCTCGAGGTTAACCCGCGCCCC
>JGI24112J20307_1000127_pt1 | contig 13669 bp, 11 predicted proteins | sample SubbioR11_8A_Aug_FD_20307 | JGI IMG/M metagenome (IMG submission 20307)
CGCGAGGTCAAAGAAGGCTTCGAGTGCGGCATCAAGCTCAAAAACTACAACGACATCAAGGAAGGCGACCTCCTCGAGTTGTTTGAGATCAAGGAAGTGGCCCGTACACTCTGATCAGCGCAATCTGACCAGCGCGCCTGCCCACCATGCCGAGCAAAAAAGCCCCCTCCAACCGCAGCTTCAAGGTCGCCGATCAGATTCAGCGCGACCTGAGCGAGCTCATCGCGCGCGAGCTCAAAGACCCGCGCGTGGGGCTGGTGACGCTGCAAGCGGTCGAGCTCACGCCCGACTACGCCCATGCCAAGGTCTATTTCAGCGTGCTCACGGGCGACCCCCAGCTCGCGTTCGAGGCGCTGAACCAAGCCGCCGGCTTTTTGCGCAACGGCTTGTTTAAGCGCCTGCACATCCACACCGTGCCGACGCTGCATTTTGTCTTCGACCGCACCCCCGAGCGCGCCGCCGACATGAACGCCCTGATCGCGCAGGCCGTGGCTTCGCGTTCCAAAGAAAGCGACTAAAGTTGAGCGCCGTCGGGTTCACCTTGGGTGCCGACGCCGCCCAGGGGGGCGGTGCCGTGCCAGACCGCGCGCATGCTGCAGCAGCACCGCCGCGCCAGCGCCTGCAGCGCCGCCCGGTGCACGGCCTGCTGCTGCTCGACAAAGCGCTGGGCGTCAGCAGCAACCAGGCGCTGCAGCGCGCTAAATGGCTGCTGCGCGCCGACAAAGCCGGCCACACCGGCACCCTAGACCCGCTGGCCACCGGGCTGCTGCCGCTGTGCTTTGGCGCGGCGACCAAGTTCAGCCAACTGCAGCTCGACGCCGACAAGGTCTATGAGGCCACCTTGCGCTTGGGTGTGCGCACCCACGGCGGCGACGCCGAAGGCGAAGTGCTCGAGCGCCGCCCGGTGGCTTGCGGCCCCGAGCAGGTGCAGCAGGTGCTGGCGCGCTTTAGGGGCGCCATCGAGCAGCTGCCGCCCATGCACAGCGCGCTCAAGCACCAAGGCCGGGCCCTGTACGAATACGCCCGCGCCGGGCTGGAGGTGGAGCGCGCGCCGCGCCGCGTCAGCATCCACGCGCTGGAGCTGCTCGCACTCGAGCTCGAGGGCCCCGAGCCGGCGCTGCGCCTGCGCGTGCACTGCAGCAAGGGCACCTACATCCGCAGCTTGGCCGAGGACATCGGCGCCGCGCTGGGCTGTGGCGCGCACTTGAGCGCCTTGCGCCGCCTGCGCAGCGGCAGCTTGGGGCTGGAGCGCAGCCTCACGCTCGAGCAGCTCGAAGCGTTGCCCGAGGTCGAACGCCTGCGCGCCCTGTTGCCGGTGGATGCGCTGCTGGCCGGTCACGAGCGCGTCACGCTCGACGACGACAATGCAGCCCGCTTCCTCACCGGTTTGCGCCGCCGCGGCCCTTGGCCAGACAGCGAGCGCGTGGCCGTTTATGCGGCGTCTGCGGCTTCTGCCGCGTCTGCAACATCTGGCCCACAACCCGCCGCCTTGCTGGGCAGCGCCCACATCGCGGGCGGCGAACTCATCCCCGGGCGGCTGTTGAGCCCGATCGAAATCCAACAAATCCAACTGCAAAACCCTTCATGAGCACCCCGATACGCAACATCGCCATCATCGCCCACGTTGACCATGGCAAAACCACCATGGTCGACCAACTGCTGCGCCAGAGCGGCACCTTTGCCGAGCACGAAAAAGTCGTGGACACGGTGATGGACAGCAACGCCATCGAGCGCGAGCGCGGCATCACCATCTTGGCCAAAAACTGCGCCGTGAGCTGGAAAGGCACCCACATCAACATCGTGGACACCCCCGGCCACGCCGACTTTGGCGGCGAAGTCGAGCGCGCGCTCTCGATGGTCGATGGCGTGCTGCTGCTCATCGACGCCCAGGAAGGCCCGATGCCGCAAACCCGCTTCGTCACCAAAAAGGCGCTGGCGCTGGGCCTGCGCCCGATCCTGGTCGTCAACAAGGTCGATAAGCCCGGTGCCAACCCCGACAAGGTCGTCAACGCCGCCTTCGATCTGTTCGATAAGCTCGGTGCCAACGACGAGCAGCTCGATTTCCCCATCGTCTATGCCAGCGGCATCAACGGCTGGTCATCGCTCACCGAGGGCGAGCCGGGTCAGCAGTGGGGCACCGATATGTCGGCGCTGTTCGACACCGTGCTGGAACACGTGCCCGCGCACCGGGGCGACCCCGAGGCCCCGCTGCAGTTGCAGATTTCGGCGCTCGATTACTCCACCTTTGTGGGGCGCATCGGCGTCGGGCGCATCAGCGCGGGCCGCATCCGCCCCGGCATGGACGTGCTGGTCTATGAAGGCCCCGAGGGCAAGCCGGCCAAGGGCCGCGTCAACCAGGTGCTCACCTTCCAGGGGCTGGACCGGGTGCAGACCGCCGAAGCCGGGCCGGGCCACATCGTGCTCGTCAACGGGATCGAGAGCCTGGGCATAGGCGTGACCGTGACCGACCCAACCGACCCGCGCCCGCTGCCCATGCTGCGCGTCGATGAGCCCACTTTGACCATGAACTTTTGCGTCAACACCAGCCCGCTGGCCGGGCGCGAGGGCAAGTTTGTGACCAGCCGCCAGATTTGGGACCGGTTGCAAAAAGAGCTGCAAAGCAACGTGGCGCTGCGCGTGCGCGAGACCAGCGAGGACGGGATTTTCGAGGTCTCGGGCCGCGGCGAGCTGCACCTGACGATTTTGCTGGAAAACATGCGCCGCGAAGGCTACGAGCTGGCGGTGAGCAAGCCGCGCGTGGTGTTTCGCGACGTAGGCGGCGAGCGCCACGAGCCGATCGAGCTGGTCACGGCCGACATCGAAGAACAGCACCAGGGCGGCGTGATGCAGGCGCTGGGCGAGCGCAAGGGCGATCTGGTGAACATGGAGCCCGACGGGCGCGGCCGCGTGCGGCTCGAATACCGCATCCCGGCGCGCGGGCTGATTGGCTTTAGCAACGAATTTTTGAACCTCACGCGCGGCTCGGGCCTGATCAGCAACATTTTCGACGGCTACGAGCCGCACCGGGGCGAGATCGCCAGCCGCAAAAACGGCGTGCTCATCAGCATGGACGACGGCGAGATTTTCACCTACGCGTTGGGCAAGCTCGACGACCGCGGCCGCATGTTCGTGCGCCCCAACGACCCGGTCTATGAGGGCATGATCGTGGGCATCCACAGCCGCGACAACGACCTGATCGTCAACGCCACGCGCACCAAGCAGCTCACCAACTTTCGCGTCAGCGGCAAGGAGGACGCGATCAAGATCACGCCGCCGATCGAGCTCACGCTCGAGTACGGGGTCGAGTTCATCGAAGACGACGAGCTGGTCGAGATCACCCCCAAGAGCATCCGCCTGCGCAAGCGCTTCCTCAAAGAGCACGAGCGCAAACGCGCCAGCCGCGAGAGCTGAAGCGGCTGACCGGGGGGCGCGCGAGCTGAACGTGGGCTGAAATCAGGCTGAAAACAGGCTGAAATCAGGCTTTGGGGCTTCCTACAATCGGGGCACCCTCACACAATTGGTGCTTCATGGTTCACATGCCTGTTTTCCCCGCCAGCGCCTTCAAGGCCTACGACATACGCGGCGTCGTTCCCGATGCCCTCAACCCCGCTTTTGCACGCGCGCTCGGGCGCGCTTTTGGGGCGCGCGCGCTGGCGCTGGGCGAGCGCACGGTGGCGGTGGGGCGCGATGGCCGCCGCAGCAGCCCGGAGCTGGCGGCGGCGCTGACCGAGGGCCTGCGCCAGGCCGGCGTGGCGGTGCTCGACATTGGCCTGTCCACGACGCCCATGCTCTACTACGCCGCGCACACGCGCTGCCGCAGCGGCATCCAGGTCACGGGCAGCCACAACCCCAAGCAGTACAACGGCTTCAAGATGGTGCTGGCCGGGCGCGCGATTTACGGCGACGACATCCAGGCGCTGCGCCAGGCGATGCAGGCCGATGCGGCGGCTGATGCGGCCCCCGCCCCCGCGCCCTTGGCCGGGCTTGAGCGCCTCGACGTGCTGCCCGACTACGTGGCGCGCATCGTCGCCGACGTGAAGCTGGCGCGGCCGCTCAAAATCGTGATCGACAGCGGCAACGGCGTCGCCGGGGCCAGCGCGCCGGGCCTGTTTCGCGCCCTCGGCTGCGAGGTGATCGAGCTCTACAGCGAAGTCGATGGGGATTTCCCCAACCACCACCCAGACCCCTCCAAGCCCGAAAACCTGCGCGACCTGATCGAGGCCGTGCAGCGCAGCGGGGCCGAACTCGGGCTGGCCTTCGACGGCGACGGCGACCGGCTCGGCATCGTCACCCCGAGCGGGCAAAACATCTACCCGGATCGGCAGATGCTGCTCTTTGCCCAAGACGTGCTCGCGCGCGTGCCCGGCGGCACCATCGTCTATGACGTGAAATGCAGCCAGCGCCTGGCCCCGGCGATACGCGCTGCGGGCGGCGTGCCGCTGATGTACAAGACCGGCCACTCGCTCATCAAAGCCAAGATGAAGGAAGTGGCCTCGCCCTTGGGCGGCGAGATGAGCGGCCACATTTTTTTCCAGGAGCGCTGGTTTGGCTTCGACGACGGCAGCTACGCCGGGGCGCGGCTGCTCGAAATCCTGAGCCGCTCGCCCAACGCCGGGGCGGTGCTGGAGGCGCTGCCGAGCAGCCACAGCACGCCCGAGCTCAACGTGGCCTGCGCCGAGGGCGAACCACACCGGCTGGTGGCCGAGTTGCAGGCACTGGCCGACTTTGCCGCACCGGCCCTGGTGAATACCATCGACGGCTTGCGCGTCGATTGGCCCGATGGCTTTGGCCTGATTCGCGCCTCCAACACCACGGCGGTGCTGGTGCTGCGCTTCGAGGGCCAGACGGCGGCGGCGCTGGCGCGCATCGAGTCTGAGCTGCTGGCGCTGCTGCGGCGCGTCAAGCCCGATGCCGCCGTGGGCGCGGCGGCGCACTGAAGGCCCCTTTTGCCTGACACCATGAGCACCCCCAGCCCAGACCCGGAAATCGTGGTCTTCAACCTCAAGCAGCGCTACACCGGGGTGTCTGCGACCGTGAACGCGCTCGTGCCGCTGCAGTTGCAGCAGTGGCCGCTGGCCTACTGCGGCACTCCGCTCTCCAACGGCGTGCCCGGGCTCACGCTCAAGCAGGCGATTGCGCTCTCGCGCCAGCCCGCGCCGGGGCGGCGCTTTCGCATCTGGCACGTGCGGCGCGACCCCGAAATGCTGGCTGGCCTGTGGGCTCGCGACGTGCTGCGCTTGCCGATCAAGCTGGTGTTTACCTCGGCGGCGCAGCACCGGCACGGCTGGTTCCCGCGTTGGCTCATTTCGCGCATGGACGCGGTCATTTCTACCACCACCAAGGCAGCCAGTTTTGTGCCCAACACCACCGCCGTGGTGCCGCACGGCATCGACCTGCAGCGCTTTGCGCCGCCGCCCGACAAGCTCAAGGCTTGGGCCGATTCCGGCCTGCCGGGGCGCTACGGTGTGGGCGTGTTTGGCCGGGTGCGGCCTGACAAGGGCACCGATGTGTATGTCGAGGCGATGATCGCGGCGCTGCCGCACCTGCCCGAAGTCACAGCGGTGATCGCCGGGCTGGCGCAGCCGCAGCACCAGGCCTACCAGCGCGCGCTGCAGGCCAAGATCGACGCCGCCGGCCTGAGCCAGCGCATCGTGTTTCTGGGCGAGGTACCCGCCGCCGAGGTGCACCGCTGGTACCAGCGCTGCCTGCTGTGCGTGGCCTGCCCGCGCTACGAGCCGTTTGGCCTCACCCCCTTTGAGGCGGCGGCAACCGGCTGCGCGCTGGTGTGCTCGCGCACCGGCGCCTTCGAGGAACTGGTGCAGCCGGGCGTAAACGGTTATCTGGTCGATACCGGCGACGCCGCCGGCCTGGCGCAGGCGGTGCAGCTGGTGCTGCAGGACCCGCAGGCCGCGTTGCGGCTGGGGCAGGCGGCGCGCGAGCGCGTGCACAGCACCTTTACGCTAGCGCAAGAGGCGGCCGGAATAGCGCGCGTCTATCAGGGTTTGTTTGATGCGGCCTGAGGGCGCATGGCCCTTGAGCCCCGTCGAGCGCTGGGCGCTGGCCGTTTATGGTCTGCTGATGCGGCTGCTGCAGCCTTGGGTGCGCCGACGGCACCGGCGCCGGGGCCGCGCCGAACCGGGCTATTTGCAGCACATGGAACAGCGCTTTGGCCACTACCCGGGCTTGGCGCCTTCGAGCGGCTGGGTCTGGATACACGCCGTGTCGCTGGGCGAAACCCGCGCCGCCGCCTTGCTGCTGGCGGCGCTGCGCGAGCAGGTGCCAGGCATGCGCCTGCTGCTCACCCACGGCACCGCCACCGGCCGCGCCGAAGGGGCCAAGCTGCTGCGCCCGGGCGATCTGCAAGTCTGGCAACCGTGGGACACATCCGCCACGGTGCAGCGTTTTTTGCTGCACTTTAGGCCCGCGCTCGGGGTGTTGCTCGAAACCGAAGTCTGGCCGCACTGGGTGCAGGGCTGCCGCGCCCACGGTGTGCCGCTGCTGCTGGTGAATGCGCGCCTGAACCCCCAATCGCTGCGCGCCGCACAGCGCCTGCGCTGCCTGATGCGCCCGGCCTACGCCGGCCTGAGCGCCGTGCTGGCGCAAACCGAGGCCGACGCAGCGCGCCTGCGTGCCATCGGGGCGCATGCGGTGCAGGTGCTGGGCAACCTCAAGTTCGACCTCACGCCAGACCCGGCGCAGATCGAGCGCGGGCGGCGCTGGCGCGCGGCGCTGGGCGGGCGGCGCGTGCTCATGCTGGCCAGCAGCCGCGAGGGCGAAGAGGCGCTGTGGTTGCAGGCGCTGCGCCAGGCGCAGGACAGCCCCTTCGGCCCCGAGGCCCCGCTGTGGCTGCTGGTGCCGCGCCACCCGCAGCGCTTCGACGCCGTGGCCGCGCTGTTGCAGCAGGCGGATCTGAGCGTGTTTAGGCGCAGCCAGTGGCCCGCGGGCCTGGATGCCGCAGACGCCGTTGGGGCCGCTGGGGCCGCTGGGGCCGCCAATTCAGCCGCTGAGCCCGCCGAGATGGCAGCCGCCCCCGCCGCCGCCCGCAGCGCCCAGGTCTGGCTCGGCGACTCGCTGGGCGAAATGCACGCCTACTACGCCATGGCCGACCTGGCCTGGCTGGGCGGCAGCTTTTTGCCGTTGGGCGGACAAAACCTGATCGAGGCAGCCGCCTGCGGCTGCCCGGTGCTCATGGGGCCGCACACCTACAACTTCCACGACGCCGCCGAGCAGGCCCTGCACTGCGGCGCAGCGCGGCGCGTGCCCGATATGGCCGCCGCCTTGCCCGCCACCCGGCATTGGCTCGAAGACGCAGCCGCCCTGCAGCGCGCGCGCCAAGGCTGCGCCGCCTTGCTGCAGCAGGGCCAGGGTGCAGCGCAGCGCAGCGCCGCCTTGTTGCGCGCCGCGATGGCGCCCTAGACCAAGCTCCAGAAACAGGTTTACCGCTTACCGGTATTCGGTATAAAATGGCGCCTCATGATCCAGTCCTTCAAGTGTGGTGATACGCAGGCGCTTTTCGAGTCTGGCAAGACCAGACGTTTTGCCAACTTCAAGGAAGTCGCTGAGCGCAAGCTGACCCAGTTGGCTGCTGCAACTACACTGGAATTTCTGCGCTCACCGCCGGGCAACCACTTGGAAGCCTTGTCGGGGGACCGCAGCGGTCAGCACAGCATCCGGATCAACAAGCAATGGCGGCTGTGTTTTGTGTGGACCGCAGAAGGTCCGGCCGAGGTAGAGATCGTCGATTACCACTGATTTGATGCCATGGAGGGCCATATGATCAAGAACGGAATGCGGCCGGTGCACCCCGGCGAGGTTTTGCGTGAGGATTTTTTGAAGCCGCTGGGCATGAGCGCCCACGCACTTTCCAAGGCCCTGCATGTGCCGGCCGGGCGGGTCAATGACATCGTGCTGGAGCGGCGCGGCGTGACCCCAGATACCGCCCTGCGCCTAGCCCGCTTTTTCGGCGGCGATGCCCGGTCGTGGCTCAATCTGCAGCAGATGCACGACCTGAAGTTGGCCGAGCGGGCCATGGCCAGCCGGATTGAGGCAGAGATCGAGCCGATGGTGGCGCATTGAACGAGAAATCCGGAAAAATCCGGGGAAACTAGGACTGACCCTACGGTTTCTAGTCTGGCCGCAGGCTTGACCTGCCAAGGCGACAATTATTTTGACGTATGGGGACCGGCCGGTCCCATTCAGCCTCAGAATGCACCTACCGAACGCCCACCGGAGACACGCCATGAACGAGAGTTTGCTGTCGCAACGTCTGCTGGCCCTGTTCGCTGCCGCCGTCTTGCTGTTTAACTTTCCGCTCATCGCCTTGTGGGACAGCGAACTCAAGTGGTGGGGCATCCCGCTCTTTCCGCTGGCCATGTTCACGCTCTGGGCCGTGCTGATCGCGCTGCTGGCCTGGCTGATGGAGCGCAAGCCCGACTAAAGCAGCCACCCAGCCCCAACCCAAGCCTGCGCCGCACCGCCCCATGTCCCCGCTGCTTGTCATCACCGTTGCCACCGCCTACCTGCTGCTGCTGTTTGCCGTGGCCTTTTACGGCGACCGGCGCGCCGCCCAGGGGCGCTCGCTGATCGGCAACGCTTGGGTTTATGCGCTCTCGATGGCGGTCTATTGCACCGCCTGGACTTACTTTGGCAGCGTCGGGCGCGCCGCCACCGACGGGCTCTGGTTCCTGCCCATCTACCTCGGGCCGATGCTGGCCATGATTCTGGGCTGGATGGTGGTGCGCAAGATGATCCGCATCGCCAAGACCTACCGCATCACCTCGATCGCCGACTTCATCTCCAGCCGCTACGGCAAGAGCCCGCTGCTGGCCGGCGTCGTCACGCTGATCATGGTGGTGGGCATCGTGCCCTACATTGCGCTGCAGCTCAAGGGCATCGCGGTGGCTTATGCGGTGCTCACCACGCCGCTGGGGCAGCCCTTTCCAAGCCCCTACATCTGGTGGCAAGACAGCACCTTTTACCTCGCGCTGGCGCTGGCCGGTTTCACCATCGTCTTTGGCGCGCGCCAGCTCGACAGCAGCGAGCGCCACGAGGGCCTGGTGGCGGCGATTGCGCTCGAGTCGCTGGTCAAGTTGCTGGCCTTCATGGCGGTGGGGGTGTTCGTGAGCTTCGTGCTGTTCAACGGCGTGGGCGATATTTTTGCCCGCGCCGCCGCGGTGCCCGAAATGGCCGGCCTGCTCGAACTCGGCGACGACAGCCGCTTTGCCTACGCGCAGTGGTTCACGCTCACGGTGCTGGCGCTGCTCTCGGTGCTGCTGCTGCCGCGCCAGTTTCAGGTGATGGTGGTGGAAAACGTCGATGAGCGGCACCTCAAGCGCGCGGTCTGGGTGTTTCCGCTCTACCTGCTGCTGATCAACCTGTTCGTGCTGCCCATCGCCTTGGGCGGCATGCTGTATTTTGGCGCGCAGCCCGGCCTTGCGGTGCACCCCGAGACCTTCGTGCTGGCGCTGCCGTTGGCCGAGGGCTGGCTGTGGCTGGTGCTGCTGGCCTTTATCGGCGGCTTTTCCGCCGCCACCGGCATGGTGATCGTCGATGGCATTGCGGTCTCGACCATGATCAGCAACAACCTGGCCGCGCCGCTGCTGCTGCGCCTGCAAGGTTGGTTGCGGCAGCCGCTCGATTTCAAGCGCTGGCTGCTGCAAATCCGGCGCGCGGCCATCGTGCTCATCATGCTGTTGGGCTACCTCTACTACTACCTGGCGGGTGACGCCTACGCGCTGATGGGCATCGGGCTGATCAGCTTTGCCGCCGTGGCGCAGTTTGCCCCGGCGCTGTTTGGCGGCATGTACTGGAAGGGCGGCACCCGCGCCGGTGCGCTCAGCGGCCTGCTGCTGGGTTTTGGCCTGTGGTGCTACACCCTGATGCTGCCCTCGCTGGCCAAATCGGGCTGGCTCGACGACGGCTTTTTGTTGCACGGCCCTTGGGGCATTGCCTGGCTCAAGCCCGAGGCGCTGTTTGGACTGCAGGGGCTCGATCACCTCACGCACGCGGTGTTTTGGAGTTTGTTGCTCAACGTTGCGGCCTACGTGTTGGTCTCGCTCTGGCGCAGCCCCTCGGCGCAGGAGGCCAGCCAGGCGGTGCTGTTCGTCGATGTGTTCGAGCGCACCGCCGCCACGCAGCCGGTGTTTTGGCGCGGCCAGGCGCGGCTCGACGACCTGCTGCCGCTGGTGCCGCGCATCCTGGGCCCTGAGCGCGCCCAGGCCGCCTTGGCCGACTACGCGCGCCAGCGCGGTGTGGCCAGCGTGGCGCAGTTGCCGGCCGATGCGCAACTGGTGCAGCACGTGGAAACCCTGCTGGCGGGGGCCATCGGCAGCGCCTCGGCACACGCCATGGTGGCCTCGGTGGTGCAGGCCGATGCGCTCGATGTGGCCGACGTGCTCGGCATCCTGGAAGAATCGAACCGCTTGCGCCTGCATTCGCAGGAGCTGGAAGAAAAATCAAGTTCGTTGGAGCGCGCCACCACTGAGCTGCGCGCCGCCAACGAACAATTGCAAAGCCTGGACCGGCACCGCGACGAGTTCATGTCGGCCGTCACGCACGAGCTGCGCACCCCGCTGACGGCAATCCGCGCCTTCTCCGAGCTCATGCGCGACGACCCGGAACTGGACGCGGCGCAGCGCCAACAGTTTCTGGGCATCATCGTGGCCGAGACCGAGCGCCTCAGCCGCTTGGTGAACCAGGTGCTCGACATGGCCAAGATCGAGTCCGGCCACGCCGACTGGCAGCCCACCGAACTCGACTTGGCTGAGCTGTTGCGCCAGACCTGCCAGACCACCGCCGAGCTGCTGCGCGACAAGGGCACCGAGTTGCGCTTGCTGCTGCCCGAGCCGAGCGAGGCACCCATCTGGGTGCGCGCCGACCCCGACCGCCTCACGCAAGTGATGCTCAACTTGGTTTCCAACGCCGCCAAGTTTGTGCCCACACCGGGCGGGCGCATCGAGCTGCGCTTGCAGCGGCGCGGCGACTGCGCCGTCGTCACGGTGCAAGACAACGGCCCCGGCGTGCCGCTGGCCGACCAGCAGCGCGTGTTCGAGCGCTTTCGCCAAAGCAGCGACGGCCAGGGGCGCTTGCGCGGCACCGGCCTAGGTCTGCCGATCAGCCGCCAGATCATCGAGTATTTCGGCGGCCGCCTGTGGCTGCACAGCGAACCGGGGCAGGGGGCGTGTTTCGGCTTCGAGCTGCCCCTGTGCAGGGCGGTGGGCACGGCACAATCGGTACCAGAACCAGACCCAGGAGACTTGCCACCATGAACCCAACCCTGCTGATCGTCGATGACGAGCCCAACATCCTGCTCTCGCTCGAATTCCTGATGAAGCGCGAAGGCTACCAGGTGCATCTGGCACGCGACGGCCAGCAGGCGCTCGACGCAATCGCCACGCTGCGCCCCGATCTGGTGCTGCTCGACGTGATGATGCCCATCAAAACCGGCTTCGAGGTCTGCCAAGAGGTGCGCGCCAACGAGGCGCTCAAGTCCACCCGCATCCTCATGCTCACCGCCAAGGGCCGCGACACCGACGTCGCCAAGGGCCTGGCGCTGGGCGCCAACGCCTACATGACCAAGCCTTTCTCGACCAAGGAGCTGGTCGAGAAAGTGCGCCAGATGCTGAGCCACTGATATGGCACGCCACCAACCCACTGACAAGCGCTTGGTCTGGCTGCTGGCCGTGGCGGCGCTGGTCTCCATCGTCTGGCTGCTGTTCACGCTCTGGCTCGTTGCCGCCACGCTCACGCCGCCCGATCGCGCCACCGTGTGGGCCTTGGTGGGCCCCAGCCTGCTGCTGGTGAGCCTCACCTGGGGCGCAGGCATGGGGGCGATTGCCTGGGGCCTGAAACGCTGGTTCGGGCACTGGGTCACGCCCTCGGTGCAACTGGCCGAAGAGGCGCAGGTGCTGCTGCGCACCGACGTGGTGCGCGAGCTGCGCCCCAAAGGCAACGTCGAGACCAAGGAGCTCACCAAGCTCTTCAATCAGTTGGTGGCGCAGCGCGAGGAGCTGCGGCACCAGATGCAAGACAAGGTGCGGGCCGCCGCGCGCGACATCGAGCAGGAAAAATCGCGCCTGGCGGCACTGATGTCCGAGCTCACCCAAAGCGTGGTGGTGTGCAACCTCGATGGCCGCATCCTGCTCTACAACAACCGGGCCCGGACGCAGTTTCGTGCCCTGTCGCAAAGCCCGCGCCTGGCCGATGGGGCCGAGCTGATCGGGCTTGGGCGCTCGATCTACACCGTGTTCGATCGCAAACTGGTGGCGCACGCGCTCGAGAGCGTGCAGCAGCGCTTGCAGCGGGGGGTCGCGCAGCCCACGGCGCAGTTCGTCACCAGCACCCGCGCCGGGCAGTTGCTGCGCGTGCAGATGACGCCGGTGCGCAGCGTGGCCGAGCCCGCTGCCGCGTCGGCCCCGGAGCCCGCTGCCGCCATCGCTGCGGCGGAGGCGGGGGCGGGGGCGGGGAGTGGGCCAGCCAAGCAAGCGCCGCCTCTGCAACTGGCCGGCTTCGTGCTCATGCTCGACAACATCACGCGCGAGTACGAGGCCGAAGCGCTGCGCGAGCGCCTGGTGCTGGGCCTGACCGAAGGCAGCCGGGCGGCGCTGGCCAATATGCGCGCCGCCATCGAGATGCTCGACTACCCCGACCTCGAACCGGCGCTGCGCGAGCGCTTTCTGGCCGTGGTGCGCGACGAGGTGCAGACCTTAAGCGAGCGCGTGCAGCGCAGCAGCAGCGAAGCGGCCGAGGTTTTTCAGAGCCGCTGGCCGCTGGAAGACATGCTCGGCACCGACTTGCTCAGCGCCGCCGGGCGGCGCATCGAAGAAACGCTGGGGATCGGGCTCAACCAGAGCGAGGCCGACCCCAATCTGTGGCTGCGCATCGAGAGCTTTTCGATTCTGCAGGCGCTGCTGTTTTTGAGCTCGCGCCTGCGCGACGAATTTGCCATCCGCCACGTCAGCCTGCGCCTGCGCCCCTCGGCCCAGGGGACGGACAAGGCCGAGCTGGACCTGATCTGGAGCGGTGCCGCGCTCAGCACCGAGACCGTGATGAGCTGGGAGATCGACCCCATGCGCATCGGCACCGAGGCCAGCGCCTTGACGGTGCGCGAGGTGGTGGACCGCCACGGCGGGGCCTTCTGGCTGGAGCGGGACCGGGCCAGCAACCGGGCCTGGTTTCGCTTCCTGCTGCCCACCGCCACGGCGCAAGAGCAGCTCGACAACGCCACCTTCGTGCGCCATGAAAGCCGCCCGGAGTATTACGACTTTGACCTGTTTCGCGTCAGCCCGCGCAGCCAGGCGCTCGACGACGTGCCGCTGGCCGATTTGTCGTTCACCGTGTTCGACACCGAAACCACCGGCCTCAATCCGGTCGAGGGCGACGAGATCATCCAGATCGGCGCGGTGCGCGTGCTCAACGGCAAGCTGCTCAGGCAAGAGGTGTTCGACCAATTGGTCGATCCCAAGCGCGAGATCCCGCCCGAGTCGATCCCGATCCACGGCATCACGCCCGATATGGTGCAAGGCCAGCCCGGCATTCTGGAGGTGCTGCCGGCCCTGCACGCCTTTGCCGCCGACACCGTGCTGGTGGCGCACAACGCCGCCTTCGACATGCGCTTTTTGCAGCTCAAGGAGCGGCACACCGGGCTGGCATTCGATCAGCCGGTGCTCGA
>JGI24112J20307_1000133_pt1 | contig 13380 bp, 16 predicted proteins | sample SubbioR11_8A_Aug_FD_20307 | JGI IMG/M metagenome (IMG submission 20307)
CCGCTTGCTAAAATTGGTGTGCCGTCCCATGAAATTGCCATGATGATGACGATCGCCCTGCGCTTCATCCCGACGCTGATGGAAGAAAGCGAAAAGATCATGAAGGCACAGCTGGCTCGCGGCGCCGACCTTGAAAGCGGCAACGTCTTCCGCCGCGCCAAAAGTCTGGTGCCTCTCCTGGTCCCGCTTTTTGTCTCCGCCTTTCGTCGCGCCGATGACTTGGCAGTCGCCATGGAAGCACGTTGCTACCGCGGCGGTGAAGGGCGCACCAGGATGCGTGAACTGCAAGCCACGCCTCTTGATTACTTCGCCGTGTTCTTTTCCGCCCTTTTACTAATTGCTATGGCTTGGAGCCAAGTTTAACTTAGCTTGCCTCTTTGCTGATGGAGTGAGTGTTTAATGCAAAACATTAAACTGATAATCGGCTATAATGGCACCCAATATCACGGTTTTCAGCTACAAAAAAATGCTGTCACCATTCAGGAGCAACTAGAAAGAGCTATTCACACCGTTTTTGGCCATCCTGTCCGGGTTGTCTCCGCGGGCCGCACAGATAGCGGTGTGCACGCAGTAGGTCAGGTAGTGAGCTTTTGCAGTGCTTCCCGCATACCGGTAGAGCGGATTCCATATGCTCTTAACTCGGTGCTGCCGAGCGATATTGTCGTGAGCCGGGCAGAGAAAGTTTCCGAGCTGTTTCATGCTCGTTACAGCGCGGTAAGCAAGATGTACACCTACACTATTGATAATGCGCCACACCCCCGAGTACTGGTGCGTCATTGCGCGTTCCATCTGCGCGTTCCCCTTGATTTGTCTTTAATGAGAAAAGCTGCCGCCACGCTGTTGGGCAGGCATGATTTTAGTTCATTTATGGGCAGCGCTTCTGCTGTAAAAACTACGGTGCGACTGCTTTTACAGTTGGATGTGGATGAGTCGGACGGTTTTATTACTATTACTGCCGAGGCAAACGGATTTCTCTATAACATGATGCGTATTATTGTCGGCACGCTGGTTGAAGTGGGGTTAGGCAAGCGGGCAGCGGACTTGCAGCCGCTGCTGCAAGTAAAAGACCGGAGTGCTGCCGGCTGGACCGTTCCACCGCATGGTTTAGTCTTGCAGGAGGTAAAATATTAACATAAAATTATGCTTTTGCTTGACAGTAACAGTCAAACTGTTATAAAATAGCGCTGTGTCCAAATCGTCGTTTTCCGCCCCGTTAACGGTGTTTTGTCCGCGAGTACTGCGTTTGCAAGGAGGAAAATTAATGCGCACCACCTATATGCCAAAAGTCGGACAGATTCAACGGAAATGGTATATCGTCGATGCTTCCGGTAAGCCTTTGGGCAGGTTGGCTACTGAAGTTGCCCGCTTGTTACGCGGCAAACATAAACCAATCTTCACTCCCAATATTGATACTGGCGACCATGTCATTATTATCAATGCGTCTAAAGTTGTGCTGACAGGTAATAAGGCAGCACAGAAATTCTACTACCGCCATTCTGGTTATCCCGGCGGGATGAAGAAAGTCTCGTATGGAACCCTGATCGCCACTAAACCCGAACGGGCAGTTATGCTGGCAGTTAAAGGGATGATTCCCCATAATCGCCTGGGAAGTGCGGTGTTAAAGAAAGTCCGCATTTATAGAGGCACCGAGCATCCGCACGAAGCACAGCAGCCAGAAGTTTGGGAATTTTAAGGCAGAAGGGAGGAAGTTGAATGCCAACAGCTGAGTTTTATGGTACAGGCCGCAGAAAGAGCGCCATTGCCCGTGTTCGTCTGGTTCCCGGCAATGGTCAGATCTTGATCAATGACAAAGATATCGATACCTATTTTGGTCTAGAGACATTGAAGCTGATTGTCCGTCAACCGCTGAAGCTGACTGAGACGGTCGGAAAATTTAATATAATCGCCAGAGTCGAAGGGGGCGGTACGACCGGCCAAGCCGGCGCAATCCGCCTGGGGATTGCCCGTGCTCTGCTCAAAGCAGAAGGCAACTATCGCCCTGCGATGAAAAGTGCCGGTTTCCTAACTCGCGACCCGCGGATGATTGAACGCAAAAAGTATGGACTGAAAAAAGCGCGTCGCGCACCGCAGTTCTCCAAACGGTAATTGCTTGCGAGAGATGCGGCTGTTACTGCCGCTTTTGCTGCGCAGACCGGCATGCTTGCTGAGCTGCTGGTGAGGGCTTGAACGAGGGAATAAATTAAGAGCACCAGTTCGCTAGTTACCTGAACTGGTGCTCTTGTATTAAGGTTGGTGAAGGAAGCTAATGGAGTCCAGACAACTTTTGCTGGCGGGAGCAAAAAAATCTCTACCGATTGTGCTGGGTTACCTGCCTCTCGGTTTTGCCTATGGCGCGCTTGCCAGTATTGCCGGCATCAGTCTGCCCTTGATTGTGATGATGTCGCTTTTGGTCTTTGCCGGAAGCGCACAGTTTATTTCCGTTAGTATGCTGGCGGCAGGTGCCGGCAGTCTCTCCATCGTCGCCACCGTCTTTCTGGTCAACTTGCGTCACCTGCTGATGAGCGCATCATTAGCTACCTACCTTCCGCAATTTCCCCGTAAGTTTTTGCCGCTTTTAGCCTTTTGGCTGACCGATGAAAACTATGCCGTGGCCTGCTGCGAGTTTCGGGAGAGTGAAAAAAACCATCTGTACATGCTGGGACTATTTGGTACAGCCTACGGCGGTTGGGTGGCAGGCAGTGCCTTAGGCGGGATGCTAGGCGGCTTTTTCACCAGCCCCAGCGCCTTAATAACGATGGAGTATGCCCTTTATGCCATGTTCATTTTTTTGCTTGTCATACAGTGCACTGAACGCAAGCTGCTTTTTGCCGCTTGTATCTCTGGGGTATTGTCACTGCTTTTTTATTTGACTATACCTGGTAGTTGGTATATTATGCTGGCGGCAGTTTGCACTGCAACCATGGGGGTGATGGCTGAAAAATGGATGAGCTAATAATCTTAATCTTCGCGATGGCTGCCGTTACTTATCTGCCCCGTTTTTTGCCGATGTATGTGTTAGCACGCATGGAAATACCGAGAGTGCTCATTCTCTGGCTACGTTATATCCCGATAGCAGTGCTTGCCGCCTTAATTGTTCCCGGCGTCACCACAGTCGAACGGCAAGTCTATTTAACTTGGGGAAATTCCTATTTCTTTGCGAGTATCATCGCATTTCTCGTTGCTTGGCGCTCAAAAAACATGATGCTCACTGTAACTGTGGGCATGGGAGTCGTCCTGCTGCTGCAGTCTTTTCCGCTTAGCTAAGCGGAATACTCAGCGTTTAGTTAAGAGATTACGTCGGAGGAATATTTCGTTTCGCAGCGTAGCACAATAAGACAAACGCTGAGGAGGGATATAGCGGTGGCTGACACATTCACTGTAGGCAATCTGAAAGTAACTAAAAAAGTGGAGCAAGACCGGATCGACTCTTTTGTACAAACACTGCCGCCAGAAAAAAAAGCAGATCTCAAAGATGTCATAATGGCTCTGCATCAAGAAGGACTAATTGATATCGAAGAACTCCACTAAAAAGAGACGGCAGCGTCTCTTTTTCTTCATTATGGGTTGGTGTATAATATAGGAAAAGAGAGACAGAGGCATAATATGGCAAATAACCATCCTCCTTTGGTAAAAGGGGAGACTATCGAACTAGCTATTGAAAGTCTCAACCATGAAGGTGAAGGCGTGGGCAGATTCCGCGGGTTCACTGTTTTTGTTCCCAACGCTCTGCCTATGGAAAAGATAACCGTCAAAGTCATCTCTTTGCACAAGAATTATGCCCGTGCTCTTCTGCAATCAATTGCAACAGTTTCGCCGCAGCGAGTAATTCCGGTATGTGAACAGTATGAACAATGCGGCGGCTGTCAGTTGCAACACATTGCTTATGCTGTTCAACTGCAGTTGAAGCAAAAGACGGTAGAAGCAGCACTGCAACGCATTGCCGGGCTTTCTATGCCGGTGCTTCCCATATTAGGGATGGAGCATCCCTGGCATTATCGCAATAAGGCGCAAGTACCTATTGGTCAACAGAAGAACAGGATCGTAGCCGGTTTTTACGAGAAACGAAGCCATAACATTGTCGAGCTAAAATGTTGCCATATTCAACGCCAGGCAAACGATGCTGTAATCCACACTGTCCGTAATATTTTGCAGACATTAGGTATTACTGCCTATCAGGAAAAGGAGCACCAAGGCCTTGTCCGCCATGTTCTTGCTCGGACATCTTTTGCTACCGGAGAAACCCTTGTTGTCATTGTGGCTAATGGTACAGCTCTGCCAAAGCAAGAGCTGTTTTGCAATGCCTTGCGGGAAGCTATTCCCAATCTTTGCGGTATTGTCCAAAATGTCAATACCCGGCGCGGCAACACTATCCTAGGGAAAGAGGATATCACCCTCTGGGGGCGTCCCTGGCTGCGTGAAAAGCTGGAAGACTTGGAGTTTCATGTTTCCCCCCGCTCCTTTTTTCAGGTGAATCCTAGCCAGACCAGTCGCTTATATCAGAAAGCGCTGGAATATGCCGCCCTATCGGGCCAAGAAACTGTGTTTGATCTCTATTGTGGGATCGGGACCATCTCGCTCTTTCTCGCGCGCAGCGCGGCAAAAGTGATTGGCGTAGAATCGCTGGCAGCAGCGGTGGAGGATGCCCGTAAAAATGCTTCCATAAACAATATCTCAAATGCCACCTTTTATGTGGGCGCAGCAGAAACAGTCGTGCCCTCGCTCTATAAAAAAGGCTTTCGCGCCGACGTCGTAGTAGTTGACCCTCCCCGCAAAGGATGTGACCAAGTTCTCTTGGAAACAATTATTAAAATGTCTCCGCAGCGGGTCGTTTATGTTTCCTGCAACCCAGCCACATTAGCCAGAGACATCAAATTCCTTGCTGAAAATGGCTTCAACCCCGTCGAGGCCCAACCAGTCGATATGTTCCCGCACACAAACCACGTAGAGACGTGCGTCCTTTTGTCCCACAAGAATTCGCAGGCATCTTCACCGTCTTTATAAACAGGGAAATTAAACAGAATAGACTTTAGGGGCAGTTCAGCCTCGTCACATGGGAAAATCTCTATTTCTTTGATAAGCGAAGAAATCAGAGATTTTTTCTCATCATCGCTGATTTTATCGTACACTAAGTCAAAGTTTGCCAGTAATGTGTAGATGTTTTCTAAAGTGATAGCATCTTGTTCTACGGCTTTGCGGCGCAGCTTTACATCCTCAATTTTTTCTTCAAGCTCTACGATAATGTCATATAGTCCATCAAGTCTGAGGGTCATATCGTGGACTTTGCGTTCCTTGAAACGAGTATCCTCAGGCAGACTGTCAATTTCATTTTCAAGGCGAGTTTTATTCAGTTCCACCTCTCTAAGCTTGGATTCGTAATTCTTCAGCTCTCTGTTTAAAGTGGAGGTATCAATTTCTTTTCCTATCCTTGATTTGATTTCCGTTGCAAAATCTTGATTCTTAATCAGCTCTCTGATCGCTTCAATGACAAGCGGTTCGATGTCGGTTTTTTTGAGCATAGCTTTATAATCACAGGTTTTTCCCCGTGCTGTCCGGGCTTTGCTGCAAACATAATAATAAATCTCTTTATAAGTACCATCTTTGTTTGTCCATGCATGCTTGTTAGTATACATTGGACCAGCGCATTTAGGGCACTTTAAAATGCCGCTTAACAAGTGTGCTCTGTCCCGACCTATTTTGGAAGGGGACTTAACGCCTGTCAGTTCTCTTTTCTCATGTGCAGCATTCCATAGTTCTTCGCTTATAATCGCCTCATGTTGACCTTCGGCAATAATGTAATTTTCCTGCGCTATTTGCTTGTATTCGTTTTTACTTCCTTTTACTTTTTCACGAACACGCCTGCCATAAGAGATTTTGCCACAGTAAACAGGGTTATCAATAATCATCCTGACAAAATGTGTACCCCACCCAGAGAGTGTGCCGTTATTCCGTTTTATTTTTTGGATACCCTGCAAGTTAAGATAGTTGGCGATTTTATGAAATCCCATATTTTCTTTCAGGTATTTATCAAAGATAATTCGTACAGCCTCTGCTTCATCTTCTTGAATAAAAAGCTGCTTATCTTTGAGATAGTATCCGTAAGGAGCAAAACCGCCGTTCCAGCCGCCCTGACGGGCTTTTTCTTTTCGTCCGTTCATAGTCTGCTCAATGATATTTTCACGTTCTATTTCAGCAACAGCAGATAGCACAGATATTAATAGCTTTCCGCTTGTTTGGGAGGAATCGATTCCTTCCTCTATACAGATTAAATTTACGCCAAAGGCTTGAACATGCTCTAATGAGTTTAAAATATCGGCTGCATTTCTACCAAAACGGGATAGCTTGTATACCAATATATAATCAATCTCTAAACCATTTTCAATATCAAATAGCATTTGCTTAAAGGCGGGTCTGCCTTCGATGGATTTACCGGATTTACCGGCATCTTCGTAAATGTTTACAATCTCCATTTCTTCTCTATCGGCAAAACGCTTTAAGCTATGTTTCTGTCCATCCAAGCTGTAACCATCCACTTGCATTTCAGTACTTACACGGGGGTAAAGTACACATTTTTTTCCACTCCTGTTCATAGTCATACCTCCAATAAAATATTGGAAAACATCGATATTTTAAAGACAGTCATTTACTCAACACGGTTTATTTCATTCAAGACCTCGGCACCATGCTTTTCTATAATCTGTGAAAGCACTTTTATGAAATCCTGAAATGATTTTGCCGCTGTTGTCGCATACATTTCATTAGGTAGAGTAGTATCGAGTGTAGTTTGAGATAAGTTTTTGATATTTTCCATTTGAAATCACCTCCAAGTGAGGTGCTTATATTGATTATAAGCACTTATTATCTTTATGAGAAGTTTGTCGCTGTATCAATACAAGCACACCACAAATTGCGTTGTGCAGAAATGTGGTGTGCCTGTTCTTTATTCATGTGCCTTATTTGCCACGCACCCAGGCTGGGGGATATTTTGAGCTGTCATTGGCTTGACATCATAGCCCCGCAATACCGATTAGCCTTGTCCCTTCAAGAGGCTACAAATATCGCAGGAACTCCCCCTCAAGTCTGTGGGAGGTCGTGAGAAAGTATCATTATTACTTATGTGTGTCATCGCACCAATCGAGCCATCGATTGGTCTAATGGCTGCATTTTATCGCTCTGACTGTGCAATGCTCATCCTTACATCTTGCTTTCTATAATTATGCAAGAGCATTACAGCAACCGTCATGGCGATGCCCATTATGTTGCTTTGCCTTTCAGCCACATAAGATCCGTACTCAAAATACCGTATATTTAGTTGTCAAGGAACAAAATTATATGATGCAAAGTTGGTCTCACTAATCAGGACAAAAATCGGGCAAAAGTAAGGGGTGTTAAAGAAACTTTTCAATTAGATAATTTTGATAAAAGCATAATCGCAATAAAAGATGTTGCGGAAGGGTGTAATAATGTGGTAATATATAGAAATATCAATTTTAATTCTTTGGCCGATTGTAAAATGTTAGATAAAAGAACTCTAAGAATTGGCGTAGAATTTAGGAACTATATATAGAATTGCAAAACTACAAGAAGGGATATATTAGGAATAATGAGCAAGCAAGGAAGTGCGTCAACGAAGAGAGGAACACTCATAGCAGAAAAATGGATCGAACGATATCGATTTCATCTCATTGGTACTGTAATCATAGCCATTTGCTGGTTGTTGTCTTTTAACTATATTTTTCAGAACGCTGTACGTGAACAACTGGTTCATCAGGAAGATGAGAGACTGGGTTTGGAGATGGAAATCAACAGCGTCATCAATACATACGAAGAATTTGGCACCTATATTTTTGAACAGGTCATTAATACTCCAGAGATCCTTTCCGTTGTTGAAGAAGCCGGTCGATCAGATGAAGAGAAGCAGAATGTTCTCCGGGACACCCTCTATGACTTGCTGAAATCGGATTATGACCGTCTCCTTTTGTATCATTTTAAGCAGCTTCAATTCCACTTCAGCAATGGAGACAGCTTTCTACGATTCAACGAACCCGATAAGTATGGGGACAACCTTTTATCCCTCCGAGATTAAATTCGAATTGTCAATACTGAGAAAAAACCCGTGTTTGGCTTTGAAGCGGGGCGAGTTTTTAATGGATATCGCTTGGTTTTCCCTTTGATATATCAAGGGCATCATGTAGGCTCCGCTGAGCTTGCACTCTCCCTCAATGGTGTGACCGAGCTCTTGCAGGACACATACCCTGAGAACAACATTATCTATATCCTGAAAAAAGAAGTGGTAGAAGGGGCTGTGTTCAAGGAGCAGCAAGGCAATTATGTAATCAGCGGTATGTCGGAGGTATTTTTAATTGACCGGGAGGTTTCTGCATCCATATTCAATGAAGAAAAAGGAGCTGAACCCTACAATCAGAAGACCCTTGTCCAGCAAATGCGGCAGGGTGCACAGACCAGAATCAGTGAAGACAAGCCCTTTAGCTACTCTGTAACCAATCATGGGGAGGTATATCTGGTACAGTTTTTACCTATTCTTAATGTCAAGCAAAAGACTGTGGGCTATTTTGTCTCAAGCTCCCTAGACGATCATGACAGGGTATTGCAAGGGAAAAAAAGCAACGAGTTGCTGCTGGTCACCTTAGTTTTTCTGTTGGTGGAACTCCTGCTGTTCATATATCTTCATGAAAGACGAAATGCCAAAATTCGGGCCTCCATGGATGGTTTGACCCAAATCTGCAACCGGCTCAAATTCACTGAAGTCGCAAAACGAGAAATGTACCGCAGCATCCGTTACCAGAAGGATCTCTGTATCATCTTCTTTGATTTGGATAATTTCAAGCAAATCAACGACACTTATGGCCATTCCGTCGGGGATGTGGTGCTGAAATCCTTGGCGACCTCCATCAAACCTCTGCTGAGGGGTTCAGATATTCTGGCCCGCTGGGGTGGCGAAGAATTTATTATCCTGCTGCCGGAAACCTCATCTGAGGGTGGCATGATTCTGGCAGAACGGATAAGAACCATGGTTGCGGAAACCTCCTATGAACTCCCCCGGAGTGTAACCATCAGTCTGGGAGTGGCACAGCGCCATCCAGAGGACACGCAGATCGATAACATTATAGAAAGGGCAGATATCGCCATGTATCAGGCCAAGAATAAGGGAAAAAACTGCTGTGTGTTGGAGGAGCTTTCTAAATAAATAATAGGGATGATGCAATGAAGGAACTGTGAAGACCAATCTCTTTGTTTTTTTAATGGATATTAACCCCTGGGGATTGAGTCGCATTCTTGTTAGTGATTTTGGGCATAAGGTTGGTAAAAGAAAAAGTACCGTATCATACTTTGCTAACATCCTCGGATCGTGTGATTGAAGCTTTGCGCATATAAATAGATGAATAATTAGGTGAAACTAAAAAACCCGCAACTCTTTTTTATAATGAGTAGCGGGTTTTTGTTGCGGTAAAGTCTGGATGAGTTGTTCTTGTGCTTTGAAACCAAATGGTTTATAATATACATATTGATGGATATGTGGAGGAATGGTAATGAAAACTTCGGATATGATACGACAGTTATGTGAAAAAATGAATATCAGCATTTCGGAGTTGGCTAGACGTTTAGGTCAGTCGCCACAAAATTTTGGGAAAAAGCTGAAACGTGAGACGATCACATTGGAAGAGCTCAAGACCATAGCAGATGTGATGGATGTTAAGTTTGAACAGACTTTCATTCTGCCGGATGGCAATGAAATAAAGGCAGGAAGTGAGTAAAGGAGGCGGCTTAATATGATGATTAGCCCGGAAGGCTACTATGAGGAAAATCTCAAAGGAAAAACTAAAGATCAAATTATGAGCGCTATTCGTGGTCTTAAGCAAGAAATTGGTCTGCTTAAAAATATCATGGAAAGCCCAGACTATGGCCAAGAGGCTATTTTGCATCCGAGTGAAGATACCCGTATTCACTGGACTCGTGAATATTTGGAAATAGCTAAGTTAGCTTACAATCAAGCCGGTGGAAATTATAATTTATCAAAATCGGAAGAAATGGCTACTGATTTCGATTCAAACATGGATTCCATCTGCAAGATTATTTTTAGCATTGGCGGATTCTTTGGTGGTTACCGCAGCTATGTGGTAGAGCTATCAGATGAATTGAGAGCATATACAAAATTATGGGAAGATGTAGAACCGCTCGCATTGTTGGATACTGACAACGATGAAAACTTCACAAAAGCCACCTTTATAGCGTCGATTGCAGACCTTCACATTGGTGAATGGCGCAGAAGATATTCAACTCAGCGTTTTGGCTACACGGTTTGTGATGGCACCCAGTGGGAATTGGAATTTGAATATAATAATGGCCACAAGCCGGTAAGGTTTGACGGAGATAACTCATACTGTCCTGGTCAAACAAAGTTGTAACACCAGCGTATAAATTCACCTATGCAACACGAGCTGCACTGGGAGGAAGACCACCATTGTAGGTATGCGGTCTTACGTGGTTGTACCAACCGTAGGCAAAGTCGGAAACAGACACGTCAAGGTCTTCTTTGGTCTTGAATAAAAACAAATTGGTGTGCTCGTTTTTGAGCGTGTTGTAATAACGCTCCATTGGCGCATTGTCATACGGGGATCCGGCACGGCTCATGCTTTGCTGAATCCATGCATTGCTACAAAATTCGTTAAACTCTTTTGAGGTGAATTGGCTTCCTTGGTCGCTATGAAGAATTACTCCCCTACGGGGTCTATGTCGCTTCATTGCAATCTTCAAAGTTTCAATTGCAAGGCTTGCTGTGATTTGACTGCCGTTTAAGGACGCAAGTACACTGCGGTCGTATAAATCTATGATTGTGCATTTGTAGCGTGTGGTTCCATCGGCTAAATATAAATAGGTGAAATCTGTACACCATATTTTATTGGGCTGATCCACATAGAAATTCTGGTTTAACAGGTTTGGGAAGATCTTATGTGCATGGCCACTTTTTCCTCGGGGCTTCTTACGCCGCACGATTGAGCGCAAGCCCAGTTCTAACATGTATTTGTAAATCGTTGCGGTACAATACAGAAATCCATGTGGCGTCAACAGGTCACGCATCATACGATAACCAGGTACTCCGTTGGCTCCGTGGTAAATCTCCACCATTTTGCACTGCGTTCTGGCTTTTCGCTCACGATAGCCCTCTTTCCTATCTTTCAGAAAATTGTAATAAGCATTGGGAGATATATTGAATTTACGAAACAGCCAGCGCTTTCCAAAACCTACGCCATGATTCTGGATAAACCGATATTGCTCTAGCCTTGTCCCTTCGCAAAGAATGCCGCCGCTTTTTTTAAGAAGTCATTTTCCTTTTTTGCTTCCGCAAGCTCTTTTCGCAATCGTCTAATTTCTTCATAGGAACTTGTTTCTGCCTGTACAATTGGATTTGTTTTGCATTCTTTGCGGCGTTGTTGCAACCAGTAGGTTATCGTTCCTTGACCTAGGTGGTATTCTGACGCTTTCCCGATAAAATGGACACTCTGGAGTTAGGAAAGATCCTAAAATCTCACATTTACTTTAAATTTCATCGCTGATGCCACTTTATAGCATCGCTAGTGCGCTTTTTTGACGGCCACGAGGAATGTTCATGCTGCTTGTCGCAACTCCTCGTTGTACTTCTTTAAAAAGGATGCCGGCGTTTTATACCCAAGCGCTGCATGCCTGCGCTGCCGGTTATAAAAGCCTTCTATATACCAGAAAATATCCTGTCTTGCTTCTTCCATGTTCTTATAGCTACGATGATGTATTCTTTCCGATTTAATTGTGCTAAAAAAGGTTTCCGCACAAGCATTGTCCCAACAGTTCCCTTTGCGGCTCATGCTACGTACCATGCCATGCTTTGTCAGCTCTTCGATATAGGCGGCGCTGCAGTATTGACTGCCCTGATCTGAGTGGTGAATCAATCCTTGCACAGGACGATGCCTCTTGACGGCATTGCGTAAGGCTTCAAGGCACAGTTCTGTCCGCATGTGATTAGCCAAGGCCCAGCCTACAATTTCTTTATGAAAAATATCTTTGACGGCCGCCAGATAGAGTGTGCCTGTGGCAATTTTAAATTCGGTGATATCTGTTACCCAAACGGCGTTGGGCCTGTCTACGGTAAACTCTTGATTCAGAAGGTTCGGGGCTTTGGGCAAATTGTGATTGGAGTCGGTGAGGCAGACGCGAAAGGGCTTCTTACGGATGCTGTAAAGCTGATGCTTCTTTTGGAGCTTATAAGCCCTGTTTCGGCCGCAAGGGCAGCCTTGATCGCTGACATCAGCCCATAGCTTATCGAGCCCGATCATCCCTTGCGCCTTGCTATGGCTTAACTTCATGATATCTAGGATTTTTTTATTTTCTTGCTGTCTGGCGCTGGGTTTGCGCCTGAGCCAGTCATAATAGCCGCTCCGTGATACATCAAAAGCTTGGCACATCTTCTCAACCGGGTAGTCGGAGCTATTTCCCTTAATAAATTTAAAAATTACTTCCGGTTGTGTTGGACGAAGATGGCTGTGGCCTTTTTTAAGATCTCTATCGTGACCTCCTGCTCTGCTATCTTTTTCTTCGTTTCTTTAAGTTCTGCTTCCAGTTCGGCGATTCGGATCCGGCCGGGGTCTTGCTTGTCTTTCGCTTGTTTTAACCAGTTCCGGACGGTCTGATCATTGACTCCAAAATCCTTAACGATACTGGACACTGGCCTTTTTTCTTCCCGCACGAGTCGAATGATATCAGCCTTAAAATCTTCATTATAGCGCTTCACATTATTATTCATTTTCAACGCCTCCCACAGCTCTATTTTATCCTAACTCAACTGTGTCCGGCAAATCGGGTATGGGTCTTTCCTCCGTTAGACTCTTTTTCGTTCGACCCTCTTCCAAATAGAGTCGAAGAACTTTCTCCTTGAGCTCAGGCTCATATTTGTTGTAATTTGGCATTGTTGTCACTCCTTAATTAAACTTCATTTTATCAGTTTTCTATATCAAGGTGTTACAACTTTATTTTAGCAGGTCAAACCCATATAACTTTGATAGGCTCAAGATGTTATTTGGCATTGATGATACTGAGGAGGACGATGATGAGTAAATTTGATATTTTGACAAAATACATATTGATGATCTAGTCGGATAGCATTGGTGAATGGATTGTTGATAAAGAAAATGATGGAACACCGGAGCATCCGATTCAAATGCCTTTTGTGGGTTATTCCGAAATAGTAAATAACTTCATTGATGATGTTTACGTCTTTGAAGAAAGAAACAAGGATATGGTATAATGTCCCCATGAAACTAGACAAAATTTCCGAAATTCTTAGTGAGCCTGATATAATAAAAGACAGGAAACTGTCAGGAAAGAAGGTTC
>JGI24112J20307_1000137_pt1 | contig 13100 bp, 14 predicted proteins | sample SubbioR11_8A_Aug_FD_20307 | JGI IMG/M metagenome (IMG submission 20307)
CCCGCCACAAATAGCGCCACACCTGGCCCCACAGCACCAAAAACCCTGCCAGCCCCAACACCCCCGACTCGACCAACAGCCCCAAGAGCAGATTATGGGCGTGGGAGGCGTAGGGGTCGAGGGCGGCAGGCGGCTGATGGACCTGGTAGTAGCTCTGAAAGCCCCCTACCCCCAGACCGGTCAGCGGATGAGCGGTAATGGCCTGCCAAGCCACCGCCCAAACCTCCAGGCGGGACTGGTTGGTCAGATAGTCAGGATCGATGAGCGTGGCTAGGCGTAGCTCGGGAAACGATACCGCGGCCAACAGGAATACCCCCACCGCCCCCAATAGGCCTAGGTACCGCGCTCGGGTCGGAAAGCGCGCTAGCACCAGGAGTGAGGTGACCACCAGCCCCAGCCAAGCGGCGCGGCTACCGGACAGGGTCGCAGCCCCCAGCCCCAGGAGCAGCGCTACCGCACCCGGCAGGCCGCCGCCCAGCACAGCCGCCAAGGCGGCGCTTAGCGCGGCGCCGATCCCGTAAAAGTTGGGGTTGGGCGTAAGGCCGCTCACGCGGCCACCGGCCGGGTCGGCCAAGGCCTGCGCCAGGCCGATTCCCAAGCTCACCAACAGGCCTATCACCACTCCCCAGGCGGCGAGGCCAGCTCCCGCCTGCCGGAGCATGACCCGGCTTCCAACCATCACCAGGCCGGCCATAACCGCCGTCCCCAGCCACCAGCCCGCCCGTAGCCAGCGATCTAGCGGGGGAGGGTGGCGCGCCTCCAGAGCAGCCACTGGGAGCCCATGATCGGTTGGGCCCAGCAGCTGCGACGCCGCCCCCAGCAGCGCAAAGAGCGCCAACGGCAGTACAAACCAGGCGCGTTCGCGGCGCCTTAGCGCAGCTAAACCGATTAGCGCGGCGATGCCGCCAAACCAGACCGGCTGCACCGGCAACAGAATAAACAACCAGGCCGGCCACCGCACGGCTCTAGCGCGCTCCAAAGCCGGTCAGGAGAATTCTGATCGTCTTAAACACAATTAAGGTATCCAACCACCAGGAGAGATGCTTTACGTAGTATAAATCGTAGCTGAGCTTGGTGATAGCCTCATCGGCGCCGGCGGCATAGCCCTGATGCACCTGCGCCCAACCGGTCAGGCCAGGTTTGACCAGGTGCCGGTACGGGTAGAGGGGGATGCGAACCGCAAACTCGCCAGCAAATTGCGCCTGTTCGGGTCGTGGGCCGATCAGGCTCATCTCTCCCCGCCAGACATTCCACAACTGAGGCAGCTCATCGAGGCGGAATCTCCGCAACCGGCGGCCCAAGCGGGTCACGCGGTGATCATCGGCTTGCGCAAAGCGGTTACCCTGCTCTTCGGCGGCTGTCTGCATGGTGCGAAACTTGACCATCCGAAATGGCTTCCCCCCCTGCCCAACCCGCTCTTGCCAGAACAACAGCGGGCCGGTCGAATCTAAACGAATGAGCAGCGCTAGCAGCCCCATTAACGGCAGGGTTAAAGGCAACGTCAGCAAGACCAGGCCGACATCCAGCAAACGCTTCAGATACGGGTACAGCCCTGGCAGCTGCCAGCCCTCCAACAGCGCTTGGGAGTGATGCTTAAGCGAAACCCTGCCGCTAAGCCGCTCATACACCACTGCCGCGTGGATGACCGGGACTCCCCGCAACGACTGCTCGGCCACGAAGCGTGACCACTGTGGGTCGATAGCCGCATGCGGGTCGACTACTACCGCCTGAACCGGCACCAGGCGCGGGCTAGCCAAAACCACCCCCATCCCCCAGCTTGGTAAAGCGTCCACCAGGCCGCCGGGCACCAGTGCCAGGCGATGCCGCTCGGGCCGTTGCAGCCACAGATATAAGGCCTGCCAGAGAAAGGCCATCGCGAAAGCCCCCAGCAGATAGGTGCGCGAAAAATACCACCCGGAAACGACCAGCACGGCTGAGGTGAGCAGGAACCAGGAGAGTAGGGAGGCCAAGAGCGTAGTTAGGGCATCGGTCTTGGCCAGACTGAGCACCCGGCGGGTGTAAATCACCGACCCGAGGTAGCTGATTACTACCAGGCCGACCATGCCATAGGCGTCGGCGCCGATGATCCAGAATCTATGGTTGTACCAGCCCAGCAGCGACCCGGCAAATATGATCGCCACCGTTCCGGCTCCATGCCAGAGCCACTCCAGCCCGCTCGAAGAAGGCCGTAATAGTTTGCGGATTGAGAACGGCAGCACCATAACCTCACCTTAGCCCGTTGCGCCCAAGCTGGGCACCGTGAGGGTAGCATAACCCGGCCTCCGGTAAGCCTCAACCTCAGAGATGCGCGTTATCAACCTTCGACTTCGCTTCGCTCAGGGTGACACCATTAGTAGGGTGCGCTCGCGCACCGCTGCTCTGAGACCCTTCGCGAAGCCTGTCCTGAGTGAACCTGCGAGTATCCGCAGGTCGAAGGGCTCAGGGTGACACCATTAGGGTGCGCTCGCGCACCGCTGCTCTGAGACCCTTCGCGAAGCCTGTCCTGAGTGAACCTGCGAGTATCCGCAGGTCGAAGGGCTCAGGGTGCCACCATTAGGGTGCGCTCGCGCACCGCTGAGCGTTTTATCATTCTGAGCGCAGTGACATTCGCAGTGTCATTTACGGCTACTTGCTTACCGTTCGCCAGAGGTGCTACCCTGTCCCCGGCGGGGAGCTACGCGCCAAGAGAGCTGGAAGGTATGCAGATCAGCAAAACAACCAGGCAACAGCTCGACCTGTTGTGGCTGCTAGTAACCAAAGAGGTCACCTTCAGATACAAGCGCACCTTCCTGGGGTTTTTGTGGACGCTGCTGAATCCGCTCCTCACGGCGCTGGTGTTCTTTGTGGCCTTTACCATATTCATGCGGTTTGAAATTGAAGACTTCGCCTTTTTTCTGCTGGCGGCTCTTTTTCCCTGGAGCTGGTTTGCCGGCTCGGTTACTGTTGCCACCGGGACTCTCACCGGCAATGTCTCGCTGATCCGCAAGGTGGTCTTTCCCAAACATCTGCTAATTTTGTCGGTGGTTATTGCCCAGATGGTCAACTTCGCCTTCACCCTGCCGGTTCTGCTGGGCCTGGCCTTCTTCTACGACCTTCCTCCCAGCCTTAACTGGCTAATCGGCATCCCCATACTGGCTACCGTGCAGTTTGCCATTATCTACGGCCTGGGCCTGATGGTCTCAGTGGCCAATGTTTACTTCCGCGACCTCGAGTACATGGTGACGGTGGTGATTAGCCTGCTGTTCTGGATGACCCCCATCATCTACCCGCTGAGTGCAGTGCCCGAGGGGGCGCGGCCCTTCTTGACCCTGAACCCCGTCAGCTATCCCATCCAGGCCTGGCGCGACCTGTTCATGCACAACACCCTCAACTGGCCCTATATTGGAATTGGCCTGGTTACCGCAGTGGTGGTGCTGCTGCTAGGGCACTGGCTCTTCCGGCGGATGTCCGGCAGGCTGGACGAGGTGCTCTGATGGCTCGCCCTGAGCTTGTCGAAGTGCCCTGCCCTGAGCTTGTCGAAGGGGCTAGCCCGGCTACGGTTATTGCGGCAGAAAACCTGTGGAAGAGTTTTCCGTTACAGCGCGACCGGCCCGGCCTGAAGGAGCTGCTGGTCAACGCCCCCAGGTTTTTCAACGGCCGGACCAAGGGGTTCTGGGCACTTCGGGGTGTGAGCTTTACGGTCAACAAAGGCGAAAGCCTGGGGATTATCGGCAGGAACGGGGCCGGCAAGAGCACCCTGCTCTCGCTGCTCTTAGGCGTGGCCCTGCCCACCAAGGGCAGGCTTGAGGTACGCGGTAACAGAACCCCCCTGCTCGAGCTGGGCGCAGGCTTCCACCCCGACCTGACCGGCATCGAGAATATCTATATCAATGGGGTGATGCTGGGCCTGACCCGGGCCGAGGTGCGGGCCAGGCTAGACGAGATCATCGCCTTTTCGGAGCTGGCCGAGTTTGTCCACCTGCCCCTGCGAACCTACTCCAGCGGTATGCAGATGCGGCTGGCCTTTGCGGTGGCCATCCACACCTCGCCGGAGGTATTGCTAGTAGACGAGATTCTGGCAGTAGGCGACGAGTCGTTTCAACGCAAGTCGGGCAAGGCCCTGACCGATCTGATCGGCGGCGGGGTGACCACGGTGTTTGTCTCGCACAGCATGGAGGCCATCAAAAAGCTCTGCCACCGGGCCATCTGGCTCGAACAGGGCGAAGTCCGGGCCGAAGGGGAAGCTGGACAGGTTGTCGAAGAGTACTTAAAAGCCCAAGGGCAGGCTTGAATAAAAAGGGTAGGCCAATTACGACCCTAAGAAGGCTGTGGGATGAGAGGAAGGTTGCGTGAAGCGGCCGACGACGCGATCCCGGTAAGCGTGCTAGCGGGAAACTCCGATAGCGAAGTTGCTTCGCGGAGCCTGGGCTGAGGGACGAAGTGTTCGCAACGACAATTGCCCTGTGCCCCTGGACTAGCTCAGGCGCTAAAGTCAGGACAAGCGCAAAGGGCCAGCAGCGAGCCCGAAGCAGCATGCTACACTAGAGGCCAATGAGCACGAGCACCGCAGTAAGGATCTATCAGCGAGTGCGCCGCCTGTCCGAGCCGCTCGCCCAAGAGGTTATGGATTTTGTCGAGTATCTCGAGTTCAAACACAACTTGCGCGATCTGAACACCGAACACCTGAGAGCTACCCAGGAGCCGGTGATGCAAGCGATCTGGGACAATCCCGAAGACGAGCTTTGGAATGACGCTTAAGCCGGGAGAGATAGTCGCCATACCGTTCCCTTACACGGATCTGCGTGCAACGAAACAGCGTCCCGTACTAGTCTTAACGCCCGAAGACGCCCGTGGCGACTTCATCTCCTTAGCTATCACCTCTGTTCCAACAGCTGAACTAACAGTCAAAATCGAGCAAAGCGAGATGGCAAGCGGCCAACTCCCCAAAACCAGCTGGATTCGGTGCAACAAGGTCTTTACCCTAAGCACCGCCACCACCAGGAAAACATATGGGTTGGAATCTTGTGGTAAAGTTTCGCAGTGTGATGGCTAGGGCCGAGTCATTGTCTCGTAACCCTACGGCTGTCAGGCATTTGGACGATGGGGCGAGATACGGGCAGAAGGCGAAGCGGGGTGGGTGGTGGAGGAGTACCTATTTTAGGGGTATCTCCCTTTTTTCTGCCTGTTGACGTTTGGGGGGGGGTGGTCTATGCTCTGTTTCGAGGCGGCCTTCTGGTGAGGCTACCTGAGTAGTTACAAATCGCTTTGCGTAAGGAGGCGGGGTAATGAGCCGACCAATGGTTGATGATGGCCATGGGGCGCAAAATAGCATTGTGCTTGCCCGGTGCCGGGAGGCATTAAAAAAAAGTGCTCCCGAGGCGACCGTTATTCTTTATGGTTCCCGGGCGAGGGGGGATGCGAAGCCGGATTCTGATTATGACCTGTTAATTTTGCTGGATGGAAAGGTAAATTGGCTGCTGGAAGACCGGATACGGCAAAGCCTGTATCCGCTAGAGATGGAAACAGGAGCGGTTTTGACCGTTACCTGTTATAGCAAAGAAGAGTGGTACTCGCCTACCTATCAAGCCATGCCTTTCGTACGGAACGTAGAGCAAGAGGGCATTGCTTTATGAACGCGGAAATAAGCAAATTGGTTGATCATCGACTGGATCGGGCTAATGAATCAATTCGCGAAGCCGATCTCCTTTTAGAGGCAGGTTATGCCAATGCCGGTGTCAATCGTCTCTTCTATGCATGTTTTTATGCTGTATCAGCCCTTTTATTGACAAAGGGGCATTCCTCTCCAAAGCATAGTGGTGTCAGAGCCCTTTTTCATCAAAAAATAGTGAAACCTGGCCTGGTTGAAGTAGCTATGGGACATTTATACGATAGGCTGTTTGACAGCCGTCAAAAATCGGATTATGTTGATCTGGTGAAATTTGACTTAGCGGATGTAAAGCCGTGGGTAGCGGAAGTTAAAGCGTTTGTCGGCAAGATTGAGGGCTTGATCACAGTGGAAAGACAAGCCTAAGCATGAAAGCATGGATCAATCTGCGACCGGGCAAGCTGGCTCGAGCACGGCGAGATCCGCACGGAAGGCGAAGCGGGGTAGGTTGTAGAAGAGTATTTGAAAGCACAGGGGAAGGTTTGAGGTGGCAGCGATGGAAGATGTGGTAAGACATGTAAGAAGAACGGGTATGTCCGCACTGGTTTCCAAAAGTATGCTGTTAGAGGCGGACTTGCTTGACAGTGGGGCAGGCCCCTGGGTCGGTCACATTCCCTTTGCTTTTTGGATCATAGAACAGCTCCGGCCGCGCATTTTAGTTGAACTTGGCACTTATTACGGCCAGTCCTATTTCAGTTTATGCCAAAGCGTGCGCGCCAATGGGCTTTCCACCAAATGCTATGCAGTTGATACCTGGCAGGGCGACGAACACGGAGGGTTCTACGGCGAGGAGGTGTTTGCCCATGTCGAAGCGCGCAACCAGCGCGAGTATCACGCTTTCTCACGGCTCCTGAGGATGCGTTTTGACGATGCGCTTTCGTCCTTCAGCGATGGCACTATTGACCTTTTGCACATTGATGGCCTGCACACTTATGAGGCGGTGCGGCATGACTTTGAAAGCTGGCTGCCAAAGCTTTCTTCGCGCGGCGTGGTCCTGTTTCACGACATTAACGTCCGTGAGCGCGACTTTGGCGTCTGGCGGCTGTGGGAGGAGCTGTCAACGAGTTATCCGCACATCGAGTTTGAGCACTCTCATGGCCTCGGGGTGTTATTTGTTGGCAAACTTCAACCGCCCGGCATCATAGGGTTGTTAGAGGAATGGTCCGCCCCTGAAGGTAGCTACCTCATAAAGAATCTCTTCGCAAAATTTGGACATCTGGTGAGTCTTGAGTATCAGACCAACGATCACAACCAAGGCATAGCCAAGCGCGACAGCCAGCTTGCCCATCTCAACCAGGCAGTAGCCGAGTACCAAGAGCAGCTCACCACCATTAGCCACACCCTGGCCGAGCGGGAGGAGCAGGTTATCTCGCTCAACCAGGGCATAGCCGAGCGCGACAGCCAGCTGGCCAGCCTCACCCAGGCAGTAACCGAGCATCAAGAGCAGCTCACCACCATTAGCCACACCCTGGCCGAGCGGGAGGAGCAGATCGTCGCGCTCAATCAAGGCATAGCGGAAAGGGACGGGCAGCTCAGCCAGTTGCGCGAACAAGAAGCCCAGCTGCAAGAACAAGCCAAGGTGCTGCTGGCTTCAGCGCAGGAAGCGGGCGCGCTAATCGCCAGCCTTAGTCAGACGATCGACGAGCGGGAGGAGCAGGTTATCTCGCTCAACCAGGGCATAGCCGAGCGGGACAGCCAGCTCGCGACCACTAGCCAAACCCTTGCCGAGCGGGACGTGCAAATCGCCACGATTCTTAGTTCGACAACTTGGCGGCTAACCGGACCCCTGCGGGTGGTTGCCGATCAGCTCAAGCGGATACGGCGTTGGTTACGGTTCTCGGTACGCAAAGTTTTATTCGCTCCAAAACGGTTTGATGCGGAGTGGTATCTAAAGCAGAATCCAGATGTTGCGATGAGCGGTATGGATCCCTATAAGCACTACATACTTTTTGGAAAAGCAGAGGGTCGCAAGCCAGCACCCGATACGTCACTGTTACACGGCAAGAAAAGTAGTGTATTTCATTTGTTGAGAATCGCACCGCAAATAATTACCCAAAAAGGTGGCATCTGGCGCACCTGTGCGGCGGTACTGCGTGTATATCGTCGCGAAGGCTTTGCCGGCATCAAGGTGCGAGCTTTTGGGGGTCCCTCACTGTTACCCGCCAGAGGGCCTCTCCAGAGTCCTATGTGGTTCTTCGACATTGTGAATGACACCGCGATTCGTCAGAGTTTTTGGACATTGCAACACGTTATCGCTTTGCACGCGAAGAACCACGGCGAGATAACGCACCTGATAGCATTACCATTTTTCTCCGCAGGTGGCGCCCAACAGACAGCCACGAATTTTGCGTGTGCTGTTGCGCGTACAGGCGGGAGCGTCCTGATGCTCGCTGTCGATCGGAAACTGCCTGTCAGCACAGCTGTGACACCTGCCGGGAAAGTGCTCGCCATTGACCTTGAAGAGTACTTTCCTGGCACAGATATGGAGGTTCGCGAAGCCCTTCTCATGGCCATGATTAGAATGGTTGCCCCAAGAGTGCTTCACATCATAAATTCGGAGGTGGGCTGGCGCCTTGTAATCAAATTTGGGAACCGCATTAGGCAAGTGTGCAGAGTGTTCGGTTCCATATTTGCGTTTCAGTACGACTCGAAAACTGGCGCAAAGATCGGCTATGCAGAAACCTTCCTTCGTGACGCACTTCCCTTTTTGGATGGGTTGCTCACGGATAATAAGCGGTTCGCAATTGATGCCATCGCGGATTACGGATTGGAGGCCGAGAAGGCAAAGTTTCATGTAATATATAACCCTTGTCGTTTTGACAGCGCAGAGATTGCGTCTGAGCGCCTGAGAACCCTCGCGGCCTCTATTGCGGACGCGCAACGTTTGCAGATCGTTTGGGCAGGACGGCTGGACGCAGAAAAGCGCCCCGACCTACTTTTCGAAGTGGCGCGTCTGTGTCCTCAGATGGATTTCCATGTGTTTGGCGCAACCATAGTTGACTCGTCTCTGAGCCTCGGTGCGCCTCCAGCAAACTTGCAGCTTCGCGGGCCATTCTCCTCGCCCCTAGACGTTATTCGCGACTCGAACTACCACGCTTATATGTTCACCTCTCGCTGGGAGGGTATGCCCAACACTGTCATCGAGTTCGGGGCCGCCGGATATCCCGTCATTGCTGCAACGGTTGGTGGAATTTCGGAACTGATAGACGAGTCCACCGGCTATCCACTTCCTGCCAGAGCAAGTGCTGCTGACTACGCTCGCTCTCTGGAAGCTGTCCGTATGGAGCCCGATATTGCTGCACAACGCGCAGCGGCGCTTGTGCGGAGAATTGCGGAAATCCACAGTCAGAACTCGTTTTACTGCACGCTCAAAAACGTTCCCAGCTATCTCATTCCCCCAAAAGGCTAAACATGGCTGCGCCTGTCGTATCCATTATCGTGCCATATTACAATCATGGTCGTCATCTTCACCAGACCATTTCCTCTGCACTCCGGGCTACAAAGGCGGATGTTGAAATCATTGTAGTGAACGACGGCAGCAAAGAACCGAAGGCGGGCACATATTTGGACTGGATCAAAAGACTATCGCCAACAGTAAAGGTGCTATCCAATAAGAACGGCGGCCTTTCCGCGGCCCGAAACGCGGGGTTATCAATCGCGTCCGGAATGTATATTCAGTTTCTAGACAGTGACGACTTGCTTATACCCGGGAAGATAGACTTGCAGATCGCGCAGCTTCAGAGCCAACCGCGCCTCGACATTTCAATAACGAACTATCTTCTCTGCGACGAGGAAGCGACTCATTTCTGGCGTGACGGTGACTCGATAACTCCCTTCAGTTGTACGCTGGAGGACTTTCTGTTCCGATGGGAGCGAGGCTTTTCGATTCCGATACACTGCGCCGTGTTCAGACGCGAGGTGTTCAATAACGCTATGTTCGATACATCAATCACGGGAAAAGAAGATTGGGTTTTCTGGTGTATGCAAGCCCATGCGGGCGCGTTTTTCGGTTACCTGCCGGTTTACGGTGCCGTCTATCGCCAACATAACAGCGGGATGTCCAAATCCTTTAAATCCATGGGAGACAGCTGGCTCTCGGCGGCGCGCCTAATTGAGCGGCACATTGGAGGCAAGTTTCCAGATTTTCCGGGAGCGTGCGAGTCGTGGCACGAAAGTTTTTACAGGCCAGCGATCAAGAATCAGCAAGCCGAGCGTACAGTGCATAAGCCATCCGGCGTCTTTAAGTCTCCAGCGCTTGACCGGGACGCATTTTTCGACCACGACTGGATCGCAGGCGTTCCAAACTTGCGCCGCGCTCCGCCTCTATCGCCCTCCATATCCATCATAGTTCCGGTATTTAATCACTTTGAATATCTCCATGAGTGTCTGTCATCTTTGGCCGCAGAGTCCGCGAACAGCGGAGGCGAACTTGTCATTATCGATGATGCATCCACTGACTCCCGAGTTTGGCCGCTGCTCAAGGCTTTTGCAGGTCGCGTTTCAGGAGTATGCATCCATCGGAATGAACGTAACCTTGGCATTTCCAATAGTCAGAACATTGCAGCGAACCTCGCCTCCGGGGACTACCTTGCGTTCGTAGACTGTGATGACAGTCTGCATGAGGGCGCGCTCGCTCAAGTAACGGCATCGCTCATATCCGAAACCGATTACTTGTTTACAGATAGAGAGGATATCGCCGAGAATGGCGCACGGATCAGGATTGCCCGCTACGGGGGTTATGACTTCCTCGTTCCAAGCGGATCAATCTCGTCGGATCTCGTCGACGGCATGGTGGCATCCCATTTGAAAGTGATCCGTCGAAGCGCGTACATAGAGTTGGGCGGATGCGACCCCGAGTTTGAAGGCGTTCAAGATTGGGATCTCGCGTTGCGCTTTGCTGCTGCTGGCAAGAGGTTCCAGTATCTACCCAAAGCCATTTATAGACATCGCATCCATACAAACTCGGTTACCAGGGGCGATTCGGTACGACAGCTTTGGCTGACCAATCGAGTTCGGAGAAAGTATCTCTGCCACCAGATTCGTCGCGGGATTTCGACTATGGATGCTTGTCAGAGAGCACTGAGTGCTTGCGAAGCCATAATTCAAGGCAGAGCGCCTCACGACAACGACGTCCTAGTGATCAATGGTTTTTCGAGCCACCACTATTCGAACACGCTCAGAGGCGCGTGGGCAGAGGGTCGCGTATGCATATACGCTCCTGCTGAGAAAGCCTCGTTACAAGAACTAAACCTTGTGCGTGAGTATAATTCATATTTTGATGCGATTATTGCACCCACGGAAGCGATCGCTGCCTGTCTGTTGGGCTATCTTTGGGATCAGGACATCCTTGTTTTATTGGGCGAACCTCGACCTTTCAGTCTTCCGCAACGGGCGGAGAGGCACCCAGAGGCACCCAACTCTGTAGAACTAGAGTGATCGCAAATGGCTATTCTAATCACCGTCGCGGGTGCCTCTCGACGTCATACAGGCTGTGGATCCTGCGCGAGGCCGGCATACTTGGCCGAGGCCGGCGGTATCGGCACGCAGTTCCTGCTGCACACCTACTTTGTTTATCGCGTGCCGCCGACTGCTGCGCGTTTAGGCGGTTATCCGGTCAAATACCTGTTGCTTTACGGCTTTGGGGCGGTGCTGTTGCATACCTTGGTCGATGTGGTTGGTATTGATGCGAGGGTGGCTGCCTTGGGTGTAATTATTGCATCGATCCCGGTCGGCTTCCTGTTAACGCGCAATTCGCGGTATTTTGGTATGTTAAAGAATGAAAAACAGAAGGAAGAGGCAGTTATCGATGATAAATCGACTTTACAGGGTTAAGGCGGCGGCTGGCTGGCTGAGTGCTGCCGGAAAGGTAGTCCAGCTCCTTCGACGTGAAGGGATATTTGGCTTGCGGTGCAGATTGGCGCTGGACAAGGAGCTTTTTTCGTGGGCTAATTCAAAGCGGATTGGCCACTACGACATTTTGAATGACGAGGTGCGTGCGAAGATGCGCCATACTGTCGAGTCTGACGTGGGATTGACCGTGGGGCTGCGTTTTGCGGGGTAGCAACGTGGAGCCACCCAGGGTTCAGGTCTTGCTGTCAACATATAACGGCCAGAAGTATTTGCAAGAGCAGATGGATAGCGTGTTGAATCAGGACTATCCTAACTTGGAAGTGCTTGTCCGGGATGATGGCTCAACCGATGGGACTTTGCAGCTGCTGGAAGGATACGAAAGCTTACCTAACGTTAAGGTACTGCGGGGAGAAAACCTGGGGGTGGTAAAGAGTTTTTTTGCCTTGCTGGAGAGTTCCTCACCCGGCGCAGAATATATCGCTTTTTGCGATCAGGACGATGTCTGGCTGCCGGGAAAGATTGCTGCTGCTGTCGCTAAACTTGAAGCTTTGGACAACGACAAGCCGCTGCTCTATTGCTCACGGGTGGAGTTTGTGGATCGCCACCTCCACAGTTTGGGCTTCTCGAAGGCTCACAAAAAGCCTAGCTTCCGCAATGCGATAGTGGAGAACATCGCTACCGGCTGTACCATAGTGATCAACCGGGCCACCAGGGAGCTGGTCTTGAGCAGCCTGCCAAGGTGGGCCTTGATGCACGACTGGTGGCTGTATCTGGTGGTGACGGCCTTGGGTGAGGTTGTTTACGACAGCCGGTCGTTGGTCAAGTACCGGCAACACGCGGCCAATGCCGTGGGCGGAACGCCTCACTTCATCCCTGATTTTCTGCGCCGCCTTAAGCGGTTTCTGGCCCCACAAAACAGCAACTACCGCATTTCCGGCCAGGCGGGGGAGTTTCTCCGCTGTTTTGGGCCGCGCCTTGAGGGCCACAAGAAAGAGCTCCTGGTGCGCTTCCTGGACTCAAAAAAGGGCGCCATATCCCGTTTGCGGTATGCGCTAAGGCCCGAGGTGTACCGGCATTCGCTTTTTTATCATACCCTTTTGCGGCTGCTGATCGTTTTGGGCCGGTACTGAACACGCCCCTAGGATGCCGTTTGAAAAGGGACCCACCCTCCTCACCGGAGCCGGAGTTTGGCAGTTCTAACATCGTATCTTCTCGCTCAGGACATCGTCCTTCCACGCCAACTGGAGTTGGAGGGAGCAAAATTGGTGCGCAAGCGCACCCTACAGGGGGGTTACTAATTTTGCGTTGCCCCAGGTCTTGAGGGCCAACCCTAGCCACTAGCTCACCGCTGCCGAGTTGATCAAACATACAGCTACTAATCCTCGAGGGCGTGCAGAAAACGGCTGCCCTGCTGACAGGGGCAAGATACCTGTCGCGCTCACCCTTCCCCTCCCGCGCGGCTCAGCCAACCCTCAGCCGCCTTCAAAATGACCTCGGCCTGGGCCAAAGCAGCCCCGGCCTCGCCCTGGGTATAGACCTCGGCAGGGGTGAGCTCGGCCAGGGCATCGGGATAGCGGGTGGGGATGTAGAGCTTATCCAGGGCCAA
>JGI24112J20307_1000164_pt1 | contig 11997 bp, 16 predicted proteins | sample SubbioR11_8A_Aug_FD_20307 | JGI IMG/M metagenome (IMG submission 20307)
TTGTGGGTGAGCACATCGCCCACGTGGGCGTTGCCATGTGCGTCTTTGGGCAGTGCGTAGCGTTTGGCCACGCTACCGCCGTGCCGTGTCACGATCGGCTGGCGCGTTGGGTGGGGTTTGCGGGGCTTGCGCCCAGGGGGATTGTAAACGCTAGCCAAGGCCAAGCTGCCTTGACTGCTCACAGCGCAGGGCTCTTGGGCAATGCGGTTTTGCAAGCGGGTGTAGGCGTTCATGGTGCTGCCCATGGGTTGATGACCGGTGTGGTCAAGTCGTCAAAATGTTTTGTGTTGCGCGTGGCCAGGGTGGCACGCCGCGCCAGGGCAATGCCCGCAATGAAGGTGTCGCGCATGTCCACCGGGCGGCCAAGCGTTTTGCGCTGCGCAGCAAGCGCTGCCGCTTGGGTGGCGGCATGGGCATCAAAGTGCGCAATGCGGTTTTTCAGGTCTTGCGTCAACAACTCTTCAAAGCGCTCTTGCAGCAGTGTTTTCCGCTGCCCCGTTGGCAGCAGCGCCAGCCCGTAGCGTGCTTCAAACAGGGTGACAGCGTTGATCCAGACCGATTCAGCAGGCAGGTTGTCGAGCCATGCGACCACCTGCGGGTCTGGCTGGTGCTGCATCAGGGCCGACACCACGTTGGTGTCAAGAATGATCATGCGCCAAAGCCCATGGGTGTGGCGATGTGATGGCGCAGCTCAGGCAGCGACTCAACCAAACCGATGCCCGCAAAGCGGCTGGCCATGCGGCTGCCCAGCTTGACCGACGTTGGCTCGGGCAGGCTGACGGCGTTGCGCAAAATGTGGCGCACCTCCTCTTCCATGCTCCAGCCGTGCAGCGCGGCACGCTGCTTGAGCCCTGCTTTGACTTCGGCTTCGATGTTGCGAACGATGACTTGGGCCATGTCACACCTCTGGGTTGAATGGGTTGCTATCACGATAGCACGATATCACAACCGGAGATCGCTGTCTTGCGCGGCCAGCGCCAGCGCCCCCAGCAGCGTAAAGCCCAGCACCAGCACGCCCTGCGCGCGCCGCCGCGGCGTGAAGTTGCGCCACAGGCGCAGCAGGGTGCGGGCGCTGGAGGCGCTGGCAGGGCTGGGCACGCTGGCGGCTTGCTGGGTGGCAGTTTGCTGGGTGTTGTGGGCGGGAGGGGGAGCTGGGGTCACGCTGGGGAGGGGTCAGTTGTGCTCGGTCTTGTTAAGTGTCGTATCCCGGACGATCATCGGGGACGCGACACCTACTTCCGATGCGCCCAGTAGCCAGGGCGCCGTCTGTGATGTGCGACGGCGAGAATTCGAAGCTCCTCTTCGGTGACCTGATAGATGATGCTGTATGGAAACCGGCGGAGGATATATTTTCGACGAGTGCCGTGAAACACGGCGCCGAGCAGAGGATTGGCCAAAACGAAATTGGCCGTCCGTTCAAACTCAGCCACAAATGCAAGGCCAAGTTTGATATTCGCCTTCAGCGTATAGAAAGCGGCCGCGTCGTGCAGTTCGGCGAGCGCTGGTGGAGCAACGACGAGCTTCACTTCAGCGCAGCACGTGCCTGTATAAGTGCGTCAGCAATTGAAATGACTTGTACTGCTCCACTCTCAATTTCGGAAATTCTGCGCTCGGTTTCGGCGGCCCATGCTTCCTCGATCTCGACATCTTCGTCGAGACTGGCCAGCAACAACTGGGCGAATGCTGCACGCTCTCCGGCAGTGAGCTGCAGGGCTTCGGCTTCGAGTAATTCGAGTTGATTTCCCATGGCTAATGTCTCCGTATAGATGATGACAGTTGGAGTTGAGCCGCAGGTGAGGAGCTGTGGTGCAGGGTGCTGTGGTCTTGGAACGCTGCGGCTCAGGTAGAGATTATGGCTGGGGCTTTGCATGAAAGCAAGCGCGATTTGGCCTTGGCGAGCACACCGAGCGTGCCGGTCACGCTCAATCCAAGATACTCGGCCACACGGCGACCGATGCGTTCGTCGATAATCACCCGGGCCGCGCCGCCAGCCAATGGGCTGCCATGCCAGACGAGAGGCGGCCCTCACGGAACAAGGCCATTGCGGCTTGTTCTTTGACAAGATCGGCAAATTGAGCCGCATCCAGGTGCAAACCCAGCAAAATTTCCTGTGGGCACACTATTTCAATGGTGTTCTGCATGGCTATGTTCCCCTGAGAAATCTTTGAATCTGTTCGTAAGCCTGGGGTGGGATCGATCACGATCCGACAGCATGGCCACGTCCGGTGGTCATTTTATAACCAGCCTGACATCCAAACCCAGCAGGGTGCGGGCGCTGGAGGCGCTGGCAGGGCTGGGCGCGCTGGCGGCTTGCTGGGTGGCAGCTTGCTGGGTGTGGGCGGGAGGGGAAGCTGGGGTCACGCTGGGGTTGCGCAAAGGCGTTTGGGCACGCTACCGCCGTGCCGTGTCACGATCGGCTGGCGCGTTGGGTGGGGTTTGCGGGGCCCGTGCAAGCATTGGGCCCGGGGGGATTGTAAGCGCCAGCCAAGGCATGCGGGCGCTTGCCGTTACGGTTTAAGGTGGTACCCACCCGTTTTGGGCGAGCCTTTGAATTCGATGGTTTCTTGTGTCTTGAGCAGCCGCAAGATGCGCTCGACAGTGCGTTGGGACTTGCCAGTGGCCGCCGCAAGTTCGTGTGCTTTTTGGCCGGGCGTTACTTGGATCAGACGAAGGATCAAGGCTGTGAAATCGGCCTCATCAGTTACACCGCCAGTTACACCGCCAGTTACACCGCCAGTTACACCGCCAGTTACACCGCCAAGGGGATTGGTGCGTGTGAAGGAGACAGACAGGCCACCGCTGATTTCTTCGATACGGAGTTCGATTTCTGGGTAATCGGTCAATGCTTGGCGCATGCGGATGAAGCCGCTGCCGTATTTTTCAATGGCGGTGGTGAGGTAGAAGCCTTCGGCCACCAGCTTGTTGCGCAGGCGCGAACGGTAGTGGTCTTGCTGCAGTTCGGCCAGGGTGAGTCCGTCGTAGAGCCTGCCGGGGCTGAAGATGCTGATCTGGTGGTCCAGAATTTTGACCTGGATGTCGGAGCCGTCTTTGTAGTCGCGGTGCACCACGGCGTTGAGCAGCGCTTCGCGCAGCGCGGGCAAGGGGTAGGCAAAGCGTTCTTTGCGGTGCACGGCGCCGGTGATCTCAAAGGACACGGGCACGTAAGACACGATGAAGCGCAGCGCCTGGTCAACGGCTTCGAACAGGGTGTCGGTGATTTGCCGGTCGTCAATGATCAGGCTGGGCGTTTTGAAGCGGCCGATGTGGATGTGGTGCCGCAGCGGCTCTTGGGCAAACAGCAGCATGGCGGCCCAGGTGGGTTTGCCTTGGCTGATGTAGTTGAGTTTGTGCAGTGCGGAAAGGCTGTCGGTTGTGCCCAGCGCAAACCGCCCGCCGGCGTTGACTTGCTGAACGAATTTGTCGACCTTGACCATGGACAGGTCGCTCAGCTGGGCGTTGTGAGCGGGGTAGGCGTCCCACGAGAGCTGGAGCGACTGCATGTAGAGATCACTGATCTCGTTGGCGTTGAGAGCCTGGTTGGTGTTGGCCGTGCGCTTGTAGTAGCGCCCCTTGGTGCTGACGGGCTTGACGGGGAATTCGGCCACGCTGATGACGACGAGTGTCTTGCCGTTCACCTGGTGCGCTTCAAGGTCTGGGATGATGGAAGGACTGGTGGCGGCCTTGATCTGCACCAGCCACTCATTGAGGCTTTCTTTGCCCAGCGTAACGCCTTGTAGGGCGCCTTGGTCTGTTACGCCCACGAGCACGCGGCCACCCTTGGCGTTGGCAAAGGCCACCAAGGTTTCGATGCAGGCTTTGTCAAACGAGGACTTGAATTCCTGCGTTTGCGTCTCGCCGGCTTCGATCCAGTGCTGGATGTGGGCGGGAGGGGAAGCTGGGGTCACGCTGGGGCTGCGCAAAGGGGTTTGGGCACGCTACCGCCGTGCCGTGTCACGATCGGCTGGCGCGTTGGGTGGGGTTTGCGGGGCCCGTGCAAGCATTGGGCCCGGGGGGATTGTAAGCTGACCTATGGTTCATAGCCTGAGCGGCGAGCCGCAATGGCGGCACTTCATTTCAGGGCACCTGCACGCGCTTGATAAGCGAATCGGAATATTCAGCGGCCTGCTTGGCGATCTGGTCTAATTCAGGAGAGAGCATGAAAACGGCCTCATAGATTTCGGCCATTTTGTCCGCTGCATATTCGTGTGCGATCAGGTTGCGCAGTTCACGGATGCGCACAAGGACATCGGCGCGATTGACCCAACCACGCTTTTCCGCTCGGTATATACGATCCAGCACACTTCCCGATGGCGTGAGTTCAATTTCATCGACCAGCCGCATCACGCGTTGTATCAGCATGTCTGCCAAACGTGCAAAGCGGCTGGCTAGAGACTCAAGCCGCTCCAGTTCCTCGGCTGAAATTTCATCCCGCACACGCTGAATCAGCTCCCGCGTTCTCTCTATGGAAAATCTCAGATGGGTCGATGCGGATTGCAAATTTTCACATTCTTCAACAAGTAAAAGAATCTTGTCAGGATGGGTCACAGCAGCACTCCTTCTCTGGCTGCAATTCGTGCAAAGGGTCTGGAAAGATCGGGGTATACGACGAGATCAATTTTCTGCTCTCCAAGTTTGCGGTGGAGGTCTGCAAGGATATCAAGCCGATCCCACAAGCCAATCTCCCTGGAGAGCACCAAGAGGTCGAGATCGCCGCCACGCGCGCTATCGTCCACACGAGAACCAAACAGGTAGATGGTCGCTGAGGGATCACGTCCTGCGATGGATCGGATGATTTCAGTGCGTTCTTCTTGTGTCAGGCGCATGGTTATCGACCGGTTAAGTGTCACATCCCGGACGATCATCCTGGACACGGCAGCTTGGTGTGGGCGGGAGGGGAAGCTGGGGTCACGCTGGGGTTGCGCAAAGGCGTTTGGGCACGCTACCGCCATGCCGTGTCACGATCGGCGGGCGCGTTGGGTGGAGTTTGCGGGGCTTGCGCCCGGGATGATTATGGCATAGGGCTGGGGCCAAGCAGGCAGTGCCGGGTTGACTCGCGCCCGCAGGCGGATTGGTGCGCTTGCGCTTTACAGCTCAGGATACTCTTTACTGCAGCGCAAAAGGATTCTGAATACGCATACCCTCAAGGCTGAAGCCGTCGTGCATGTCTTCACTCATGAGCGTGTGGGCTCCACTGGCAAGGGCAGCGGACACGATATGGGCGTCGTAGAACGACAACCGGTGCCGTTGCGCGATGTGCACCGCCTTGGCATGCGTTTCCACCGTGAGTGGCACAACGGTGCAGGTGGCTTTGACAGCGTCCAGCATCTCAGTGGCGCTGGCCTTTTTGCTGACTTCAAACTCCCGCTCGCCTACCAGATGCAACTCCACCTCTTCCCATTCTTTCAGCTGAAGGGCGTTTACCAAGCTGGCCGGAAACCGGACAGCGAGGGAGTTTCCCCATTTGGCGACCTGCATGTTGAGCTCCTTTTGATATACAAAATATTATTGCATATCCAACCTTGGGCAGCCACAAGGCTGATGTGCTTACCCTTTAACCCAGTTTAGCCCCGCAAACCCAGGCTGCGCCGGATGGCGCTCGTCTGAACGTACGTTTCTTTCACGTTAAAGACCATCCCGGCTGGCCAGCCGCGCGGTGCACAGCGCATCGATGGCTTCGATTACCTTCTCAGGCACCCGATCGGCGTATGTCTTGCGCTTGCCCTTGGAGATCACGCCCCCGTTTTGGAGCGCTATGGCAATGAGCGTGCAAAGGTCCGCGTCACGCACGTCGTGATCGACTTTGATCTGGTGGTAAATCGCATCAAAATCGCCCAACCACCGGGCCTGCTTCAGCAGGTCTTGCTCTAGGGCCGCCTGAGCCATGCTCAAGGTGAACTCGGCCGCGGCCGTCAGGTCCATCAAGCTAAAGGCTTCGTCGGCATGGGGCTTCCAAGTAAAGAAGTAATCCTCATCCCCGGCCCACAACACCTCACACAGCTCGCGTGCGGGTGCGCTAAAGTCCACCAGCGCCCGGAGGTACCCGTCCTCGTGCCGTTTCATGGCCACTGAAACGGGGAGCACCAGCGCCCGTGGTAACGCGCCGGTCTGGCCCAGGCAGTGGTGGATGAGAAACCGGGACAGCCGGCCATTGCCGTCCATGAAGGGATGGATGAAGACCAAGCCAAAGGAGACGATGGCCGCGTGCACCAGCGGGTCTAGCTCCTGCGGCTTGCGGTTGGCCAGATCCATCAGCCCGGCCATGAGAGCAGGAACCCACTCGGGCTTGGGCGGCACATAGCGCACGCCAGCGGCACCGACACCTTTTTGCAAGCGATTTTGCTCGGAGCGAAACTCGAATGCGTGCTCGAACGGGTTGGTGATGCTCAGGCGCTGCAGTTCACACAGCAGTCCTTCAGTCAACTCGCGTGCTACGCCAGCGTGCTTGAGCAGGTTCACGAATGCCTGGGCTTTGTCTTTGCTTGGCACTTCGCCCTCGATGGCGAAGGAGCCTTCGGTCTCGCTCAGGTAGGCCCAGCCCAGTGCCCTGTCCAAAACCTCGGTCCCCAGGCTGGCTGCAAATTGGCGGGCTTGCGTCAGAATGTCTTGTTCCAGCAGGCGCTGAAGAGCCGGGGTTCTGCGCACGGTTGGGCAAAACCCGATCTCACCCAAGCCGTTGAAGTCGATGCGCCATTTCGCACTTCGTCGCGATGCGCCCACGAAGTAGCGCTGGGGATCGAACACTGCTTGGTAGGGTGCCGTGATCACCGCATCGCCCTGGCTCAGATTTCCCCCAGTCACCCACTCCCAAAGGTGGCAAGCGGTCCGGATGTACACGCCATTGGGGGTTGCGGCGTAGGCAGCCTCCACCTCTGCAGCAGGAACCTGCTTGAGGCCGACCGCCAGCAGGTACAGATTGACCCCTTCATGCTTCAACGCAAAGAGGAGGTGGTCCAGCAGGGTGTCGGGCGGTGCCATGCGCGCAGGCACCAGCAGAGCGCCTGACGGTGCCGCAACCATCGCCTGGGTCGCCGCCAGGCGGGATTCGCGCGCACCCAAGAAGGAGGGCAGTCGCAAGCGATCACGCACCCAAGCATAGCCCACGAGACCTGTTTTTCTTTGTGCTGTGTTCATGGGTGACGCGGTTTTCTATAGACGTGAGTGATTTTCTATAGATTCGCGCCGCGATGCAAGTTTTTTTATAGGCGTCACATCCCGGTCGCTCATCCGGGATAGGACATATATCCAACCTTGGGCAGCCACAAGGCCGATGTGACTACCCCGCAACCCAGTTTAGCCCCGCAAACCCAGGCTGCGCCGGATGGCGGCCATTTTGGCGGCGCTGGCAGGGTCTTGGCCCGCGTTGCGCAGCGCCTGGCGCACAAACACGAACAGTAACAGCGCGAAGCCACTGGCCAGCCCGGCCAGCACGGCCATGAGCGATTTTTTGGGTGCGATGGGGTGCTCGGGCAGGCTGGGGTGCTGCGCAAACGCCTCGGCGCCAAAGCCGCTGAGCTGCCGGTTCAGTGCCAGCAGCGATTGTTCAAGTCCCATGCGCTGTTGCGACAGGGTGGTGAACGCGCGCACCGCGTTGTCAGCGTTAGGCCCGGCGGTGATCTTGTCGATGTTCTTGGCGATGCTCTCCAGCGCCGCGTTGAGTTCGGCGAGCGCAGCCTTGACCAGTGGCATTTGCAGCTGGATGTGCTCCAGATCGGTGCCCTTGGGCAGGCTGTGCTGGCGGAACGCTTCGATCAGGGCGGCGTTCAGTTGCTGCGCCTGCTCCGCGCTGGGCGCCCGCACCTTGAGCGTGACCAGTTTGTTTCTGTTGTTGAAACTTACGGTGATGGCCTGGCGCAAGGTGTCCAGCGCCTGTTCGGGGCTGCGGGCCTGGGTGCTGATCCAGGGGGCCTGGCTAAGGAGCGGCCGAAGGACGTCGTTCGACGTAAAGCTGGGCACCGAGGTTTCCTCCAGCTGCAACCAGGCCTCGCTTTCGTAGGTTGCGGGCAGCGCAAACGACAGGCCCAGAGCGGCCAGGGCGATCACGAGCGGACCGAGGACCAAGAGCCTGATGTTTTCTGCCACCACCAGCAGCAGATCGAGCAGGCTGATTTCGTCGTCGGCGCTGTCGGGGGCGGCAGCGGGCGTGCTGCTGTGCGGGTTGGTTTGAGGGTTCATGGTTCTGCTAGGCTCGGGCATCAAAAGGTGTGTAGTGCAGTTTGATTATATGAATGGCGCATGCAACGCCGGCTCGCTGGCTGGTTGGCTGCCACCCAGGCAGATAAAATCCCCTTAAAGCCACAGCAGCAGGGAAGCTGCAACCCACACCAGAGGCACTCCATGGCAACTGCCACCCTCAACCCTGACCAGCCCAGCCCGGGCCAGCACACCAGCCCGAGCCCGAGCGCACGCGCCCAGCGCCAAGCCGAAGTGGTGCGCGCGCTGGCTGCCGTATTGCCCAGCCACGCCCTGCTGCACACCCCCGAAGACACCACGCCCTACGAGTGCGACGGCCTGACGGCCTACCGCGAGCGGCCGCTGGCGGTGGCGCTGCCCGAGACCTACGAGCAGGTGCAGGCGGTGTTGCGCACCTGCCACTTGCTGGAGGTGCCGGTGGTGGCGCGCGGGGCCGGCACGGGCCTGTCGGGCGGGGCCATGCCGCACACCATGGGCGTGACGCTGAGCCTGGCCAAGTTCAACCGCATCTTGCGCATCGACCCGCTGGCCCAAACCGCCGTGGTGCAGGCCGGGGTGCGCAACCTAGCGGTGAGCGAGGCCGCCGCCGCCCACGGCCTGTACTACGCGCCCGACCCGAGCAGCCAGATTGCCTGCACCATTGGCGGCAACGTGGCCGAAAACTCGGGCGGCGTGCACTGCCTCAAGTACGGCCTGACGCTGCACAACGTGCTGCAAGTCGATGGTTTCAACATGGCGGGCGAGCCGCTGCGCCTGGGCGGCACCGCCTTCGACAGCCCGGGGCTGGACCTGCTGGCGCTGCTGGTGGGCAGCGAGGGCATGCTGGCGCTGGTGAGCGAGATCACGCTGCGCCTGACGCCGCGCCCGCAACTGGCGCGCTGCATCATGGCCAGCTTTGACGACGTGCGCCAGGCCGGCGACGCGGTGGCGGGCGTGATTGCGGCGGGCATCATCCCGGCCGGGCTGGAGATGATGGACAAGCCCATGACCGCCGCCGTGGAAGATTTCGTGCACGCCGGCTACGACCTCGACGCCGCCGCCATTTTGCTGTGCGAGAGCGATGGCACGCCCGAAGAAGTGGAAGAAGAGATCGGCCGCATGAGCGCGGTGCTGCGCGATTGCGGCGCGCGCGCGATTGCGGTGAGCCAGAGCGAAGAAGAACGGCTGCGCTTTTGGAGCGGGCGCAAAAACGCCTTTCCGGCCTCGGGCCGCATCAGCCCCGACTACATGTGCATGGACAGCACCATTCCGCGCAAGCGCCTGGCCGACATCCTGCTGGCAATCCAGCAAATGGAGATCAAATACGGCCTGCGCTGCGCCAATGTGTTCCACGCCGGCGATGGCAACCTGCACCCCTTGATTTTGTTCGACGCCAGCGACCCGGACCAACTGCGCCGCTGCGAGCTGTTTGGGGCCGAGATTTTGGAGACCAGCGTGGCCATGGGCGGCACCATCACCGGCGAACACGGCGTGGGGGTGGAAAAGCTCAACAGCATGTGCGTGCAGTTCAGCCCCGACGAGCGCGAGCAGATGCTGGGCGTCAAGCGCGCCTTCGACCCCAAGGGCCTGCTCAACCCCGGCAAGGTGATCCCGACCCTGCACCGCTGCGCCGAATACGGCAAGATGCTGGTGCGCGGCGGCCGGCTGGCGTTTGCGGAGCTGGAGCGCTTTTGACCGCAGGAATTTTTTGAACCGCCGCCATGACCAAAGCACCCACCTTGCAACCCACCGCCACGAGCGATTCCGACGCCAGCTTGCGCGCCGTGCTCGACGGGTTTCCTGGGCTGTTGCTGGCCATCGTGTTCGGCTCGGTCGCGCAAGGCCGCGCCACACCAAGCAGCGATCTTGACATTGCCGTGGCCGCCCGCCACGCCCTGAGCGCCGAGCAGAAAATGGCCTTGGTCTGCGCCTTGGCCACCCGCACTGGGCGCCCCGTTGACCTCATAGACTTGCATACCGTCGGCCAGCCCCTGCTTGGCCAGATCGTCCGGCACGGCCGTCGAGTGCTCGGTAGCGTTGCGGCACACGGACTATTGATCAGCCGGCACCTGACTGATGAGGCCGACTTCTTGCCCCTGCAAAATCGAATACTGCAAGAAAGGCGGCTCGCATGGATCGGGAAATAGTGGAACAAAAGCTGGAATCGCTGCGCCGCTGCCTGCACCGCGTGCACACACGCTGCCCCGCCGACGCCACCACGCTAGCAACCGATTTTGACCTGCAAGACATCGTATCCCTCAACCTGAGCCGCGCCGTGCAGCTCTGCGTGGACATCGGGGCGCACTTCATCGCCGCCAGCGAACTGCCCCCACCCGCCACGATGGGACAAACATTTGACCTGCTGGCGCAAGCGGGTGTGGTCGATGCACAACTGGCCGATCAACTGAAAAAAGCCGTCGGGTTCAGAAATTTGGCCATGCACAACTACGATGCCATCAACTGGCACATCGTGCATGCCATCGCTCAACACCACCTGCAAGACTTCACCGCTTTTGCCCGAGCCGTGATGCGGGCACTGGATGCGCGCGCATGAACAAAATGTGACGCAGAGCCAAACTGCGCCGCTGTGAGCTGTTTGGCGTCAAGCGCGCCTTCGACCCCAAAGGCCTGCTCAACCCCGGCTGTAGCGGTTTTTACGCGCTGCTGGCTTGCAGATTTGGTTTGATATCGGCGGCAACAAATACCGCCTGATCGCATACATCCGATTTGAGAAGCAGATTGTTTACATCAAGGCGGTGCTCACGCACCGGGATTACGACAAAGGAGCCTGGAAAACCGGCGCCTGAACGCGCAGTTTCAAGGAGCAGCACCTCATGAATGCACATATCGACATCAAGCACCTGCTCCCGGCCTGGGAGCAGTTCCGCACCACCACCAACATCGCCCCCATCCGGGATGAAGCACACTACGCACGGATGAGCGCAATGCTTGATGCCCTGCTGGATGAAACGCAAGGCGACGAAAACCATCCCGCCATGGATCTGGTTGAAATCGTGGGCGACCTGATCGAGGACTACGAGGCTGCGCATCACCCCCTGCCCGAGACCACCGGCGTGCAAGCCCTGAAATTCCTGATGGAGCAGCACGGCCTCAAGCAAAGCGAACTTGCCGAGATCGGTAGCCAAGGCGTGGTCTCTGAAATCCTGACCGGCAAACGCGAGCTGAACATTCGGCAAGTGCGGGCTCTGAGCCAGCGCTTCGGGGTTTCGGCCACGACCTTTGTTTAAAACCCTTAAAGCGCGCGCTTGTCCGCCAAGGATGCGCCTGTGAGCGAGCTGGCCGGATCGGCTACAGTCCGATCATGACGCCCGCCGCCTTCGAGGACAAGCTGCCGCCCTCTTTTTTTACCAGCCTCTACGATGAGCTGGGCCGGGTTGCCGACGACGCGCCCACGACAGACTCAACACAGGGCCTACAGGGCCTAGACGACCCCGGCGACTACCAGGCACACGACCGACTTGATCGTGACGCAGTCCAGCCCCCATCGGCGCAGCACGGCCTGCCCGGGCCTATTGCCCAGCACGCCTACGACCCGCACAGCCCCGGCGCACACTGGCAACTGCTGGCCGAGAGCCTGCGCGACGCCGCCATTTTCTTCCTCGACGCCGAGGGGCGGGTGTGCGACTGGACGCCGAGCGCCGAGCGCTTGCTGGGCTTTCGCGCCGAGCAGATGCTGGGCCAGAGCGTGGCGCGCTTCACCCCGGTGCGCGAGCCGGCCAGCGCGCAGCCCGCAGCCCCACACCAGACACAGAGCCCGACCCCGGGCACAGAGCCCGACCCCAGCGCACCCGACCCCTTGGCGCTGGG
>JGI24112J20307_1000180_pt1 | contig 11398 bp, 14 predicted proteins | sample SubbioR11_8A_Aug_FD_20307 | JGI IMG/M metagenome (IMG submission 20307)
TCGGCCGGGTTGACCATGCCGCGACGGCCCATGCGCATCAGGTTGGAGTCGGTCTCGGAGTTCCACCAGTTGAAGGCGATGTCGCAGGTGCCGCGTTGCAGTGCGATGATCGAGTTCTCGTGGCTGCCGGTGGTTTGCACGTTGGCAAAGAAGCGGTCGGGGGCGATGTTGGCGCGGTGCATGGCAAAGTGCGGCACGTTGAAGCCCGAGGTCGAATTGACATCGACCAGGCACAGGTTGCGGCCCTGAAAGTCTTCGATCCGAGCACCGCGGTCGTTGGCGCGGGCGTAAGCCACCGAGTAGTAACCGGTCGAGCCATCGGCTTGGCGCAAGGTGGCAAAAGCCTCGACGCCGCCGTTGGTGACGGCATGGGCACGCACGTAAGACGAGGGGCCAAAGTCGCCGATGTGGATGTGGCCCGAGCGCATGCCCTCGATCACGGCGGCGTAGTCGGAGGCGATGCGCAGCGTCACGCGCACGCCCAGCTGGCTCGACAAATAAGCCACCCAAGGCCCGAAGCGTTCGGTGACGCCGGCGGCGTTTTCGGCCGGCACCACGGCATAGACGAGCTCGGGGAAGCGGGCGCGCCAGTCTTGCGCTTGGGCAAAGGCGCCGGGTGTGAGGGCCAGCGCAGCGGCACCGAGGCCGAAAGCGCGGCGCGAAATGGGAAGGCGGGTGATGGACACGATGAGTTTCCTTGTGGACGGGGGGTGGCAGGGGAGGGCGGGGAGAGCAGGGGAATACGGGGAACGGCGGATCAGGCGGGTACGGCCACCAGCTCGGGGCGGGTGCGCGCTGGCGCTGCAACGGGCCTTGTCATCGCTTCTTGGGCTTCGAGCCCGTAGAGCTCATGCGCGAGCGCATCGGTCAGGCTCGAAGGGCTGCCGTCGAACACCAGCTTGCCTTGCGCCATGCCGATCAGGCGGTCGCAGTAGGACTTGGCGATGTCGAGGTCGTGCAGGTTGCAGACGACGGTGATGCCGAACACCCGGTTCAGGCGCTGCAGGGCGTCCATCACGACCTTGGTGTTGCGCGGGTCGAGCGAGGCGATGGGCTCGTCGGCGAGCACGATCTGCGGCTCTTGCACCAAGGCGCGGGCGATGGCCACGCGCTGCTGCTGGCCGCCGGAGAGCGTTTCGGCGCGCTGCCCGGCATACTGCGTCATGTCGAGTTGCTCCAGCGCCGACACCGCGATGGCCCGGTCATCGGCCGACCACAGCTTGAGCAGCGAGCGCACGCGCGAGGTATGGTTGAGGCGGCCCATCAGCACATTGGTCATCACGTCGAGCCGACCGACGATGTTGAACTGCTGGAACACCATCGCGCACGACGCGCGCCAGTCGCGCAGCGCCTGCCCTTTGAGGCGGGTCACGTCGCGGCCTTCCCACAAAATCTCGCCACAGCTCACGTCTTGCAAGCGGTTGATCATGCGCAACAGCGTGGACTTGCCGGCCCCGGAGCGCCCGATGACGCCGACGAAGCTGCCCCTTTCGATCTGCAGCGAGACATCGTGCACGGCGCGCTTGGCACCAAAATCCCTACGAACATTGACCATTTTCAACATGAACGGCTCCTGATGGAATGGGTACGATGCTACATTTAGAAGTTGACAGTTTGATGAAAATCTGGTAAAGGGGCTGCTTGAATCTGTGGGCGAAATCAAAGCCCGTCACAAGGGCCGGCCCGGTTCGCATGGCGCGCCAGAAAGCGGCGCAGGTCGCAAAAATCGGCCATGCGCTCGGCCAGCACCTCATGCGGCCAGTCCCACCAGGCGGTGGCTTCGATGGCTTGGGCGATGGGCTTGGAAAAACGCCAGCGCAGCAGCTTGGCGGGCGCACCCGCCACGATCGCGTAGGCCGGTACGTCGCGCGTGACCACCGAGTTGCTGCCCACCACCGCACCGTTGCCGATCTGCACCCCGGGCATGATGACGGCGCCGTGCCCGATCCAGGTGTCGTGCCCGATGTGCACGCGCTGGCGGCTGCGCCAGGCAAAAAAATCGGCATCGTTCTGCGCCGCCAAGCCATACATGGCGCGCCGGTAGGTGAAGTGGTGCAGCGTCGGCCGCTCCACGGGGTGAAACCCGGGGTTGATGCGCACCATGGCCGCGATGTTGGCAAACTTGCCGATGTCGGTCGAAATCAGCTCGGTGTGGTGCCCGAGGTAGCTGTAGTCGTCCAGCACGCTGTCGCTCAAGTGCACGTGCTCGCCGAGCTCGGTGTAGCGGCCGAAGCGGCCGTTGCTCACCACGGCGCTGGCGGCCAGGGTGGGTGCCTCGGTTCTTTGGGCTGGAGCGGGCAGGTTGTGGGCCGCGACGTGGTACCAGCGGCCGTCGGGTGTGGGTGGGGTTGCCATTCAGTGCACCCGCTGCCCTTGGCGCCAGACGCCGCGCACCACGGCGTGCCAGTTGCCGTCGGCCACCTCCACCAGCCGCACCTGCACCAGATCGGCGCGCAGCCCCAGGGCGATCGCGCCCCGATCGTGCAGGCCCACGGCCCGCGCCGGGTTGGCGCTGACGGTGGCCACTGCCTGCGGCAGGCTCAGCACGCCATCGTGCACCAGGCGCAGCGTGGCGGTGAGCAGGCTGCCGGGCACGTAGTCGCTCGACAAGATGTCCATCAGCCCCAAGCCGGCCAGATGCGCGGCGGCCACGTTGCCCGAGTGCGAACCGCCGCGCACCACATTGGGCCCGCCCATCACGGTGTACATGCCGCGCTGGTGTGCCGCCCGTGCCGCCTGCTCGGTGGTCGGGAATTCGCTGATCTGGGCCCCGTCGGCGTGGGCTTCAGCCACATGGGCCGCCGTGGTGTCGTCGTGGCTGGCCCAGGTGATGCCGTGGCTTTGGCAATAGTCCACGAAGTAGCGCCGGTTGGGGCGGGCGTGGCGCACCTGCAAATCGGTGGCGTGGGCCACTTGGCGCTCGAACTTTTCTTCGTCCCAGCCCTTTTTGCCGGTGTAGTAAATGCGCGCGTGATCGATGTTCTCCCACTGGCGCTGGCCCGGGGTGTGGTCCATGAGCGAGATCAGCCCCAGCCGGGGGTGCTCGTGGAAAGGGGCGAACAGGTCGATGGTGTTGGCCGCTGGCAGCTCGCAGCGCACGTGCAGATGGTGCTCGGCACGCAGCAAATCCTTGGCCGTGCACAGGTTCAGCGTCGCCAGCACGGTGTCCCAGGCGCTGCTGCGCAGGCTGTCGTGATCGGTCGCGCCCACGCCCAGCGCGTCAAACACGGTGGTGATGCCGGCGGCGGCAATTTCGGCGTCGTGCGCCAGCAGCGCGGGCAACTCGGCCCACTGCACCTTGGGCCGGGGCATCAGGTGGCGCTCTAGGTTGTCGGTATGGATCTCCACCAGACCGGGCAGCAGGTAGTCGCCTTCGAGGTCGATGCCGGTGCAGCCCCAAGCGCTGCCGCTGTCGATCGCTTCGATGCGGCCGTTCACGGCCTGTAGGCTGCCTAGGCGCACTTGATCGGGCAGCACCAGGCGGGCGTTGTGTATTACGAGGGGGTTCATGCGGCGCTCCGAAAGCAAGACATATCGATGCGGCGCGTGGCCAGTGCGGCGCCGACTTCGGGGTCGTGAAAAATGCCCAGCACCGCCGCGCCACGGCCGACGGCCTCTTGGATCAGCTCCACCACGGTGCGGGTGTTGGCGGGGTCGAGCGAGGCGGTGGGTTCATCGAGCAGCACCAGCGGCCGCGGCTTGATGAGGTTGCGCGCGATGTTGATGCGCTGCTGCTCGCCGCCCGAGAAGGTCGCCGGGGGCAGCGACCACAGACGCTCGGGGATGCGCAGGCGCTGCAACCAGCGCGCCGCTTCGGCACGCGCCGCGGCGGCCACGTCGGCGTCGGTGGCGTGGTCTTGGCGCAGAGCTTCGGCCACCACGTCGATGGCCGGTACGCGCGGGATCAGGCGCAGGAACTGGCTGACGTACGAGACGGTGTCGCGGCGCAGCTGCAGCAGCTCGCGCGCGCTGGCTTGGGTCACGTCGAGGGTGGAGTCGGGGCCGGTGCGCACGTCGATCTGCCCGGCGCTGGCGCGGTAGTTGGCATAGACCAGCTTGAGCAGGGTGCTTTTGCCCATGCCCGAGGGCCCGTCGAGCACCAGGCATTCGCCGGCGTGGGCTTGCAGCTCGACGCCTTCGAGCACCGGCAGCACGGCCCCGTGTTGGTGGTGCAGGGTGAAGCGCTTGGCCACACCCCTCATGCAAAGGATGGCGTTTTTCATGGTGGAAGGACGGAGCTGACCAGGAGTTGGGTGTAGGGGTGCTGCGGATCGTCGAGCAGTTGGTCGGTCAGACCGCTCTCGACGATGCGCCCGCGCTGCATCACGACCATGCGCTGCGCCAGCAGCCTGGCCACGGCGAGGTCGTGGGTGACGATCACCACCGCCAGTTGCAGCTCTTGCGTGAGCCGGCGCAGCAAGTCCAGCAGCCGCGCCTGTACCGACACGTCGAGGCCGGAGGTGGGTTCGTCCATGAACAGCAGGCGCGGGCTGGTGACCAGGTTGCGCGCGATCTGCAAACGCTGGCGCATGCCGCCCGAAAATACGCGCGGCGTGTCGTCGATGCGCCAAGGGTCGATCTCGACCCGCTGCAACCACTCCAGCGCGGTGGCGCGCAACTGCCCGTAGTGGCGCCAGCCCAGCCCCATCAGGCGCTCGCCCACATTGGCGCCGGCCGAGACGTCCATGCGCAGCCCGTCGGCCGGGTTCTGGTGCACAAAGCCCCAGTCGGTGCGCGCCAGCAGGCGCTGGCGCGCCGCGCTCAGGGCGTGCACGTCTTCGAGCGTGCCATCGCGCAAGCGGTATTCGACGCCACCGCTGTCGGGGCGCGACAGCGCTGCGACGGCGTTGAGCAGGGTGCTCTTGCCCGAGCCCGATTCGCCGACCACGGCCAGCACTTCGCCGGGCCACAGATCGAAGGAGGCATCGTGCAGCGCCGTCAGGGCACCGTAGCGCTTGCCCAGTTGGCGCACGCGCAGCAGCGGCTGCGGGGTGCAGAAGGGGGTGGCGGGCATGGGCAGGGTCTGGTTCATGCGGCCACCGTGCTCGCGGCGGCGCGCCGTTGCTGGCAGTGGTCGGAATCCGAGCAGGTGTGCTGGCGCGTGCCCTGGTCGTCGATGATCACTTCGTCTAGGAAGGCATCGGTGGCACCGCAGAGGGCGCAGGCGGCTTCCCAGCGCTGCACTTCGAAGGGGTGGTCGTCGAACGACAGGCTCTCGACCTTGGTGTAGGGCGGCACCGCGTAGATGCGTTTTTCGCGCCCGGCGCCAAAGAGCTGCAGCGCCGGGTTGCGGTGCAGCTTGGGGTTGTCGAACTTGGGGATGGGCGAGGGCGACATGAGGTAGCGCCCGTTGACCAGCACCGGGTAGTCGTAGGTGGTGGCGATGTGGCCGTGGCGCGCGATGTCTTCGTACAGCTTGACGTGCATCAGGCCGTACTCGGCCAGCGCGTGCAGGGTGCGGGTCTCGGTTTCGCGCGGCTCCAGCCGTTGCAGCGGCTCTGGAACCGGCACCTGATAGACGATGATCTGGCCCTCGCGCAGCGGCGTTTCGGGGATGCGGTGGCGGGTCTGGATCAGGGTGGCGGCGCGGGTTTGGGTGGTGATCGGCACGCCGGCGGTGCGCTGGAAGAAGCGCCGGATGTTGACCGCGTTGACGGTGTCGTCCGAACCCTGATCGATCACCTTCAGGACGTCGTTTGGCCCGATGACGGCGGCCGTGACTTGGATGCCGCCGGTGCCCCAGCCGTAGGGCAGCGGCATTTCGCGCGAACCAAAGGGGACTTGATAGCCGGGTATGGCCACGGCCTTGAGCAGGGCGCGCCGGATCATGCGTTTGCTGCGCTCGTCGAGGTAGGCGAAGTTGATCGCCGGCGCCGAGCTGCAAGCGGCCGCAGTGGCCGCTTGCAGGGGCGCGCTGGGGGTGGGTGCGTTCACGGTTGAGTCCAAGGGGGGGATGCGGGTGCTGGGTCTGGGGTGGCGGCGCTGTCGGTGCTGGCGCTGCTGTCAGCGTTGGCGCTGCTGATCAGGGCCTGGGCGCGCATGCGCCGCACCAGTTCCAGTTCGGACTGGAAATCGACGTAGTGCGGCAACTTGAGGTGCTGCACGAAACCCGAGGCCTCGAGGCTGTCGCTGTGCGAGAGCACGAACTCCTGCATCTGCGCCGGCGCTTGCACCGCCTCGCCCAGTTCGGTGGCCCGCAGGCTGCGATCGACCAAGCTCATGGCCATGGCCTTGCGCTCGCTGTGGCCAAAAGCAAGCCCGTAGCCGCGCGTGAACTGTGGCGGCTCGCTCTGGCTGCCGACAAACTGGTTCACCATCTCGCATTCGGTGAGCTCGATGTCGCCGATCGACAGGCCAAAGCCCAGCTCTTCGGGCTCGAGTTCCACGGCCACCGTGCCGAGCCGGATTTCACCCACGAAAGGGTGCGTGTGCGCGTAACCGCGCTGGGTCGAGTAAGCCATGGCGAGCAGGAAAGCCCTCGTCGCCACGGGCCAGGTTTTGCAGGCGCGTGGCCCGGTCGGCCGGAAAGCGCAGCGGCTCACGGGTCAGGTCGGTCGGTTCCGGGTCGCCGGCTGGCGGCGGGCATTGCTCGATCAGGCCCTCTTGGTTGAGCAGCTCCACCACCCGCGGTGCCGGCGGCGCGGGCGGTCGGGCCGGGCCGGGTTCGGTCGGTGGCTGCGTCGGCGCGGCGGCCAGCAGCGCGAAATCCAGCAGGCGCTGGGTGTAGTCGTAGGTCGGGCCCAAGATTTGCCCGCCGGGCAGGTCTTTGAAGGTGGCCGAGATGCGGCGCGACAGCGCCATGGTTTCGGTGCGCAGCGCCAGCGTGCGGCCCAGGCGCGGCAAGGTGGCGCGGTAGGCGCGCAGCAGAAAAATCGCCTCCACCAGGTCGCCGCAGGCCTGCTTGATGGCCAGCGCCGCCAGTTCCGGGTCGTAGAGCGAGCCTTCGCTCATCACCCGATCCACAGCCAGCTTCATCTGCAGGCGAATCTGCGCCACGCTCAACTCGGGCACGGCCTCGTCGCCGCGGCGCTGCTCGGCCAGCAGGCGGTAGCTTTGCAGGATGGCGGCTTCTCCGCCTTTGACGGCCACGTACATGTTCAGGGCTCCAGCGGGGTCGGCAGGGGGTGGTGCAGGCGGGTCGAGCGCGGCAGCCCGCTGATGCAGCGGCCGGCGACCAGAAAGGCATCGACGCCGCGCGGAAAGGCGGCGTGGTTGGCGGCCCACTGGGCTGCAAAGTCGGCCGGCAGCCCGCGCGCGTGCAGGTGCACGCAGTCCTCGATGCCGGGGCCGCTCAGCTGCAGGGGGGCGGTCTGAATGTCGTGCAGACTGGGCAGTTCAATCACGCAGGTGGCCGATTGATCGGGGTATTCGTCGCTGCCCCAGTCGAGTTGCGCCAGCGCCGGCCAAGGGTCGGCGGCACCGAACCAGAGAAAGCGGGCCGCGCCCGGTGCGCTGACGCAGCGGCAACCGGTGTGAAAGCGCAACCAGGCTTGCGCCTGCGAGTCGGCCAGCGAAGGCGAGAGCCACAGGCTGCAATCGCTGTCGAGCAGGGCCAGCAGCAGCAACGCGGCCGCGCTGTGGCCGCGGTCGGGCAGTTGTGCCGCCGGGTGCGGCAGTTCGAATACGCGCCCGGGCAACGACAGCGCTTGCAGCGCGCCGCGAAAGACGGTCTGGCTGCCCAGGGCCAGATCCTGAAAACCGGGCGGCATTTGTTCTAGTTCCAGCGGGTTCATGCTTCGCCTTCGGTGTCGTCGCTGGCGCCGTTTTCGCGGGCGAGCGTGAAAAAATCGACTTTGGTGGCTTGCGCGCGCGCCTGTTGCTGCGCCTGCAACTGCGCCAGATGCAGGCGCAGCGGGGCCAGCAGCGTGGGCTCGAGCACGGCGTGCAGCGGCGCTTGCTGCAGCAGGGCATCGGCCCAAGCCGCCAGTTCGGCATGGCGGTGGCTGCGCCCTAGCACGTAGGCTACGCCCACCGTGGCGCTAGGTTGGCCCTGTTGCACGCCTTGTTGTGCACCTTCCTGATCACCGGGTTCTGCCGCGGTGCGCAGGGCGCAGCGCGTCACGGTGAGCTCGCCTAGGTTGAAGCGTTGCCCGGTGCCACCGGCGCGCCCCTGCACCATGTACAACCCGGTTTCGGGCCGGCGCAGCCATTCGGCGCGGCGCGGCGCCAGTTGCGCTTGCAGGCCTTGCTCGAGCAGGGCCAGTGGGGCGCGTGCCAGCAGGGCCATCCAGGCGGCGCGAGCGCGTTGCGGCGGCTCGGTGTCGAATGATTGAAACATTGGGAGGCTACAATGCAATTTGTTTAGACAACTTTGTCATGGACCCGATCGTAAAGCGCCTTTGTGAAGGATTTATGAAGAAAACCCTTGCTGCCGACACGCCGGCTGGCGTACTGCCAGACCCCCGGCACAGCTTTTGGTCGCGCATCGCGCATGAAATCGGTGAGGCCATCCGCCAAGGTACCTACGCGCCGGGCGAGCGCCTGCCCACCGAGCACGCGCTGGCGCAGCAGTACGGTGTCAACCGCCACACCGTGCGCCGTTCCTTGGCTACGCTGGGGCAGTTGGGCTTGGTGCGCACGTCTCAGGGCAGCGGCACCTACGTGGAAGAATTTGCCGTCGAAGTGATGCTGGGCAAACGCACCCGGCACCGGCAAAGCCTGGCGCAGGCGGGCCTGAAAGGGGGCTTGCGCCTGTTGCAGACGCATGTCGAGGAGGCCGAGCCGGGGGTGGCGCAGGCGCTGGGGCTGCCCGCTGGCGCACCGGTGCTGCACCTGGTGGTGCTGGGCGACGGTGCCGGCCAAGTGCTGCACGCCAGCGACCGCTATTTCCCGCTGCCGCGCCTGGCCGGGCTGGATGCCCATTTGCACCAGACCGGCTCCATCACCGAGGCGCTGCACCGCTTGGGCGTGAGCGATTACACGCGGCGCGAAAGCCGCATCACCGCGCGCCTGCCCAGCGCCGAAGTCGCGGCGCTGTTGCAGCAGCCGCTCACGCGCCCCACCTTGCGCGTCACCAGCGTCAACGTCGATTCCAGCGGCTGCCCGGTCGAGTACGCCTGCACCTGGTTTGCCGGCGATCGGGTCGCCATCAGCGTCGATCATGCCCACGAATGACCATGAATTCTGACCTTGCAACCGTGCACCGGGTGGCGGTTTACTGGGCGCCCGCGCCCGACTCGCCTTGGTGGCAGGCCGGCAGCCAGTGGCTCGGGCGCTGTGCGGCCACGGCTTTGCCCTTGCCGCAACCCGTGGTCGAGGGCGTCGAGGCCTTGGAGTTTGCCCGCCTGACGGCGGCGCCGCGCCGCTATGGCTGGCATGCCACGCTCAAGGCCCCGTTTGGGCTCGCCAGTGGCCACGATCTGAAAGCCTTGCTGGCGGCGCTGCAGCACTTGGCGGGCCGGCATCGGGCCTTTGAGCTCGGGCCGCTGCAGGTCTGCGAGCTCGACGGTTTTCTGGCTTTGCGCCCACAGCACACGCCGCCCGAGCTGCTGCAGCTGGAGGCCGACTGCGTGCAGTCGCTGCAGCCCCTGGCCGCCAGTCTAAGCGCGACCGAGCTGGCGCGCCGCCGCCGCGCCGGGCTCAATGCCGAGCAGGAGGCGCTGTTGCAAGCCTGGGGCTATCCGTGGGTGCTGCAACAATTCCGTTTTCACCTCTCGCTCAGTGGGCCGCTCGAGCGGTTGCTGCCGCAGCAGCGGCAGGCCCTGCGCGCCGCCGCCATGCGGCAGTTCCACGCCCTAGAGCCGTGCCGCATCGACCGCCTGTCGGTGTTCGTGGAGCCGGCGCCGGGTGCCGATTTCAAGCTGCTGCACCAACTGCAGCTGCAGCCATGAGTGCGACCGGCCGCTTTGGCGCGAGCGACGCACGGCGCGTGGCGCACGACGATGCACCCTGGGCGGGCCGTCTGGTCTATGTGGTCGGCCCTTCGGGGGCGGGCAAGGATTCGGTGCTGGGCGCGCTGCGCGCCAGTTGGCCCGACTGCCTCGCGGCGCATTGGGCGCGGCGCACCATCACCCGGCCCGAATCGGCCGGCGGCGAGCGGCACGAGGCGGTGGATGCAGCCGCGTTCGAGCGCTTGCTGGCCCAAGGGGCCTTTGCGCAGCACTGGTTTGCCAATGGCTTGAGCTACGGCGTGCGCCAATGCGAGCTCGAGCCCCTGGCCTGCGGGCAGTGGGTGTTTGTGAACGGTTCGCGCGGCTATCTGCCGCAACTCCTGCGCCGCTGGAGCACCGCCACCGTGGTGCACATCGGTGCCGCGCCCGAGGTGCTGCAGCAGCGGTTGCAGGCGCGCGGGCGCGAAACGGCGGCGGCGCAAGCGGCGCGCTTGCAGCGCGATCCCCACTTGCAACTGCCGGCGGGCAGCATCTGCATCCAGAACGACGGCACGCTGCAAGCTGCGGCCGATGAGTTGCGCGCACGCTTGCTGGGTAGCTACCCGACTGTGGGGTGCTGAGGCTGGGTGCGGCGAAACTGGAGCTCGCCCCCAGCCGTGTAGCTTTGCACACGCGCTATGCACTCGAGCATGTGGGCGAGGTACACCCGATCCGACTCTGGGCTGGGCTTCATCCTAGGCGCACAGCCTCTTGCAAAATGCGCTCGCGCAGCATGGGGTGGAGCGCGTTGCGTGTCACCAAGCCCACCTTGCGTCCCAAAATATCTTGCGCATCCATTTGCAAGGCTCCCAACTGGAACCCAGAAAGCCCGCAGGCATCGTCAATCAGCAGGTCCACATCGCTTTGCGGGCCGGCGTCGCCACGGGCCATGGAGCCAAAAACAGACAAGCCGCCGATGCCGTAGCGGCGCACCAGTGCGAGCAGTTCTGGTCGGTGGGCTTGAAGGAGCGCGTCCATGGCTGGGAGAAAATAGGTAAGGAAGCGCCGGATCATCCTCGTGGGGCTGGCTCAGCGGACTCCATGTCCCGCTGCTAGGGCCTTGCGACCCCGGTGGGTAAATGTCCCCGCCAACCTTCGGTGTCCGGCGCACCTTCAGCATCTGCTAGGAGATTTTGCCGCCAGCCCTTGGCTTCAGTATAGCGCAGGGTGGGGTGGTGAAGTGGGTGTTCGAGCGCATCTGTTCCAGCACATCCACAATTCGAATACAATAGAATCATGGAAGACTCGCACGCAGCATCCTGCTTTGCCGCGCTGGCGCACCCGGCGCGCTTGCGCGTTTTCCGCGCCTTGGTGGTGGCGGGGGCTGATGGCCTGACGCCCGGTGTACTGGCCCAGTCGCTGGCGCTGCCGGCGGCCACGCTCTCCTTTCATTTGAAAGAGCTGATGCACACCGGCTTGGTGCATGCACAGCGCAGCGGGCGCCACATCCATTACCGGGCCGAGCTCGAGCGCATGAACGCGCTGCTGAGCTACTTGAGTGAAAACTGCTGTCAGGGGCAGGGCTGTCT
>JGI24112J20307_1000184_pt1 | contig 11314 bp, 10 predicted proteins | sample SubbioR11_8A_Aug_FD_20307 | JGI IMG/M metagenome (IMG submission 20307)
GGCTGGTGAAGTCATCGCCGTTCACCTCCCTAACGAGACGACCCGTTACGAGCTAGCGGGTCGCGGCCATCACCACCACTTTCGTTGCGAGCAGTGTGATGGGGTGTTTGAGCTCTCTGCCAAATGCCCGGTGGCGGTGCTGGAAGGGGTGACGCTCCCCGGCGGATTTAAGGTTGAGCATCACGAGCTGACCCTTTATGGCCGCTGTCCGGAGTGCGCTGCCGCGCATTAAGGCGCCGTATGTCACGATCCGACCAGGAGCTGCTTGACGTGTTGGATGCCGATGGGCGGCTTACCGGCATTACTAAACCGCGCGCGGAGGTGCATCGCGACGGCGACTGGCACCGCAGTTTTCACCTGTGGATCGTCAAAGAGGGGCGCTACGTACTGTTTCAGCGGCGCGCCCAGTTCAAGGGGCTCGAGCCTAATAAGATCGACGTCACCGTAGGCGGGCACCTCGCCGCCGGCGAGACTATCCGCGACGCCTGGCGCGAAGTCGAGGAGGAGCTAGGGTTGCGCGTAGACTTGAAAGACCTCATCTACTTAGAGACGCGCCGGGCCGAGCGGCGGTACGCTCTAGCCAGCGACCGCGAGTTCCAGGAGGTCTACCTGCTGCGCTGCGACCAGGAGTTGAGCGCCTATAACCTCAACCCCCAGGAGGTCTATGCGCTGTACGAACTTCCCTTTGAGCGCGCTATCGCCCTCTACCGCGACGGCACGCCCCAGTTCGCCGCCGGTTACGACGCCTATCAGCGGATCAATAATGCGCTCTTAATCGACGATGACCTGATTGCCCAGGCCAAAGCCGACGTGTTGGAGGCGCTTATGAAGATTCAAGCGCTCCTGGGGCATACGGCCTAGGAGCTAGCGATTAACGACCAGGGTGAAGGTTGGCCCAACAGCGACGGGTCGGCTAAGTTCAAGTTGCGGTCGCATTAGCGCAACGCTTAGCTGGCCGGGCTGGTTTCCCGCCTGAGCCACGCCAGGTAGTCGGGGTTCCCCTCCAAGATAGGGAGGGCTAGCACGCAGGGGGTGTCGTAGCTGTGCAGCGCCTTGACCCGCTCGATGAGCGCGGGGAGCGCTTCAGCCCGCGTCTTGGCGATTAGCACCGCCTCGTGAGCCGTTTCGAGGACGCCTTGCCACCAGTAGATGGAGGTCATAGCGGGTAGGATATTGACACAGGCCGCCAGCCGCTCCTCGACCAGGGCCCGGCCCAGACGGAGGGCTTCGTTGTGATCGGCCGCTGTGAGGTAGACCCAGCGCAGGTCACTCATCTCACTCATAGGCGCCTAAGGAGTTGCAGCACCAGCCAGATCACTAGCCCGATGGCGATAAGCCCCAGCAAGATGCGCACCCGAGCGGAGCGAGAGTGATTTCCAGGACAATGGCGCCGATCACGAAGGCTAGGTACAAGATGGCAACCGGTACCACGAGTGTGAGGAGAGCTTGGATGGTCATGGGATCGTTTCTTGTCGGCTCGAGCGTAACGCTCGCAGTGTGACCAGTAAGAGCGTGAGCACCGTTAGCGGTATGACAAACCAGGCCATCGCCGCACTGAAGATGGCTAAAGCGGCATGTTCAGCCGCCGCCAGCACCAGATATAAGGTATAGGCGATATAGTAGCCCAAAAATACCACCCCTTCCCACCGTGCGATGACCTGGCCAGTGAAAAAAATCGGCAAGCAGGCAACCGCTACAGCGATCATAATGGGAATATCGAAGTGCAGTGCGGCGGGGGAGACGTGAATGCCGTCCGGGGCGATGACGCCTGACAGCCCCAGGACCATCAGGATGTTGAAAATATTGCTGCCAACAATGTTCCCCACGGCTATGTCGCGTTCTCCGCGAATGGTGGCGACGATCGAGGTGGCAACTTCCGGTAAGGAGGTACCGGCTGCCACAATGGTTAAGCCGATGATCAGCTCACTGACCCCCAGCAACTGGGCAATGGTGACCGCACTCTCCACTAGCCAACTTGCGCCAAGCACCAGCAACCCCAGGCCGCCGACGATGTATAGGACGGTTGCCGAGGTGCGGGGCTGGTTGCCGCTAGCTTCCTGGTGGTTGCCAACACCTTGGCCCGCCTTCCGGCTGTGGCGAATGAGGAATAGGGTATAGATGATAATGCCCGCGACGCACAGAATGCCCTCGACGCGATCGATTCTCCCATCGAGGCTGATCAGGAAGGTTAGCAAAGAGACGGCGATCATCAGCGGCACATCAAGGCGCACCAGTTGCTGAGAGACGACGAGTGGGGCGATTAGGGCCGAGAGGCCAAGGATGAAGAGGACGTTGAAAATGTTGCTGCCCACTACGTTTCCCAGCGCAATATCGGTTTGGCCGGCAAGACCGGCCGTCACGCTGACCACCAGTTCCGGTGCGCTGGTGCCATAGGCTACAACGGTAAGGCCGATGACTAACGGCGAGATACCAACTGCTGAGGCGAGCCGGGATGCTCCCCGGACTAACGCTTCGGCACCGACCACCAGCAGCAGCAGGCCGAGCGGAAAAAGTAGTACCGCCATGGTGCCGGATCATACCCTAGTCCACTTAGGCGGTACACTAGCGGTGATGAAACAGCTAGATCAAGAACAGCTCTATCAGTTTTTCCGGGATCATCCCGAAAAGCCCTGGCATGTCCAGGACATTCAAAAACGCTTAAAGATCGACGACCGCGCCGAGCTGCGGGGCGAGCTTAACGCCCTAACCGAGGCGGGCCGACTGGTCCGCACGCGGCGCCGCACCTACGGCCTGCCGCAGGAGATGAATTTGATCCTGGGCCGGTTACAGGTGACCGCCGGCGGCTACGGCTTCGTTATCCCCGACCGGGAAGGGGAGAAGGATCTGTTTATCCCTGCCGACAGTTTGCACGGCGCCTGGGATGGCGACACGGTGATGGCGCGGCCCAACCCGCACCGCAGCGACGATGGGCGCGTCAGCGGCGAAGTGGTGCGGATCGTCGAGCGCAAATATCAGCAGGTGGTAGGTACGCTCGAGTATGCCCGGGGCTATGCCATCTTGCGCCCCGATTCACCCCGGCTGCGCGAGCGCATCCTGCTCCTCCCCGAGACGGTCGGTGCGCTGGAAGCGGGTACTCGCCTGGTGGCTAAGATGGCCTGGCCAGAGAGTTCGGGCGAGCAAGAGCCGTTCGGCGAGGTGGCAGAGGTCTTGGGTATTGGCGACAATCCCGAGCTTGAGACGCGCGCGGTGATGGTCAAGTTCGACCTCAAGGGGGAGTTTGAGCCCGATACGTTGGCTGAAGCCAAGGCGGTGCCTCCGACCGTGACTCTGGAGATGATGGCGGGGCGGACCGACCTGCGGGCGATCAACACGGTCACCATTGATGGCGAGGATGCCAAGGACTTTGACGACGCCATCTCGGTCGAGCGGATTAAGGGCGACAAGGAAAGCCTTCGGGTGGACGTGCATATCGCCGATGTGTCGTACTACGTGGCGGAGGGGACCAGCCTTGACATGGAGGCGCGCGAGCGGGCCACCAGCGTCTATCTGCCAGGCCGGGTGCTGCCGATGCTCCCGGAAGAGCTCTCCAACGGCATCTGTTCGCTGATCGAAAAGGCCCCCAGATTGGCGCTGTCGGTGCTGATCGACATCACCCTCGCTGGTGAGGTAAAGGGCGTCAAGTTCAAGGAGGCGGTGATTCAGTCCGACGCCCGCCTGACCTACGAGCAGGTGCAGGTGCTAGCCGAGGGCGGGCGCCTGCCGCACGGCTACCGGAAGCTCGAGCGCGACCTTAAGTTGCTCTTGGAGCTGACCCAGACGCTGCGCCAGCAGCGCTTAGGGCAAGGGGCGCTGGATTTTGACTTCACCGAAGCCAAGGTCGATGTCGATGAGACGGGTGCGCTGCACCTGCTGCCGATCCGCTCCAACCAGGCCCGGCAGCTGATCGAGGAGCTGATGCTGCTGGCTAACCGCTTAGTGGCCCAAGAGCTCTCCAAGCGCGATATTCCGGCGCTTTACCGCGTCCATGAAGACCCGGCCGAGAGCAAGCTGCAAGCCTTGCAGCGCTCGCTTGGCAAGCTCGGCTATGAGCTGGATCTGGCTAAGGCCGGCCCGCAAGAGCTGCAAGCCATTCTCCGGCGGGCGGCTGGCAAGCCCGAGGCGCAACTGGTTAACACCTTGCTGCTCCGCTCGCTCAAGCAGGCGCGCTACAGCGCTGAGAACCTCGGCCACTTCGGGCTGGCCTTCGAAAACTACCTGCACTTCACCAGCCCCATCAGGCGCTACCCCGATCTGGTGGTACACCGCGTGCTGCGTGCGCTGTTGCAGCACCGGTTGTCGCCTACCTTAAAGGAGCGGCTTAAGAGCGACTTTCCCAAGCTGGCCGAACACGCCAGCGTGCGCGAGCGGGTCGCCGAGGAGGCCGAGCGCGACCTCAACCGTTACTTCCACGCCTGTTGGGCTAAGGAGCAGATCGGCCAGGAGTTTGCCGGCGTCATTACCGGCGTCACTAACTTCGGTGTCTTTGTGGCGCTACCTAACGGCATCGAAGGGCTGGTGCATGTTTCGCACCTCGAGGATGATTACTACATGTATCTCGAAGACAGCCTGATGCTCTACGGCAAGCACACCCGCCGCAAGTTCCGCCTGGGCGATCGGCTGGCGGTCAAGATTCTAGCGGCTAATGCCATGAGCCGCCAGATCGATCTACTCCCGGCTGATATGGAGCTGCCAGAGCTCGAGCCCGAGCCTGAGCCTGAAATCGTGCCCAAGAGTTTTAAGGCGCCGCGCCGTCAGCCGTTGCCGCCGGTCCTTAAGCTCCCTGCGCCGCAGCCCGAACCCGCCCGCCGCAAACGGCGCGTGCTGGTGTTTGGCAAGCGCTAACATGCGGCCTCAGGCGATGTGTGCGGCGTGTCAGCAGGTGTTCGCCGCCGATGCCGAGCCCACAGCGCCGGTAACCTGCCCGGCCTGCGGGCACCAAGGGCCGCCAGCGCGTTTAATGCGCGTCAGTGCCCCGCCCAACCTTGAGACCTTTGTGCGCAACTGGCGCAAGGCTAGAGAACTTCGCTCGCCCCCTGACTAGCCGTCGTCACCGTGACCTGGGGTGTTAAGCTGGTCCGGCGCTGGTAGTGTGCCGTCACCTCGGCAACAAAGGCTGTCAGCTGCGCCTCCGCTACTAGCGCCACAGCACAGCCGCCGAAACCGGCGCCGGTCATGCGGGCGCCAAAGCAGCCGGGGTGGGCTTGCGCCGCCTCGGCCATGGCATTTAGGGCCGCGCTGCTGACCTCGAAGTCGTCGCGCAGGCTGGCGTGGCTGGCGTTCATGAGTTGGCCCAGCCGGGCGCTGTGGCCCTGGCGCATCGCCTCGGCGGCCTGCAGGGTGCGCTCGTTTTCGCTGATCACATGCCGGGCGCGTTTGGCGATTATCGGCTCGAGCCCAGCAGCAGCAGCGCTAAACTGCGCTAGCGACACGTCGCGCAGGGCGGTCACGCCAAAATAGTGGGCGGCTGCTTCGCACTGGCGGCGGCGTTCGTTGTAGGCTGAGTCGACCAGGCCGCGGCGAGTGGCGGTGTCTAGGATCACCACTATTGAGCCGGGCGGCAGCGGCACGGGCGTTAGCTCCAGCGAGCGGCAGTCGATAAGCAGCGCGTGATGGGCAACACCGGCGGCGCTAATCAGCTGATCCATGATGCCGCAGTTGACCCCTACCCAGCGGTTTTCGGCCCGCTGTGCCAGTTGGGCCATGCGTGCAGGCTCCCAAGCGAAGCCGGAGACAGCGTGAAAGGCCTTAGCTACCGCCAGCTCGAGTGCTGCCGAGCTGGACAGGCCCGCCCCGCGCGGCACATCGCCGCTAATGATCCCGTCGAAGCCGCGTAGCCCAAGGCCCACTTCTTGTAGCGCCCAGGCCACCCCCTTAGGGTACTCGAGCCAGCCGCTGGCCTGCTCCAAGCGGTCCAGATCGAACTGGCCTTCGCTATTAAACTCCAGCGAGAACAACTGCACCCGGCGGTCGTTGCGGGGCCGTAGCGCAATCCACACCGCCCGCTCAATAGCTAGCGGCAGCACGAAACCGTCGTTGTAGTCGGTGTGCTCACCGATCAAGTTGACCCGCCCCGGCGCCCGCACCAGATGCCTCGCGGCCTCTCCAAAGCGCGCCATGAAGGCTTGCTGTAACGCCTGCTTCATGCTTGCCGGTAGTGGATGTCGCTTAGCGACGCCAGGCGTTGGGCGGCCTGTTCGGGGGTGAGGTCGCGCTGTGCTTCGCACAGCAGCTCATAGCCGACCATGAACTTCTTGACGGTAGCCGAGCGCAACAGCGGCGGATAGAGATGGGCGTGCAGCTGCCAGTGGGATACATCCGCCTCGAACGGCGCACCGTGCCAGCCCATGGAGTAGGGGAAGCTGGTCTCAAAGAGGTTATCGTAGCGGGTCAGCAGGCGCTTCAGCAGTGCAGCCAGGGTGTCGCGCTCGTGGTCTGCGATTTCCGGCAGGCGCAACACCGGGCGGCGTGGCAGGATTAGCGTCTCAAAGGGCCACACCGCCCAATAAGGCACCAGCGCTAACCAGTCGTCGTTTTCAACCACGATCCGTTCAGCCCGGCCGGCCTCCAGGCGGGCATAGTCCAACAGCAAGGGGGTGTGGTGCTGCTCCCAGTATGCCCGCTGCCGTTCATCCTCCTTTTCGATCAGGGTTGGCAGAGCGCTGCTGGCCCAGATCTGCCCGTGCGGATGGGGGTTGCTGCACCCCATAATCGCCCCTTTGTTCTCAAAGACTTGCACCCAGCGATACTTTGCGCCCAGCTCGCTTGTCTGCTCGGCCCACAGGTCGACTACGGTCCGGATCTCGTCCTGCGACATCTCAGGCAGGGTGAGATCGTGGCGGGGTGAAAAACAGATCACCCGGCAGGTCCCCTGCACGCTCTCAATCGTTAGCAGCGGGTGCGTCTCAGCCGCTTCGGGAACCTCCGGCAAGAGGGCCGAAAAGTCGTTGGTAAAGACGAAGGTGCTCTCATACTGGGGGTTCTTAACGCCCCCGGCGCGGGTGTTGCCGGGGCACAGGTAGCAGCTTGCATCATAAGCGGGGCGGGTTTCCTGGGCGGTCTTTTCGATCTGGCCTTGCCACGGCCGCTTCATGCGGTGGGGCGAGACGAGCACCCACTCGCCGGTAAGCGGATTCTGGCGCCTATGCGGATGATCAGCAGGGTTAAACATGACGACCTTTCTCACTGGGTTGATTTACAGCAGGTATCATCTGGTCTACAGCAGGTATCATCTGGTTTACAGCAGGTATCATCTGGTCAGCTATCAATTATCAATGAAGTAGGCGTATGCCAGTTCTAGACGTAAATTACAGCGATGATACGGCATCGGTCAAGGTGCAACCCGCGGTAGGGCGCCGCAGGAGTCGCGCACGATCAGCTCGGTGTCCAGCAGCAACCGAGGGCTGGGCACCGGCTGCCCTGCAATCAGGTCGAGTACCATCTCGCCTGCCAAGCGTCCCTGCTCGGTAGCCGGGGCGCGCACCGTAGTCAAGGGGGGCACAGCGTAGGCTGCCGTGGGGATATCGTCATAGCCGACTACAGCAATATCCTCAGGGACGCGCAGGCCGTGCTGGTGAAGGGCGGCTAGCGCCCCGAGGGCGATGGTGTCGTTACCGGCAAAGAGCGCCGTCGGGTAGGGCTGCTCGGTCAGCAGCGAGCGCATCGCGGCAAAGCCGCTGGCGGCGCTGTAGTTGCCGTAGCGCACTAGCTCCGGATCGGCAGCCGAGCCAGCATCTGCGAGCGTTCGGCGGTAGCTCTCCAGCCGCCGATCCGACGAGCCGTAGCCTAGGGGAGCGAAGGTGATGTGCGCGATGCGCCGGTGGCCGAGTTTAATAAGATGTTGCATGGCCTCCCGCACACCGGTACGGTGGCTCACCGAGTAACCGCCCGCGTCCCGCAGTTTGCCAAGGGTGACCAGTGGGAACCCCTCCTGGTTGAGCTGACGGAGCCCTTCGTCGTTGGGGCGGGGGTTGATGACTACCAGGCCGTCGATCTGCTTGGCTCTAACCAGGTTGATATAGGCCTCCGGTTGACTGACATCTTCGGGTGTTTCGACCAGGGTGCGGAACCCCCGCTCATGGCTAACCTTAATCAGGCTGTATAGCACCTGCGGGATAAACGCGTCTACCAGCAGGTGCTCGGCGTGGTTGACGATTAGCCCGACGGTGCCCGTGCGCCCACTGGCCAGCGTGCGGGCGGCGGCGTCCGGCACGTAGCCTAGCTCGAGCGCTGCCTGCAAGACCCGCGCCCGAGTCCGTTCGGCAAACTTCATCCCAGGCGCGTTGTTGAGAATTAAAGACACCGTGCTGCGCGACACACCCGCCTTCTTGGCAACCTGCTGGCTAGTGGAGCGCTTGGTGACTGAGAGGGTGGTTCTGGACATGGCCGCCGGCCTGCTAGCTTATCACCTTACCGCCGCGCAGGGCGTTGGGTAGGTAGCTGCCGTGCGCGGCCAGCAGCTCATCGACCATGGCCCAGATCTCGTCGATGCTTAGTTCTGCTGCGGTGTGCGGGTCGAGCATGGCGGCGTGATAGACATGTTCGCGCTTGCCGGACAGCGCCGCTTCGACGGTTAGGGCCTGGACGTTGATATTGGTCTGGATCAAGGCTACGAGCTGCGGCGGCAGGCTCCCGATACGGGTCGGTTGAACGCCGTTCTTATCGACCAGGCAGGGCACCTCGACACAGCAGCCAGGCGGCAGGTTATCGATCAGCCCGTAGTTTGAGACGTTGCCGTAGACCACGCTGGGCTGGCCAGTCTCGCAGCTGTGGATGATGGTGGAGCCATACTCAAGGCTGCGCTTGACCTCATTAAGATGGGCAAAGCTAGCTACTGTGTGCTCAACCGAGCGTGGCATCACCGTGATGCTCTTTGCCTCGATGGCCTGTCCCAGTGCCGCCGCATCGACTGAACCGGGCTCTTTAAGCTCCTGCTCAATAAAACCCCAGGCGACTTCGTAGACTTCGCAGCGACCCGGATACTCGTCAAGCGGGATGTTGAAGCGCTCCAGCAACTCAGGGCGGTCGCGTTTGATGAACCACGGGATGTATTCCGCGAAATGCTCGCTCGACTCGGTCACGAAGTAGCCGAGCCGCCTTAGCATCTCGTAGCGTACTCGGTTCCAGTCGGGCACCCGGCCCTCGTCAATAACTCGGTGCAGGGCGGGGTAGAGATCCTGGCCGTTACGTTCGAACTTGAGATAAAAAGCCAGATGGTTGATGCCGGCGGCTAGGTAATCGATCTCGTTGGCCGGTATGCCGATATCTTTGGCCAGCTCATGTGCCGTACCCTGGACGCTGTGGCACAGGCCCACCGTAGGAATCTTGGAAGCGCGGTTTAAGGCCCAGGTCACCATGGCCATAGGGTTGACGTAGTTGAGGTGCAAGACCCCAGGGCAGAGCCGCTCCATGTCGCGGACCATCGCCAGCATCACCGGGATGGTGCGCAGCGCCCGCATGATCCCGCCGATGCCCAAGGTGTCGCCAATCGTCTGTCTTAGGCCGTACTTTTTGGGGATCTCGAAGTCGATGACCGTCGCGGGGCGATAGCCGCCGACCTGAATCATGTTGATAGCGTAATCGGCGCCGTAGAGCGCTTGCTCCCGGTCGGTGGTGACCTCCAAGGTGGGGTTCACGCCGAGCGCGGCGGCAACGCGGCGGCTGACCAGTGCGGAGAGCTCGAGCCGCTTAGTGTCGATGTCAAAAAGGCTGATGGTGGCATCAGCTAGCTCAGGGTAGCTAAGAATGTCGCCGAGTAGGTTCTTAGCAAAGACCGTGCTGCCGGCACCGATGAAGGTAATCTTGGGCATCTACGCTCCTTAGGGGGTGGCCAACTTAGGCGGTAGCCAAGCCGCCTGTTCCGCTAGCATCTCTGTAACCATAGCGTGAATCTCCGGCAAGGTGAGGACGGCGGCGGTGAGCGGATCTAACATTATCGCGTGAAAAACAGCGTCGCGCTTACCGGTTAGCGCTGCCTCGACGATGAGCTCCTGCACGTTGATGTTAGTGCGGTTTAAGGCGGCTAGCTGGGTCGGCAGGGCGCCGACGGCAGTCGGTTGGATGCCGTTGCCGTCTACTAAGCAGGGCACCTCGACGCAGCACTCGACCGGTAGATTGGTGATGAGCGCACGGTTAGGCACGTTGCCGTTGATGCGGATGGGGCGATTGGTCTCGATCGCCTCCATGATATACGAGCCGTACTCGTTGCTGCGCAAGGGCAAGGGCTTGTTGCCCGCAATTAGCTCCTGATAATCGTCCTGGGCAGCAGCAAGCCTGCTGAGGCAGTGGTTTAAGTAACCGCCCGTGCGGCCTAGGCCGTACCAGCTGTTACGCGGGTCCTTAAAGCGGGGGACTAACTCCGTTTCAACCATCCGGGCGCTTTTGCGGAAGTAGGGGACATATTCGCTGGCATGTCCGCTCGACTCGGTTACAAAATAGCCGAAGGATTTCATCAGGTCGATACGCACCGGCTCCTGAGCGTAGATCTCATCGCGCTCGAGCACTTCCCAGAGGAGCGGATAGAGATCCTCCTGACCGCGACGGAACTCGAGGAAGAAGGCCTGATGGTTAATTCCGGCGCAATGGTAAACCACCTCCTGATAAGGGACGCCGATCCAGCTGGCTAGCATTTCGCTAGTGCCCTGCACGCTGTGACAGAGCCCCACTAGCGGGCGGCCGGTAGCCGCGCTCACCGCCCAGCAGTTGGCCGCCATCGGATTGACGTAGTTCAGCAGCAAAGCCTCAGGAGCCAGCTCATCCAGCTCCCGGCACAGGTCAAGTAGCACCGGGATGGTCCGTAAAGCGCGAAAGACGCCGCCCGGCCCCAAGGTGTCGCCGACGCACTGCTCGATACCGTAACGCTGCGGGGTAGCGATATCCAATTGGTAGGCCTCGAGCCCTCCCTGCTGAAAGGTGGTGACGACGTAGTCAGCCCCCCGTATCGCTTCCCGACGGTCGGTGGTGGCTTCGACCCTAGCCCTTAGGCCGCGGCCAGCTATTAGCGCCTGCACCAGGTCTAGCGCCTGTTTAAGCCGCTTTTCATCGACGTCCATCAGGGCAATAGTGCTCTCCTGGAGGGCCGGCGTCAGCAAGATGTCGCTGCAAAGGTTGCGGGTAAATACCACACTGCCCGCGCCGATAAGGGTGATTTTAGGCATATGTCTCCTTAAAAGACCGTTTAGGCAGCTCAACTGTACTCGGGCAGCCAGTCCCCGTGAGCCGCGATGAGTTCATCAATTAGCGACCAGAGCTGGCCCAGATCAAGCTCAGCCGCCGCGTGCGGGTCGAGCATGGCGGCATGATAGATGTGCTCGAGCTT
>JGI24112J20307_1000197_pt1 | contig 10673 bp, 6 predicted proteins | sample SubbioR11_8A_Aug_FD_20307 | JGI IMG/M metagenome (IMG submission 20307)
CCTAGGCCACAGCGAGACCGTGCTCTACGTGGGCAGCGAGCGCGGCATGGACATGGCCATTTACCTGCCCACGGCCCTGACGCAAGACGAGCTCACCTTGCAACTGCTCGACGTGCTGTGCGTCAACCTCAGCGCCTGCCTGCGCAACCTCAACCTCGTGCAGCGCCTGCAGCAGGTCGCTTACCAAGATGCGCTGCTCGGCATCGCCAACCGGACCCAGCTGATCGAATGCATCGAGGCCGCCGTGCACAGCGACGCTGCCCCCCACCTGCTCATCCTAGCCGACGTTGACGACTTCAACGGCATCAACGAGCTCATGGGACTCCCCTTTGGCGACCGGGTGCTGCAGGCCCTGACGCGGCGCCTGATCGACTCGCTGCCTGCAGCCGTGCTGGTGGCGCGGGTCTCGGGCAACTCCTTTGGCCTGTTTGGCTCCACCGATCTGCTGCAAGCCGCGCAGGTGCAGCAGGCCTTGGATGCGCCCCTGATCATCGACGGCCAGCCCTTCAAGGTGCGAGCTTCCATGGGCAGTTGCGCGGGTGCCGACCTGAGCAACTCGGGCGCCGATGCGCTCAAGAACGCCTCCATCGCCCTCAAGCACGCCAAGCTGCAGCACCGCGGCGATTTGGTGTGTTTCGACTCCGCCATGGCGCAGCGTTCGCGCAACCACGCCGAACTGCTGGCGCGGCTCAATGCCGCCTTCAACGACCAGCAGTTGTTCCTCGTCTATCAACCGCAAGTCAACCTCGACACGCGCGCCGTGATCGGCCTCGAAGCCCTGCTGCGCTGGCGGCGCGAAGACGGCACCATGGTGCCGCCCGACCGCTTCATCCCGGTGGCCGAGCAGTCGGGGCTGATCGACACCCTTGGGCTGTGGGTGTTCAAGACCGCCTGCCTCGACATGCAGCGCCTGATCGCCGCCGGCTTGGCCCCCAGGATGATGGCGGTCAACGTGTCGGTGACGCAGTTCAAGAGCCCCACCTTTGTGGCACAGATCGAACAGACTTTGTTCGACACGGATTTGGCCGCCGAGCGGATCGAACTCGAAATCACCGAGTCGGTGGCGGCGCTGGGGCTGGGCGTGGTCGAACCCATCTTGGAGCGCTTGCGCCGCCTTGGGCTGTCGGTGGCCATCGACGATTTTGGCACCGGCTACTCCTCGCTCGCCTACCTCGAGCGGCTGCCGCTGGATCGCATCAAGATCGACCGCGAATTTGTGCGCCAACTACAAGACGGCCACGAAGCGCGCATCGCGGCGCTGATCGCGCAGCTCGGCTCCACGCTCGGTCTGCGGGTATTGGCCGAAGGCATCGAAGACGCCCAAGTGTGGCGCAAGCTGCAGGACATCGGTTGCCACGAGGGCCAGGGTTTTCACATCGCCCGCCCCATGCCCTTTGCCGACTTGCCCGCTTGGCTGCGCCAGTGGAATAGCTGAACGCCATGAGCCTCCACCCAAGCCGCCGCCGCCTGCTCCGTCACGCTGCCGCTTGGCCCTTGGGGGCCACGCTGGCGGCGGTCGGGTTACACGCTTGTGCGCCAGCAGCGCCGGTGCGGCTGGCCCTGCTGGCGGGCCTGACCGGCGCCATCAGCGATTTGGGTGTGGGGGTGCGCGACGGTGCGCTGCTGGCCGTCGAGCAGGCCCGCGCTGCCGGCCGGGCGATCGAGCTGCTGGAATTCGATGACGCCCAACGCCCCGAGGCGGTGCCCGAGGTGGCGCTGCGCATCGCCAGCGCGCAGGTTGCGGCCGTCATCGGGCCGGCCACCAGCAGCATTGCGCAAGTTTGGATCCCGCTGGCCCATGAGCACGGGCTGTTGAGCGTTTCGCCCACCGTGACCAGCCACGACTTCAGCGGCCTCGACGACATGTTTTTTCGCGTCTGCGCCAGCACGCGCTTGTACGCCACCCAAAGCGCCACCTTCGCCGTGCAGCAGCGCGGCTGGCGCCGGCTGGCCCTGATCCGCGACGACGCCAACGCCGCCTACACCCGCAGTTGGGCCGATTTTTTTCTGGCCCAGGCCCGCGCGCTGGGGGCGGCGGTGGCCGAACCGGTGGTTTACCGCGGGCCGCTGGTGCCGCAGCAGGCGCACACGGTGGTGCAGCAAGCGCTGGCGCAACTGCCCGATGCGCTGGTGCTGGTGGCCAGCGCCAGCGACACCGCCATGCTGGCCCAGCTGGCCCGGCGCAGCCCGCAAACCCCGGCGCTGCAAGCCGCTGAGTGGGCCTCGACCGACCAGCTGATCGTGCGCGGCGGGCGCGCGGTGGAGGGCATGGTGGTGTCGCAATACTTTGACCGCGAAAGCCGCACCCCGGCCTATCTGGATTTCTTGCAGCGCTTCAAGCAGCGCTTTAGGCGTGCGCCGGCTTTTGCCGAAGTCGCCGCCTACGATGCCGCCCAGGTGCTGCTGCAGGCGCTGCAACAGCAAGCGGCTGGCGAAGCGCTCAACGCCACCTTGTTGCGCGTGCGCAGCTTCAGCGGCTTGCAAGACCCGATCGTCTTCGACGCCTACGGCGACCACCTGCGCCCGCTGGTGATGACCGAAATTCGCTACGGCCGCTTCAGCACCGTGGCCGCATGAAAGCCCCGCGCACGCTCTCGATCCGCTGGCTGCTGGTGGGCCAGTTCGCGCTGGTGATCTCCTTGTCGGCGGCCTTGGTGGCGGTGCTCATGGTCACGTGGCGTCTGCCGCTGGCCCGCGAGATGCAGCACCACGAGCAGCAGCGCATGGCCGCCGTGGTGGTGCAGCAGGTGCAGGAACTGCTCAACGCCACCGAACTGCAGCTCGAAATGCTCCGTGCTGCCAGCCCCGGCGGCCCGATCCAAGGCAAGCGGGTTGACCCCCTCGTGCGTCGCTTTGCGCAGCAGTTGGTCGATCAGGCCGGCACTTTTCAAGCCATCTACTGGGTCGGCTACGACGGGTTGCTGCTCGATTTCGTCTTGCCCTTTGCTTTCGGTTACCCTCATACCACTTGGCGCGCTGGGGCCGACCTGAGCAACCTGCCCATTTTGCGCTTGGCTGCTCAAGGCGAGCACTTGGTCTGGAGCGACCAATACCTCTCGCCCTTGGTGGAGCAGCCGGTGGTGGGCATCGCCCTGCCCTTGTCCAACGGGTTCATGGTCGCCGAAATCTCGGTGCAGGCGCTGGTCACGGGCAGCGTCGAATGGGGCCAGCGCGGCGACCTGCTGGTGCTGTTCACCGACAGCCGGGGCGAACTGGTCGGCTCGCCCGACCCGCTTGACCCCCTGCACCGGCGCAACATCGCCCACCTAGAGCCCATCGCTCGCGCCCTTGATTCGGCGCAGGCTCATGGCCACATTGAGCACTTGGGTGAAGCGTTCGAAGGCTACGCACTGCGCCTCGACCGCCTCGGGTGGGCCATTTTTGCCGGCCAACCGCTGGAGCTGGCACGGGCTACGGAGCGTGCTGCCTCCGTCCTGAGCGCTGTGGTGGTGCTGTTCGCGATCGGCTTTGGCTTGCTGCTCAACCTGCTGGTGGCCACCCGGATCGGACGCCACCTGCGCCGCAGTGTCAACTACTCCGAGGCGCTGGCGCGCGGCGACTACGAGGCCACCTCGCCACGCAGCCGCATCGCCGAGGTGCAGCAGCTCGAACACAGCCTGAGCCGCATGGCGCAGGAAGTGCGCCGCCGCGAGCAGCAGCTGCGCGCCATCATCGACCTCGGGCCCACGGTGGCGGTGCAGATCTACGACCGCGACAGCCGGGTGGTGGACTGGAACCCGGCTTCGGAACGCATTTTGGGCTATAGCCGCGCTCAAGCCTTGGGCAAGCGACCGGTCGATCTGTACTACGACGCCCAGCAACAGGCCGATTTCGAAGCCATCCTCGAGCGCATTGCCCGCACCGGTGAACCCTTCGGCCCTTTCGAGGGTGCCTTGCGCGGCACCGACGGCGCCTTGCACTGGATTTACTCCACCACCTTTGCGATCCCCGGGCCACAGGCTGACGAAATGCGCTTCGTCTGCATGGACATCGACATCAGCGAAATCAAACGCCTCGAGGCCGAACTGCGCAGCCTCAACAACGAACTCGAAGACCGGGTGCAGCGGCGCACCCTCAGCCTCGAACAAGCCAACAGCGAACTGCAGCGCACCCTGAACGAACTGCGCTCCACCCAAGACCGGCTGGTCCAGGCCGACAAACTGGCCGCCTTGGGCAGCTTGGTCGCCGGAGTGGCGCACGAGCTCAACACCCCGATCGGCAACGCCCTGATGGCGGTGAGCACGCTGCAAGAGAGCCTGCGCCAGTTCCGCGAGCGCCTGCAGCAGGGGCTGCGGCGCAGCGAGCTCGACGCCTTCGTGCAACAAGTGGGCACAGCCGACGACATCGCCACGCGCAACCTCGAGCGTGCCGCCGAACTCATCAGCTCGTTCAAGCAGGTGGCGGTGGATCAGGCCAGCTCGCAGCGGCGCCGGTTTCAGTTGTCCGAACTGGTGCACGAGATTGTGCTCACCCTGCAGCCGCTGCTCAAGCACAGCCCCTATGCGCTCGAGGTCGAGGTGCCTGCTGGCATCTGGCTCGACAGCTTCCCCGGCCCGCTCGGGCAGGTGCTGGCCAATCTGGTGCAAAACGCCCTGGTGCACGGGTTGCAAGGGCGCGCCAGCGGCCGCATCCGCATCGAGGCGGCGGCCCTCGCCGAGGGCGATCAATTCGAGGGCGGGCAATTCGAACTCAGCGTGAGCGACGACGGCAAAGGCATTGCGCCGCACCTGCAAGACCGGGTGTTCGAGCCCTTCTTCACCACCCGGCTGGGCCAAGGCGGCAGCGGGCTGGGCCTGCACATCGTGCACAACCTGGTGACGGGGGTGCTGGGCGGACGCTTGGCGCTCAAGAGCAGCCCCGGCCAAGGGGCCCGCTTCACCCTCACCTGCCCGCTGGTGGCCCCCCGGGAAGCCGCCCAAGCCGCGGCCCCGGTCGGCACCGCTGCGCCTTGATCAGGCCAGACGCTCCAGCGCCACCACCCCGGTGGCGGTGCTCCAGAGCGCTGAAACGGGTCGCCCACCCGGGGTAGGGTTTGCCTTGCACAGCAGGCAGCGCCACAGGCTGGTGACATTTCACGCAAGCTTCATCATTCGGTCGCGGCGCTTTCATAGGCCGCAGGCACAGTGGTTTTCGAATCGTTTGGCTCGCGTTGCCCCAAGCGCGCTGCCGCGATTCGCCCCCCGAAAACCCCACTCAAGCCACCCACCGCCCATGAAACCGTCATTCTGCGCCGCTGCCGCCCTGTCGCTGGGCCTGCTGTCCGCCCCCGCCTTGGCCCAAACCGAATTTCCGGCCCGCTTGGCAGGCCACGCCATGTTGCCCGCGCTCACGCTCGTCCCGGCCCCTGCCGGCGCACCGGCCGACCTGCAACACGCTGGCAAGTTCACCACCGGCCAGCGGATGGAGGCCATCGGCAGCATCGAGGGCCGCTCGGCTGGCCGCCCCACCGGGGTGCAGGTGCCGTTTCGTGGCCAACCCATGCAAGGCCATTCGGGCATTTTGCACAACGCCGACGGCAGCTTCTGGCTGCTGACCGACAACGGTGCCGGCAACCGCGCCAATTCGCCCGACTTCATGCTGCATTTGAGCCGCTACCGCATCAATTTTCAGACCAACCGCTGGGACCGGCTCGAGACCGTGTTCTTGCACGACCCCGATCGCCGGGTGCCGTTTCGCATCATCCACGAGGGCACGCCGCAGCGCTTCCTGACCGGCTCCGACTTCGACCCCGAGGGCGTGCAGATCGCCGGCGGCCACTTCTGGATCGGCGACGAGTTCGGCCCCTACCTGATCAAAGTCGATATGCAGGGCCGTGTGCGGGGTGTGTTCGAAACCCAAGTCGATGGCCGCACCGTGATTTCGCCCGACCACCCCAGCGTGCGCACACCCGCCGTGCCGGGCGGCGAAGTGGCTTTTCAGGTGCGCCGTTCGCGCGGCTTCGAAGGCCTGGCATCGTCACCCGACGGCAGCCGCCTGTTTGCCATGCTCGAAGGCCCGCTGTGGGACGCCAGCGCGCGCGCCTTTGAACAGCGCGACGGCCGCGGCTTTCTGCGCGTGCTCGAGTTCGACGTGGCTACCGAGCGCTGGACCGGCCGCCAGTGGCGCTACACCTTGGAAGCCGACACCCACGCCATCGGCGACTTCAATCTGATCAGCGCCACCACCGCCTTGGTGATCGAGCGCGACAACGGCGAGGGCACCGCCGACCGCGCCTGCCCTGCCGGCCAGCGCCGCGCCGACTGCTTCCACGACATCGCACGCTTCAAGCGCGTTTACAAAATCGAGATGAGCGAAGCCAATGTCAACGACGCCGTGCGCAAGATCGGCTTCATCGACCTGATGCGCATCCAAGACCCGAACCGGCTGGCGCGCGTGCCGCTCAACGACGGCGTGCTGACCTTCCCCTTCTTCACGATCGAAAACGTCGATCAGGTGGATGCGCGCCACATCGTGGTCGGCAACGACAACAACCTGCCGTTCTCNAGCAGCCGCCACCCCAACCGCGCCGACGACAACGAACTGGTGCTGCTCGACGTGGCCGAACTGCTGGCGGCGCGCTGAAGGACGGGTCAAGCCNCCATCGGCCCCGGCNGNGCGGCTGAGCCCTGACGCACCAGATCCAGCAGNTCGTTGACGTACGGCACATCCAAGTCTGCGCTGCGCAGACCTAGGTGTATGTGCTTTTGTATGCCCCGAGCACCCAGCCGCACGGCGACGATGGGCAGGCGGTCGCGGTGCGCTTGCACCACCCACAGCGGCAGCGCCGTCACACCGCGTCCGCTGGCCACCAACTGCAGCAACACTTCGGTGTTTTCCACCGTTTTGTGCAAGCGTGGCGCCACCCCAGCCGGCGTCAGGAATTGGCTGTACACATCCAGCCGTTCGGGCGGCACCGGGTAGGTCAGCAGCACCTCGGAAGACAGCTCCTGTGGCTGCACCCGATCCTGTTGCGCCAGCGCGTGCCCTTGGGCCAGCACCAGCACCTGCTCGTAGGCGTGCACGGGTTCAAAATGCAGCCCCGGCTTGTGGTGCGGATCGGGCGTCACCAGCACGTCGATGTCGTGCGCAAACAAGGCCCCGATGCCTCCAAATTCAAATTTTTGCTTGACATCCAAGTCCACATCGGGCCAGCGCGCCAAGTAGGGGGCCACGTACTGCATGAGCCAAAGATAGCAGGGATGGCATTCCATGCCTACCCGCAAGCTGCCTCGCTCACCGCGCGCAAACTGTTGCATGCGCTGCTCGGCGTGCTCCAGTTGCGGCAGCAAGCGCTGCGCCAGGTTCAGCAGGTACTGCCCGGCTTGGGTTGGACTCAGACGCCGACCTTCGCGCCGCCAAACGGGTGTGCCAAAACGGTCTTCGAGCTTGCGCATGCTGTGGCTCAGCGCCGATTGCGTCAGGTGCAGGCGCTGCGCCGCAGCGGTGAGCGAACCGGTGCGTTCGACCTCGCGCAAGATCGCCAAATGAGAACGCTCAATCATGATTTACAATCATTGAAATCTGAAATAAGACCATTTTACTTCATCCATTGTCAAGGGCATCATCGGCCTGACCGGCTTACGCAGCAACGCATTGCGCTGCTGCAAGCCGGCCACAGCGCCCGCTGGGGGCGCTGCGTCCGTTTGAATCGCAACCGCATTGGAGTGAGATGGTTACCACCCACAACTTGGGTTTTCCGCGCATGGGTATGCGCCGGGAACTGAAATTCGCCCTCGAGGCCTACTGGCGCGCCGAAACCGACTCGGCGGCGCTGCTCGATTGCGCGCAAGCGCTGCGCCAGCGCCATTGGGCTTGGCAAGACATGCTCGATTGGGCTCCCGTGGGCGATTTTTCGCTCTACGACCACGTGTTGGACATGAGTTTCACACTCGGGCACCTGCCCCAGCGGGCGCAGGGTTTTGGGGGTGATGAACTCGAGCACTACTTTAGGCTGGCGCGCGGCCAAGGTCGGGCCGCGTGTTGTGGCGGCGCCATTGCAGCTGCCGAAATGACCAAATGGTTCGACACCAACTACCACTATCTGGTGCCCGAGTTTGACACCCAGACCCGCTTCGAGCTCGACGACCGACGCTTGCGCCAGCAATGGGGCGAAGCCTTGGCCCAAGGCGTGCGAGGCAAACCGGTGCTCATTGGCCCCGTCACCTATCTGTGGCTGGGCAAGATGCGGGGCGGGGGCGATCGCTTGCAGCTGCTGCCCGCCTTGCTCGAGGTGTATGCCGAACTGCTCAAGCGCCTGCACGCGTGGGGCGCCACGTGGGTGCAGATCGATGAACCGATTCTGGTGCAAGACCTCGACCCCGACTGGCAGCACGCCTTCAACCTGGCCTACCACCAGCTCAAAAACGCACCCGTGCAAATCCTGCTGGCCAGCTATTTTGGGGGCTTGGGCGACAACCGCTATCTGGCTGCAAATCTGCCGGTGGCGGGCTTGCACATCGATGCCGTGCGCGGCCGCGACGAGGTGAGCGCCCTGCTCAACCTGCTGCCCTCCACCAAGGTGCTTTCGCTGGGCGTGATCGACGGCCGCAACGTCTGGAAAACCGACCTTTATGCAGCGCTCGGCTGGCTCGAACCGCTGGCGCAGCGGTTGCAGGAGCGGCTCTGGATCGCGCCCTCGTGCTCGCTGCTGCACGTGCCGCTGGACTTAGATGCCGAACCCAATCTCGATCCAACGCTGCGCGGCTGGCTCTCATTTGCGCGCCAAAAACTGCAGGAGCTGCACCTGCTGGCGCGCGCCCTCAACCACGGGCGCCAGAGCGTCGCAGACCAACTGCAGTTGCACCAGCACGGGCTGACCGAGCGTGCGCAATCCACTCGGGTGCACCGCAGCGAGGTACAAGCCGCCCTGTGCGCCAGCAACGCCTTGCCCGCGCACCGCCCCAGCCCCTACGCGGAGCGCGCGCGCCAACAGCAAGCGGTGCTGCAACTGCCCCTGTGGCCCACCACCACCATCGGCTCTTTCCCGCAAACCGGCGCGATCCGGCAGGCCAGACAGCGCTTCAAAAGCGGTCAGATCGACGCCGCCGCCTACGAGCAGGCCATGCGCGACGAGATTGCGCTGTGCGTGCGCGAACAAGAGGCACTTGGGCTCGACGTGCTGGTGCATGGCGAAGCCGAACGCAACGACATGGTGGAGTATTTTGGCGAACAACTCGAGGGTTTTGCCTTCACCACCCATGGCTGGGTGCAGTCCTATGGCTCGCGCTGCGTCAAGCCCCCCATACTCTACGGCGATGTGCAGCGCCCGCTGCCCATGACGGTGCACTGGAGCCGCTACGCTCAGTCGCTCACGCACAAACCCATGAAAGGCATGCTCACCGGGCCGGTCACGATGCTCAACTGGTCTTTTGTGCGCGACGACCAGCCGCGCGAGCTCAGCTGCCGACAGCTGGCGCTGGCGCTGCGCGCCGAGGTGCTCGATCTGGAGCAGGCTGGCATTGCGGTGATCCAAATCGACGAGCCCGCGCTGCGCGAAGGCCTACCGCTCAAAAAAGCCGAGCAGGCAGCCTACCTCGACTGGGCGGTGGCGTGCTTTGGCCTGAGCGCCAACGGGGTCCGCGACACCACGCAGATCCACACCCACATGTGCTATGCCGAGTTCAATGACATCATCGAGCACATTGCCCGCCTCGATGCCGACGTCATCACCATCGAGACCGCCCGCTCGGCACTGGATTTGCTCGAAGCCTTCGAACGCTACGACTACCCCAACGCCATCGGCCCCGGGGTTTACGACATCCACTCCCCCAACCAACCCGAAGTCGAGCGCATGGTGGCGCTGCTGCGCAGCGCGGCCCAACGCATCGCGCCCGAACGCCTTTGGGTCAACCCCGATTGCGGACTCAAAACGCGCCAGTGGCCAGAGGTCAGACCAGCCCTGCAACGCATGGTGCAGGCGGCACAGCAACTGCGCCAATCCAGCCGCTGAACTGGCCCCCTGCCCCCTACAATCGTTTGCGCGCAGTGGGCTGCGCGTGCAAATTCGTAGGGGCACCATGAAACCGGTCGTATTCAAGCGCTTGCTGGCAGCGGCACTGGCCTTGGCCGGGGTCTGGCTACTGCTGTTGCGCCAACCCGGGGTCTGGCCGGGGGCCGACGGCTGGTTGCTGGGGGCGTTGGCCGTGGCCTTGGCTTTGTGGGCGCGGCAGCGCTGCACAGCGGTCGCGGGCCACGTGCATGGGCCGGCCTGCACCCTACCGACCGATTTTCTGCCCAGCCCTCGCCTGCGCTGGCGCGCCCTGCCGCGCCTGCTGGGGGTGTTTGCTTGGCAATCGCTGCTGGGCGCACTGGACGTAACGCGGCGCGTCTGCAGCCCGCGCATGCCGCTGCAACCGGGCCTGCTGGAGCTGCCGCTGCACCTGCCCGACGAAGGCCAGCAGGTGCTGCTGGCGCTGCTGGTCAGCCTGATGCCCGGCACCTTGGCGGCGCGGCTCGAAGGCGGCCGCCTGACGCTGCACGCGCTCGACACCCGCCTGCCGATCGAGTCTGAGGTGCGCCGACTGGAAGCCCTGGTGGCGGCTTTGTACGCATCGGCGCCCGAACCCCCGCCACAACCCTGAAGCCACCATGGAAACCCTGCCGCCCTCCTTGCCCTTGGCCTTTGGCCTGTTCGCCCTGCTGCTGGTGCTCAATTTGGCGCTCGGGCTGCTGCGCGTGCTGCGTGGCCCGGGCCT
>JGI24112J20307_1000200_pt1 | contig 10591 bp, 6 predicted proteins | sample SubbioR11_8A_Aug_FD_20307 | JGI IMG/M metagenome (IMG submission 20307)
GCGGCAACCCCGAGCTCGAGCGCCGCGCCCAAGAGGTGATCAACCACTGCACCGCGCTGGGGGCGCAGAACCCGATCCTGTTCATCCACGACGTGGGTGCGGGCGGCTTGTCCAACGCCTTCCCGGAGCTGGTCAACGACGCCGGCCGCGGCGCGCGCTTCGACTTGCGCGCCGTGCCGCTGGAAGAATCGGGCCTGTCGCCCAAAGAAATCTGGTGCAACGAAAGCCAGGAGCGCTACGTGCTGGCGATCGCGCCCGACGCGCTGGCGCAGTTCCAAGCCTTTTGCGAACGCGAACGCTGCCCCTTCGCCGTGGTGGGCGTAGCGACTGAGGAGCGCGAGCTGGTGCTGACGGATGGGGAGGGGGTCACCCCACCGGTCCAGATGCCAATGGACGTGCTGCTGGGCAAGCCACCCAAAATGCGGCGTGAGGTGCACAGTGTGCCGCGCCCCCAAGCAGCGCTCGACTTGCATGAAGTGGAGTTGCAAGCCAGCGTGATCGCGGTGCTCAGCCACCCCACGGTGGCCAGCAAGCGCTTTCTCATCACCATCGGCGACCGCAGCGTGGGCGGCCTGACGCACCGCGACCAGATGGTGGGCCCGTGGCAGGTGCCGGTGGCCGACTGCGCCGTCACCTTGGCCGACTACACCGGTGTGGCCGGCGAAGCCATGAGCATGGGCGAGCGCAGCCCGCTGGCCGCGCTCAACGCCCCGGCCGCGGCGCGCATGGCGGTGGCCGAGGCCATCACCAACCTGCTGGCGGCGCCGATCGAGCTCGGGCGCGTCAAACTCTCGGCCAACTGGATGGCCGCTTGCGGCGAAGCGGGCGAAGACGCCGACCTCTACGCCAGCGTGCGCGCCGTCGGGCTCGAGCTGTGCCCGGCGCTGGGCGTGAGCATCCCGGTGGGCAAAGACAGCCTGTCGATGCGCACCCAGTGGCGCGCCGACGGCCAAACGCTCAAAGTCACCTCGCCCGTGAGCCTGATCGTGAGCGCCTTTGCCACCTTGGCCGACGTGCGCGGCACCCTGACGCCGCAACTGCAGCGCGGGATCGATTCGGAGCTGCTGCTGATCGACTTGGGCCGGGGGCAGATGCGCTTGGGCGGCTCGATGCTGGCGCAGCACCTCGAGCAAAGCGGCGATGCCGTGCCCGACCTCGACCAGCCGCACGATCTGGTGCAACTGGTGCACGCCATCAACGCCCTGCGCGCCCAAGGCCTGCTGCTGGCCTACCACGACCGCAGCGACGGCGGCTTGCTGGCGGCGGTGGCCGAAATGGCTTTTGCCGGCCAAGTGGGCGTGGCGCTCAACCTCGACGCGCTGCTGCTCGAGGGCGACGGCATTGCCGACAGCCGCATGGACACCGGCGACAGCAAAAACTGGGCGGCGCAAGTGGCGGCGCGGCGCGAAGAGCGCACCCTGCGCGCGCTGTTCAACGAAGAGCTGGGCGTGCTGCTGCAGGTGCGCCACGCCGAGCGCACACCCGTGATGCAGGTGCTGCGCGCACACGGGCTGGGTGCGTGCAGCCACTTCGTCGGCAAGGTGCAAAGCCCAAACTGGCCCAGCGCCGGGGCCACCAGCCCAGACGCCGCCGCCGCCGAGCAGCGGCTGCAAATCTGGCGCGACGCGCGCAAGATTTTTGATTCCAGCCTGCAAGACCTGCAGCAGGTCTGGGACAGCGTGAGCTGGAAAATCTGCCGCCTGCGCGACCACCCGGCCTGTGCCGACGCCGAACACGCCGCCCTGGGCCAGCCGAACGACCCCGGCCTGCACCTCCCGCCGAAGACGTGGCGGCGCCGTACCTCAATCTGGCGCGCCCCAAAGTGGCGATTCTGCGCGAGCAGGGCGTGAACTCGCAGCTCGAAATGGCCTACGCCTTCCATCTGGCGGGCTTCGAGGCGCACGACGTACACATGAGCGATCTGCACAGCGGCCGCGCGCACCTGGGCGACTTCAAAGGCTTGGTGGCCTGCGGCGGTTTCAGCTACGGCGACACGCTGGGCGCCGGCATCGGCTGGGCGCGCTCGATCACTTTCAATGCGGCGTTGGCCGAACAGTTTGCGGCCTACTTTGCGCGCCCAGACACCTTTGGCCTGGGCGTGTGCAACGGTTGCCAGATGTTTGCCGAACTGGCCGAGCTCATCCCCGGCGCGCAAGCTTGGCCGCGCTTCACCAGCAACCAGTCGCAGCGCTTCGAGGCGCGCCTGAGCTTGGTCGAGGTGCAAAGCAGCCCCAGCCTGTTCTTTGAGGGCATGGCCGGCAGCCGCCTGCCGATCGCGGTTGCGCACGGCGAGGGTTACGCCAACTTCGCCCAACGCGGCCAAGCCGAGCAAGCCATCGCCGCGCTGCGCTTTGTCGATCACCACGGCGCCGCCACCCAAGCCTACCCCTACAACCCCAACGGCAGCCCCGGCGGCCTGACCGGTGTCACCACCGCGTGCGGGCGCTTCACCGCCCTGATGCCGCACCCCGAGCGCGTGTTTCGCAACCTGCAGCTCAGCTGGACGGATCCGCGCCACAGCGGCGCGCTCGAAGGCCCCAGCCCGTGGCTGCGCATGTGGCGCAACGCGCGGCGCTGGGTGGGCTAGCGTGCGCCCACTGCTCGCCCTGTGCCTGCTGCTGCTGCCGTTGTGGCTGGGGGCCACCACGGCGCTCGTGCCGGCAGCTAGCGCACGCAGTGCAGAGCCTGCGGCCAACCCATCAGCCGCTGCGGCCCCGGCGCACTTCGTGCTGGGCGTGTTGGTCACCCGGCCCTTGCCGCAAGTCGAGCGCGAGAGCCGGCCCTTGGCCCAGTACCTAGCCGAACAGCTCGGGGCCGAGGTGCAGCTGCAGCTGCTCGAATACGAGGCCATGAACCTGACGCTGGAGCGTGGGGAAATCGATTTTTTGTTCACCAGCCCCGGCCACTACATGATCGTGCGGCGCAACATCCCGGTCACGGGCCTGTTGGCCACGCTCATCCGCCAAGAAAACTGGCAGCAAACCACGCACCTAGGCGGCGTGATCATTGCGCGCGCCGACCGCAGCGATTTGCGCACCTTGCCCGACCTGTACGGCCGGCGCATCGCCGCCTTGCCCCTGCGCACGCTGGCCGGCTACCAGGTGCAGGCTTTCGAGCTGGTGCAAGCCGGGTTCGACTTGGAGCGCGATTTTGTGTTTAACCACTTTAATCGCCACGACGACGTGGTGCAGGCGGTGCTCGACGGCCAAGCCGATGCCGGCTTTGTGCGCACCGGCATCCTCGAGGCGATGGTGCAAGAAGGCCGGCTGCAAGCGCAGCAGCTGCAGGTCGTGCACGCGCAGCAGCACCCGGGTTTCCCTTTCAAAGTCTCGACCCGGCTCTACCCCGAATGGGCTTTTGTGGCCATGGAGCAGGTCGATTTTTATGATGCGCGGCGCGCGGCGGCGGCCTTGCTGTTGCTGCCAGCCGGGCACCCGGTCACGCAAGGCACTCAGATTGCCGGCTTTGCGCCGCCGCAGGTTTATATCGAGGTCGAAAACCTGACGCGTGCGCTGCGTCTGCCGCCTTTCGATGAAGCGCCCGAATTTACCTGGGCCGACATCTGGGAGCGCCACGAAATGCCACTGCTGGCCCTAGCGGCCAGTTTTCTGGCTATTTTGTTGCTGCTGGCCTACAGCTTGTGGCAGCGGCGCGAGCTCAGGCTCGAGCGCGACGCCCTGAGCCGGCTCATCCAAACTTGGCCGCAACCGATGCTGCTCATCAACCAGCATTATTTTTCGCAGGCCAACCAAGCCGCGCTGGCGCTGCTCGGCCTGGCGCACGAGCGCGATTTGCTGGGCCGCTCGCCTTGGGATGTGTCACCGCCGCAGCAGGCCGACGGCAGCGACTCGCGCCAGCGCGTGCTCGAGGTGCTGGATGCGGTGCAGCACGGCCAAGTCCAGCGCCTAGACTGGGAGCTGTGCCGCCCGGATGGCACCTTGGTGCCGGTGGAGGTCACGCTGCTGACGCTGGAGCAACACGAGCAGCAGCGCAGCGAGCAACGGGTGCTGTGCAGCTGGATCGACCTGAGCGCGCGCAAGGCCACCGAGGAGCTGCTGCAACAGCAGGCCGACCGGCTGGCGCGCTCGAACGCCGAGTTGGAGCAATTTGCCTACGTGGCCTCGCACGATTTGCGCCAACCGCTGCGCATGGTGGGTAGCTACGTGCAGCTTCTCGAGCGCCGCTTGGCCGCGCAGCTCGACGCCGAAACGCGCCAGATGATGGGCTTTGCCACCCAAGGGGCGCAGCGCATGGACCAAATGTTGGTCGCCTTGCTCGAATACTCGCGCGTGGGGCGCATGGGCGAGCCCATGGCGCCACTGGCTATGCGCGCGGCGCTCGACGAGGCCTTGCGCTTTCTCAGCCCTGCGATCCACGAGACCCGGGCCGTGATTCGGGTGCAAGGGCAGTGGCCCGAACTGGTGGTGAGCCGCAACGAGATCTCGCGCCTGTGGCAAAACCTGGTGGGCAACGCGCTCAAGTTCCGCGTCGCCGGACGGGAGCCTGAAATCGATATCCGCGCCGTGCCGCAAGCCCAGGGCTGGCGCTTTGAGGTCTGCGACAACGGCATCGGCATCGACCCAAGTCAGAGCGAGCGCCTGTTTCGCGTCTTTCAGCGCCTGCACACGCGCAGCGAGTACGAGGGGACCGGGATCGGGTTGGCGGTGGCGCGCAAAATCGTCGAGCGCCACGGTGGGCGCATCTGGGCTGAGTCGGCCGGGCTGGGGCAGGGCAGTTGCTTTGCGTTCTTCCTTCCCAAGCAGAGCGCCTTAGCGCCTGCAGCACCCTACACCCCCGCGCCATGATGAAGCGGCCTTGGCGTCAACGCGTGGTCACCCTGCTGTTGGCGTGGCTGTTGTGCCTGTGCGCCAGCCCCGCTTGGGCGGCGCTGGGTGGGCCCACCTTTGCGTATTTTTTCCAAACCCACGCCATCCCGATGCTGGTCATCGATCCGGCCAGCGGCCAGATCGTGGATGCCAACCCGGCGGCGGCGCGCTTTTACGGCTACACGATCGAGCAACTGCGCCAGATGGCGATCCAGCAGATCAACACCTTCACCCCTGAGCAGGTGGCTGCCGAGCGCGAACTGGCGCGCCAAGAAAAGCGCAACTTCTTTCTCTTTAGGCACCGCTTGGCCAGCGGCGACTTGCGCACGGTCGAGGTCTTTTCGCATCCCTACGTGTTCAACGGCCGCACCTTGTTGGTCTCGGTGGTGCACGACATCACGCTGGGGCGGCACCGCTCGGTGGACCTTTGGCACTACCAGCAGCGGCTCGAGGAGATGGTGGCGCAAAAAACCGCGCAAATCGAAACATCGCGCCGCTGGCAGGTGTTCATACTGGTCATGGCCTTGCTGGCGCAAACCGTGGCCATGGTCTGGCTGTTGCTGCTCATGCGCCAGCGCAAGCGCTTGGCCGCCGAGCGCCAAACCCTGCTGCAAGAGGCGCAGGCGCACAACCTAGAGCTCAGGCGCTTGGGCCAAGCGCTCTCGCACCACTTTCAGGAGCCTACGCGGCGTCTGCGCAGCTTTGCGCAGCGCCTGCAAAACAAGCCCGAGTTGGAGATCGACGACGACAGCCGCACGGCGCTGCGCTTTGTGGACCAAGAGTCGCAGCGCCTAAGCAGCCTAGTGCGCGACGTGCAGCGCTACCTGCTGCTCGATCAAACACCCGTCAATCCAAATGCCAGCGTCGACGCGCTGGCGGCCCTGCGTGCCGCGCTGGAGCAGATGCAACCCGAGCTGGCTGGCTGCACCGTGCGCCTGCCCGAGCACACCGTGCACGTGGCCATAGATGGCACACGTTTGATCGACGTGTTTGCGATTTTGCTCGACAACGCGGTGCGCTACCGCCACTGCGAGCGTGCTTTGGTGATCGAGGCGCGTTTTGAATGCCCACGCAGCGGCTGGGCGCGCTTGAGCCTGAGCGACAACGGCAACGGCATTCCAGCACAATACCATCAGCAGGTGTTCGAGCTGTTTTCGCGCTTGGTCGGCAGCGAAATACCGGGCAGCGGCATGGGCTTGGCGTTGGCCAAAAAAATGATTCAAACTGCGGCCGGAACCCTGTACATCGAAGACGGAATGGATACAGGTGTAACTTTTGTCATCGAGTTGCCATTAAAATCAAAACATGACTGAACCCGACCCCATCGCGATCCTGCTGGTCGAAGACGAACCGGCCGACGCCTACTTGGTTCGCGTCGCCTTCACAGAGGGTAAGGTGCTGGTCAACTTGCACCACGTGCGCGACGGCGTGGAGGCGTTCGACTTTTTGCAACGCAAGTCGGGTTTTGAGCACGCCCCCCGCCCCGACCTGATCTTGCTCGACCTCAACATGCCACGCATGGACGGTCGCCAGTTTTTGTCCACCATCAAGCAAGACCCTGAACTGGTCGGCATTCCGGTGGTGGTGCTCACCACGTCAGATGCCGAAAGCGATCTGGTCGCCAGCTACGAGCACAACGCCGCCGGCTACATCGTCAAGCCCATCGACATCGACGAGTTCGTGCGCTTGGTGCGCGGCCTGAGCCACTACTGGTTGTCGATCGTCAACTTGCCCGAGAACCCATAGGCTTCATGTCCAGCCCTGGCGCGCTTCCGTCGTCGCCGGTCGTCTTGTTGATTGAAGACGAGCCGGGTGATGCCATTTTGATCAAGCACCTGTTGCTCGAGCAGGACCCGCACGCCTTCAGGCTGCACAGCGTCCAGACCTTGGCGGATGCGCAGCGCGACCTCGACGCCGGCGCCGTGACCCCCGACGTGGTGCTGCTCGACCTCAATCTGCCCGACTCCTTTGGTGCCCAAACGGTGCCGCGCTGCCGGGCGCTCACCGATGCGCCGATCGTGGTCCTCACAGGCCACGACGACGTGGCCGCGCAGCAGGCGGCCATTCAGTGCGGGGCCGAAGATTTTTTGGTCAAAGGGGCCGACGGCAGCGCCCTGCCCCGGGCCGTGCGCTACGCCTTGCTGCGGCACGAGCGTGAGGCGGACGCGCGGCTGGCGGCCTCGGTTTTTCGCCATGCCCACGAAGGGGTTTTGATCACCGACCCATCGGGCGTGATCATCGACGTCAACGACGCTTTTTGCGAAATCTCGGGCTACTCGCGCCCCGAACTGCTCGGCCGCAACCCCAGCCTGCTCAGCTCCGGCCGCCACCCGCCCGCCTTTTTTGCAGAGATGTGGAGCACCCTGTTCACGCATGGGCAGTGGGGCGGCGAGGTGTGGAACCGGCGCAAAAACGGCGAGTTCTACGTCGAACACCTCAGCTTGAGCGCGGTGCGCGACGGGCGTGGTCGCATCAGGCACTTGGTCGGGTTCATGCTCGACATCACGAACCAGAAAGAGCACCAAAGCCAGCTCGAGTACATGGCACATTACGACCGCCTCACGGGCTTGCCCAACCGGCTGCTGCTGAGCGACCGGTTGCAGCAGGCCATGGCACGCGCCCAGCGCAACGGCATGCGCTTGGCGCTGGCCTACCTCGACCTCGACGGCTTCAAAGCCATCAACGACGCGCATGGGCACGATGTGGGTGACGAAGTGCTGCAGGCCTTGGCGGTGCACATGCGCGGCACGCTGCGCGAAGGCGACACGCTGGCGCGCCTAGGCGGTGACGAGTTCGTCGCCATTTTCGAAAACCTGCAGCACATCGATGACAGCGTGCCCTGCGTCGAGCGCCTGCTCAATGCGGCCTGTCAGTGCATGCAGTCCGACGAGCGGCGGCTCAAAATCTCGGCCAGCATCGGCGTGGCACTGTACCCGCAACCCGAAGCCGTTGCCGCCGACCAGCTGCTGCGTCAGGCCGACCAAGCCATGTACCAGGCCAAGTTGGCTGGTAAAAATCGCTTTCACTACTTTGACATCGAGCGCGATCTGGGCTTGCGCGGGCATCACATCGAAATGCAGCGCATCCGCTTGGCGCTGGAGCAGTCCGAACTGGTGTTGCACTACCAGCCGCGGGTGCACATGCGCAGCGGTGAGGTGATCGGGGTCGAGGCCTTGGTGCGCTGGCAGCACCCAGAGCGCGGTTTGCTGGCCCCCGGAGTTTTTTTGCCACTGATCGAAAACGACCCGCTAATCAGCGATCTGGGCTGCTGGGTGATGGAAGCGGCGCTCCAACAAATCGCGCGCTGGCAGCGTGCTGGCCTGCGCCTGCCGGTGGGGGTCAACGTGGCCCCTTACCACTTGCAGCAGCCGGATTTTCTTAAGCAGATCGAGTCGCTGCTGGCGCAGCACCCAGAGGTCGATCCGGCGCTGCTGGAGATTGAAATCGTCGAAACCAGCGCGTTGACCGATCTGGATCGGGCCTTGGCCGTGATCGAGGGTTTGCGCCAGCTGGGCCTGCGGCTGGCGTTGGACGATTTTGGCACCGGGTACTCGTCGCTCACCTACCTCAAGCGCCTGCCGGTGCAAACGCTCAAGATCGACCAGAGCTTTGTGCGCGACATGCTCTACGACCCGGACGACTTGGCCATCCTAGAGGGCGTGATCGGCTTGGCCAAGGTCTTTAGGCGCGACCTCGTGGCCGAAGGAGTGGAGACGCACGAGCACGGTCGGCTGCTGCTGCAGCTGGGTTGCGAATGCGCTCAAGGCTATGGCATCGCCCGGCCCATGCCGGCAGCCGATTTTTTGCCGTGGTTGCAATCGTGGGCGGCGCCGGCCTTTTGGAAATGCACCCCCACCCTGCAAACCCAGTGGCTGCCGCTGCTCTATGGCATGGTGGAAAGCCGGGCCTGTGTGCTGGTGCTGGAGCATTATCTGCAAGGCCTGAGCAGCCGCGAGCCCGAGGCCGACGTGCGCTCTTGTGGCTTTGCGCGCTGGGTGCACGACCTTAAAGACGCGCAGCTGCAGGCCATGGGCTTTGAAAGGCAGAGCCCGAGCTGGCTTTCTGTGCTGGATCTGCATGAGCAGCTGCACACCAGCATTGCCGCGTTGGTGCAGCAGTGCCAAACACAAGGCCGCAGCGCGGCGCTCGAGCGCTTGCCGCATTTGTGGGCGCTGCGCGAGCGGCTGTTGCTGGCCCTGCAAGATTTTTTGCCACAATGAAAGTGCGCCCTAGCGCCCTAGTGAGGTTGGCATGTCCCCAGAAAACTTCCGTTTTTCGCATAGGCTGCGGGTGCGCTGGTCCGAAGTCGATATGCAAAAGATCGTCTTCAATGCGCACTATCTGGCGTATTTCGACCTCGGCATCTCGGAGTACTGGCGCGCCCTCGCGCTGCCCTACGAAGACGCGATGGCGCAGCTCGGCGGTGAGCTGTATCTGAAGAAAAGCACGCTCGAGTTCAACGCCTCGGCGCGCATGGACGACCAGCTCGACGTGGCGCTGGCCTGCCAGCGGCTGGGCAACACCTCGATGACGCTGCGCGGCGCCGTGTTGCGCGCCGGCCAGCCGCTGGCGCTGGGCGAACTGGTGTATGTGTTTGCCGACCCCAGCACGCAGCGCCCGCGCCCCGTGCCCGACGCGTTGCGCGCACTCATCGAAGCTTTTGAGGCGGGCGAGGCGGTGCTGGAGCTGCACCGGGGCAGCTGGGACGCGCTCGGCCCCGATGCGCAGCGCGTGCGCACGGCGGTATTTGTGCAAGAGCAGGGCATTGCACCCGAGGACGAATGGGACGCCGCCGACGCCGACTGCCTGCACGTGGTGGCCTACAACCGGCTCGGGCAGCCGGTGGCCACGGCGCGCTTGCTGCCCGCCCAAGCCGGGGTGGCCAAGCTCGGGCGCATGGCGGTGCATCGGGTGCTGCGCGGCACCGGCGTCGGCCGCCAGCTGCTGAGCGAGCTCACGCAGGCGGCGCGTGCGCGCGGCGACCGTTGCCTGCGCCTGAGCGCGCAACGCAGCGCCGAAGGCTTTTACCAGCGCCTAGGCTTCGAGGCCGTGGGCCAGCCCTACGACGAAGTGGGCATTCCCCACATCGAGATGCAAAGGCTGTTGTAGCCGCTCTGGGTCAGTGGCCAAGGGTGGGGCGCGGCAGGGTTGGTGTGCGGCTGGGGTGCTGGGTTCTGTAGGGCTGGTGCGGCTGTCAGACTGGTGGTTTGTATGGTCGGCACTGGCGCTGGCGGCTGGTGTGTCCATTCCTGCAATTCGAGCCGGCTGCTGGCTGCCGATGGGCGCAGCCAGCGCGCAATCAGGCTGCTGCGGGTGCCATAGCCATGCTGCGGCATGCACACAAAGGGGCTCGAGAGCAGCCGCTCCAGCTCCAGCGGCACCCCGGTGGCGGGCAGCTGATCATCCGGTGCTGGGCAGCGGTCCAGCAGCGCCTCGAGCAGCAGGGTCTGCCAGCGGTCGTGGGCCAAGGTTGCGCCGGGCAAGGCCAGAGCCGGCTCTTGCAAGGCGGCGGCCAGCGCCGATTTGAGGCGCAGCAGCTTGGGCCATGGGCTGTCGAGGGCGGCGTTGGACAGTCCGTACACACCGGGAGGGAGCGCCGCGCCGTTCCAGCCGGGGGGTAAATCGAGGGGCTGCGGGGATACGCTGGCTTCATTGCGCGCGAGGCGGCGCGGGCGGTTCGAGAGCCAGTACCAGTGGCCGCTGACGCAGTCGCCCAGCACGAGGTTGAAGCCGCCGTAAGCGCTGGGGTCGGTCTGCTGCAGCAG
>JGI24112J20307_1000206_pt1 | contig 10468 bp, 9 predicted proteins | sample SubbioR11_8A_Aug_FD_20307 | JGI IMG/M metagenome (IMG submission 20307)
TTGGCAACCGCAATGGTTAATGTGAATCAGCAGGTGTTGAAATCATTCTTTGGACAAATACACAGGAGAATATCCATTTTTGAGCGACCTTTGCTGACAGCGCGCCGTGATAGAAAATCTTATATTTATGCCAACTTTAACCCTAAATATGGGCAGTATGCACTTACCATCTTGCGAACCTATCATAACTTTTGCCAACCGTGGTCTTCTAGCAGAAATAAAGGTGGAAGCAAGGAGAAGGCGGTACTCACGCCGGCACAACGGCTTGGGCTGACAAATAAAGTCTTTGAAATGAAGGATATTATATATTTAAAATAATTGTGGTATTTAAAATGAGAGCAAACAAGATAATCATCCTCCCCAAGTACATATGTGAGATAAGTTCGGGGGTATCCACCAATCCTTAATTATACAATTGTCAGCCTTCAGTCCTTTTCTTCCGCGTAACCAGCAATACTCTTGCAAAACTAACAGCGAAGAACGCTGTTATCATAAGAATGCTATACACCATGACATACACCGGTTCTTGCAATTGTTGTGTCAGTAAAGCCCTGTAAATATATACTGGCAAGAATTGCCTTTGTGGCGGGATATTAGGTACATCCAAGGCTACTAATATCGCAATCATCACTTCAACTGCTATCACAACAGCGAAATCGCCCCACCAAGAAAGCTCGCCGACTGGGAGGAAGAAGAAGTGTTTAGCTTTGGTTTTTCCTAAATTGTCCTGTGGAGATGACCCGGTTTTTGCGGCCCATCTTCCGGCCTTTTGTCCAAGAAATTCTGGGATAATAACCAGTAGAAAAGCAAACAACAGAAGTGCCACTACAAATAGAAACACCTGACCTATTATATCCATAAGAAAGCAACACTCCTAAATGAAATTAATACATTCACAGGCTACCCTACCTTAAACCAGGGCAGCCTGTGAACCATTTCTTTAGAGGAACATCTAGGGACGAAGCCCAAAAAACTGACCAAACCTTTGAGCGCATCCACTGCTAAGAATATCACCAAAATTACCGTCAGGCGTTCTTCGCCCACACAATATGCAATTACCTTGTACCCATGAAAAACTTGCGCCTCCCACAGCCCCCCCGCCAACTGCCCTTCCCGCCCCTATAAGGGCAGCTTCTATTCTTGGCCAACTGCTCACTACCACATGAACTGTTCTCGCGGTAACCATTTTACCTGCTGCTATCAAAATGGTCGCAGCCTTTAAAGTTGCCGTAGTTATCGCCACTCCCGCTGCTTTTAGTGCAACGGTGGCTACTGCGACTGGTATCGTCCACCAAGGATTCACGCTTGTTAGTAACATTAATTGTCCGGCTACCAGTGCCACCTGAAATCAATACCATCATCTGTTGGTAGCAAAAAGTAGTTACCCTGTCTTTCTAAACCAACTTTCTTTCCATCGACAACCGCTACTTCCGGCCAAGGGAATTTATAAGATGCATCGCCTTCTTCTGTTTCAACCTTAATCACCGGCTGACCATTAATCACCTGTACTTCTGCATCAATGTACTGAATTTGTTGCTCGCTTTGCTTTTCTTGCCCCCTGCCATTCCCCTGCCCGGCGGCAACCGGAGTCAAAAAAGCAGACATTAACAGAACCACCGTCAGCAACATTGACGCGATACGGAATTTCTTCTTCATTGACATCCTCACTCCTCTAATATATTTTCCGGCGACCGTTCCCGTGCAATTTTTTCTTGGCTTGCAATTAGGAAAAATTGCCTTCTAGTGAAGAATATATCATAGCCCCCCCCCGCGTCAATGCTATTATTGTAATAATTTTGTGTTACCTAAGTCAATTTGCAACAACTGTCATCTCTGCAGGCAAGCCATCCCTGCAGCGCAGGTCAAGCCTCCTTCGCACGCCTACGAACTATAATATTCAGCTTATGTCCATAAACAGTATTGATTTTGAATTGCCTCGAATGTGTGTCAACAAAAAAGAGCCTTTGTTTCTGAGGAGACAAAGGCATTTATTTGAAAGTTTCCCGGTTATAAAATGGCTTACCAAACGATATGCGATTTGCAGTGCGATTTTGCTGTTTTGCACCTCAAAACGGAACCCGTTACCTCGACATCTAATAGTGGGATGGAAATGCTCTTGTAAAACGGGGGCTTGTGTAGTTGTAAATCAACAATGTAACAAGTATTTTGACTCACCCTTTACTTTTTCTGCCCAATATTCAACATCATAGTGATATGCATATCTTGGTTCCTCTTTTAGCATTTGAGCAAAAGTGGATTTTTCAACTACCAATCTAGCTGCATTCATATCAAAACTATATTTTTTAACAAGGCTTTCAGCTACAATTCTTTTGAAATTATCGGCATCTTTTTTGGTAAAGCTTATTTTTCTTGTTGTACGTAAAGTCATGGTCTATCACACTCCCTTCGAAAGTTATACACTTAATGGCTTGATTTGTATGAAAAGATAATTGATTTTGTGTTGTCGGTGAATGCGGCATAATCTCGGCATGAAATTGTTTTAGGTCAATACCGTCACCCCGCGCATTGCCTATAATTAGAGATATCTTGCCATCTGCAACATGACCAAATACATATTCGTGGTCACTATTTAAGTTGTGAAAGCTTGAAAGCAAAAGAGAATTTACTCCTATACGATTATTATACACAAATTCTGCCCATTTTTCATCTGGCAATGCAAATAATTTTCCGTTTATTTTTTTTATTTTTCTTAAATTTACTCTGTACTTTAGTACCAAAGGCAATAATGTATTATCATTTTTGCCATATGTTTGATTGCGTCTTCGCTCATTTATCTCGGCTTTAGTCTGCTTTTGCGCGAAACTTAAAGCTTGACCATAATTGGAAGTAGTATAAAAACCTTGTCCAAAATCAGTGTGTGGGTTGCAACAGTCAAATTGAATTCCTTTTATTATACTAGGTAAATGAGAAAGTACAGTTCCATGATACACGGCATGAGGAATAGTTTTCAATTCCTTCAATTCATTTTCTCCCTGATATTTAATTGTTTGTGTATAAAATTTGCCATCTATGACATTATTCCTGCTTATCAATAAAAAACATTTTACTAATCGGTGCAATACTTTAAAAAAAGGTTCTTTTCATTTTAAACTTGAAGAATTTGCGTTCTCAATACCCTGTGATTTTGGATGCGATTTCGGGTGTGATTTTGCTGTTTTGCACCTCAAAACGGAACCCGTTACCTTGCGGGAGTCATTGTTCCGTCGTTACCATGAATCTTGATCCTCTTTTGACTTGGCTGTATTTTGCTGTCAAAACAAGATAAGCGAAAGCTGTTTACTCTCACCTAGACATGATCCGGCGAGAATGGCTTGAGACAATCAAGGAGGAACACCAGATTGCCGATTAGCGACTACCTCACAGTAACGGCTACCCGACGTCCTGGAGCTAGACCCTCTAGACGGGGATTGCGAATCACCTGCTCGCCAGGCTGCAAACCCTCGGCAATAACTGTTTCTTCCTCTGTTTCCAATCCTCTCTCGACCGGCTGCAGCTCCGCCAGTCCCTCACGTACCACAAAAAGCACTTCCCCGTCACCATGGGGGAAAAGTGCTGTTTTCGGCACCACGAGCCGGCTTTCTTCCCGTCTTGTAGTAAAAGTCACTTCCAGAGCAGTTCCCGGCCGCAGCTTTTCCAAACCGCCTGCCAATTGGATAGTGGTTTTAATCCTCTGCTCCACAATCCCCAAAGGAGAAATCCTTTCTTCTGCCGCCGCTGCCACTTTCTTTACTGCTCCCTTAAAAGAATACTTCTCTGCCGGACCGTCCAAGACTACATCAGCCGTCATTCCCGGGGAAACCTGCAGCGCATCAGACGGCAGGAGATAAACTTCCAGTTGGTAGGCGTCAGGCTGAAAAAGTTTTATGAGTGGCGTTCCCGGAACGACCACCGCCCCTTCTTCAACTAAAACCTGCCAAATATGACCGGTTATGGGAGAAAGCAGACGTGCTTGGGATATTTGATACCGCAGCAAGGCAATCTGCGCCTCCAGCGACTTAATTAAGCCGGCAAAATGCTGCTCCGTCCCTGCCGGGGGGAGAGCTTGCTCTTTGAGCAAGACAAGTGCCTGCTCCTGTTGCGAAACCAAAAACTCCGCCTGCTTAACGGCACTGTTTGCCAGTTCCCAATCTCTATGGCTTAACGCTCCCTCCCGATACAGTGAATCAGCCCGCGCCTGCTCTGCTTTTGCCGCAAGCAATTGTTCCTTGGCTTGGTCCAAGGCTAACTGTTGTCCAGCGACTTGAGCAGTTGGTTGGGTCTGGAAAGCCTGTGCCCTTTGACCTTTGAGACTTTCCAGCTGACCGCGTAGGCTAGCCAATTGATATGATAATTCGCTTGTGTCCAGTTGAACTAACAGCTCTCCCTTTACGGCCGTGTCTCCTGTACTTACTTTGACCAGGGAAACTCTGCCGGCAGCGGCGGCAAAGAGCGTCCTCTCCTGCACGGGCACGACTCGCCCTTCCTCGCTAAAGCTTACTGACAGCGTCCTCGGCTCCAGCAGTAATACCTCCACCGGAAGAGGCTTTGCCGCCTCTCTGGCATAATAAGCTCCTGCTGCTAAAAGGCAGACGATTGCCAGCACCCAGCGAACTTTTTTCTTCATTATCCATACCTCCCCCAATAGTAGCCGTTAGCCTAAACACTAACCAAATTCTTGCTCAATCTCTTTCTTTTAATGCTTCCACCAAACTAAAACGCCGAATCTGCCTGAGCAAAGTCCATTGTGCCAGCAGGATAAAACAAGCCGTACCAACAGCAGCGATGACGAAAGAATTCGGCTCAAAAATCAACGGCAGCGTAAAAAGGTCGCTACCCATGGCTTGTGCCATCAAGCTAATCAGTTGCAAGGTTAAAGGAATGCCTGCCAACATCGCCGCAAGCGCAAGCAGCCACTGTTCAAAAGTCAGAATTTGCAAAACCTCGCCAGGCGTCATCCCCAGCACCCTCAAGCTAGCCAATTCTCGCTTCCGTTCAGCCAGGGCGACAATACTGAAACTGTAAATTACGGCAAAACCGGTTATAAAGGCAAAAACTGCCAAAATCCAAATAGTAAACCCATACGTAGCCATCATCTCATTAAAATTCTCCAGGAGTTGGCTCCTATTTTCCATCGTGGCTACTTGGGAAGCTTCACGATATTTTTCTGTAATAAGCGGTAACGCCTTTTCCTCTGCGACTAGCAAAGCGGAAGTAGCCAACTCGCCCTGCCCCAATACCCGGCTCAAAGCCTCTTTGTCCATGTAAGCGTTAATTCCCATATACTGCGGAATAATCGTGTACACGGGTAGGCTTATACTGTCTCCCCTGAGCAGTGCGCTCTCCAGGGTAATAATTGTTCCTTCCTTCGCCCCCAGAGCCTCTGCCAACTGACTGGAAAGAATCAAGCCTCGCTCCGGGAGCAGTACGCGGCGACCATCTTCTCCCAGGAGGTTAAAAAGTTCTGCATCGCGTCCCAAACCGATAATCACAGTCTCCCGCTCCCGCCAGCCATGCTTTAATGTGGCCGGCGCCTCAAGCAGTGTCTCCACTCTTTTTATACCCGGCAGCTTTAGCAGCTCACGGCGGGTGCCAGTAGCAGACAATGGGGCGGCAAAAGTAATTTTAATGTCGTGAGTCTGCACTTTGGTCATCTGGTCAAAAATCATCACAGAAATAATATTGTTAAAATAACCTGTAACGGCAATCATGCTGAAACAGAAGGTTATGCCCACAAAGGTAAAAAAACTGCGCTGCCTGTGGCGAAACAGGTTCCTTGTAGCCATTTTCCCCTGCACAGTCAGACTCCGCCAAAACCAGTGCCATCGCTCCAAGCTAATATGCCGGCCGGAAGGCGGTGCCGGCGGACGCATGGCCTCAGCCGGTGAAAGCAGCATAGCCTGCCGGCTGCCAAAGTAACCGGCAAGCAGCGCAAAGCCGACTGAAAGCAGCAGTGCCAGCAGCACATAATCCAGCGAAAAATTTCCCTGTAGCCCAGGCAAATGAAAGAAAGCCTGATACATGGCAGTCATCGGAAAAGAAAGCCAAAGGCCGGACAGGCTGCCAAGTAATCCGCCGGCCAAACCGATGATCAGGGGATAGGACAGGTAATGAGCCTGAACTTCCCGACTGCTATAGCCAAAAGATCTGAGCGTGCCGATTTGGCCGCGCTGCTGCTCGATAATTCTTTTTAATAAAATATAGAGAATAACTGCCCCCACAGCCAAAAACAGCAATGGCATAGTATTTGCCGTAGCCTCAGTACTGCTGAGCTCCTGGTTAAGAATAAAGTTACTCACCTGATCTTTTGCCGGGTAAAGCGCCAGCAAGCCAAAACGCTCCAGCCTTGGCTCCAGCCACGACTCCACGTCCTGATAGGAGAATCCCGGTTTAAGCTGAAAAATCAATTGATTAATTTGAGCCCCTTCCCCCGCTAAACTGCGCATTACAGGCAGAGGAAGATAAGCTATGCCAAAGCTTCTCGGGTCGGGAAAGAGGTCCTGCGCGTTGCGCATGGGATAAACAAATTCAGGACTCTGCGCCTGCCCCCTAATTTCTAAAAATACTTTTCTGCCACCGACAATAACCGGAATTTCCTCGCCTATTTTCAGCTCATTGGCAGCTAAAAACTGTGGATCCACCCAGATACCGGGCTGGTGAGGGTCAAGAGGCAGACCGGCTAAAAGTTTAACTTTACTCATTGTTTTTCCCTGACCGGTTCCCACAGTTACTAAGCGTAGAAAGGTACTTTCTTCCCGTCCGGGAAAGATGACCCGCACATCCTGCACAATCCTGCCTTCCAACTGGTCAATGCCTGGCAAGGCAGCCAAGCGGCGAATTTCAGCCTCAGGAATTCCCTTCACAGTGGCAAAACCGTCGGGAAAACCATACTCCCGGTAGAAGTTTTCCTTTGCCTGCCAAAGATTATCAGCCGTCAAGTTGAGGGAAGTATAGACCATCAGGCCGATGCTAATCACTACGAGGCAAGCCAGATAGGCGGCTTTGCTTTCCAATACATCACGCACCATTTTCCGCCACAGCACTACCAGGACACCTCCTCAGGCGCCAGCGGGTTTTCATTGCTCCGTATCCGGTCAAGCCGTCCATCCCGCATATAGAGCACCCTATCAGCCATATCGGCGATGCCGGCATTATGGGTGATCAGCACCACCGTGCGCTTCTGTTCTCTGCTGAATTTGCGCAGCAACTTTAACACCTGAATACCCGTCTCAAAATCAAGCGCACCGGTAGGTTCATCGCAAAGCAGAAATTCCGGGTTCTTTGCCACAGCCCGGGCCACCGCCACGCGCTGCTGTTCTCCGCCGGAGAGTTGTGCGGGAAAATGCTCCAGCCTCTCCCCTAGACCCACATCTATCAAGACATCCTTGGCTGATAGCGGTTTTGCGGCAATCTCCGTAGCTAGATGCACATTCTCCCAGGCAGTTAAGTTAGGCATCAAGTTGTAAAACTGAAAAATAAAACCTACCGCCTCGCGGCGATAACGTGTTAAACCCTTTTCGTCCATAGCATGAAGAGGTTGCTGACGGTAAAATAATTCACCGCTGGAGACCTTGTCCATACCACCCAGCATATTTAATAAGGTGCTCTTGCCGGAACCGCTGGGGCCAAGCACTACCACAAGCTCCCCCTGATAAATTTGGATATCCACATCTCTCAGAGCTTGTACGCGCACCTCACCCAGTTGATACGATTTGCTTAGTTTCCGCCCTGTCAGAATCACTTCCACCGCCTCACCCCCTACTCTCCCAGCCTTTACCCTGAAATAGCATCTACCCTCTGCTTGGGCGGGTTTGAAACCCGCCCCTACATGGTAAAAGCGAGGGTATAAGTGTTCCCTTCGCCCATTATTGGAGGTCGGAGGTCAGATGTCGGACTTGTTGGAATCGGTGAAGTACCCGTTTCCAGGCTCCCTCTGCCTAACAAATTCCCATCTCCCTCCGGGAGAGGGTCTGCTCCCGTGCCCTTTTAGTCCAGCATCGTCATAACGCCGTTTTCACAGTATATTCTTTTTCCACAATAACATATCTTTCAGATTCCTTCAAACGCTAAAAACTCACGGCAAAGTTCCGCGTAGCAGGGATGGTGCCATTTGTCACGAATATATTACAAAAAAACCCGCCGAATTGGGCAGGTTGTTAATACTTCGTAATGAGTCACCTATCAGCGTCATTCAAGTGACACTTAATTTCCCGGCTGCCATGCAGGATACGGTGGATTTCAATCGTATCCTCTAACACAACATAGAAGACGAGATAACTGTCCACCGGCATTCTGCGGTATGGCAAACGATATTGACCCTCACTGTAAATTTCATACTTTTCAGGGAAAAGGGTCAAGTCTTTAATCTTATTAACAATATGGTCATATTGACGCAGTGCGGTACTTTCGTAAAACTGCGCAAGATATTCAACAATACCTGCCAGGTCTTGCTCTGCTATAGGCAAAATAACCACCTTACGCATCTGTTGGGGTCACCTTTTCCGCAAGCATATTGCGTAGCAAGGCGGAAACCTCGTTGAAATCTAAGCGCCTTACATCTGACACGGCTTGCCGCTGCGCCTCCAATAACGCGGAGTCAATGCGCCTTACAGTCTGGAGTGCTTCATACTGCTCAATACTCATAACCACCATATCGCCGTAGCCGTTCTTCGTCAGGAAAACAGGTTCATTGCTTTCATGGACAATGCGAGAAATTTCGGTGAAGTTGTTTCGCAAATCGGAGATTGGTCTGATCTGAGGCATGGGAAACCCTCCCTTCTTTATCCACATACTATCATAATTATGATATTCAGTCAAAGAATAATCTGCCATTCCCCCTCACCAAAGCGAGTAAATTTTCTGCACAATTAACGACAGGAGGTTAAAAGCGTGAAAAATCTGAATAAAAAGTGGCTGACCGGTGGCTTATTACTAGTGCTTTTACTAACAGGCATCTATGCTTGGCAAAAACCAAGCGACCCCTTCTATGACATAGTCATCTTCGGCGGTGGTTTTGGCGGCACTGCGGCAGCGGTGAGCGCGGCCAAGGCGGCGCCGGAGAGGAGCATCCTGCTGGTGATGCAGGAGGCTGTGCCCGGAGGCTTGGGCAGCGTGGGCGGTCAAAACTTTTTTGACGTACGCTTCTGGCGTGGTGAGCTGATGAGCGGCGGTTCTTTTGCCCGCTGGTACCAGCGCCTGGGGCAGTTCTACAATACGGCGGAGGCGGCAAAGCTGCTGGCGGCTGAACTGGCGACTTATGAGAACATTACGGTGCTGTACCGCAAAGACTTGGAAGCAGTACGACGCAACCAAGGAAAAATTGTGGCGCTCTCCCTGCGGGAAGTTGTGCCGGATAGTGATGGAGCCATCGCTTGGGGCGAGGCAAGAAAAAAGGTGCGCGGCAATGTATTTGTGGACGCCTCAGAGGAAGGAAGGCTGGCACGCCTTGCGGGGGTCAAACTGCTAGCGGGGCGCAGCGACTGGTCGCAAGAACTTCTGCCAGCAGATGAGCAAGGCGGCGTTGCCAGACAGCAGGCATCGACGCTGATGTTTAAGGTGCAGGGCGTAGCGGCGCCGGAGAGAATGGGACAGTTTGGCGAGATGTTTTTTACTAGAGATCAACAGGGGAGTTGGGGCATCTGGGGCGGACTAGAGGGTTACACCTCTGACGAGGTAGTGACGGCATTTAACCGGGTCTACGGTCCGGCAGGTTTTGCCATCAAACCGTTCAACATTGCCCAGAATGGAGCGGGAAGTAACGAGTGGTGGGTGAATATGCTGCTCGTCTTTGACGTGGATGGGCGGGCCCACCGAAGAGATCAGGGGACAGACAGATTCCCTGCCGATAAGCGTCCGGAGCAAATGGATACCGATACGGCTTATACAGCGGCGCGGGAGTTTTTGTTGAATCCCGCATTCTGGCAGGCACTGCGGCGTTTCACTCATCTGGACGAAAAAACAGGAAAGGCATACGGTTTACAGGATGTTACCCCAGTGCTGGACGAATCTGGGCGTCTGGTAACGGGCGAGGGTTTGTATCTGCGGGAAACTGTACATATGCCGATAGACGGAACGGATGAACGGCGCTTTGCTCTGACACCAATGGAGTGCCAAACGGCAGGGACAGGCTCAGGTGAGGGCGGTGACCTGGCTAATTATGCCAGTCGGGTAGGTCTGGCTTTTTACGCCATGGATATTAACGCTTACCTTTACAGCGATTTAATGGCCGGCGAAGATTTTATCTGGCCGGTAACAGGGTCTTTGCGTCCCGACTGGCTGGCAACAGGCGGAGAACCGGAAAATCCGGTCTACTTGCCATTTGAGATGCTAATTACGGCAGCCGCCGAAAACCTGCTCATCCCCGGATACGCTACAGGGTCTGCCTCGCTGGCCTGGTCGGCAATCCGGGTGCTGCCGAACCTGACAGTGCTGGGGGATGCGGCGGGTGCGGCGGCAGCGCTGTCGGTAGAAA
>JGI24112J20307_1000218_pt1 | contig 10173 bp, 9 predicted proteins | sample SubbioR11_8A_Aug_FD_20307 | JGI IMG/M metagenome (IMG submission 20307)
TGGGCTGTTTGTCACACAAGCAAGTCGCCGCCTTGGTTGGGGTTGCTCCCCTCAATCGCGATAGCGGTTTGCTGCGCGGACAGCGAGGGACCTGGGGTGGCAGGGCAACCGTTCGCACCACGCTCTATATGGCAGCACTGGTGGCGCGGCGGAGTAACCCTGTGATCGCTGCTTTCTATGAGCGGCTGCTGGCCCAAGGCAAAGCCAAGAAGGTGGCGCTGGTAGCGTGCATGCGCAAGCTCCTGGTGATCTTGAACGCCATGCTTCGTTCCCATACTCCTTGGCAACACCCACTTGTGCCCACTCCGGCTACTTGACTTTTAAGACGGTTGCTTATTAAGGGGGGTGGCCGTAGGCCGGGGGGATTGCCCCAAGCCGCGTCTGCTTGAGGTCTAAACAGCGCCGCCGGTTGTGGTAAGCTCGTGTCGTGCATAGCCTCAAGGAGAAACTTCAGCGCGAGATAGAGCAGCTTGGGGAAGCCGAGTTACGCGCGCTGCAGAGGTTCATTGCGGATCTTACGCTGCCCGAAGCGAAGCCTTTGCCAGATGAAGTTGCGATTTTGGATGGCGTTGAGGCGTCCAGGCCCGACCATATTGACGACTATGGTGACTATGTACCGTGGCAGCGCCGTACCGGATCCTCCTAAGCCGCCGAGCCGATAAAGTCCTGGGCGAACTTGCTCGCAACCATGCGCAGCCATTGAAGATGCCCTTGCAGCGATGGCTGAGGACTGGACGCTGGGCGACGTCAAAAAGCTGCGTGGTCGTCAAGGTTATCGGCGCAGGGTACGGAATTACCGCATTCTCTTTCGTGTCGATACCAAACGGGGAGCGATACTGATCGAGGATATCGCTTTGCATCATCGTGGCTATTAGCTTTAACTCCACACCCCCCTAAATCCCCCCAACCCGCCTTATTGGGCCAGCTTGTGTGATATTTTTAGAGAAGCACCGGGGCGAAGCCGTAGCAAAGGGCCGAGGCTCAAGGTGAAGTGATGAAACTGCGTGTTTATCTGGACAGCTCCGTCCTCGGGGGCGCTTTCGACAGCGAGTTTCGGGAGGACACCGAGGCCCTGCTCGAGCTCATTCGCGCAGGCGAGATGATTCCCGTCATCTCGGAGGTCACGGAAGCCGAAACGCGGCGTGCGCCCGAGCAGATACGGCAGTTGCTCGACGAGCTCTTCGACTCGGGTGCCGAGTATGTGCAGCTGTCAGCAGGGGCTGAGGCCCTGGCCGGTTCTTATATCGCTGCTGGCGTGGTGACGCAGAGGTTCGAGGCGGACGCCTTGCACATCGCCCTAGCGACGCTCGCTAGGGTCGATGTTCTCCTGTCCTGGAACTTCAAGCACATAGTGAACTTAAGGCGTATCAGAGGCTTCAACGGGGTGAATCTCGTGTGTGGATACAGCATGCTGGAAATTAGAAGTCCGAAGGAGGTGATTGGCGGTGGCAACGAAGGTTAAGAGCTATGACGCGGTTGCCGAGGTCCGCAAGGTGCGCGACCGCTTGGCTGAGGAGATGGCGGACATGACCCCGGAGGAGAAGATCGTGTTCATCCGAAGGGAGGCCGAGGAAGCTAGGCAGGAGCGTGCCGAGCGACGCCGCCAACGTCAGCGCTGACAACTGCTTTATTCTGAGCGCAGGCGTACCAAGGATGAAAGTAACCCCGTAGGGTGCGCTCGCGCACCGCTTTAACTCCACACCCCCCTAAATCCCCCCAACCCCCCTTGTTTGTCGTTGCGTTCACGAAGTACCCCGAAGCGTTAGCGACGAAGCAACCCCCCACTTGTCGTGGCGAGCACTTTGTCCCTCAGCACCCCCACCCCGGCCCTCCCCCCCTGTGTATGGGGGAGGGTGTGGGAGGGGGGATTGCTCCCCGCACGCCCAGCCCGAGGCTGGCCCTGACCCTTCGTCCTGAGCGAACCTGCGAGTATCCGCAGGTCGAAGGGCTCAGGGCAAGGCGCACGCCGAACTCTTGTCGAATGGGTCGCTTCGCCACATAGCCTCCAAGGCTCGGCTGCATGAACGCGACGGCATGTTACACTCGGCATGGTGCCAGAGCCCACCCCTAACGACAAAGCCGCCAGCGTGCGGGCGATGTTTGGCGCTATCGCCCGGCGTTACGACCTGCTAAACCGCCTGCTGAGCCTAGGTTTGGATCGGTACTGGCGCCTGGAGGCGGCTCAGGTAGCCCTGGAAAAGCAGCCTCAGCGGATTCTTGACGTGGCTACCGGCACTGCCGACCTGGCCCTGTGGCTAAAGCGCTATCGCCCCGAGGCTGAGGTGGTGGGGGTCGATTTCGTCCCCGCGATGCTCGAGCTAGCTCGGCGCAAGGCGGCCCAACAAGGGCTGGCGGTGAGGCTGGAGGAGGGGGACGGGCTAAACCTACCGTATCCTAACGAGTCTTTTGACGTGCTGACGATCGCTTACGGGCTGCGCAACTTTGCTGATTACCAGCGAGGGCTAAGCGAGTTTTACCGCGTCTTGCGCCCCGGCGGGCGGCTGGTAGTGCTGGAGTTTCCGCCGCCGGAAGGGGCGTTTGGCCGTCTCTTCGGCCTCTACTTTAGGCGGGTGTTGCCCCTGATTGGCGGCCTAGTATCAGGGCGCCGCAGCGCGTACCGCTATCTGCCGGATTCGGTGTTACAATTTCCGCAGCCGCAGGCCCTGGCGGCCATGCTGTACCAGGCGGGCTTTAACCAGGTGCGCTATAAGCTCCAGAGCTTCGGCGTCTCGGCCATACATGTAGGAGAACGACCTTGAATACCCTGCCGCCGTTTGAAGTCAATACCGACATCGCCTTCCTCGACCCTGACTGGGAGGCGTTCGAGGAGCGCCACGACCGGTATTACGGCCTCGCCATCGCCTACCTAAAGCAGCAGGTGACGGGCCGCTCTTACGCTAATCAGGCGATGGAGCTGGTGCTGGGCGAAGCGGGCTTTTATGTGCAGTCCAAGAGCCTGCCCGCCGCCTTTTACGGCGACATGGGGCAGGCCCAGCTAGCGCTAGTCGGCCCGGAGGAGGCTCAGGCCATCGCGTGGGAAGCGACCGCTCTCTACCGCGCCGGTGAGGCGCAGTCGCTGACCTGCATCTATAGCGCTGCGCTGCCGCCGGAGGTGTTTTTTGGTTACCGCCTGGAGGCAGCGGAGCGCTACGAGCTGGGCTTTTTGCAGAGCCGCTTGCCCATTCACCTGCGGGTGATGGTAGACGCCTCGCAGACCGTTGAGGCGCTGGGCCACAGCAAGGGGGTGCTGATCTATCAGCGCCTGCCCGATGGCTCGCACGCGGTGCTGCGGGCGCCGGGCCGCCGCCAGCCCTTCCCGCTGCTCGAGGGGTTCGACGCTTAACCTGGTGGCTGGGCACTCATACGACCTGATCGTGGTCGGGGCGGGGGTCAGCGGCAGCGAGGCGGCCTACGCCTGCGCCTTGGGAGGGCTGAACACCCTGCTGATTAGCACCAGCCTCGACACGGTTTATATGCTTTCTGACGGCGCGGTGCTAAACCCGCCACCCGGCACGCTAATGGCCGAGCTGCATGCCAAGCTGGCCGATGCGCGGGGGTATGTCGGCAGCTTAGCCTGGCACCGGGCGGCTAAGGGGGCGCTCGAGCGGCAAACCGGCCTGCACCTGCTGCAAGCCAACGCTGTGGCGCTGCTAACTGAGGGCCAGGCCGTCCGGGGGGTGGCGACCTGGGAGGGGGTGGACTGGCTGGCGCCGCGGGTGGCGCTCTGTGTCGGCAGCTTCTTGCAAGCGCGGCTTACCATCGGCAGCCTGACCGAAGCTGCCGGGCGGCTGAGCGAGATGGCCTATGACGACCTCTATCTTAGCTTGCAAGCCATGGGCTTTAGTTTTGTAGCGGAGCGGCTCGAGGTGCCGGGTAGCTGGCCCTACCGGGTGGAGTATCAGCGCTTTGCGCCGCCACAGTGGGACCCTGTCAGCTTCAAGCTACAGCCCATAGCCGGCCTCTACGCCGCCGGGGTCTGTGCGGCGGGCTATCTGCCGTTTGAAGCGGCGGCGCTGCACGGGCGGCGGCTCGCGGCAACGCTGATCCAGGGGTAAGGGTCCTGTGAGTGCTGGAGAACGTTCTCAAAGCCGGATGCTGGTAGACTAAGAGGGTATTTGTCCCGTTGGCTCGCGGACTACAGTACTACAGTGACGTGAAAGGATCGCCGTTGTTGGCTAAGCGCCATGAGTCAGAGTAATCGTGATGCCCTAAACCCAGCCAGCCTGGCCTTTGTCGAGGCGCTGTACGCCAGCTACTTAGCCGATCCCGCCGCGGTGGATGACGTCTGGCGGCGCCATTTTGAAGCCTGGGCTAACGGCGGGCGGTTGGCCATAGGCCCCAGCTTTAAGCCGAGCAGTCTGTTCAACCCGCCGGCCTCGGCCTCGGCGGTGGTGCCGCTGGCCGATATCGACGCGGCGGCGCTGCAACGGCGGGTGGAGATGTTAATCCGCAACTACCGGGTGCGCGGCCATATCATGGCCCGGCTCGATCCGCTGGGGCGGGTCGGTGAGCTGCCGCCCGAGATCGACCCGGCCTACTACGGCCTGAGTGAGGCCGATATGCGGCGCGAGGTCTCCGCTGAGACCATGCCGGGGGCGCGCACCTTGGGCTCGGTGATCGAGCGCCTGCGCAACACCTACTGCCGCAGCATCGGCGTGCAGTTTATGCATATCGACGAACTCTCAGTGCGGGAGTGGTTGCAGCGGCGCATGGAAGGGAGCCAGAACCGCCTGGCCCTGTCACGAGACGAGCAGCTAAGGATCCTGACTAAGCTCACCGACGCGGTGATCTTTGAGGAGTTTGTGCAGAAGAAGTACCTCGGTGCCAAGAGCTTTTCGCTGGAGGGGGCGGAAAGCCTGATTCCGCTGTTGGAGCTAGCCATCGAAAAGGCCGGAGCGCAAGGGATCGACGAGGTCGTCTTGGGCATGGCTCACCGGGGCCGCCTGAACGTCTTGGCCAACATCATGGGCAAAAGCCCGCGCCAGATCTTCCGCGAGTTCGAGGACCGCGACCCCGAGTTGCAGCGCGGTGGCGGGGATGTCAAGTATCACCTCGGCTACGCCGGCGAGCGGGTCACCGCGGCGGGTCAGGTCTACTTGGCGCTGGCGTTTAACCCTAGCCATCTAGAGCATGTCAATCCGGTGGTGCTGGGCCGGGTGCGGGCTAAGCAGGACCGCCTGGGCGACGTGGCGCGGCGGCGGGGCATGGCCATATTAATCCACGGCGACGCCGCCTTTGCCGGCCAAGGGCTAGTCCAGGAGACCCTAAACCTCTCCGAGTTGGCCGGCTATCGGGTAGGCGGCACGTTGCACGTGATAATCAACAACCAGCTCGGTTTTACCACCACCCCCGAGGAGGGGCGCTCGACGGTCTATGCCACCGACGTGGCCAAGATGTTGCAAAGCCCGATCTTTCACGTCAACGGCGAAGATCCCGAGGCGGTGGCGCAGGTGGTTACGCTGGCCATGGAGTTCCGCCACACCTTCCAGCGCGATGTGGTTATCGACATGTACTGCTTTAGGCGCCACGGCCACAACGAAGGCGATGAGCCGTCGTTTACCCAGCCGCTGTTGTATGAGGCGATCCGGCAGCGCAAGCCGCTGCGCGAAGCCTACCTCGACCACCTGTTGCAGCTTGGCGGGATTACGCAGGCAGAGGCCGATCAGATTGCTGCGGCGCGCCGCGAACAGCTCGAGCAGGAGCTCTCAGCGGCGCGGCAGGGCGGCTTTGGGCCGACCTTGCAGCCCTTCCAGGGGCTATGGCAGCCGTATCGGGGCGGGGCTGAAAGCAACGCGCCGGAGGTGCTCACCGGGGTGCGGCGCGAGCTGCTGCAAGACTGGCTAGTGGGGTTAGCTACTGTTCCTGACGGGTTTAACCTCAACCCCAAGCTGGCGCGGCTGCTGCTGGCCAAGCGTGAGATGGCCCAGGGGCGCCCCCTCGACTGGGCTACCGCCGAAGCGCTGGCCTGGGCCAGCCTGCTTAGCGCCGGTTATCGGGTGCGGCTGAGCGGCCAGGATAGCCAGCGCGGCACCTTTAGCCAACGCCACGCGGTGCTGCACGACGCTAAAACCGGCGAAGCCTACCTGCCGCTGCGCCAGCTCTTCCCCCAAGCGCCGCTTGACATCATCAACAGCCCGCTCTCGGAGGCCGGGGTGCTCGGCTTTGAGTACGGCTACAGCCTGGCCTACCCGGACGGACTGGTAATGTGGGAAGCGCAGTTCGGGGATTTCAGTAACTGCGCGCAGGCGATAATCGATCAGTTTATTGCCAGCGCCGAGGATAAGTGGCAGCGCTTAAGCGGAGTAGTGCTGTTGCTGCCGCACGGCTTTGAAGGGCAGGGGCCGGAGCACTCCAGCGCCCGGCTCGAGCGCTTCCTGACGCTGGCTGCCAATGACAACCTACAAATCGCCAACCCCACCACCCCGGCCCAGTACTTCCACCTCTTGCGCCGTCAGGTGCTGCGAGTCTGGCGCAAGCCGCTGGTGGTTATGACGCCTAAGAGCCTGCTGCGCCACCCGCAGGCGCAATCCAGCCTCGACGAACTAGCCCAGGGGCGCTTTCTGCGCATCCTGCCCGACGACCAAGACCCTGCTGCGGTGCGGCGGATTTTGCTCTGTTCGGGCAAGCTCTATTACGAGCTGGCCGCCGAGCGCGAGAAGCTCTCTCGCCGGGACGTAGCTATCTTAAGGCTCGAGCAGCTCTATCCCCTCTATCCCGAAACCTTGCGGCAAGCGCTGGCCCCCTACGCCGCCGGGACGCCGGTGACTTGGGTGCAAGAGGAGCCTGAGAATATGGGCGCTTGGCGCTACCTCCGCGCTACCCAGGGAGCTAAGCTATTAGGGCAGTACCCCTTCGCGGGTATCTTCCGGCCCGCCTCGGCCAGCCCGGCTACCGGCTCAGCCAGCGCGCATCAGTTAGAGCAGAGCGAGATCATCCAGGCGGCGTTGGCCGGATAGAGGAGAATTGCCCATGAACGTCTGTTCACCATCAGCGAAGCGCCGGCCCGAACGAAGTGAGGCCCGAGCGAAGTGAGAGCGATAAAGCGATAGTGGCGAAGCCGTTTGAATACTTGAATACTTGAATACTGATTTTCGGGAGAGGTCATGGCCATTGAACTGAAAGTCCCCAGCGTAGGCGAGTCCATCACCGAAGTGGTCATCGGCCAGTGGCTCAAGCAGGGGGGCCAGCGGGTAGCCAAAGATGAAGCCTTAGTTGAGATCGAGACCGACAAGGCCACCCTGGAGGTGCCGGCCCCCGAAGCCGGGACGCTTAAGGTGCTAAAACAGGCAGGGGAGAGCGCGACGGTAGGCGAGGTGATCGCTTGGCTCGAGCCGGCAACCGAGACACCAGAAACACGCCCAGCCGAATCTCCGGCCCCGCCGCCGCGGGTGATGCCTGCCGCCCAGCGGCTGTTGGCCGAGCACGGGCTCAGCGCCACACAGGTCGCGGCCAGCGGCCCCGGCGGGCGGCTCCTCAAGGAGGATGTGCAGCGGCAGGTGGCGGCTGTGGCTGAGCGGGGCGAGATTGCCGTTGCGGGTCAACAGCAGGCGCCAACCGCCGCGCCGAGGCCGGCATCGCAACCGGCGCCGGCGCGTGAAGAAGAGGCTGTGCCGATGAGCCCGCTGCGCCGCTTGATCGCCGAGCGGCTGGTGTCGGCACAACAGACCGCCGCGCTCTTGACCACCTTCAACGAGATCGACATGAGCGAGGTGCTGGCGCTGCGCCAGAGCTACCAGGAGGCTTTCCGGGAGCGCTACGGCATCCGGCTCGGTTTTATGTCGTTCTTCGTCAAGGCGGCCATTGACGCACTGAAGCTGATCCCGCAGCTCAACGCCGAAATCCGCGGTACCGACATTATCTATAAGAACTACTACGACATCGGCGTGGCCGTCTCGGCTAAGAAAGGGCTGGTGGTGCCGGTAGTGCGCAACGCCGACCGGCTCGGCTTTGCGGGGCTCGAGCGGGCTATCGCCGACTTTGGCCAGCGCGCTAACGATAACAAGCTGCTGCCGGAAGAGCTGCACGGCGGCACCTTTACCATCAGCAACGGCGGCGTGTTCGGCAGCCTGCTGTCAACCCCGATCGTCAACCCGCCGCAGTCCGGGGTGTTGGGGATGCACGCCATTCAGGAGCGCCCGGTGGCCCTGGGCGGCCAGGTGGTGATTAGGCCGATGATGTACGTGGCGCTCACCTACGACCACCGCCTGGTGGACGGGCGCGAGGCGGTGACCTTCCTAAAGCGGATCAAAGAGGCTATCGAGCGGCCCGCCCGGATGCTGCTAGAGGTCTAGTGACTAAGGAGCGTGCTATGCACTACCGCACCCTGGGTAAGACGGGTTTTAAGGTCTCGGAGATCAGCTTTGGCGCCTGGGCTATCGGCGGTTCGTGGGGGGAGGTGGCCGATGTCGACGCCATGGCGGCTTTGCATAAAGCGTGTGAGCTCGGCATCAACCTCTTCGATACCGCCGATGTCTATGGCGATGGGCGCAGCGAGCGGCTGTTGGCCAGGCTCAAACGCGAGCGCCCCGGCGAGCCGCTAGTGATCGCTACCAAGGCCGGACGGCGGCTTAGCCCGCATACCGCCGAGGGCTATAACCGCGCTAATTTGCGAGCCTTTATCGAGCGGAGCCTGCAAAACCTTGAGACCGAAGCGCTCGACCTGGTGCAACTGCACTGCCCGCCGACCGAGGTCTACTATCGCCCCGAGGTGTTCGCGGCGCTCGATGACTTGGTGCAAGAAGGGTTGATCCGGCACTACGGCGTCAGCGTTGAAAAGGTGGAGGAGGCTCTTAAGGCCATTGAGTACCCCGGCGTGGCAACCGTGCAGATTATCTTTAACCTGTTCCGGCAGCGCCCGGCCGAGCTTTTCTTGCGGGAGGCGCAGGCCAAGGGGGTCGGCATTTTGGCGCGGGTGCCGTTAGCTAGCGGCCTCTTAACCGGCAAGCTAAACCCTGATTGGCAGTTCGCCGCTGACGACCATCGCCGGTTTAACCGACATGGCGAGGCGTTTGACGTGGGTGAGACCTTTGCCGGCGTCCCGTTTGAGGTGGGCCTGGCAGCGGTGGCCGCTATTCGTCCGCTGGTGCCGCCGGGGGCGAGTATGGCGCAGTTCGCCTTGCGCTGGATTTTGATGCACGAGGCGGTGTCGTGCGCTATTCCGGGCGCTAAGAACCCGCAGCAGGTGATGGATAATGCCCATGCCGCCGCCTTGCCGCCGCTGGCTGCGGAGGTCATGGCGCAGTGCGCCGCGCTTTACCAGCACACCATCAAGCCGCATGTGCATCACCGCTGGTAGGGACGGGCTTGCACCAAGCGGCAAAAAGGCCTAAAATGAGATTTGAAGGAGGTACTTATGAGCTGGGTCGTTGCCATTATCGTCGGAGCGCTGATCGGCTGGCTGGTTAGCCGGGCCATGAAGATCGAGGAAGGGCTCGTCACCAGTGTCATAGCGGGGGCGGTGGGGGCGGCCCTGATCCGCTGGCTGCTGGTCGATCTACTGCGGCTCTTTGGGACACCACCTGATTTTGGCCTTGTAACTATCCTGGTGGCAGCAGTTGGAGCGGCTGCGCTGGTCGCGGTGTTGCGCGCGGCTAAGGTGCTTAAGTAGCTTAGAGCGCGCGATAGCGCTAAGTAGCAGGGCGCGCCAAGCTTTTGGCGCGCCCATCTCTTGGTGCCGAAGATGGGAGTTGAACCCACACGCCCTCACGGGCACACGACCCTGAATCGTGCGCGTCTGCCAGTTCCGCCACTTCGGCGTGGCATAAGGATAATACGTGCTAGGGCCTGGGGTGTCAAGGCTTTGCCGAGGCTTGCCCTGAACGAAGTAAGGGGTAAGCGAGGCCTAGGTGTTGGCTTCGAGGTGCTCGAGCACCACCCGGTCCACCCGGCCCGGCTCGAGCAGCCGCTCTTCTAAGTTCTCAACCCCGGCTAGCCGGCGCAGCGCCTGGTCCGCCGCCTCGTCCCAACTATCGCCAGCGTCGGTGAGATAACCAGTGCGGAGCAGTACCGCCCGGAGGCGGCTGGCTACCTCGCCGGTGATCGGTAGCCGGTTTTCGGGTTTGGGGGCCTCAAAGTAGAGCCGATGGAGCCCTAGTAGCCGCCCCAGCTCTGCTACCGGGTCGGAGTGATCGTCTACCCGCAGGTCGAGATAGCGGTCGCTTAACCCGCCGTAAC
>JGI24112J20307_1000229_pt1 | contig 10018 bp, 9 predicted proteins | sample SubbioR11_8A_Aug_FD_20307 | JGI IMG/M metagenome (IMG submission 20307)
GGCGTGGCAGGCCCCGCCGCTTCTGGCACCGCGCAAACGGCCCTGCTGGCCGGTGCCGGTGCGTTGGGGGCGAGCATGGTAGTGCGCACCCTGGCGGGCCGCAGCCGGCCGCTGCAAGGGCAAGGCAGCAGCCAATTCGAAGGCCCGGGTTCGGGTTCACACCGCTCCAGCTTCACCTCCAACCACACCGCGCTGGCTTTTGCCCTGGTCACCCCCTTTGCGCGCCAGCACCAAATGCCCTGGCTCTATGGGCTGGCGGCAGCCACGGCGCTGGGGCGGGTGCAGCAGCGCGAGCACTGGCTGTCCGACACCGTGGGCGGTGCCCTGCTGGGTTATGGCATTGGCACCCTGCTGTCGCTGCAGCAAGAAAACCCCGAGCGCGGCCCGCGTGTGCGCCTGACCGCACACTCGATACATGCCGACTGGAGCTTTTGAAGCCGCCCCCAAGCTGTTTACAATCCGCACAACTGTTTTCCTAGGGATGTCCATGAAATTTGCCAAGCGCCTAAGCCATAAGTGTGCCCAGTTCGTCTGTGCCGTGGTTTTAGGAGCATCAGTGGGTGCTGCCAGTGCCCAAGTGGTGGGTGCGCCGGCACCCGTCGGCGGTTTCGGTGCGGCACCCGCTGCTTCTGCTGGCTCTGCCGTTCTGGGTATGCCGGCCGGGATGTTGGCATTGCCGGGCTTGCCAACCCAAGCAGGTGGGGCAACACCTGGCACACTAGGCGCTGGTACGGGGCTGCAGCCAGCCGCTGCAGCAGCCAATGCTCCCAGCCCAACACCTCAAGAGTTGACTGCAGGCCCCAGCCGGCCAGCGCTTGCAACCGTGGTTGCGCCCACGCAGTTTCAAAGCTTTGTGCAGCAAAGCACCGGTCAGTTGTTGCCCATTTTTGGGGCCCAGCTCTTTGCGCAGCCGCAGACCTTTGCCCCCATCAGCAACATTGCCGTGCCCGGCAGCTATGTATTGGGCCCCGGCGACACCGTTCAGCTCAATGTGTGGGGCTTGGCCGACTTTGCGGCCGCGCTCACCATCGACCGCCATGGCCAGGTGCAGGTGCCCCGGGCCGGCCCACTCACGCTGGCCGGCGTGCGCGCCGAGCAGCTAGAGGGCGTATTGCGCAACCACCTGGGCCGCGTGCTGGTCAATTTCGAGCTTTCGGCCACCGTGGCCAACTTGCGCAGCATCCAAGTGTATGTGGTGGGGCAGGCCAGCCGTCCTGGTACCTACACCATCTCCAGCCTCAGCACCCTCATCAACGCCCTCTTTGCCAGTGGCGGACCCAGCGCCAACGGCTCCATGCGCGCCATCGAACTGCGCCGCGCCAACCGCACCGTCACCACGCTCGACCTATACCGTTTCATCGCCCTAGGCGACAAGTCGCAAGACGTGCTGCTGCAGCCCGGCGACGTCATCGTCATCCCACCAGTAGGCCCACAGGTGGCGGTCACCGGTGCATTTGATCAAGCCGCGCTGTACGAGCTCAAACCCGGCGCAACCATCTCCGATGTGCTTGCCCCCGGTGGTGGGGTGCCGGTGCTGGCAGCCACCCAAATGGCCTTGCTGGAGCGCATCGATCCACAAGCCATCCCAGCGCGCCAAGTGGCCCAGCTGGCGCTCGACGCCGCCGGCCTGCGCACCGTGCTGCGCGATGGCGACATCCTAACCCTGCTCTCCATCAGCCCAGAGTTTGCCAACGCTGTCACGCTGCAAGGTGCGGTGGCAGCGCCCCTGCGCCACCCGTGGACGCCGGGCATGCGCCTGTCACAGCTCATCCCGCAGACCGAGGCGCTTATCCAGGCCAACTTCTTTCAGCGCCAAAACCAATTGGTGCAACTGATTGGCGGGCCGCAAGGGGGCGCGCAAGCCCTGCAGCGCCATTTCCAGATCAACGCCGAAGCCATCAACTGGGACTACGCCGTCATCGAGCGGCTCAACCGCCAAACCCTGCAGCGCCAGCTCATCCCCTTCAACCTGGGCCGTTTGGTGCTGCAGCGCGACGCCACCCAAGACCTCGAACTCCAGCCTGGCGATGTGGTCACCATTTTCACCCTCAGCGACTTGCAAGCCCCGCTGCAGCGCCAAGAGCGCGTGGTGCGCATCGAAGGCGAGGTGGCGGTGCCCGGTGTTTATGTGGCCCTGCCCGGCGAAACGCTGCCCCAGCTCATCCGCCGCATTGGCGGGCTTACCCCGCACGCCTATGTGTTTGGCACCCACTTGGCGCGCGAATCGGTGCGGCGCCAGCAGCAGCAAAACCTTGACCAACTCATTGCCCGCCTCGAATCTGGCTTGCAAGCCCAATCTGCGCAACAAGTTGCCGCGTTGCAAGGTGGAGCCGATGCAGCCCGCGCCAGCATCTTGATCGAAGCCCAGCGCGAAGCGCAGCGCCAGCAGGTGCAGCGCCTGCGCACCATGCGCAGCAACGGCCGCGTGGCGCTCGAAATCGACCCACGCGACACCAGCTTGGCGGCCCTGCCCAACTTGCCGCTGGAAAACGGCGACCACATCGTGGTGCCCAGCGTGCCCGGCTTCGTGTCTGCCTTTGGCGCGGTCAACAACGAAAACACCTTCATCTTCAGGCCCGGCCGCACCGTGGGCGATGTGTTTCGCTTGGCCGGCCTCACGGCCGAAGCCGACGCCTCGCAAGCCTTTGTGCTGCGCGCCGATGGCACCATCTTGGCCAGTGCAGACCAGGGCGGCTGGTTTGGGGGCGGGCTAGAGGCTGTGGCGCTCATGCCCGGCGACACCGTGGTGGTGCCGCAGCGCGAAGTGCGCGAAACCGGCTGGAACCTGTTCTTGCGCAACGCACGCGACATCACCCAGGTGCTGGCCAACCTCGGCTTGGGGCTCGCCGCCCTGCGCACCCTCTAAGCAGACCAGTGCAGTCCATGAACCCGCAAGCCAGCCCCAGCCAGCCCAACGGCACCCCAGATGAGGACGAAATCTCTCTGCTCGATCTGTTCGCCACCATCGCCGCCAACCTCAAGCTGCTCATCATTGCCCCCTTGTTGGTGGGCTTTGCGGTGCTGGGCATCAGTTTTTTGATGACGCCCATCTACACCGCGCAAACCAAGTTTTTACCGCCCATGCAGCAGCAAAGCGCCGCCGCGGCTATGCTGCAGCAGCTCGGTGGGCTGGCGGGTTTGGCCGGTGCAGCGGGGGGCATTACCGACCCGGCCGATCAGTTTGTGGCTTTTTTGGGCAGCCGCTCGGTTCAAGACAGCCTAGTCGAGCGCTTTGCCCTCATGGAGCGCTACGAAAGCCGCAACCGCGAGGCAGCCGCCCGCTCTTTGGGCGAGCGCACCCGCATCAGCAGCGGCCGCGACGGCTTAATTACCATCGCATTCGACGACCCCGACCCCGCCTTCGCCGCCCAAGTGGCCAACGCCTACGTAGAAGAGCTAGGCCAGCTAGTAGGCCGCTTGGCGCTTACCGAGGCCCAGCACCGGCGCAAGTTTTTTGAGCAGCATTTGGTCAAGGTCAGTGCCGACCTGCAAGAGGCCGAGCAAGCCCTAATGGCCACGGGTGTGAATGTGCGGGCACTCAACATTCAGCCCGGTGCCGCCTTGCAAGCCGTGGCCCTGCTGCGCGCCCAGGTTACCGCACAAGAGGTGCAAGTGGCCAGCATGCGCACCCACCTCAGCGAAGCCGCCCCCGAGCTGCGCCAAGCCATGGCTACATTGGGTGCCCTGAGGGGGCAGCTAAACCGGCTCGATGCGCAAGAACGGGCCACCCCCAACACAGCGGCCGGCACCAACCCAAACAACCCCGGCTACTTTGCGCGCTTGCGCGAGTTCACGCTGCAGCAAACCCTGTTCGAGCTCATGGTCAAGCAATACGAAATGGCCCGGGTGGACGAATCGCGCGAGGGCGCGGCCATCCAGGTGCTCGACATTGCCCAAGCGCCCGAGCAGCGCTCCAGCCCGCGGCGCGCCATCATGGCCACCATAGCCTCACTGGCTACGGGCTTTGCCTTGTTGCTGTTCGTGTTTGTGCGCCAAGCGCTGCGCAACGCGGGCCTAGACCCTGCCAGCGCCGCCAAAATGGCCGCCATCCGGCGCAGCCTGGGTTTGCGGGGTTAAACTGGGTTGCATATCGTGCCTCAACCGGAGCCATCCATGCAAGTTCTGAGCTACAGCGAAGCGCGCGCCAACTTTGCGCACATGCTCGACAAGGTCAACAACGACCATGCGCCCATCCTCATCACCCGCCAAGGGGGCAAGCCCGCCGTGTTGATCAGCCTGGACGATTTCAACGCATGGCAGGAAACGGCCTACCTGATGAACTCGCCCGCCAACCGCCGCATGCTGCGCCAGTCCATGGACGAACTGGACGCGGGTGGTGGCACCGATCAGACCTTGCTGGAGCCTTGAGCCCGGACGCATGCAGCCAAGCATACGCTTTTCGTCCAGCGCTTGGGCGCATTACCAATACTGGATGGTGCACGACAAGGCCACCCTGCGCCGCATTAACGCCCTGATCGCCGATGCCATGCGCAACCCCTACGAGGGCATCGGCAAACCCGAGCCGCTAAAACCCGAGTTCAATGGTTGGTGGTCGCGCCGTATTGATCAGGAGCACCGCATGGTTTACCGCTTGCGTGAGCAAACGCTGGAAATTGCGGCGCTGCGTTATCACTACGGCGAGTAAAAAAAGGGGCCACAGTGTAATCAGCGCAACGCCTCACTATGCCATAATCCGCTCCCCCTGGCGCAAGCGTAGGTCTCGGGCAGCGCCACCGCCAGCGGCCGCTCGCGGTAGGCCGTCAGGCCGTCGCACTCGTAGGGCGTGGTGTCTTCGGGGGTGTGCAGCAGGGCGTGGCCAGGCAGCACGGCGGCCAGCGCGCGCACCACCTCGGTTTGGCGCTGGGCGCGCTGGGCAGCGGGGCCGCTGCTGGCAGGCTGGGGCGGTTGGCTTAAGGCAAGGGCGGTATTCATGCCGCCGCAGTGTAGGGCATGGGGCCCAAGTCGGGTGTGAAAAAATTGGGCCTAGGGATTGAAGCCGCCACCGGGTCGAAAGCCGTGGCAGGGCCTTGAAATTTTCATCATGGGCCGCTATCTTGTGTGGGCGGCCGCAAAGGGTTTGCGGCGCCTTGAGTCCCACACACTGCATTGGCAAGCAAAGGAGTGCACACATCATGAACCACCTCATTCCCCGTGGCAGCCTGTTCGACGACTTTTTCAAGGACATGGCGTCCCCCGGCTTTTTCATCAAACCGCTGCACGGCGACGCGCTGCCGCAGTCGATCAAGGTCGATGTGAGCGAAACGCCCGTGGCCTACCAGGTGCAGGCCGAAATCCCCGGTGTGGCGCGCGAAGACGTCCACGTCACCATCGACGGCAGCATCGTGAGCCTGCGCGCCGAAATCAAGCAGCAAGACCGCCAGACCTCCGACGACAAGCTGCTGCGCAGCGAGCGCTACTACGGCTCGGTGGCGCGCAGTTTCCAGTTGCCGCTCGAAATCGACGAGGCCGAGGCCAAGGCCAAGTACGACCACGGCGTGCTCACGCTCACACTGCCCAAGAAGCGCGGCCGCAGCGGCCAGCGGCTGGCGATCGAGTGAGGGAGCGGCCTCCCTCACCCCAGCGCTCCATGGTGCTGGTGCGCCAGCACCGGCACCTCCAGCAAGTGGCAGGTGCGCAACACTGCCTGCACCTGCGCAAATGCCATCGCGGGCGCCTGCGGCTGTGTGGGTTTTGAGCAACATTTGAAGCCGCGCAATTTTATCTGTCTGGCGCAGCCATGCGGCCAAGCTGCTATGTATACTGTCATCGTGCGTGGCACAAACGGTGTTATGCTTCTTTGCGTCATTGGTTCTAGATATTTTTTTGGAGGAAACCTCATGAAACTTAAACCCACACTGGCTGCCTTGTTCGCAGCCGCGCTCATCACTTCCCCCGTGCTGGCCCAAACGCCTGCTCCGGTTGCTGCGCCTGCACCGGCTGGTGCTGCAGCGGCAGGGGCCGGGGCAGTGGGCGGCGTTGCCACCACCACCTTGGTGCTGGGTGCAGTGGCTGCTGCGGTGGTGGTTTCCGCCATTGCCGGTGATGGCACGGTGGCCACGGTAGCCACTCAGTAACCCGGCTCAACCCCAGCCTGCTTGTGCGCAGCGCAGATCGCAGGCTGGCTAGGGTGTTTCCTTTGGCTTTGCTGTGGCCCGCAGTGGTGGCCGCAGCGCTCGTGCTTTCCGGGTGCGCCACTCCTACCGCGCCCACCGTTCGTGTGGTGGGTTCTCTGCTCAGCCCTTTGTGGACCGGGTCACCCCAAGCCGCCGCTTTTGCTGCGCGGCTCAACCCTGCGCTCACCTACCTCTACTTGGCCGAAGACGGTCACGCGCCGGTCTTTTTGGCTTTGGGTTACATAGAGCCCAGCCAGCCATCCACTTTGGTTTGGTATTCGGCCGCGCAAGAGGTGTTGCGCACTCAAGGCGGCCGCCTCGTGGGCCTTACCGAGCAGTCTGCCAGCTCGGCCCGGTTGCGCTTCGATCAGGGCATTCCAGTTTGGCCCACTGCAACTGCCGGCCCGACCACCTACACCCGCTCATGGGATTTTCCCAATCGCTACCGCTTTGGCCTGCCCGATCAGGTGCAGTTGCACCCGCGCGGCTGGCAGCAAGTGCCGCCTGCCTTGCTGCGCCATGTGCGCTCCCAGCTCCAAAGCAGCGCCTACGCTCAGTGGCAGTGGTTTGAGGAAACCTCCACCCTCATGCCGCCCGCTTGGTTCGCCGTGGCTGCGCTAGCCGGGCAGCAGCAGGTGGTGTACTCCTACCAGTGCCTGTCGGCCGAGCGCTGCTTTCATCTGGCGCCTTGGCCCCTTGCACTCACCCCGCTTCCATGAGCTTGCGCATACATCCCTTGGCGCTGGCCTTGCTCAGCGTTTTTGCTGTCATGTCGGTCGAGGGTGCAGGGGCAGCCGAGCGCGCCCTAGGGCCCGAACCGGCGCCGGGCGAGCGCCTCAGTGCTTGGGCCTTGCGTGTGCATGGCCCGCTGGCCGACACCACAGCCTTGCACTGGCACGCCCAAAGCGAGCGCCAGCCGCAGCACCTGTTGCGCGAGGCGGTGCTGGCCGGCCTCGAATCGGCGCGGCAGCGCGGTGATTTAAGTGCCCAAGCACACGAAACCTTGAGCGCTTGGTTGTTGGCCCTGCCGGTTACCGGGCGCCTCACGCTGGCCACGCACGACCCCCGGGCCCTGCAAGTCATGCCCGAGAGCGACCCGCAAGCCGGGCCCGGCCACAGTTTTGTGCACTTTGCGCGCCCCACCCAGGTGGTGGTGCTCAATTCCTCTGGCCTGCCCTGCCTGCTGCGGCACCAGCCAGGTGCTTGGGCACAAGACTATCTGCAAGCCTGCGCCCGGCTCCACGCCGCACACAGCCCGCCGGTGGATACGGTGTGGGTGGCGCAGGCCGACGGGCGGGTGCAAAGCTTTGGCGTAGCCCCTTGGAACCTCAGCCCCCAGTACCAGCCCAGCCCAGGTGCTTGGATCTGGGCACCCGAGCGCAACTCGGGCCTTGGCCCCGAACTCTCGTCCAACTTGGCGCGCTTGCTGGCCACCCAGGCACCGCCCGACGCCCACCCCGCTTTACAAGGCCACAGCACACCCGCCGCCGCCGTGGCCTTGGCGCAACCCAATCTGCACCACGAGCCGCGTGGCCCCGTGCTCACCGGCAACGACTGGGGCGAACTGGGTCTGCTGCAAACCCCCAGCGCCCGCATGGGGCCAGCCGGCACCGTGCGCACCAGCATCAGCCGGGTGCAGCCCTACACCCGCCTCAACTTCATGCTGCAGCCGCTCGATTGGCTGCAGTTTGGCTTTCGCTACACCGATATTGGCAACCGCCTCTACGGCCCGGCCATCGCGGGCGATCAGTCGCTCAAAGACAAATCCATCGATCTCAAGTTGCGTTTAAGCCCCGAAAGCGCCACCTGGCCCGCCATCGCCTTGGGCGTGCGCGACATCGGTGGCACCGGCCTGTTTGCCAGCGAGTATTTGGTGGCCAGCAAGCGCTGGGGCAACTGGGATGCCTCCCTCGGTCTGGGCTGGGGCAATATGGGCAGCCGCGGCAACGTGAGCAACCCCTTGCGCTTACTTGGCAGCCGCTTCGAGCAGCGCGCCGCCGCCGACGTGGGGCAGGGCGGCGATTTCAACCTCAACAAGCTCTTTACCGGGCCTGCCGCCGTGTTTGGTGGGGTGCAATGGGCCTCACCCAGCAGCCCGTGGGTGTTCAAGGCCGAGCTCGATGGCAACAGCTTCCAGGCCGAGCCGCTGGACAACGCGCAACCGGTCGATTCCCCTATCAATTTGGGCGTGGTGTACCGCTGGGGCCCCACGGTCGAGCTGGCGCTCTCGTGGCAGCGCGGCAACCGGGTGGCGTTTGGCCTCACGCTGCAAGGCAACCTAGGCCAAGCCTACGTGCCCAAGCTGCTCGACCCGGCGTTGCCCGCCCTTCGCACCCAAATGCCGCCCGCCTTGCCAGCCGCAGGTTGGGCCGATGTGGCCAGCGAAATCAACCGCTTCACCAGTTGGCAAGTGCAGTCGGTCAGGCAAACGCACGACCAGGCCCTGGTGGTGGCCGAGATCGATCAGTCGCTGTACCTGGAGCAGCGCATCGAGCGCGCCATCCGCGTCCTGCACGCGCTGGCCCCGGCCTCTGTGCGCAGCTTCAGGCTGCAGCTCACGCGGCACGCCCTGCCTTTATCGGAACTGCACATCGACCGCACCGAGTGGCTGCTGCAGCAAACCCAAGCCTTGCCCCCTTCGCAGGCGCTGGTGGCGCAGCAGGCGCACAACATGGCCCACGCCCCCGTTGCGCCCAGCAGCACCCAGCCCGAGCACTGGCAGGCCAACCCGCCCCGCTTTAGCACCCAAGTGGCCCCCACTTTTAGTCAGGTCATCGGCGGCCCCGATGGCTTTTTGCTGTACCAGTTGGGCGTGGGGGTCAATGCCCAGTGGCGCCTCACGCAGCGCACCTGGGTCAGTGGCAATGCGCATCTGCGCCTGATCGACAATTTTGATCGCTTCACCTTTCCGGGCCATAGCGAGCTGCCTCGGGTGCGCACCTACATTCGCGAATACGTCACCAGCAGCCGCTTGACGCTGCCGCGCTTGCAGCTCACCCACGCCCGGCACCTCGGGGGCAACCACTACGCCAGCGTGTATGCGGGGCTGCTCGAAAGCATGTACGGCGGGGTCGGGGCCGAGTGGTTGTACCGGCCATTTGGGCGCTCGTGGTCCTTTGGGGTGGACATCAACCACGTGCAGCAGCGCGGCTTCAGGCAAGATTTTTCCTTCCGCGATTACCGCGTCACCACCGGCCACGCCACCCTCAATTGGGACACCGGCTGGAACGACGTGCACGTCAAAATCCAAGCCGGGCGCTACCTGGCGGGTGACCACGGAGCCACGCTCGACATCAGCCGCACCTTTCGCAACGGCACCTCCATTGGGGCCTGGGCCACCCTCACCGACGTGCCCTTTGCCGTTTTTGGCGAGGGCAGCTTCGACAAAGGCATCTACATCCGCATCCCCTTCGATGCCATGTTGCCCATCTCCACCTCCGGCGTGGCCAACTTGAGCTGGCAGCCCCTCACGCGCGACGGTGGGGCGCGCCTCAACCGTTCCGACACACTCTTTGACCTCACCCAAGCGCGCAGCGGTCGGGCCCTGTTTTGGCGTCCGGCCGCGCCCCAGCCGCGGCGCAGCGCCGAGCGCACCGCGTATGTGCTGCAAGAGCCCACGCCGCAGCCCTTTGACGACCCGCTCTCCAGTGCCGGCCAGCTATTCGATCAAGTGGGTGCCGTACCCACCCAAACATGGCTGTGGGCTGGGGCGGCGGTGTTGGGCAGCGCCTTGCTCGACCGCAGCGCCGACCGCTGGGCCGCACGCAACCAAGGCGGCAACTGGGATCGGCTAGGGGATGTGGGCAATGCGCTGCCATTGGCTTTCACCGCCGGCTCGGCCCTGTTGGCCACCGGCGTGGCAGGCCCCGCCGCTTCTGGCACCGCGCAAACGGCCCTGCTGGCCG
>JGI24112J20307_1000243_pt1 | contig 9790 bp, 6 predicted proteins | sample SubbioR11_8A_Aug_FD_20307 | JGI IMG/M metagenome (IMG submission 20307)
AAGCCGCCCTTGGGCTCTTGCAGCCAGATCACGCACACCAGCCAGCTGATGAAGGCCCCGGCGGCGATGATGAAGAAGAACTGCTGCGGCGTGACGTACATGAAGATGAACAGGTAGAACACCGCGCCGGCGTTGCCGTAGGCGCCGCACATGCCCGAGATCTGCCCGGTCACGCGCCGCTTGATCGAGGGGATGATGCCGAAGGTCGCCCCTTCGGCCCCCTGCACGAAGACCGAGAACAGGATCGTGAAGCAGACCGCGATCACCAGCGGCCAGCTGCTGTCGAGCAGGCCCATCAGCACCGCACCGATTCCGATGCCGAACATGTAGGCCGCCATGACGAAGCGCCGGTTGCCAAAGCGGTCTGAAACCAGCCCGCCCAACGGACGCGCCACCAGGTTGACGAAGGCGAAGGTCGAGGCCACCAGACCCGCCTGCACCGGCGACAAACCCCAGGTCATGAGGAAGAACATCGGCAGGATCGAGACCACGGCGATTTCGGCGCCGAAGTTGGCGAAGTAGGTCACGTGCAGCGCCGCCACCGACTTGTAGGGGTAGCGGTCGTCTTCGGGCACGCCGCGCTTGAGGATGGGCAGATTGACGCGCAAAATCTGCACCACCTGGTAGATGATGATGAGCGCGATGCCCAGATAGAGCGCGTAGGACAAGTTGTCGCCGATGAAGCCCGACAGATGGATGCGATAGACCACGATCGCCAGCACGCCGGTGAGGAAGATGGTGAACAGGATGTGCAACACCATGTCGCCGTAGGACGAGACNTCNAGCGCCGAGGCCTTGCGCGGCTTGCGCTGGGTGCCGGGCTTGGGGCCGTCGGTGATGGCGAACCAGTAAAACACGCCATACAGCGCCATCACNGTGCCCGACATGGCGATGGCGTAGCGCCAGCCGTCGTCGCCGCCAAACACGTACATGGCGATCGAGGGGATGGTGAGCGCCGCCCCGGCCGAGCCGAAGTTGCCCCAGCCGGCGTAGAAGCCTTCGGCAAAACCGATGTCGCGCGGTTTGAACCACAGCGCCGTCATGTGGATGCCGATCACGAACGAGGCCCCGACACAAGACATGACCAAGCGCGAGACGAACAACACCTCGCGGCTGTCGCCAAAGGCGAAGACGAAGGTCGGGATGGCCATGACCACCAGCAGGACGGAGAACACGCGCCGCGGACCCCAGCGGTCCAGCGCCATGCCGACGAAGACGCGCGCCAAAATGGTCAGCGCGACGTTGGCGATGGCAAAGATCTGGATGTCCTCGCGCGTCAGCCAGTCTTCGGACTGGAGCATCATGGCCGCCAGCGGCGCCATGTTGAACCAGACGTAGAAGGTCATGAAAAAAGCGATCCACGTCAGGTGGAGGGCTTTGATTTCCGGGTTTTTGTAGCGAAATAAGTCGGCGACTTGCATGATGGGTATGGGCTGGCGGGTTGTTGGCCCTTAGCCTTCTTGGGTCGGGATGATGAGCAAGGGGCACTGGGCGCGGCGCGCCAAGAAGGCGCTGACGGTGCCAAAGGTCATGTGGTCGAGCTCGTCGAAGAGCGCGTCGATGCGCCGCGCGATGAAGTTGCCATCGGGCTTGTACGAGTGGCGCGCGATCACCAGCACGTCGGGCCGGTGCTGCTCGGTGGCTTGCAGCAGCATCTTGCGCGCGTCGCCCTCGGCCACCAGCACCCGGGTCGGAAAACCGGCCAAGGCCAGTTCGGCCGCGGCCGCTTCGGTGCCGGCTTTTTGCTCTTGGTACTGGGCGCTGAACAGCTCGTCACCCGAGTTGGCGTTGCTGCCGGGCTCCTCGATCACGGTGACCAAGGTGACGCGGGGCAGTTCGCGCGCCATGAGAAACATTTTTTTCACGGCCTCAAGCGCAATGCGGGCATTGCGTGAGTGGTCGTAGGCCAACATCACTTCCATAAGATTCCCCTCGGGTTAAGCCACGGCCATAAAGCGGCCGGGGTTGGGCATCAACTCTGCCGCTTTGGCAGGGTTTTGCCCATTCTCCCGAAGGGCGCCTGGGGTGTTGTGCCGAAGAACTAGGGTGCGGTGGCGGGCGCGGGGGTGTGGGCTTTGGGGCGCTTGAGGTAATCCGAGTTGCGCACTTCGGTCCAGTACATCCAGATCAGCGACACCCAGACCACGCCAAACAGCAGCATGAAGGCGGTCGAGCGCACGCCGGTCAGGTCTTGCAGCATGCCGAACATGATCGGCAGCACGAAGCCGCCGAGCGCGCCGATGCAGCCGACGATGCCCATGATGACGCCGATGTTGCTCGGGTAATCGTCGGCGATGTATTTGCACACCGATGCCTTGCCAAAAGCCCAGGCAATGCCGAGCACGAACATCAGCACCGTGAAGCTCCAGACGTTGTGCGCGAGCGTGAAGGTGACGGGGCCGCCTGCAGTTTGGATGGTGTAGGTGGTGGCCGGGTACGAGAGCAGGAACAAACAGACCCAGCTCACCCACATCACCCACCAGGTGGTGCGGTGGGCGCCGTAGCGGTCCGACAGCCAGCCACCGACGCCGCGCAGCACGCCGCCGGAGAGCGAAAACACCGAGGCCAGCAAGGCGGCGATGCGGATATCGAGGCCGAACTCGCCCACGTAGTACTGCACCATCCACAGCGANAGCGCGACGTAACCACCGAGCACCACCGAGTAGTACTGGCAGTATTTCCAGACCGTGGGGTCTTTGAGCGCCTGCAGTTGCTCGCGCCAGGTGATGCGCGCATCGACTTTGTGCTGCGGGTCGCTGTAGGTCAGGAACCAAAACAGCAAGGCCATGGCCAGCATCGACAGCGCATAGACCTGCGGCACGAAAATCCAGCCAAAGGCCACCAGCAGGCTGGGTGCCACCAGTTTGCCCAGCCCCGCGCCCATGTTGCCGGCGCCAAACACGCCCATGGCAAAGCCCTGGTTGCGCGGCTCGAACCAGCGCGCCACGTAGGGCGTGCCGACCGAGAACGAACCACCGGCCAGGCCGACGAACAGCCCGAGCACCAAGAATTGCCAGAACTCGGTGGCGTGGCTGATGAGCCAGATCGGCACCACGGTCGAGAGCATGAGCAGGAAAAAGACGATGCGCCCGCCGAACTTGTCGGTCCACATGCCGAGCGGAATCCGGATCAGCGCGCCGGTGAGCACCGGGGTGGCGGTGAGCAGGCCGAACTCGGTCGCGCTCAGTTGCAGCTCTTGCTTGATCGGCACACCGATGACGCCAAACATCATCCAGACCATGAAGCAGACCGTAAAGGCGAGCGTGCTCATGATCGCCACCGACAATTGCTTGCGCCTGAGGCCGGTGCCGCTGTGCGTCTGCGCCTGAACGTGAACTGGGCGCGGGTTCATGGGGTGGCCCTCGTGCGGGGTGGGTGGGTGGGCATGGTTTGGGCTCCGTTGGGCTGGGGAGCGGGCACGGGTGGCTGCTTGCCTAGGATGCAGCGTTGAGTGGGCCCGCAACCCGCACTGTGTCCGCTGCCGCCCGCTTTGCCCATCCTGCTCAATGATGCCGGGCGCCCCTGCCGCATGGCCGACCCCGGGGCATGCCTACCCTGGCCGTTGGGAGTAGATCGGGTGCAGGAGCAGGGCGCAGCGCTAGCTCAGCCCGCGCTCGCTGGCATAGACGGCGGCGTGGACGCGGTTGCTCAGGTTGAGCTTGCGCAAAATGTGCTGGACGTGGATTTTGACCGTGGTCTCGGCGATACCCAGCGCGCGCGCGATGTGTTTGTTGCTGTCGCCCTTGGCGATGAGTTTTAGGATTTCGCTTTCGCGCGGCGACAGGGTGTGGATCGGGTCATCGGGTTTGAGGGCGGCCAGCGGACCGTTGCCCGTGGCCGCCGCGAGCTGGGTTGAGGCAGCCGGTCCCGAGGGGGTCGGGTGCGACGCGGTGGCTGCCGGTGCCGTGTGGCGCAGCAGCCCGACCAGCTTGCCCATCATCTCGGGGCTGATGACCGAATCGCCGTCCCAGATTTTCTCGATCGAGTCGCACAGGGCTTCGGTGTTGACGGTTTTCACTAGGTAGCCGTCGGCCCCGGCGCGCAGCCCGGCCGCCAGGTCTTCGATGTTTTCGCTCACGGTGAGCATGAGCACGCGCAGCCCCGGGTGCGCGGCCTTGAGGTCGGCCACGGCGTGCACGCCATGCACGCCGGGCATGTGGTTGTCCAGCAGCACCAGGTCGGGCTGCAACTGGCGCACGGCGATCAGCGCCTGCGCGGCGTCGCCCGCTTCGCCGACTACGCTAAAGCGCCGGTCCTGCGCCAGCAGCGCGATCAGGCCGCGGCGAAAGAGGTTGTGGTCATCGACGACCAGCAGGCGTATGGGCAGGCGGGCTTGGTCGTTCATGGGGTTCAGCTTTGTAGTTCGAGGCAGACTTCGGTGCCTTGCTCGGGTTGGGATTGGATGCTCAGGCGCGCCCCGATGCGCTCGGCGCGCTCGCGCATGATGTGCAGCCCGACGTGGGTGTCGGCATCTGCGGGGGCGCGCTGGACGAAGCCGCAGCCGTTGTCGCGCACCCGCAAGCGCCACAGCGGGCCGCGCTCGACTTGCAGCCAAACCCGGCTGGCGTGGGCGTGTTTGCGCACGTTGGAGAGCGCCTCCTGCACCACGTGCAGCACCTGCAGTTGCACGTCGGGCGGCAGTTCGAGCGCCTGGCCTTGCAGATCAAGTTCGGCCTTGATGCCGCTTTGGTGCTCGAACTTTTGCAGCGTCGTGCGCAGCGCTTGCTCGATGTCGTTTTGGTTGGTGCGGGTGCGAAAATGCACCAGCAGCTCGCGCACGTCGCTGGTGCTTTCGTGCACGCCGACGTCGATCTCGCTCAGGGTCTGCTCGATTTGCGCCGCATCGGCGCGCTGCAGCGCCTGGCGCAGCAGGCTGAGCTGGATTTTCAAAAACACCAGCGACTGCGCGATCGAGTCGTGCAGCTCGCGCGCCAGCAGGCCGCGCTCCTGGCTCACGGCGGCTTCGCGCAGCAAGGCGGCGTTGCGCAGTTGGCCCAGCGCGGTGGCCAGTTGCCCGGCTAGGGCTTCGTAGAGGTCGCGGTCGGCTTCGGTCAGGGTGACCGGGTGGCGGTAGAACAGGTCGATCTCGCCCAGCACCTGATCCTGCACACGGATCGGCACATTCAGCAGGCTCACGAAGCCGGCCTTGGCGCAATGGCCCAGGCGGCCTTCGGTTTCGCTCACGATCGGGATCACGCGCGTGCGCGCCTGCTCGGGCGGTTGGCCGCAGGCGCACACGCCGGCTTCGATGCAGTGCTCGCCTTCCAGCAGCTCCGGCGGCAAGGCCGCGCCGCCGAGCATGAGGTAGTTTTGCGTGGCCTCGTCGCTCCAGCGCAGCGCCACCGCGTCGGCCTGGCTGAAGGCGCGCACGCGCTGCGAGAAGCCGCGCGTGATGTCTTCCAGCGTTTGCGCGTCCATCAAAAAGTGGCCGACCTCGTAGAGCAGGCGCAGGCGTTCGCGTTCGGCGCGCAGGTCGCGCGTCTTGGCCTCGACCTTGCGCTCCAGCCCCAGGTAGAGCTCGCCCAGGGTCTGCGTCATGTGGTTGAAGCCGTTGGCCAGTTGGTTGAATTCGTCGTGCGCCTCTGCCTCCGCGCGCGCTTTAAAGTCGCCCGCCTGCACACGCCGCTGCGCATCGAGCAGGCGTTTGACCGGAAACACCACGTACAGGTGCCCCATGTAGAGCGCCAGAATGGCCCCGGATACGGCCAGCCCCATCATTACGAACTGGAACAGGGTCAGCAAGGCACCCAGGCGCACCAGCACGCGCTCGATGGCCAGCACCAGTTGATCGACCCCGGTCACGAAGCGATCGACCTCGGCCACCAGCGCATCCAGGTCTTCGATCGGCCCATGCTGGCCCGCCAGCGCCGGGCGCAATTCCAGCCAAACCCCCTGCAGCGCTTCGAACTTGCGCACGGTCTGCGCGTCCCACGGCACCAGCAGCGGGCGCTGCGGGTCGCCCAGGCGCAAGCGCTCCAGCGTCTGGTCGAACTCTTGCACCAGTTCGGCGCGCGCTTGCACGTCGTGGTGGATCAGTTCGGCGCTGAGCAGCCGCCAGGCTTGCATGCGCAGCCGCCCGGCCTCGTTGACGGCCGCCGCCCCGCCGTCGAGCTTGCGCGTGACCCACAGGGTGGAGGCGATCGACAGCATGGCCAAGCCCAGCAGGACCAGGCCCAGAACCATGAATTGGGTGGATAGTCGGCGTTTGTGGGTCATGCGCAAAAGGATTGATCGCTATTGTGATGGCTCGATGGCGGCGGCGGACTAGTTCTAAAGAACTAGGGTGGGCCCAGCTTCGATCCTACTCTTGGCACGCCCATGTCGCCCTTTGAGGGATGGTGCCATCGAGCCGGTGCAGGCACAGTGAGCGTCTGCTCTTTCTTTGCCTGCGCTGCGCCCTCGCTGCGCCCCGCCCTTGACTGCTGCCATGCCCGCTCCTCGCAACCCAGCCGCCGCGCCGTCGCCGCGCTGGCACTGGCGTGCGCTGCTCTGGGCACCGCACCGGCTGGCTTTTGCGCTGGCGTGTCTGCTGCTGATTGTCTCCAGCCTGTGGTGGGCCAATGTGCAGTTGGCGCGCATCGGCTGCTTGCCCGGCTGGCTCAGCCTGGCGCAGGATTTTCACCCCAGTCTGGTGCATGGCACGATCATGACCTTTGGCTTCATGCCCTTGTTTTTCGTGGGGTTTTTGTACACCGCAGGGCCCAAGTGGCTGGGGCTTGCGGGCCCGACGGCGCGGCAGATCGCCCCCGGTCTGCTGCTGCAGGCGCTGGGCTGGCTGGGCTGGTTGGTGGGCGCGCAGACCGCCCCGGCGCTGGCCTTGGGCAGCGCGGCACTGGCCGGGATCGGCATGGGCCTAAACCTGTGGGGGTTTTGCGCCTTGCTGCGGCGCAGCCGGGTGCCGGATCAGATTCATGCGCGCCTGATCGCGCTGGCCTGGGTGCTCGGTTTGCTGAGCTTGGGCGGCTTGCTGCTGGCGCTGAGTGTTGACGACGCGACACTGGCGCGCGCCTTTTTGCAGACTGGCTTGTGGGGCTTCGTGGTGGTGGTGTTTGTGGCGGTGGCGCACCGCATGATCCCGTTTTTTACTTCCAGCGCCCTGCCCATGATCAGCATCTGGCGCCCGCAGTGGGTGCTGGTGTTTTTGCTGTTTGCCGTGGGCTTGCAGGTGCTCACGGTGTGGTTGCAGTGGCTGCAGTGGGATTCGAAAGCTTGGGGCACGTTGAGCAGCTTTTGGCTGCTGGTGACCGGCTTGGTGGTGCTGGGGCTGGCTTTTGTCTGGGGGCTGGTGCAGAGCCTGCGCATCCGCTTGCTGGCGATGCTGCACATCGGTTTTTTGTGGCTGGGGCTGGCGTTTTTGATCGACTCGATCGGGCACTTCTGGATGCTGATCTCGGACGAGCGGCCCTGGACCCTGGGTGCCATGCACGCCATCACCATGGGCTTCATGGGCTCCTTGCTGATGGCGATGGTGACGCGGGTTTCGTGCGGCCATGGCGGCCGACCGCTGGTGGCCGATGGCTGGGTCTGGGCCTTGTTTTGGCTGCTGCAACTGGCCACGGTGCTGCGCGTGGTGGCCGACCTGGCCGAGCCGCGCTTTATGCTGCACCTGACGCTGGCGGCGGCGCTGCTGTGGCTGCTGGCCGTGCTGCCGTGGGCGCTGCGGCTGCTGGGCTGGTACGGGCGGCCGCGCCTAGACGGGCAGCCGGGTTGAGCCGCCGCCCCCTATCCCGGCGCAAACGCCTCCAACCCTTGGTTTAAGCCTTGGGCGGCCCGTAGTAGCTCTTTTTCGCCGCCGCCTCGTCTTGCAGCAGGCGCGAGCCGGCCACCACATGCGGTGCCAGGCCTTCGGCGCCGCCATCGATGTGCGCCTGCAGCGCCTCGCGCATGCGCGGCTCCCAGTAGCTGCGCAGGTGGTTGCGCACCCCTTCGGCGGCGCGCACGGGCGGGTAGGGCGCAAAAAAATCGCCGATCTGCCCCGCCATGGTGAGCAGGCGCTCCATTTCCAGCACCGTGGAGTCGGCGGCGGCGGCGGCGGCGTTCATAGACGGGTGGTTCATGCCGGCACCTCGTCAGATTGCTTGGTCTCGGTACCCGTGCCAGCCGCTGGGGCCACGCGCAGCACCTCGACCGCCGTCACCTTGTATTCGGGGCAGTTGGTGGCCCAGTCGGAGCAGTCGGAGGTGAGCGCGTTGACGCGCGACTCGGCGTGGTGGAAGGTGGTGTAGACCACGCCCGGGTTGACGCGCTCCGAATACGCCGCCTTGAGCTGCGCCGTGCCAAAGCGGCTGCTGACCTGCACCCGCTCGCCATCGCGGATGCCGCGGGCCTGGGCGTCGGCGGCGCTGATTTCCAGCACGTCTTCGGGGTGCCACTGCGAATTGGCGGTGCGCCGGGTCTGGGTGCCGGCGTTGTACTGCGACAGGATGCGGCCGGTGGTGAGCAACAGCGGAAAGCGCTCGCTGCTGCGCTCGGTGGTGGGCACGTAGCCGGTGAGCATAAAGGTGCCTAAGCCGTTGGCGCGCGGGAAGCGCTCTAGGTGCAGCACCTCGGTGCCGTGGGGGGCCTTGGTATCGACCGGCCACTGCGCCGAACCGATGCGGTCGAGCAGCTCGAACGACAGGCCGCGGTAGGTGGGGGTCAGGCGCGCCAGTTCCAGCAGCACCTCGCCGGCGTTGCGGTACTGCGTTGGGTAGCCCATGGCGTTCATGAGCCGCACCACGATCTCCCAGTCTTGCAGGCCGGCTATGGGCGGCAGCACCTGGCGCACCCGGCTCACGCGCCGCTCGGCGTTGGTGAAGGTGCCGTCTTTTTCGAGCGAGGAACTGCCCGGCAGCAGCACGTGCGCGTACTTGGCGGTTTCGTTCAGGAACAGGTCTTGAAGCACCACGAACTCCATGTTGCGCATGGCGGCGATCACGTGGTTCTGGTTCGGGTCGCTCTGCACCGGGTCTTCGCCCATGATGAAGATGCCGCGAAAGTGCCCGGTCATGGCGGCGTCGAACATATTGGGCAGGCGCAGGCCCGGCTCGGGGTCTAGGCCCACGCCCCAGTCGGCCTCGAAGCTGGCGCGCACCTCGGGGTCGGACACAAAGCGGTAGCCCGAATAGACGTGCGGCCAACTGCCCAGGCAACTGCCACCCTGCACATTACCCTGGCCACGCAAGGGGTTGACGCCCACCCCTTCGCGGCCCAACATGCCGCAGGCCAGCGCCAGATTGCCCAGACACATCACGCCGGTGGAGCCTTGCGAATGCTCGGTCACGCCCAGCCCGTAGTAGATGGCCGAGTTCGGGCCGGCGGCGTAGCGCCGCGCCAGTTCGCGGATCGATTCCGGGGCCAAGCCGGCCTCGGGGCCTACCGCTTCGGGGGCGTAGCGCGGGTCGGACACCAATGCCTTCCACTGCTCGAACTCGGGCCACTCGCAGCGGGTGCGCACGAAGTCTTCGTGGTACAGGCCTTCGGTGACGATCACGTGCGCCACGCTGTTGAGCACCAGCACGTTGGTGCCCGGGCGCAGCGCCAGGTGCACCGTGGCTTCGCAGTGCGGCGAAGAGACGGTCTCGGTGCGGCGCGGGTCGATCACCAGCAGCGTCGCGCCCTGGCGCACCCGGCGCTTGAGCAGCGAGCCAAACACCGGGTGGCCCTCGGTCGGGTTGGCGCCCACCACCAGGATCACGTCGGCCTGCAGGATCGAGTCGAAATGCTGGCTGGCCGCGCCCGCGCCGATGGTGGCCGAGAGGCCAAACTGGGTCGGCGAGTGGCAGATGCGGGCGCAGTTGTCGATGTTGTT
>JGI24112J20307_1000246_pt1 | contig 9677 bp, 9 predicted proteins | sample SubbioR11_8A_Aug_FD_20307 | JGI IMG/M metagenome (IMG submission 20307)
CGGTGTTGCGGCTGTTGTTGGCAATTTTGCATGCAGTGTTCGGGCGGTATGATATTGAAGGAAGTTATGCTCCTCCGTCGTCGCCTGCTGCTGCTCTGGAACGCTGGAAAGCCATTTGGGATTTCGGTGAGTTCCCCATGAGAATCATTAAGGACTATCTGTTGCACTTTGAAGATCGCTTTTGGCTCTTCCACCCGGAGCACCCGTTTTATCAGGTGGCAGGTCTGGACAATGCGACCGACTATACTGCTGCAAAACTTAATGGGGAGTTGTCGGAAAGCAGCAATAAAATCCGTCTGTTTCCTCAGCGCACAGGGGGCGGCAAAAGTAGGTTGCGTTATTCGGAAGCCGCCCGCTGGCTGCTTTATGTCAATGCATTTGATGATACTTCAGCCAAACCAAAGGAGAAGGGACTACCTAGTCCCGGCGCGGGGTGGTTAGGTAAACTTGGGCTGATTACTGCAGTCGGTGAAAATTTCTTTCGAACGCTCTTGCTCAATCTGGTTTTTCTCAAAAACGGTGAAGACGAGCTTTGGGGTAAGGAAATGCCTATTTGGGAAAAACCGGTTAAAGCAGACGAACGAAGCAGCATTACGATGCCAAATAATCCATCTGAACTTTTGAGCTTACAATCGCGCCGCCTGTTGCTCAAGCGTGAGGGATGCTGGGTTATCGGGTTTGCACTACTAGGCGGTGACTTTTTCCCAAAGGAAAACGCATTTAGTGAGCAGATGACAGTCTGGAGAAACGCTGCAAAAAAGGAAAATGATCCGTTAGAATACCATCCTAAACGCCACGATCCTGCCCGCCAGATTTGGAGGGATTTTTCCACGCTCATTGCTCGAGGCGAAGGCAAGCATCGTGCTGGAGTTGTAAACTGGCTTGCTCGCCTGAAGGCTGACAACCACATTTCTCGTTCGCATTTCCGCTTTCAAACTGCTGCCGTTAAGTACGGTGATAAAGATTTTTTCGTTGATGATGTGTTTAGTGACTCAATTTCCCTTAATGCAGGCTTGTTGACTGCTTTAGGGGCGGATTGGATCAATCGTATTGTAGATGAATTAGAGGTCACAGAAAAGCTTACCCAGCAAGCAGGACGTCTGGCGCAAAACCTTGCCAAGGCAGCTGGCAATGCAGACGGTAAACAGCAAAGAGATGCTGCAAAGGGACAAGCATACTTCCGTTTGGATATACCTTTTCGCAGATGGTTGGAAAAAATCGACCCGGAGCGGGGCGAGATGGGTTCAGTCTGTGATCTGTGGTGGGAACAGGCAAGGCGCATTGTACGAGATTTAGGCAAAGAGCTAGTGGAGCAGGCTGGAACACGAGCGTTTGTCGGTCGCGTCTTAACGGAAAATAAGAAGGAGCAACGTTATACCGCGCCGGAGGCTTTTAACCGCTTTTTATATTACACATCAACTCGTGATGCACTGAAAGGAGGGAGATAAGAATGGCTGGGGAAGCAAAACAAGCAAGTACTTTTGTAAAACACAAAATCATCCGGATAGCAGAGAGCAAAAATGAATCCGCAGTTAAGGCGACACTGGCAAGATTACGACGCGGTATCGGTAAAACGCCTGGCAGTCTACCGGATCTATGGGAGATAACGCTGAGTGATCTGCCGGAAGCGTTGCAAGGCATTGGCGAAGAGCCGACACATGGTGAATGGGCGGTGCATACGGCGCTGACTCTTTATGCACTTCACCAACAGGGCAGAGATCCAAAAAAACAAAGCATGAATAGAGAAGGAGAGTTTCTTGGCACTGCTGTTCGGAGACTGCTCGAATATGACAAAAATAACGAAGATGCTGTTATGCGGCGTTTTCACGCAGTAGCAGTATCGGACAGCTTTGAGAGATTCTCCTGGCAATTGCGGGGGTTGATTCTGTTAATAAGGGCTAAAGATATCCCGCTGGACTACCCAGCGCTGACACAGGATTTGTATTGGTTTCAGTTTCCTGACAGGCGGGATGGCATACGTCTGAAGTGGGGGCAGGATTTTTACCGCGTCACGAGAAACGAAGAAATGAGCAGTGAAGGCTCAATAAAAGAAAAGGAGAATCATAAAAGTGGAGAATAATAGAATTTATGTGGATGTGCATGTCTTGCAGACAGTGCCGCCGAGCTGTGTCAACCGCGACGATACGGGCAGCCCAAAGACGGCTGTGTACGGCGGGATGACTCGCGCGCGAGTTTCGTCGCAGTGCTGGAAGCGTGCCATGCGGATGATGTTTAGGGAACTGTTGCCGTCCGAGGAGTTGGGAGTACGTACTAAGAAAATTGTTAGTATGGTAGCGGATGAAATTCGCAAGCTAGACCCAACGATTGATCCGGAAACGTCAGCACAGAGGCTCCTGGAAAATGCTGGGTTAAAGATCAAATCGTTTGAGAAAGGAACGGATGCGCTTTTTTTCCTGAGCATTGCACAGGCAAAAGCGTTAGCGCAATTAGCATTGACAGACCCCGAGGTGATGAAAGAGAAGCCTTCAAAGGAAGCTAAAGAAAAGGCGCAGAGAGCGCTAAAGCAGTTTCCCGCCATTGATGTCGCGTTATTTGGACGTATGGTGGCAGATGACCCTTCGTTGAATACTGACGCTTGCGCGCAAGTGGCACACAGCATTTCAACACACAAGGTTAGCAATGAGTACGATTATTTTACCGCTGTGGATGACCTCTCCGATGAAGATAACGCAGGAGCGGGCCATATCGGTACGGTGGAGTTTAACTCATCGACTCTCTATCGCTATGCGACAGTAGCTGTCCATGAATTGCATAAACAACTGGGAGAAGATACGATAGACTCGGTGAATAAATTTGTTCGTGCCTTTGTGTGTTCAATGCCGACAGGTAAGCAGAACACCTTCGCTAACCGCACCTTGCCGGACACGATATTGGTTACTCTGCGAAAGGATCAGCCGATTAACTTTGTAGGAGCGTTCGAAAAACCGATACAGGCAAGTGACGAGGGGTATGTGACTGGTTCAGCGAAAAGGTTAGTTGTTCATGCTATGAGAGTTTATAGTAGCTTTGCCAAAAAGCCGGCGTTTTCGCTGGTAACCGGTGAGCTGCTTGCCGAGTTGGGCAGTGAACAGTCGCTGGATGAATTGCTTAATTCACTTACAGAGGGGCTTCACAAGCTTCTAGAGAATGGTGGGGTTCGGTAATGAGTGCGCTGCTTTTGCGGTTGGCTGCACCATTGCAGTCATGGGGTGTAGACGCCAAATTTGAACGCCGCGGCACTGAGCGTGTCCCCACAAAAAGTGGCGTTATTGGTCTGATCGCTGCTGCACAAGGGCGTCAGCGCAATGAAAGCATGGATGACTTAAAATCCTTGCACTTTGGTGTACGTGTTGATCGTGAGGGGGTATTACTGCGCGATTACCATACGGCGAAAAACGAGAAAGTGTCGTATGTCACTAATCGCTACTATCTAACGGATGCAGTCTTTCTGGTAGGACTGGAGGGGGACGAAAAGCTTTTGTCAGGTATCGAGAATGCGTTGGTATCTCCGGCGTTTCCGCTTTTTTTGGGGCGCCGCTCCTGCCCGCCGGAAGGACAGGTTTCGCTCGGTATTCGTACGGGTAAAACCCTTTTGGAAGCGTTACAGGAAGAGACATGGTTGGTTAGCGATTGGGCTAAAAAAAGAGAGGCGCCCGAAGTTCATCTGCGTATTGTGACGGACGCAGGAGAAGAAGCTACAAACACCTATTTTCAGCGTGATCTTCCGGTTACGTTCGACCAGACGCACCGCAAATTTGGGTTTCGCCGTGTTTGTCAATCTGCCCCGCTCATTGTCTCCAATTCGCACAGCCGGCGCGCTGTTACGCTAAAGCCGACCGCGCACGAACCTATGACGGAATTAGAGGAGGCGTAGCCGATGTATTTGTCTCGTATTCCACTCAACGTGAAACGAAGAGATACGATGCGGGCGCTTGCTTTGCCGCATATAGTGCACGGCGCGGTAGAATCAAGTTTTCCGCTTAAATTGGACGAAAATCGTGAGCGCATACTCTGGCGTGTGGATTATGTTCGAGATACGTGTTATTTGCTGGTTCTCAGCGCTGAACAACCCGAATTTCTACATATTTCCAAGCAATTCGGTTATGAACATTTGGAGCGGAAATGGGAAACCAAAAATTATAACACGTTACTTGCCCGGCTTCAATCGGGGCAGGTTTGGCGGTTTCGCCTGCGTGCCAATCCCGTGCAGAGCAGTTTTAAAGAAAGGAATGAAACGTCAGGTCGTGGTAAAATTTTTGCCCATGTAACTCAGCAGCAGCAAAGGCGGTGGTTAATTGATCGAGCGCAGGCTTGCGGCTTTTCGCTGGGTGAAAACGCATTCAATGTTGTGCATACGGAGTGGAAGAAATTCCGCAAAACAAAAAGAAGCAGTCATGAGGTTGTATTGCGTTTAGTAGACTTTGAGGGGATATTGACCATAACTGATGCAGAAATCTTTAAGAATACATTGCTGTCCGGAATCGGGCGCGCGAAAGCTTATGGCTGCGGATTGCTGACGGTTGTGCGTTATGCAGGCGATCACGATGAATAACTTGCCAGGTATGAAAAAACCGGAATTACAGGCGCTGCCAACTGTCAGGGACAGGCTATCGTTCCTGTATCTGGAGCATTGCCTGCTAAATCGGCGGGATGGAGCTATCACCGTAATGGATGCGCGAGGTACGGTTCACGTTCCTGCAGCCTCGCTTAGTGTATTATTATTGGGTCCTGGTACAAGCGTTTCCCATCGGGCGATGGAGTTAATCGGCGACGCAGGAACTAGTATTGTCTGGGTGGGTGAATATGGTGTGCGCTATTATGCACATGGTCGCCCATTGACTCATTCCGCTCGCATGTTGATTCGCCAAGCGGAGCTGGTTTCCAATGTGCGGTCGCGGATAGCTGTTGCCCGTCAGATGTATCAACTGCGCTTTCCTAGCGAAGACGTTTCCACGCTGACGATGCAGCAACTGCGCGGGCGGGAAGGTGCACGAATCAGGGCAGCCTACCGCTATGCGTCCAAGCAAACTGGTGTTCCCTGGCACGGGCGGGAATATGACCCTGACAACTTTGACGGCAGTGATGCAGTCAATATGGCACTGTCTGCCGCGCACGCTTGCCTGTATGGTGTTGTTCACAGTGTCATCGTGGCTCTGGGATGTTCACCTGGCTTAGGTTTTGTGCATACCGGGCATGAAAGATCCTTTGTATACGATATCGCCGACCTCTATAAAGCGAAAATAACCATTCCTATAGCATTTGAAACTGCGGCAAAACAGCCGGAGGATATTGCTGCCGTTACCAGACGCAGGGTGCGTGATGTAATTTCGGACGGGCGTATTCTGGAACAAGCAGTGAAAGATATACGAAAGTTGCTTCTAGGTGATATGGTTTCAAAGGACGAGATTGAAACAGATGTCCTTCATCTTTGGGATGATAAAAATGGATTTGTTTCACACGCGGTTTCCTATGGCAAAGAGTTCGACGAATCTGATGTTGAAACTTTTGCAGACGGTTACGGCACGATCTTGGAGGATGAAGTGTGATTGTGATAACATTGACAGACTGTCCAATTGCATTACGCGGTGACTTGAGTAAGTGGCTACAAGAAATTAACACTGGTGTATACGTTGGACAAGTAAGTGCTAGGGTGAGGGATGAGATCTGGAAGCGAGTGAAAGAAAATACAAAGTCTGGCAGAGCAACGATAGTTTTTAGTACTAATAACGAACAACGCATGGATTTTCGTGTCCACAACACTGGTTGGGAGCCAATTGATTTCGACGGACTGAAACTCATGTTGCGACCCAGCCCTACACGCATCAAAAAACTAAGTGAACTGCGAATGGGGTTTAGCAATGCAGCCAGAATGCGAAAAGCAAAGGAGATGTCACGTAAAAAGGGTAGCGGTAAGCAGTTGCCGGAAAGGTACATCATTGTCGATGTGGAAACAACGGGCTTATCAGCGGCGGAACATGAAATCATTGAGATCGGTGCAATTCTAGTAAATGACCGTCAAATTGAAGCAAAGTTTCATTCTTTAGTAAAAGCAAAGACAATAATTCCGCAATTCATTGCAACCCTCACAGGTCTTTGCGACGGGATTTTGGAGCGGGAGGGCAGAGAACTTGCTGAAGTTATGCCAGAATTTCTTGTGTTTGCAGGCGATTTGCCTGTGGTATCACATAACGCAGATTTTGATTACGGATTTTTACGAGCAGCTTGTGAAAGCTGCAGTCTACCGCTGTTCTCTAATCAGCAGATAGATACTTTAGCGCTCGCAAGACGCCTAGTAGATGGTGTAAAAAATTATAAACTGGTAACACTTCTCAACCATTTAGGAATTGAGGTGAGCGGCGCACACCGCAGTACGGAGGATTGCTTCTCCACCAAGCAGCTATATGAAAAACTCATTGAAATTAGGCAATCCAGGAATTAGAAAGTCGCTTATTATAAGGGATCTTTTAGTCTGCTCCCCGCACACGCGGGGGTGATCCCGTGTAAAGGGGGTGGAACAGCATGAGCACTGCCTGCTCCCCGCACACGCGGGGGTGATCCCGTTGTGGGCGTTTACTGCTGGTGTAGGAGTAGCTGCTCCCCGCACACGCGGGGGTGATCCCAAGGTGACATATTAAAAGATATTAGCAAGGAGCTGCTCCCCGCACACGCGGGGGTGATCCTGCGTATAGACATTCCGTTGGCGGAGGTAAAGACTGCTCCCCGCACACGCGGGGGTGATCCCGTCTTCATCTGCTCTTCCGTTTCCGCCAGAGCCTGCTCCCCGCACACGCGGGGGTGATCCCGCTGCGCGCAGACTCGGGTTGGAGTCTCTAAGTCTGCTCCCCGCACACGCGGGGGTGATCCGACTGGCTGCGGTACTGGGTGACAAGGCAAGAGCTGCTCCCCGCACACGCGGGGGTGATCCCGGGCCTGTACCGATTGCCGCAGGACAAACATTCTGCTCCCCGCACACGCGGGGGTGATCCCCGCTGCAAACAGATAGGGATGGCAGACCAGTACTGCTCCCCGCACACGCGGGGGTGATCCCAGAATGCTCTAGCGCAACAAGGTTGGCATAAGCTGCTCCCCGCACACGCGGGGGTGATCCTGAGACTTGCCTAACCCCTGGTACTTTTGCGCCCTGCTCCCCGCACACGCGGGGGTGATCCCAGGGGCGAAGCCTGCGGCGTCAAAGTAAAATCCTGCTCCCCGCACACGCGGGGGTGATCCGTTGCGGTGAATCAATCCCTCCACGCACTGGCTCTGCTCCCCGCACACGCGGGGGTGATCCTAACAAAATCTGTATTCTCTCTAAGTTGTATTGCTGCTCCCCGCACACGCGGGGGTGATCCCTTTTAAAAGATATTTCAAATGGAAAGAAAGTTCTGCTCCCCGCACACGCGGGGGTGATCCTTCGGCAGATACAGTTCCACCGCCAGCTAAAGTCTGCTCCCCGCACACGCGGGGGTGATCCTGTAAAGCAGATTAAAACAAAAACAGGTACAGACTGCTCCCCGCACACGCGGGGGTGATCCCATTTTGACGTTACCGAGCGGTTTATGGGGACACTGCTCCCCGCACACGCGGGGGTGATCCGAGGTCAGATGGCCGCTTATTACAAGAACCATACTGCTCCCCGCACACGCGGGGGTGATCCCTGAATGTGCCAGGATACTGGGTTACAAAAACCCTGCTCCCCGCACACGCGGGGGTGATCCGGCGCTTATCGCCGACCTGCAAAGACAGAGAGGCTGCTCCCCGCACACGCGGGGGTGATCCTATGGCGCAACAGCAAGCAGCTTTCACGACATACTGCTCCCCGCACACGCGGGGGTGATCCTTACTTTAAAAACTGGTGAAGTTTTTTATGAATCTGCTCCCCGCACACGCGGGGGTGATCCTCCAGTCAGAATCCCGAAAATGTGTAGGTTCAGCTGCTCCCCGCACACGCGGGGGTGATCCTTAGTTTGCATTTAGAACGTAAAGTTGGAATTACTGCTCCCCGCACACGCGGGGGTGATCCCTTTAACCTTTTGCCCGATTATCACACATCACCCTGCTCCCCGCACACGCGGGGGTGATCCCTTTTTGTGATGTTCCAAGCACTGCCGCGACTTCTGCTCCCCGCACACGCGGGGGTGATCCGTAGCGAATTGTTCTGTTTTTCTGCCGTAGTCCCTGCTCCCCGCACACGCGGGGGTGATCCCTGGCAGGACAGCCCAGGCGCGATACGCGAACACTGCTCCCCGCACACGCGGGGGTGATCCTCTCCTTGACCTCTACACCTTTTGAGATTGCATCTGCTCCCCGCACACGCGGGGGTGATCCCAGAAGTGCAGAACCTAAAATATGATTATAGTTCTGCTCCCCGCACACGCGGGGGTGATCCCGTTAAACCTCGTTTCATCAGATTATTCCAAAGCTGCTCCCCGCACACGCGGGGGTGATCCTGAGAGGTCAAAATATTTATGAGGGGTTGCAATCTGCTCCCCGCACACGCGGGGGTGATCCTGGTGAGCACGTCTACTTTAAGGTTTCCAAATACTGCTCCCCGCACACGCGGGGGTGATCCTATCAATTGCACCGTTTATCATGCTTTGCATAACTGCTCCCCGCACACGCGGGGGTGATCCCACTTGATAAAATCAAAGGTGATGTTAAAATCACTGCTCCCCGCACACGCGGGGGTGATCCTTGGCGTGTGTTGTCAATTCGCTTGCAAGTGCCCTGCTCCCCGCACACGCGGGGGTGATCCTCGGCACGCACAACACAACAAACGAAGGCACAGCTGCTCCCCGCACACGCGGGGGTGATCCTATTCTTCGCCGGGTCCAGGTAAGTATTAATAACTGCTCCCCGCACACGCGGGGGTGATCCTATGTCAGGTGTTAGTTTGCTCGCCCGCCAGGTCTGCTCCCCGCACACGCGGGGGTGATCCTCCCGTGACGTGCCGTTGAACACCGCGTTCGCGCTGCTCCCCGCACACGCGGGGGTGATCCCGATGTAGGACAGGGTATGCCTGGCGCATTGATCTGCTCCCCGCACACGCGGGGGTGATCCCCGTTTCGCCCGCGTCCGCTATCGCAACGGCGCCTGCTCCCCGCACACGCGGGGGTGATCCGGCGATAAGCGAGGCAATGCAGGCGCTGAACGACTGCTCCCCGCACACGCGGGGGTGATCCGTGTTCGACTGGATTCCACGTATCCGGCTCTATCTGCTCCCCGCACACGCGGGGGTGATCCTGGCGGAGTCAACCAGAAAGAAAGTCTACATAGCTGCTCCCCGCACACGCGGGGGTGATCCCACAACGAGTTTAAATGTGTTGTCAGGGTAGGGCTGCTCCCCGCACACGCGGGGGTGATCCCTGACAGGACAAGACTAGCTCTTGACCGACTAGCTGCTCCCCGCACACGCGGGGGTGATCCTTCATCTACCCGCTCAAACACAAGCCTGCCTTTCTGCTCCCCGCACACGCGGGGGTGATCCTGGGTGCGGGGCTATAACACTTTATACACAGAACTGCTCCCCGCACACGCGGGGGTGATCCTAATCCGGGGAGCAGTAAGGATAATCAAACCGACTGCTCCCCGCACACGCGGGGGTGATCCTTGGGCAGGTCAATTAGGCGATGGTACCACAACCTGCTCCCCGCACACGCGGGGGTGATCCCCTCCGG
>JGI24112J20307_1000264_pt1 | contig 9369 bp, 6 predicted proteins | sample SubbioR11_8A_Aug_FD_20307 | JGI IMG/M metagenome (IMG submission 20307)
CGGCCCCTTTTTTGACCAGCCGATCGAGCACCTGGGTAGCCCAGATCACCGGCAGGTGGGCAGCCTCTGCCAGCCATAGCAGCTCCTCTTGCATCTCAGCGAGGCGCCTAAAGCCCAGCTCGACCGCCAGGTCGCCGCGGGCAATCATCAGCGCGGTCGGGATGCGCCCGGCACTGCGCACGATCATCTCGGGCAGGTTTTGCACCGCCTGGGCGGTTTCGATCTTGAGCACCAGGCCGAGCGGCCGCTGGGGCCGGAGCCGCTGCAGCTCAAAGAGCAGCCGGTCGACATCCTCGGGCCGCTGCACGAACGAGTAGCCGACTAAGTCGGCGTGCTCCACGATCCACGCCAGGTCGCGTAGATCCTTAGCGGTGAGCGGGTCAAGATAGATGCTGCTGGCCGGCAGATTAACGCCCTTTTCGGGCGCGAGCTTGAAGCCCTTGGCCGAGGCGCGCACCACCCGGAGCCAGGCGCCTGCTGGGGTTATGCGCTCGACGCGGGCAGCGAGCTTGCCCTCATCGAGGTAGAGCTCTTGGCCCGGCTGCAACTGTGCGATTACACCAGGCAGATTGAGGGTCACCACCGGGGTGGTGGCTTCAGCCGCTTGGCTTGCTACCAGCAGCGCGTCTCCCACATGGAGCCGCGCCAGGGGCGGGTAGGCGGTCGCGGTGCGCAGGCGTGGGCCGGTGAGGTCCATCAGCACCGGGATGCGTCGCCCCAGGACCGGTTCCTGGCTTCTGACTAAGGAGACTAGCGCCTGCCAGACGATCGGATCACCGTAGGCGCAGTTGATGCGCACTATCTCTGCCCCGGCCTGGAGTATCCGCTTTGGCTGCTCCGGGTCGTCGAGCGCCTCTGCTGCCAGAGTGACCATGATGCGGGTCTCGCGCCCTGGCGGAGGCGGGCCAAAGAGTTGCTCAGTGTTGTGTTGCAAGCGCTCATGGCCGGCAAAAAACCGGCTCCGGTCGGGCTCCTGACCAGGCTCAGCTAACAGGCGCGAGACGGCGTAAGTGATCGCGGCGAGGTTCTCCCGCACGCGCGATTCGGCGCGGCCCAACGAAGATAATCCCTGCGCCATCAAGGCGGCTTGCAGCGGGCGGAGGTCGTGTTCGCGCAACGCCAGGTAGTAGGCTAGGTTCCAGCTGCTGGCCAAGAACTCCTCGCGTTCGATGTGCCGGGCCCAGGCTTGGTGACGGCGCCCACCCTGCTCCTGCACAAAAGCGTCTAGCTCAACCAAGGCGCTATAGAGTTGCCGCAGGTCGCCACCGTGAGAGTCGAGATACTGCTTCATAGCAAGAGCCTGTCCAACTGCTGTCATGATAGCGTCAGGTCGGCAATTCCACAACTTACCGCCTTACTCGCCCCCTTGACACCTTGACACCTTCTGTGATTTATGGCGACTCCCACAAAAGGTACTATTGGGGGGTTATGCCGATTTTAATACCCTGTGATAAAAACATCGCCACGACGAAACAACAGGGCAGCTCACCGTTTAGGACTGACGTAAGGCTTCATTGACAGGCGTCTTATACGGCAATCGCGGCTGTGTTTGGGGCGTTATGCGGATCGATATAAACACTGTTGGGCGGACTGATGCCCACTTAGTAAGCTCGTACCTTTAGCCCCTTTGCGCCCTTCAAGAGTAGAATGAACCCAAGGAGGCTACCGGTGAGCGTTACCGAAAAACTTCAGACAGCACAATTCGTAGTGGATGCTGATGGAACCAAGCAAGCCGTCATTCTTGATTATACTGTTTGGGAGGAGCTTTTGTCGCTACTCGAAGACGCTGAGGATGCCGCAGAAATAGATCATCTCCGTGAAGCTGGAGAAGAGGTAATCCCCTGGGAGCAGGCTAAGACAGAGTTGCGGGCCGAAGGGGTAGATGTATAGCGTTTGTGTTTTACGACGTGCGCTGAAGGACATCGCCGAACTGCCCAAAGAGTACATGCGCTTGGTGAGCCAGCATATTGACGAGCTTGCGAATAATCCCCGGCCAGCGGACGCCAAGAAGCTTCGTGGGCGAGATAGCTACCGCCTGCGAGTAGGCGCATACCGTGTTCTATACGAGATCAATGATAAGACTCAGGTGGTGACGGTTTATCGTGTAAAACATCGCCGTGAAGCCTATCGTTAGCCGCCCAACAAGCGTTTGCAACCGACAATAAGCCCTGCGCACAAGTCGCAGGGTCGCCCAACAATTCCGTATCTTCTGCGACCAAGCGCCCTGCTTTTGCTATCCTTAAACGAGAAGCGGCTGAAACGCAGACCGTTAGCCCGCAGTGACCGAGATCGCACATTACCCGAAGTGGATCGACCTATGAACAAGGCTTCGCCCGACAATAAGCCCTGCGCACAAGTCGCAGGGTCGCCCGACAATAAGCCCTGCGCACAAGTCGCAGGGTCGCCCGACAATTACGTCAAGTCAAAACAGCGTGTCGCCGACCACGGGGAGGTCTTCACCCCCGCGTGGCTGGTCGAGGCGATGCTCGACCTGGTGAAGGACGAAACGGAACGCATTGACTCCCGCTTCCTGGAGCCGGCGTGCGGCAGCGGCAACTTCCTCGTGCAGATCCTGCGGCGCAAGCTCGCCGCCGTCGAACTCAAGTTCGGGAAGAAGGCTTCGCCCGACAATAAGCCCTGCGCACAAGTCGCAGGGTCGCCCGACAATAAGCCCTGCGCACAAGTCGCAGGGTCGCCCGACAATTCCGACTTTGAAAGGCGGCAGTATGCCCTGCTCGCTGTGATGTGCATCTACGGCATCGAACTCCTGGAGGACAACATCGCCGAGTGCCGCGCGAATATGCTGGAGATCCTCGCCGACTACCTGAAGCTGGGGGAGTCAGACGAACTCTACCTTGCTGCTTCCTACGTGCTGTCGCAAAACCTTGTCCACGGTGACGCGCTGACCATGCGCACCCACCACGGCCAGGCGATCACCTTTGCCGAATGGGGCTATCTGGGCAAGGGCAAGTTCCAGCGGCGCGACTTTCGCCTCCATGATCTTGCCTTGTCGTCAACCTTCAGCGCGGAAGGCTCGCTTTTCGCCCACCTCGGCAAGCACGAGGTCTTCACGCCGACCAAAACCTACCCGCCGATGACGGTGCGCGAGCTGGCTACTGGGTTTGTGCAAGTGGCACTGGCACCATCGCCAAAGGAGAAAGGATACTAGGCATGACCACCGTGGCTGCTTCCGTGCCCGTGCTTCGCTGGGCGCGGAGCGAAGCGCGTCATCCTGCGCGGTCATCCTGCGCGGTCATCCTGCGCGTAAGTCGCAGGACGCAGGACGCAGGACGCAGGACGCAGAATCTATTTTGTTGAGTGCGCAATGAAACAGGCCTTCGTTTACATCCTTGCCAGCAAGAAAAACGGCACCTTGTACAGTGGCGTTACTAGCAATCTGGAGCGTCGCATGTACCAGCACAAGCATCATCTTTTAGAGGGATTCACCCGCAAATATGATGTAACTCGTTTGGTCTGGTACGTTCAGGGCGACGATATCGCTTCGGCAATCATTCTTGAGAAGAAAATCAAAAACCGTAATAGGCAATGGAAGATTCGCCTGATTGAAAAGACCAACCCGGATTGGCTGGATTTGGCCGCAGACTGGATGGGTTCTGGACCCTGCGACTCCGCGCAGGGCGACTCCGCGCAGGGCGACTCCGCGCAGGGTGACAGCGATCCCACACCACCGTCATTCTGCGCGGAACGAAGTGGAGCCGCAGAATCCATGAAGGCTGGGGATAGACCCTGCGACTCCGCGCAGGGCGACTCCGCGCAGGGTGACAGCGCGCAGGGTGACAGCGATCCCACACCACCGTCATTCTGCGCGGAACGAAGTGGAGTCGCAGAATCCATGAAGGCCGGGGATAGACCCTGCGACTGCGCGCAGGGCGACAGCGCACAGGGTGACAGCGATCCCACACCACCGTCATTCTGCGCGGAACGAAGTGGAGTCGCAGAATCCATGAAGGCTGGGGATAGGCCCTGCGACTCCGCGCAGGGCGACTGCGCGCAGGGTGACTCCGCGCAGGGTGACAGCGATCCCACACCACCGTCATTCTGCGCGGAACGAAGTGGAGTCGCAGAATCCATGAAGGCTGGGGATAGACCCTGCGACTGCGCGCAGGGTGACTCCGCGCAGGGCGACAGCGCACAGGGTGACAGCGATCCCACACCACCGTCATTCTGCGCGGAACGAAGTGGAGTCGCAGAATCCATGAAGGCTGGGGATAGACCCTGCGACTCCGCGCAGGGCGACTCCGCGCAGGGCGACAGCGCGCAGGGTGACAGCGCGCAGGGTGACGCGCTTCGCTCCGCACGGAATGACAAGGGGGAGTGCGTATGAACAGCGGCGCCGAGCCGACCCCAGCCCCTTTCACGCTCCGCGGCCGCAACCCGGATGTTCTGACGTGCATCGCGAACCTTTCCAACGACGAGGTCTTCACGCCGCCGGAGTTCGCCAACCGGATGCTCGACACGCTGACCGAGGCGTGGGCGGCAGCCAATGGCGGGGCGGACCTCTGGGCGGACAAGACGGTGAGGTTCCTCGACCCCTGCACCAAGTCGGGCGTCTTCCTGCGCGAGATCACCAGCCGCCTCACCAAGGGCCTGGCGGACGAAATGCCGGACCTCGAAGAGCGCGTCAATCACATCTTGACTAATCAGGTGTTCGGCATCGGGATTACGTATCTCACGAGCCTGCTGGCGCGGCGCAGCGTGTATTGCTCGAAGCACGCCAACGGCAAGCACTCGATTGCCAAGGGCTTCGCCAGCGACTCGGGCAACATTTGGTTTGAGCGCATGGAGCACACGTGGGCCAACGGCAAATGCACCTTTTGTGGCGCAAGCCAAAGCGCGCTGGATCGCGGCGAAGGCCTTGAAACCCACGCCTACGCGTTCATCCACACCGACAACATCAAGACTCGCATGACCGAGTTGTTTGGAGGCGATATGCAATTCGACGTGATCATTGGCAATCCGCCGTACCAGTTGGATGATGGAGGCTACGGCACGAGCGCTGCGCCGATTTATCAGTTGTTCGTGGAGAAGGCGCTCGACCTTGACCCGCGCTACGCGGTCTTTGTGACGCCGTCGCGCTGGATGGCTGGCGGCAAGGGGCTCGACAAGTACCGCGAACGAATGCTCTCGGACAAACGGATGCGGAGCGTCGTGGACTACCCGAAGCTCTACGAGGGGTTTCCAGGGGTGAAAATTCGCGGCGGCATCTCGTACTTCCTGTGGGATCGCGAGCACAACGGGCCGTGCGCGGTGCAGACCATCTGGGACGGGCAGCAGACTGGCCCCGCCGTTGCACGCCACCTCGATGTGTACGACATCCTCGTGCGACGCAACGAGGCTATTCCGATCTTGGAGAAGGTCAGGGCGAAAGGTGAGCCGACGCTCGATCTTCGGGTTTCCAGTCAGAAGCCATTTGGTCTCCGCACGTTCTTCCACGGCAAGCCGGACTCCAAGCGCATTAAGAATCCTGTAAAGCTCTTCGGATCTCAAAAGGTCAGCTACGTCGAGCGCTCAGAGATTCCGACAAACGCGGCGTGGATCGACAAGTGGAAAGTCCTCATGACGCGTGTCCAAGGCACGAGTGCGGCGATTGAGACAAAGTTTCTCAGCAAGCCGATCATCGCTGAGCCCGGCACTGCTTGTACTGAGAGCTATCTCGTCGCGGGCATCTTCGACACTGAAGCCGAAGCGATAAACTATGCGACATATCTGCGCACGCGTTTCGTTCGCTTCCTTGTTTCGCTCCGTAAGTCCACCCAGGATGCGCCGAAGCATGTCTATGCTTTCATCCCCGACCTGCCGTTGAACCAAGAGTGGACGGACGCCAAGCTCTACAAGCGGTACGGGCTAACCCAGGACGAGATTGCCTTCATTGAGTCGCAGGTCGCTGAGCACAGCGACGCGGTGCCTGACGAGGCTGTGAGCAACGGTGACGATGAGTAGACCTATCGAGGAAATCCTCGCGCCCAAGCCGGAAGCCCGGCCACGCATCTACGCCTACTCGATTGATGACAAGGCGCACGCAGGTCTCCTCAAGGTCGGCCAGACCACGCGCGACGTGAAGCGGCGGGTGGCCGAGCAGCTCAAGACCGCCGCGATCAAGAACTACAGGATCGAACTCGACGAGCCCGCCGAGCGCCACGACGGCACCCTCTTCAGCGACCACGAGGTACGCATGGCGCTGGACAGGAAGGGCTTCGAGAAGGTCGAGCTAGAGTGGATGCGCTGCTCGGTTGTGGACGTGAAAACTGTGCTCGCCGAGTTGCGCACCGGCCAGCGCTTCACCGGCACGCACCACGAGACATTTCGGATGCGCCGCGAGCAAGCCGAGGCCGTGAACAAGACCCACGCCTACTTCCATTCGATCTGGCAGGAGGACATGCACGCCGTCCCGCGCTTCCTCTGGAACGCGAAGATGCGCTTCGGCAAGACCTTCACCACCTACCAGCTCGCCAAGAGGCTCGTCGCCAAGCGAGTGCTGGTGGTGACCTTCAAGCCCGCCGTCGAGGATGCGTGGCAGACGGATCTTGAATCTCACGTGGATTTCGACGGGTGGCAGTACCTCTCCCGCAACTCCGACGGCGATCCAAGGAAGATCAGCTCGCAGAAACCGGTGGTGTATTTCGGCTCCTTCCAGGATCTGCTCGGCCGCGATGCGGCGGGGAATATCAAGCCCAAGAACGAGTGGATACATACCGTGAACTGGGACCTCGTGGTCTTCGACGAATACCATTTCGGCGCGTGGCGCGAGACCGCCAGGGAACTGTTCGAGGGCGAAGAGGAGGCGGTCGCCAGGAAGGAGGCCAGGCTCGAATACGCGGCCGGGCTGGAGGAGGTGAACGAAGACCTGACTGTCCTCTCGGAGAAGGAGACGGAGTTTCTCCCCATCACCACCAAGGCCTACCTTTACCTTTCGGGCACACCGTTCAGGGCGCTGGCCACCGGTGAGTTCATCGAGGAGCAGATCTTCAACTGGACGTACACCGACGAACAGCGCGCCAAGGAAGCGTTCGCCGCCAAGAACCCCGGCCAGTGGAACCCCTACGGCGCGTTGCCGCAGATGCGGCTGCTCACCTACCAGATGCCGGATGAACTGCTGGCCATCGCCAGCGCCGGGGAGTTTGACGAGTTCGATCTCAACGCTTTTTTCGAGGCCTCGGGTACGGGTGAGACGGCGCAGTTCAAGCACAAGAGTGACGTGCAGAAGTGGTTGGACATCATCCGCGGCGGGTACTTGCCCAGGGCGGTCGAGCACCTGAAGACTGGCACGCGGCCGCCCTTTCCGTACTCAGATGTGCGCCTGCTGCCCTACCTGCAGCACTCGTTCTGGTTTTTGCCCAATGTCGCGGCCTGTCACGCGATGGCCAACCTGTTGGCCGAGCGACACAACACCTTCTGGCACGACTACTTGGTGGTCGTGGCCGCAGGTGCCTCCGCAGGTATCGGGCTGGAGGCGTTGCCCCCCGTGCGCCGGGCCATCGGCAGCGGCTTCGAGACCAAGACCATCACGCTTTCGTGCGGCAAGCTCACCACCGGTGTGACGGTGCCGCAGTGGTCGTCGATCCTGATGCTGCGTAACCTCAAGTCGCCCGAGACCTACTTCCAGGCCGCCTTCCGCGTGCAGTCGCCGTGGTCCATCAAGAATCCCAACGGCGACGACCCAAACGAGGAGGAGATCCTCAAGCCCGTCTGCTTTGTCTTCGACTTCGCGCCCACGCGCGCGCTGCGCCAGCTCTCGGAGTACGGAATCGGCCTGTCGCCCAACGAACCGAACCCGGAGAACGCGGTCAAGGACCTGGTCTCGTTCCTGCCGGTGCTGGCCTACGACGGCGCGAATATGACGCAGATCGACGCGGGCGGCATCCTCGACATCGCGATGGCGGGCACCTCGGCCACGCTACTGGCCCGCAAGTGGGAGAGTGCGCTGCTGGTGAACGTGGACAACGACACCCTGCGGCGCATCCTGGACAACCCCGAGGCCATGGCCGCCGTGGAGCGCATCGAGGGCTGGCGCGCGCTGGGCGACAACATCATCGAGACCATCATCAACAAGAGCGAGAAGGTCAAGGAGCTCAAGAAGACGGCCAAGGATCAAGACCTGACGGCCAAGGAGAAGAAGGAGCTCAGCGACGAGGAAAAGGAGTACAAGTCCAAGCGCAAGCTGGTGCAGGAGAAGCTGATCAAGTTTGCTACGCGCATCCCGGCGTTTATGTACCTGACCGACTTCCGGGAGAATACGCTACAGGATGTGATCACCAGGCTCGAGCCGGACTTGTTCCTGGCGGTCACCGGTCTGACGGTCAGGGATTTCCACCTGCTTGTGCGGCTCAAGGTGTTCAACACCGAGCAGATGAACCAGGCCGTGTTCGCGTTCCGGCGGTACGAAGATGCGTCGCTCCGCTACACCGGTATCGAGAGCCACCCGGGACTGACCCATTACGGTCTGTACGACACGGTAGTGGCCAGGGAGTGACGCGCGGTTGCGCTGCGCCGGAGTGTAACAACTTCCAGCGGCACGCTGCTATCTCGTATCTCGCAAGCTCGACGTGGTGGGGGCCTGCCTCAGGCAAGACGGTACAATAGGGCTTATGCTGTTAGCCGCCCTCCACCAGGTCGATAAGCACTACGGCGAGCAGGTGGTGCTCAAGGGGGTGACCATAGAGCTGCGCGCGGCCTCACGGCTGGCGTTAATCGGCCGCAACGGCTCGGGCAAGACCACCATCTTGCGGCTGCTGCTGGGGCAGGAGGTCCCGGACGGCGGCGAGGTCTACCGGCGCGAGGGGATCACGCTGGCGATGCTTACCCAAGACCCGCAGTTTGATGAAGCTATCAGCGTTTTGGAGGCCTCAGAGCAAGCCTTTGCTGAGCTTGACGCCATGGAGAGCGAGCTGCAAGGGCTCGAGCGGGCCGGGCTTGACGACCACGACCGCTATGAACGTTGGGAGGCGCTGCATGAGGTGTTCATCCGGCGCGGTGGCTACGAGCGCCGGGCCCGGCGCGACGCGGTGCTCCAGGCGCTGGGCTTTCGCGGGCGCGAGCAGGTCTTGGTGCGCCACCTCTCCGGCGGCGAGAGGACGCGGCTTGGGCTGGCGCGGCTACTGATGGCCCAACCTGATGCGCTGCTGTTAGATGAGCCGACCAACCACCTGGATCTGGAGATGCGGGAGTGGCTAGAGGGCTACCTAAGCCGCTACCTGGGGGCGGTGCTGCTGGTGTCGCACGACCGGGCCTTTCTGGACGGCGCCAGCAACGCTACCGCTGAGATCAAGCTAGGGACTCTGCGCACCTTCGCAGGCAATCCGAGCGCCTACCTAGCCTACCGGCTCGAGCAGCTCCGCATCGAGGCCAAGA
>JGI24112J20307_1000288_pt1 | contig 8907 bp, 8 predicted proteins | sample SubbioR11_8A_Aug_FD_20307 | JGI IMG/M metagenome (IMG submission 20307)
GTGATTATGCCGCCCTAAACTACCCGCCAAAAGTGTCAACTTCTAAACCGCCCGATCTGTCCAAAAATAAAACGCCCTTGACACATAGCTATCGCGTTCGCTCGGACTGCTGTTGGGATAGAACAGCACCTGCTTTACCTCCCGGCCTTCACACTGTCCCGGCACAGGCTTATCCCGCTCCATGACATAGACCCCATCAGCCTGGACTACCATGGTGCAGGGCTCTCCTGTCGCTGCCAGCGGCATCTCGGCCGAGGCGTGCAGCTTGGCTACAGACTTCGCCTCCAACACCTCACCATAGCTTTGCGTCAGCCTCTCACAATGGTTGGGCGAAGCCTTATGACTCAGGCTCAAGGACAGGCCTTGAATCTCTAGGGCCTCACGCGCCTCTCTAAACGGCAACCTGGTGCATTGGTCTATCACCCGCATAAGCGCCTTGGGGCTAAGGCCGCTATGGTCGAGCCCTACCGGCAACGCCTGGCCATGCCGCTCGCAGTGAGGGCAGTAGCGGCGGTGGACCGTGAGCGCACAGCTGCCCCAAGGAGTCAGCAGTTGAACGCTCCGCCTACCGTTCTTCTGCACCACCTTGCCGCACGCCGTGCAGTTTAGGGGGGAAAATCCCTCGCTCTTGAGCGAGGTTGCTGAGCACCTCGGGTAGCGTCTTATGCGCTAGCTTCTCTACCTGCTCTTCCAGCACCGCAAAGTCTGCCTGCTCCGGGCAGTCCCCCAGCATCTCATCCAACGCCTGGCTATACAGTTCCAACACCAAGGCTTCGCCCAACCATTCCGCTTTCAAGGCTTCCTTGGCTTTGTCCATTCCCTACTTTAGCACCCACCAGTTTTGAGACGCACCCAGGGTCTGGCAGTTTCTTGACACTTGAAACGGGCCTATGCTAAAGTGGACTAATCCAATTTTGGCGGTGTCGTCTCTTGACACGAACCGCTAAGGAGCAACCGTTGTTAGGTGTTCTTGATCCTCATAGCCCATTCCCGCGCTACTATCAGATCTATAGCGCATTGCGGGAAGGGATCCTCTCCGGCGAGTTCCCGCCCGGCCAGGCGCTGCCCGCCGAGCGCCAGATCGCCAAAGCGTATGGCGTGGCGCGGCTGACGGTAGTAAAAGCGTTCGACCTGCTGGAGCGCGATGGCTTGATCGACCGGCAGCATGGGCGCGGCACCTTCGTCCTCGAGTCCGGCCAGCCCGGCCCGTTTGTCGGTACTATCGCCCTAATCGGCTTTCCGGCGATCGATCGGGAGCTGTTAATCGGGATTTCACAGACCGCCCTTGAGCATCAGTACCAGTTGCAGGTGCTGGGCATCGACCTGGGCTTTAAGCACCTTGACACCTACCTGACAGCCTGTTTAGCCGGCGGCGTGCGCGGGTTCTTGATCTATGCGCGACCCCTCTCCAGCGACGCCGCCATCTATCAGCGCTTGCTGAACCAGGGCGTCCCTATCGTGATGGTGGACCGCTATTATCCGCAGCTCGAGTGCGACCATGTCGTCTACAACAACCAAGAGGCGAGTCATCGGCTGACTAGCAAACTGATCGAGCGCGGTCACCAGACGATTGCGGTCCTGCCGGGTTACGAGCGAGATATTACCTCGGTGCGGGACCGCCTGAGCGGCTACCGCCAGGCGTTAGAGCAACACGGCCTCACTTACGACGAGGAGCTCGTCTGGCTGGACCTCTACGACTTTGATCAACCGATCTGGCTATTAAACGGCGATTACTGGCGCCAACTCCACCACCGGCTGAAGCGCCACCGGCCCACTGCCGTAGTGACCATTAACGACAGCATTGCCAACCGCTTGGTTCACGATCTGCTAGTCATTAAAAGCTCACACTCGACCGGACCGCAGTCCGTAGCTGAGCCCCGCCTCGATCTCGCGCTAGCGACGTTTTGCAACCACTCTGAGGCGGATCGCGGCTATCTGAACGCGGTCGCTGTCCACCCTTTTAGGCGCCTTGGGCAGGCCTCAGCCAAGCTGCTGATCGAGCGGATTAGCGGCGCGGCAACCGGGCCGAGTAGGCAACTGGTCGTGCCCATGGAGATCGTTGAGTTGCCGAGCGGGGATGGGCCCCTGCCGGAAGGAGGTGATATTTTCCAGCACAGGAAGTAACAGGCTAGCCAAGCGTTTTAAGCCCTTTGTAAAGGAGAGATGATGAAACGGATCGGAATTTTCTGGACTGTTGCGGTGTTGATACTCGGCCTGTCCCTAACCACCGGATTCGCGCAACCTATTGCCCGGGCCGATACGGTGATCTTCGACATCGACGGGGGCCGCGTGGTGGATCCCGAGCTGTGGAACCCTTACGTGCCGGGTATGCGTCGCGACCACGGCTTCCATCAGGCTTTAATGGAGCCGCTCTTTATCCTTAACTACGAGACCGGTGAGATCGAGCCGTGGCTAGGCTTGAGCATGACTCCTAGCGAAACGCTGGATGTCTGGACGCTCAGGTTGCGCGAAGGCGTCAGGTGGTCAGACGGCGAGGCCTTCAACGCCGACGACGTGGTCTTTACCATCCAGATGCTGCTAGACAATGCCCCGGCGCTGATAGACTCCGCGCCTATCGCCCACTGGGTGCAAGGGGTGCGCAAAATCGACGACCTGACGGTCGAATTCACCCTCACCGCCCCCAACCCGCGCTTCCAGCTCGATTACTTCTCGGTCAAGATTTGGGGCAGCGTCAACATCCTGCCTGAGCATATCTGGCGCGGCCAGGATCCCTTGACCTTCAAGAACTTCGACCCGGCCCAGGGCTGGCCGGTTTTCACCGGACCCTACACGCTCCAGCGCGTCAGCCCCACCGAGTTCATCTATCTGCGCGACGACAACTGGTGGGGCGCGCAGACCGGCTTCATGGACCTACCCGAACCCAAGCAGCTCATCTGGACNTGGGCCGGCCCGGAAGAGACGCGCGTAGCGCTGATGGCCGACGGGCAGCTCGACAGCCTGATGGACGTCACCCTGGGCGCCTTTTTGGCGCTCCGAGCGCGTAACCCCAACGTCATAGCCTGGCACGCCGATCCCCCCTACGCCTGGCTCGACCCTTGCTCGCGCGCTCTTGAGCTCAATACGGCGGTGGCGCCCTGGAATACCAGAGAGATGCGCTGGGCGCTCAACCATGCCATCAACCGGGATGAGATCGTAGCGATCGCCTACGAGGGCACCACCATGCCTTCCAGGCACTTCTTCCCCGCCTACCCGCCCCTAAACCGCTTAGTCGACCTGCTAGATTTCGAGCAGTTCCCGCTCATGGTCTACGATCCCGAACGGGCTCGAGCCCTCTTTGAGGCCCAGGGCTTCACACTGGGCGCCGATGGCTTCTTCGCCAGAGACGGTCGGCAGCTAGCACTCGATATTCAGACACATGAGGCGTTTATTGAGAAGCAGCGCATCGCCCATGTCGTGGTCGAGCAACTCCAGCGTATCGGCATCAATGCCACCATGCGCAACGTAGCCGGCGGGACCTGGGAAGAGAACTTCGACTTCGGCAATTTCGAGGCTCGAGTAGGCTGGCATTTCTGCGGTTCCGTGAACGAGCCGTGGGCTTCGATGGATACCTTTAATGCCAGATGGCTGACGCCCCTTGGCGAGCGCGCCCCGAGCAACGAATGGCGCTGGGAGAGCCAGAGGTACAGTGAGCTGGTAGATGAGATCGGCAAGCTCCCCCTTGGCGACCCCCGAATTGACGCGCTCTTTGTCGAGGCGATGGGGCTCTGGCTGGCGGATCTGCCGGTCATTCCCGTCACCCAGGCGAGAAAGCTGATCCCCTTCGACACTACCTACTGGACCAACTGGCCGACCGCCGAGAACAACTACCTACACGCCACAACCTGGTGGCAGAGCACGCATAAGATCATCCATAGCTTAGAGCGCGCCACCCGGTAACCGTTGCGGGGAGTGGGAATCCCCCACTCCCCCCTAACTCTTTAAGGAGTGATATGGGAGGACTTACCAAAGGCTATATACTCGCGCGGCTGGGCATGTTCTTCTTAACTATTTGGCTCGGCAGCACCATTATTTTCATCATCCCCCGCCTCGCGCCCGGCGATCCCGTAGCGGCCATGGTGAGCCGCCTCCAAGCCCAGGCTGGCCACGTCGCAGGCAGTGCGGAGATGATCGAGGCGTGGCGAGCCCGCTTTGGCTTGGATCAACCGCTGCTAATCCAGTATCTCAGCTTTGTTCGCAACTCCTTGACGTTTAACCTGGGCTACTCCTTGGCATCGTTTCCCTCAAGGGTTGAGGACTTGGTAGCCCGCGCTCTCCCCTGGACGGTGGGGCTGCTCATGATCGCCACGGTCATTTCGTTCATTCTGGGCAACATCGTCGGCGCTGTGCTGGCCTGGGGCCGAACGCCACAGTTCTGGCGTGCGCTCTTGCCGTTCACCCTGGTATTCACCTCGATCCCCTTCTTTATGCTGGGCATCCTATTCATCTACCTCTTCGGCTTTGGCCTTGGGTGGTTTCCCATCTCGGGCGCGTATGGCCGCTGGATTGAGGTCGGTTTCAACTGGCCCTTTATTCAGAGCGTGATCCACCACGGCACTCTGCCGGCACTCTCGATCGTCGTTGCCAGCATGGGCTTCTGGGCGCTAGGCATGCGGGGCATGATGGTCACCACCAGCGGTGAAGACTACATGGTGCTGGCCGATGCTAAAGGTTTGAAACCCAGCCGGATCTTCTTGCGCTATGCCATGCGTAACGCCATCTTGCCCCAGGTCACAGCGCTGGCGCTAAGCATCGGCTCGATTGCCGGCGGCTCGCTGCTGGTCGAATACCTCTTTGGCTATCCGGGGATGGGGTACCTGCTCTATCTCGGTATCGTCAACAGCGACTTTACCCTGATCCAGGGGATCGTCTTTTTCATCATCGTGGGCACCGCGTTGGCCGCTCTGCTGATCGACCTGATCTATCCGCTCTTAGACCCGCGCATCACCTACCAGAAGAGGTAATATGGCTTTAACTACCGCATCGCCCCTCGGCAAAGCCTTAGACACGCCGCGGCTCAACAGCAAGCTCCTCATCGGCCTAGGTCTGATCACGTTCATCTTGCTGCTAAGCTTCCTCGGCCCCGTAGTGTGGGACGTGCGCCTGGCTCGAGCCGCCTCTACACCGCTCAATTTGCCACCCGCTTGGGTAGTGGGCGGCACTTGGGCACACCCCCTCGGGACCGAGAGCATGGGCCGGGACATGTTGTCGCTCGTCATTACCGGGGCACCAGCTTCTTTGCGAGTCGGCTTTATCGCTGCCGGAATCGGTATGCTAGTCGGCATCTTGCTCGGCTTCACGGCGGGCTTTTTGGGTGGCTGGATCGATGCTGTCATCAGAACGGTGGCTGATGCCGTGCTAACCATCCCGGCGCTCGCCGTGTTGATCGTCATCGCCGCCTTTGTGCGGGCCCTCACCGTCGAACATATGGCGCTGTTGCTGGCGCTCTTTGCCTGGCCCGGCCCTACCCGCTTGATCCGCGCTCAGGTGCTCACCTTGCGCGAGCGGGGCTACGTGCGTATGGCCAGACTGTCAGGCGCTTCGACCGGTAGCATCATGTTTAAGGAGATGATGCCCAATCTACTGCCTTATCTGGCTGCGAGCCTGGTCGGCAACGTGTCGGCTGCGATCCTGGCCGCTACCAGTCTAGAGGCTTTGGGCCTCGGTCCGGCCCGCATCCCCACGCTGGGCATGACCATCTTCCACGCTATCCGCGGCGCCGCCATCCTCCGCGACATGTGGTGGTGGTGGGGCTTCCCCATCATCGTCTTGGTGATCATCTTCATCGGCCTCTTCCTGGTCGCCATCGGCCTCGATGAAATAGCCAACCCGCGCCTTAGAAAGGCTAAGCCTGCATGACAATGGTAATTACCCGAGACACCCTAGCGAGCACCGCCCTCCTCGACGTGCGTGGCCTACGGGTCCACTACGATACCCCTAGCGGGGACGTGATCGCCGTCAACGGCGTCGACTTTCAGGTGCGCCCGGGCGAGACAGTCGGCTTAGTCGGCGAGTCGGGCTGCGGCAAAACCACCTTGGCCATGGCGATTTTGCGCCTGGTGCAACCGCCAGGGCGAATTGTTGACGGCGAGGTGCTGCTGGAGGGTACCGATGTCGTGCGCTTGAGCGAGGGGAGGCTGCGCGAGCTGCGCTGGCGGAAGCTGGCGTTGATCCCTCAAGGGGCCATGAACTCGCTTAACCCGGTGATGCGCATTAAAGACCAGATCGGCGACGCCATCCTCACCCACGAGGGTCGGCAGGCCAAGCCAGGGTTGCGAGAGCGGATCATAAAGCTGTTGAGCCTGGTCGGACTGCCGAGCCGGGTCTACACCATGTACCCTCACGAGCTTTCTGGCGGTATGAAGCAGCGCGTCTGCATCGCCATGGCAATCGCCCTAAACCCGCCGCTGATCATCGCCGATGAGCCCACCAGCGCACTTGATGTAGTAGTCCAGCGGCTAGTTGGCCAGACCCTGCTCGAGGTCAAAAAGAGCTTGGGAATGGCCATGATCCTAATCGGTCACGATATGGGCTTGCAGGCCCAGCTCGTTGACCGGCTAGCTATCATGTACGCCGGCAATATCGTGGAGAACGCTCCGGTGAACAGCGCCTTTGCGGAGCCGTTGCACCCTTACACGCAGCTTCTTATCGCCTCGATCCCCTCCATCAAGGAGCGCAAGCCGTTGCGGCTCACTGAGGGCCTTACCCACGATCTGCGCCGCCCCCCGCCGGGCTGTGTCTTTCAGTTCCGCTGTCCGCAGGTCATGGAGCGCTGCCGCACGGTAGTGCCGCCGCTACGGGAGCTAAAGCCCAATCACTTTGCCGCTTGTCACCTATACCACGACCTGAGGATGCCCAATGACGCAGCCCCTGCTGGAAATTCGTAACGCCACCAAAGTCTTCGGCGGCGGTTTTTTGCATAAGGGCGAGAAGACTGTTGCCCTGGACAACTTTAATCTAACCATCAGCGGTTCTCCCGCCACCATTACAACCATTGCTGGTGAGTCGGGGAGCGGTAAGACCACGTTAGCTAACGCTGTGTTGGGCTTTCTCAGCCCGACTTCCGGGCAGATCTTCTTTAAGGGGCGGGACGTTTCTACCTTGAGGGGTCAGCAACTGCTTGAGTACCGCCGGGATGTGCAGGCCATCTTCCAAGACCCTTATGAGGTCTACAACCCCTTCTATCGGGTTAAGCATATTTTCGATCTGGTAATCGGCCGCTTTAGGCTGGCCCGCAACCGACAGGCGGCGCGCGATTTAATCGAGGAGGCTCTCAAGGTCGTCGGCCTGCGGGGGGAGGAGGTGTTAGAAAAGTTCCCCCACCAGCTATCCGGCGGCCAGCGCCAGCGCATGATGGTGGCCAGAGCGTACCTGTTAAAGCCCAGCCTGATCGTCGCCGANGANCCGGTCTCGATGATCGANGCTTCCTTANGGGCGATGATCCTGCANATCATGCTAAAACTGCGCAACGAGCAGGGCATCTCCTTCCTCTACATCACCCACGACCTCAGCACGGCGTATCAGATCAGCGACGAGATCTATATTCTCTATCAGGGGGCGACCGCGGAAAAAGGCGATACCCGGCAGGTAATTGAAAATCCCCATCACCCATATGTGCAACTGCTGATCAACTCCATCCCGGTACCTGATCCTCAGCAACCATGGGGGTCGCGCATCGAGCTGCCCAGCGAGGAGGAGTTGCGCACTCACACCGCGAGTGGCTGCCGCTTCTATCCCCGCTGCTCGCACCGGATGGATGGCTGCCTCACAGCCCAACCGCCCTTATATACGGTAGGCGAGGGTGGCCATGAAGCGGCCTGCTACCTTTATGAGAGCAAAAGCATGACTTTGCCCCATCCGGCCAGTGAGTTTAGAGAGCAGGCGGTCCTTCGCCCGAGCAGTCAGTTTGACATCAGGAAAGCAAAACTGTAGCGATTAGCTCTCCCGCGCCACCCCCTGGGAACGATCTGGGAAGAGGTGGTGTCGCGCGGTATCCTACGATATGCCTCAGGCCATCACCTTAAGCAAGGCCGACGCCCGTCGCCTGCTGGTTAGCCACCACTTCACCCCCACCGATGTAGCTGGCGTTTTCGACCGCCTGGGGGGCGTCCAATTCGACCCGTTGAAGCCGGTCGGCTGCAATCACGACCTGGTGCTGCAAGCGCGGGTGCCGGGCTATCGCGTGGGCGACTGGGAAAAGGTTGCCTATCAAGATCGTCTGGCCTACGACGCCTGGGACAAGCAGGCCAGCCTAGTGCGCATGAAAGATTGGCCCAAGCGGCGTATCTATCATCGGTGGCATGACCGGCACTGGTCCGAGCTGTTTGAGCGGTATCCCGAAGCGGTTGAGACAATCCTAGACGAGCTTCGTGAACGCGGATCCTTGCGCAGCACCGCCTTTAACCACCAGATCCACAAACCGGAATGGCAAGGCTCCTGGTACGGGCCCAGGCTTACCAAACACGTGCTGCGTGCCCTGTGGCACACCGGCAAAGTGGTCACTCACCATCGGGTAAACGGGCATCACGTCTATGACTTGGCCGAGCGGGTCATACCGCCAGAGTTCTACTTAGCTGAGCCGCTAAGCGAGCGTGAAAGTACCAGGTGGCTTATCCTGCTAAGACATCAGGCGGTCGGCCTGCTGCGTCCTAGTGCCAACCAGGAGCTGTGGAGCCTTGGCGTTAGCGCAGCGGAGCGCCAAGCGCTCTTGAGCGAACTGGTTGACGAAGGGCGCTTGCTCCCGGTCGAGATCGAGGGGAGGCGCTACCATACTGTGCCGGAGGTGTTAGCGCTCTTGGACGCGCCCCCGCTTAGGCCACAGGTGCGCTTCCTGGCCCCCTTGGATCAGCTCCTCTGGGACCGCAAAGCCGCGCTGCATCTTTTCGACTTCGATTACGTCTGGGAGGTCTA
>JGI24112J20307_1000293_pt1 | contig 8843 bp, 4 predicted proteins | sample SubbioR11_8A_Aug_FD_20307 | JGI IMG/M metagenome (IMG submission 20307)
GCGCAGCAGCACGGCCTGCACCTGATCGAAGACTGCGCCCAGTCATTCGGTGCCACGGTGGCTGGGCGCCAGACCGGGGCCATCGGCGACGTGGCGGCGTTCAGCTTTTTCCCGAGCAAAAACCTGGGCTGCTTCGGCGACGGCGGCATGGTCACGACCCAGTCCGACGCGCTGGCCGAAACGCTGCGCATGCTGCGCAACCACGGCAGCAAGGTGCGCTACTACCACGACATCATCGGCTACAACAGCCGGCTCGACGAGCTGCAGGCGGTGGTGCTGCGCGCCAAGCTGGCGCGCATCGACCACTACAACCAGCAGCGGCGCCGGGTGGCGCAGCGCTACCAGGCCGGTCTGGCGGGCTTGCCGCTGCAGACACCGTTTGAAGACGGCATTGGGCGGCACGTCTATCACCAGTACACGCTGCTGTGCGCGCGCCGCGACGCGCTGCAGCAGGCGCTCACCGCGGCCGGCATCGCCAGCGCAATCTACTACCCGGTGCCGCTGCACCAGCAAAAAGTGTTTGCCGCCGAGGCCGCAGGGCAGTCGTTTCCGGTCACCGAGTCGGTGGCGCAGCGCTGCCTGTCGCTGCCGATCTACCCCGAACTCAGCGACGCGGCCATCGACGAAATCTGCGCCGTGATCCGTCAGGCGCTGGCTTGAGGTGGACCCGGCCAGCCCCGCCAGCCTAGGCCCGTCGCTGCCGGGCGCGGGCTTGCGCGTGGCCATGGTGGCGGCCGAACGCTCGGGCGACCAGCTCGCCGCCTTGCTGCTGCAGGGCATGCGCCAGCGCTGGAGCGGCTTGCAGGCCAGCGGCATCGGCGGACCGCTGATGCAGGCGCAGGGCTTTGCGGCACGCCACAGCTGCGACGAGCTCACCGTGCGCGGGTTGGTCGAGGGCCTGTGGGCCTACCGGCGCATCAGCGCCATCCGGCGCCGCTACGCCGCCGACTTGCTGCGCGAGCGCCCCGATCTGTACCTCGGGGTCGATGCCTCCGACTTCAATCTGCCGCTGGAGCGCCAGCTGAATCGCGCTGGCATCCCGGCGATCCAACTGGTCTGCCCCTCGATCTGGGCCTGGCGGCCCGGGCGCGTGCACGCCATCCGGCGCAGCGTGCGCCACGTGCTGTGCCTGTTTCCCTTCGAGCCCGAGCTGCTGGCGCGCCACGGCATCGCCGCCACCTTCGTCGGGCACCCGGTGGCCGACCTGATCGCGCTCGAGCCCGACCAAGCCGGCGCGCGCCAGCGCCTCGGGCTGGATCCCGAGGCCACCGTGGTGGCGCTGCTGCCGGGCAGCCGGGTGGCCGAGATCGCCGCGCTGGCCATGCCTTTTTTGCACGCCGCGCGCCTGATGGCGCAGCAGCGCCCGCAGCTGCGCTTCGTGCTGCCCACGCACGAGGGCCTGCGCCCCACGCTGGAGCAGGCGCTGCGTACCACCGGCATGGAGGCGCGGGTGCAGCTGGTGCTGGGGCAGGCGCACACCGTGCAGGCGGCCTGCGACGTGGCACTGGTGGCCAGCGGCACCGCCACGCTGGAGTGCGCGCTGCACAAGCGCCCGATGGTCATCGCCTACCGCATGCAGTGGCTCTCGTGGTGGGTGGCCAACCAGCAGCGGCGCACGCCCTGGATCGGGTTGCCCAACATTTTGTGCCAGCAAAGCCTGGTGCCCGAGCTGCTGCAGCAGCAGGCGCAGCCCGAGGCGCTGGCGCGCGCCACCTTGGCCTGGCTCGACGACCCGGCAGCGGTGGCGCGCCTGCGCCAGCGCTTTACCGACATGCACCTGCAACTGCGGCAAGACATGCCCGCCCGTGCCAGCCATGCGATCGCGCAAATCCTCCAAGCCTGACGGCTACACCTTGGGCTGGGCCCCGCCGGGCTTGGTGGCCGGCGTCGATGAAGCCGGGCGCGGCCCGCTGGCCGGGCCGGTGCTGGCCGCTGCCGTGATGCTCGACCCGCGCAAACCGATCGCGGGCTTGCGCGACTCCAAAAAGCTCACGCCCAAGCGGCGCGCGCAACTGTGCGAGCTGATCCACGACCGCGCCCTGTGCTGCTCGGTGGCCCAGGCCAGCGTCGAAGAAATCGAGCGCCTCAACATCTTGCAAGCCACGCTGCTGGCGATGCAGCGCGCCGTGGCCGGCCTGCGACTGCGCCCCACGCTGGTGCTGGTCGATGGCAACCGCTTGCCCGCCTTCCAGCTGCCGGCGCAAGCCGTGGTGCGCGGCGACGACCGGGTGGCGGCGATCGCGGCGGCTTCCATCGTGGCCAAGGTGCAGCGCGACCGCCTGTGTCTCGACTGGCACGCCCAGTACCCCGATTACGGCTTTGACCGCCACAAAGGCTACGGCACCGCGCTGCACCTCGAGGCGCTGCAGCGCCTAGGGCCCACGCCCTTGCACCGGCGCGGCTTTGCTCCGGTGGCGGTGCTGCTGGCCGCAGCCTGTCCCCCATGAACACCGAAACCATACGCTCGCGCGACAACGCGCTGCTCAAGCAACTGCGCCGCTTGGCGCACGACGCTGGCGCCGGCCGCGAGCTGGGGCTGGTCTGGCTCGAAGGCGAGCACCTGTGCCGCGCCCTGCTGGCCCGCGGCCAGTTGCCCTCGGTGCTGCTGCGCGCCGAATCGGCCCCGCACTGGGACACGGCTTGGAGCTTGCCCCCCAGCGTGCGCCGCGTGGCGCTGGCCGACAGCCTGCTGGCCGGCGTCAGCGGCTTGGGCTCGAGCGCGCCGGTGGGCTTTTTGTGGCCGTTGCCCACCGCCGTGGCGTGCCAGCCTAGGCGGCCCACGGTGCTGCTCGATCGCCTGCAAGACCCGGGCAACGTCGGCTCGATCCTGCGCAGCGCCGCCGCCTTCGGTTTCGAGCAGGTGCTGGCGCTCAAGGGCACGGCGGCGCTGTGGGCGCCCAAGGTGCTGCGCGCCGGCATGGGGGCGCATTTTGGCCTGCGCCTAGTCGAAGGCGTGCACCCAGACGATCTGGCGGCGCTCGAGCTGCCGCTGCTGGCCACCAGCTCGCACCAAGGCCAGTGGCTGCACCAAGCCACGCTGCCTTGGCCCTGCGCCTGGCTGCTCGGCCACGAAGGGCAGGGCCTGAGCCCCGAGCTACTGGCCGCCGCCAGCCACACCCTGCGCATCGCCCAGCCCGGCGGCGAGGAATCGCTCAACGTCGCCGCCGCCGCTGCCATTTGCTTGCACGCCAGCGCGGTGCAGCGGCCGGGTTGAACAAGGCCCGGTGGAGGCCCCGGTGGCGGCGGGTAGCGCTGCGTCGCTTGCAACTTTCCACACGCACGCGCATGCCAGACCGATCCGGGAGCTGCTGATCAGCTTCGGCGGTCAGGCTGGTGTGCTAGAACAGTCGCCCCCCCCACAAGGCCAGCCCCACCCAGCAGCTCAAATCGCAGGAGGGCTTTTGGGCGGGCGCTGGTGATGGGGTTCACGCAATCAGGTGATAGAATTTCCCAAATAAGCGCATCCAAAAAATTCAGGGAGTTTGATATTGATGGCTCGGTTTGCCTTTGCCGTGGCTTGCGCCTTGTGCGCAGCCTTTGCACAAGCCCAAGTTGCCCCCAGTCCAAGCGATTTGCAGCGGGCGATCGACGCCGAACGGCAGGCTCGCGAACGCGAGCAACGCCAGCGGCAGATTCTGCAACCTGCCCCCGATGTGCGGCTCACGCCCGAAATGCTGGCCCGCGACATCCGTCGTCTGCCTTCCGACGAGCAGCCCTGTTTTCGCATCCACGCCGTCTTGGTGGATGGCACAGGCAACACCCCCATCGATCCGTCGCCGCTGATCGCCGCTTTGGCCGGGCCAGATGGCGACGACGCGCCCCAAGGCCGCTGCCTAGGTGCCCAAGGCGTGGCCCTGCTCATCCAGCGCGCTCAAGACGCGCTCATTGCCCAAGGCTTTGTCACCAGTCGCGTGCTCGCTCTGCCGCAAGACCTGAGCGCTGGCCAACTCCTGCTGCAAGTGCTGCCTGGGCGCATCGCGCGCATTCGTCTGACCAGACCCGACGACCGGGCCAACCTGAGTCCTGCCTTGCCCATGGCCGAAGGCGACGTGCTGCAACTGCGCGATGTGGAGCAAGCCCTAGAAAACCTCAAGCGCGTGCCCACCGCCGAGGTCGACATCCAGATCGAGCCCGGGCAAGCGCCTGCCACCAGCGACCTGGTGTTGAGCTGGTCCCAATCCAAGCCCTGGCGCCTCAACCTCAGCTTAGACGACAACGGCAGCGACAGCAGCGGCAAGTACCAAGGCAGCGCCACGCTCAGTTTTGATCACCCGCTCAAGCTCAACGACCTGTTCTACCTCACGCTGTCACGTGATCTTGGGGGTGGCGAACCGGGCAGGCGCGGCACGCGCGGGTTTGCCGCCCACTACAGCGTGCCCTTGGGCTACTGGCTGTTGGCCTTCAACGCCAGCCGCAACCGCTTTTTCCAGACCGTGACTGGGGCCACGCAGGACTACATCTACAGCGGCGTTAGCAGCAGCCAGAACATCCAGCTCAGCCAGTTGTTTCACCGGGACGCGGTGAGCAAAAGCAGTTGGAGCGTTAAAGCCTTTGCCCGCCAGTCAAAAAACTTCATCGACGACACCGAGGTCGAAGTGCAGCGCCGCCGCGTGGGCGGTTTTGAGCTGGGCTTGGAGCACAAAACCCAGTGGGGTCCGGTTCGGGTCGAAGGCAACCTCAGCTACAAGCGCGGCACCAGGGCCTTTGGGGCCAACGAGGCGCCCGAAGCGCTGTTCGGCGAAGGCACCCACCGGTTCAAACTCTGGGCCGCCGACGCGCAGTGGAGCGCCCCATTGACCGTGGGCGGCCAACGCTGGCTATACCGGGGCAGCTGGCGCTGGCAACACAACCGCAGCGCGCTCACACCCCAAGACCGTTTCAGCATCGGTGGTCGGCACACCGTGCGCGGTTTTGACGGCACCAGTGTCCTGTTGGCCGAGCGCGGCTGGATTAGCCGCAACGAGCTGAGCACCGCTTTGCCGCTGCCGGGGCAGCACTTTTATGTCGCTCTCGATCATGGCCAGGTTGCAGGCCCCAGCGCCCGCAACCTGTTGGGCCAACGCCTCACGGGTTTTGCGCTGGGCTTGCGCGGCCGGGTCGGTGCGCTCAATTACGACGTGTTTGTCGGCACCCCGGTGCGCAAGCCGGCGGGTTTTCGCACTGCCAACACCACCTACGGGTTTGGCCTGAGCGCCAGTTTCTGACTCCATACCCCCCCAAAAAAACAGAGAGGGCACCCCATGAACCGCCACGCCTTCACCCTCATCTTCAACGCCGCGCGCGGCTGCATCATGGCCGTGGCCGAAAGCGCGGTGCGCTGTGGCAAAGGCGTTGGCGGATCCGTGGCCAAAGGCAGCCGCAGCGCCTTGCGCGCCGGTGCGGCGCTCAGCGTGGCTTTGGGTGCGCTGTCCAGCGCTCTGGTGCAAGCGCAAATCGTGGCCGACCCCAGCGCCCCGGCCAACCAACGCCCCACCGTGCTCACCACACCCAACGGCGCGCCACTGGTCAACATCCAAACCCCCAGCGCCGCTGGCGTCAGCCGCAACACCTACCGGCAGTTTGATGTGCACAGCAACGGTGCGGTGCTCAACAACAGCCGCCAGAACGTGCAGACCCAGCTGGGTGGCTGGATACAGGGCAACCCGTGGCTGGCCCGCGGTGAGGCGCGCATCATCGTCAACGAAGTCAACAGCACCCACCCCAGCCAACTCAGGGGTTTCATTGAAGTGGCCGGTCAGCGCGCTGAGCTGATCGTAGCCAACCCCGCCGGCATCCATGTCGATGGCGCAGGTTTCATCAACGCCAGCCGCGCCACCCTCACCACCGGCACCCCCCAGTTCAATGGCGGCAGCCTAGAGTCCTACCGGGTGCAACGCGGCACCGTTCGCATCGAAGGTGCGGGGCTCGACGCGCGCCGGAGCGACTACACCCGCATTCTGGCGCGTGCCATCGAAGTCAACGCCGCCATCCACGCCAACGACCTGCGACTGGTCACCGGCGACAACACCGTCAGCGCCGATCAGGCCCAAGTGCAGACCAGCGCCACCCCGGCCGATGGCGGAGCACCGGCCTTTGCGCTCGACGTGAGCCAGCTCGGCGGCATGTACGCCGGCAAAATCACCCTCATAGGCACCGAAGCCGGCGTGGGCGTGCGCCACCACGGCACCCTGAGCGCCAGCACAGGCGATGTGACCATCAGCAGCAGCGGCTGGCTCAGCTCGGCCGGCGCCATCTTCGCTCAGCGCCTAGACGTGGCGGTCCACGCCTTGCACAACAGCGGCGGCCTCATCGACGGCGCCGACGTCCGCATCACCACCCACACGCTGGACAACGCCGGCGGGCGCATTTTTGGCGACCGCGTGGCCATTGCGGCCCACACCTTGAGTAACCGCCAAGGCCTGGCGGCTGGTGCCAGCGCCCTGCGCGGCGGCACCATCGCCGCGCGCGAGCGGCTCGACATCGGCGCGCAACACCTCACCAACAAAGAAGACTCACTCATCTTCAGCGCCGGCGACATGGCCATTGGTGGGGCGCTCAACGCCAGCCACCGCGCCATCACCGACGGCAGCGCCAATGCGCAAACCCTCAACAACAACAGCGCCACCATCGAAAGCTTGGGCCATATGGCACTGGCGAGCAACGTGTTGCGCAACACGAACGAGTCCTTCAAAACCGAACTGCTCGTCGTCACTGGCCCCATGGCCATGACCTTGATCCAGCCCAGCGGCAGCACCGCCAAGATCGCCAGCAGCAATCTGGTTTGGCAGGGGTGGGAGCGCGCGGGACAGTACCGCTACGACACCACCCCCGACCCCCATGCTGGCGCCCCCGCCGAACTAGGCAAAACCCCGATCCCCCAGGTGGGCCAAGTCAGCTGCGTCGATCCCGAGAACGAATCCACCTGTGCCCGTGTACCGGGTGCCGACTACCTTGCCACCGACCCGGCCTGGGCGTTTTTCAGGGTGACACCGCCGAGCGAGCCCCCTGCCAAGCCCACCTTGGCCAACCCCGCTGCACCCAATCAATCCCAGCCAGTTGCGCCCGACCCCGCAGGAGCCCAAGCCTGCGAGAGCGGTGCAAGCTACGATGCCCAAGCTTGTACCGCATACCGGGCCGCTCAAACCCAATTCGACACCGACAAAGCGGCGTACGACCTGGCGTGGAGCGCCTACAACACGGCCAAAGCCAGTTACGCCGCCGCCTGGGCCAGTTACCAGACCGCTGCCAACCACTGGGAGGCAGAAACCGAAGCCCGTTACTACAGTCTGGATGCCGCCATCGAGGCCTACAACCAGCAGTTCACTGCAGCCGTCATCCGTGTCTGGACCCAATACAATATCGAGCGCACCATCCGAGAAACTCAGGTGGTCACCAGCGCGCCCGGCAATATCTATGCCGGTGGCAACCTTAGCTTGCGTGGCCGGGATCTCCTCAACGACAAAAGCCGCATCGTGATCGGGCAAGCACTCCAAGGCGACGCCGACCAGCTCATCAACCAGGCGGTGATCGGTCAAAACGTTCGCAGCGACATTGGCACAGCGCAATCGACTTGGATTTACAGCAGGCGGGGTGGCACGTTGCGCACGGGGACCAGGCGCACATACAGAGCCTGGTCCGGAGCAAGCGCCTACACACCCGGCGATGTGATCACCAGCTTCATGCTCCCAGTCAGCCAGGTTCAGCAAAACACCGCCCCAGCCGGCACCGGCCACGCCGCCGCGGCCAACAGCGCCGCTGCCCGTCAGCAAGCCGCCCTTGGCCCAGTCTTGCTTGGCAGCAGCCTGTTCACCATCCACCCAGAGAGCAACGCCCGCTTTGTGGTGGAAACCGACCCGCGCTTTGCCAACCACCGCCAGTGGCTCAGCAGCGATTACATGCTCCAAGCCCTGGCCATCGACCCCGCCACCACCCAAAAGCGCCTGGGCGACGGTTTTTACGAACAAAAGCTCGTGCGTGAGCAAATTGCTGCGCTCACTGGCTTTCGATTCTTGGGTGACCACCGCTCGGACGAAGCGCAGTTCATGGCCTTGATGAACGCTGGCGCCACCTTTGCCCGGGCGCAGCAGTTGCGCCCGGGCATTGCCCTGTCGGCGGCGCAAGTGGCCCAGCTCACCAGCGACATGGTGTGGCTGGTGGCGCAAACCGTCACCCTGCCCGACGGCAGCACCACCACCGCCCTCGTTCCCCAGGTCTACCTGGTGCCCAAGGCTGGCGACTTGGCCAACAACGGCCAGCTCTTTGGGGGTGGCGCCGTCATCAGCGCCAACCAAGTGCGCATGGCCTTGGGGGGTGACGTAAACAACAGCGGCACCCTCATGGGCCGCAAGCTGGTGGACATCAGCGCGCACAACATCGGCAACAGCGGCCTGATCCAGGGCGACGTGGCCCTGCTCAGCGCCCGGCAGGACATCGACATCGTAGGCGGCCAAGTGCGCGGCACCACAGCGGCCGTGGTCACAGCCGGGGGCGACCTCACCCTCAGCAGCAGCACCACAAGCAGCGACCACCCAGACGGTGCCAACCGCTTCAGCCGAAGCGGCATCGACCGCGTGGCCGGCATCTACGTCAGCGGCGAAGCGGGCGTGATCTTGGCCAGCGCCGGGGGCGACCTCACCCTCACCGCTGCGCAGGTGCGCAACGCTGGCAGCGGCCTGACCCAGATCAGCGCCGGTGGCGCGCTCAACCTAGCCACGCTGCAAGAGGGCAGCAGCCAGCGCATCAACTGGGGCGCCAACAACCACTTGCACATGAGCAGCGGCCGGGAAGTGGGCAGCGTGGTCGAGGGTGGGGGGGCGCTCACTCTTGAGGCGCAAAACGGCATTTATCTGCGCGCCGCGCAGGTC
>JGI24112J20307_1000300_pt1 | contig 8730 bp, 10 predicted proteins | sample SubbioR11_8A_Aug_FD_20307 | JGI IMG/M metagenome (IMG submission 20307)
AAGCCCCCGCTTCTCAGGGGGGCTCGTCAAACGTTGAGGTGGCGTTGAGGTAAAACAGCGGGCACTATACACAAGTGTTTTTGTCGGAATCCAAGTCTTTGATAACACTGGAAGATTTGGTTGCGGGGGCAGGATTTGAACCTGCGGCCTTCAGGTTATGAGCCAAAACCCAAGCGATTCCAATAACTTATAGATTTCAACGACCTATGCGCCAAGCCTTTGTTCCGGCGAATTTTTCACTCTCGCATCCGTCGGCACTCGCACGGATTGACCTGCAAAACCGGCACGAAACGCGCAGTCGCAGGTTGATGTGGCGTTGATGTAGCCGTTTTCCCTCCCTCCCTGATCATGATCGCAAACTGACCGTATCGCTGTCATTTCCGATGGTCCTGCAGCCCGAGCTCAGCCCACATCCAGCCGAAGTCATACTCGGCAATCGGACCATCCACGTGCCCCGCACTGCGGTTTTCCAGCAGCTTGAGCCAGTCGATCACCTTGTCACGCCCCGCTGCCGTACGCACCGCCTGGCGCGGCGACTTGCCTCCAAGCGCGGGGATCGGGGCTTCCAGCGTCTCGCGATAGTGCTTGTCGAGATGATCCCGCATGATCTGCCGGGCGATTTCCGGGGGAATTTCGTCGGCAGCTTCCTTTGGTTGTGCGCTGCGCTGCGCGCTCCGCATCTGTTCCATCGTGCGGATCGTGGTCAACGGGAGCTTCAGCAGATCCCCGCAGGCCTCGCTCACCATCGCCTCCACCTTTTCCGCGCGCTGGGCCGAATTGACCGTAACCAGCAGGGTCTTGCCCTTCAACTCCAACGAGCCCAGCACGGTGGCGCCCGCCATCTGGGTCTCCAGCATGGTGCCACCACCCGCCTTGCCACCCCGCGCCTTCCGTGCAGCGAGCCAGTTCCAGAATTTCGGCCCCTCTGGCAGGAAGCCCCTCACCCGGTCCAGGCGCTCCGCAACCGCCTTCTGGGTCACGCCGCTGGCAAGCGGGAACCGCAGATCGTGGAACATCACCTCGTCGCCATCCGAGTTGCTGAACGTCGGCCGAACGGGTGTGAGGGCGCGGGCGATCTCGGTGAAAAGCCAGGCGGAGGTGAAGATCGGCGCGCAGCCCTGCAGCGTTTCCGGCGAGAGCCGCAATGCGTCGCGCTTTTTAAGCTTCAGCACGTCACGCAATCCCGCGAAGAGGAAATCCGACGCATCTGCCGAAAAGGGCAGCAAGGCGCCGGAGATCACATGATGATCGCGCTCGGCCACCACCCGCACCGCGATCCGGTCCCATTGCTTCAGGGTGCGCGTGGCGGACTTCTCCCTAACCGTGACCGGCGCGGCATCCGACAGCAGGTCACGCAGCACCATCGAGGTGCCCGGCTGGACATCGCTGACTTCATACAGGCTGACCGGCGCGTCGCGCAGCGCCGCGAAATAGGCCCGGTTAAGCACCGTTTCCTTCCAGCCCCGGCGCTTCAGGTAGAGATCGACGATGTTCCCGTCTTCATAGCGCTGGCCGAGGAAATCCTCGAACCCGCAGCCCCAGAGCACGCCCGAGCACTGCTCGCCCAGCAGTTCAGCCAGGTCATCCTGATCGAGGTCGAATTCCTCGAGCGCGGGCATGAGGTGTTCGGCAACCACATCCTGCAGCCGCTCCCGCCACGATCCTTCCCGGCCGATGAATCTCAGCAGTCCCGATATGTCGTTCCGAACGTTCATCTTCCCCCGCTGCGCACTTGCCTGCGCCATTTAGCAAGGAAACGATCACGCAATCCAGAGGCCCCACACGCGGCGGCGTTGATCCCCGGCCATCATCGCCGATGCCGGGTGCACGGCGGTCCGACCCATCTTTGGATTTCCCAACCTTATCCACAGCCAGATCGTCTTGCCCCCATTGCTCCGAATCGAGGCGCGCTGCAGTTTGCACGCGTGGGGAGAGCAGTCCTCAACCAAAAGCAAAACAGGTCCATCGGAAAAGCAGTTTCGGCGACAAGAGGCGCGACAGCGCCCGTTATGCCGTTGTGTCCGGTCACTTACCCCGCGCCGTCGAGGCGCGGGCTGCAGGCGGTTTGAGCACTGATCATCCTCGGTTCTTTAGAGGATGTTTCAGAGATGGCACTGCCGCCCCGCGTGTACTTTACCCTTCACGAAGCCTCGGCGCGCTGGGGCTGCAACATCGCAGATATCGCGGGGTGGGCCGATGCAGGCAGGTTCCGGATCCTGACCGGCATCACTGCGGTCCGCTGTGGCGACGAGGTCATTGCAGGCAAGGTTACCTTGTCGCCGATGGAGTTGATGCCGCTTTTCCGGCGTTGCGGCACGGGCCCAACCGAGGGGATCATGCGCCGGATCCAGCCGTTGAAACGGCAGGACTGGTTGCTGATCACTGATCCAGCGGGCGGCATTCCGGTCGCGGTGGCTGACATGGTGATCATGGCCGAAGAGGTTCTCGCCTTCGAGGACGAGAACGACATGATCCGACGCGTGGCGGCCGGGCCCGGGGTTTCAACCTCCTATGATTGGGAAGGAATGAACATCGCGCTGATCGTGCGCATTTTCGATGACGGTCTGCCTGACACCCAAGCCGACCTGGTTGCCGAGATGCAAGAGTGGTTCGCGGACCGGTCGGAGGGCAAGAAGATGCCAGACGGCCGCAGCATCCGGCGAAGGATCACCCCGATATGGCGGGCGCTGAAACGGGAGGAAGCGTGATCGTCGCTTGCCTTGTTGGCGTCAGGCCGATTTCCGGTCGGTCGTCTCGTCGGCATCGTGGACCAGTCGTGGTTTGGGCCGGAAGGCGCTGGCCACGGCATCGACACCGGCGCGCAGGGGCGAGTCCATCAGGTGGGCATAGCGCAGTGTGGTCTGCATCTGGCTGTGGCCCAGCAGCTTGCCAATCATTTCCAGCGAAGCCCCGCCGCTGACCAGCAGCGATGCAAAGGTGTGGCGCAGGTCGTGGATGTGGACTTCCTGCAGCCCACACTCCTTCTGGATCTGCGCCCAGAACCGTCGCACCTCCTGCACGGGCTGGCCCGGCGTGTCGCTGGGGAACAGCCACGGCGTGCCGCGCGGCACCATCAACTGGCGCTGGCGCACAATGCTGGCGGTTTCATCCGAAATCGGAACACGATGCACCCGGCGTTGTTTCGTCATGGCGGGCGGCTTTGACCAGCTCATGTGTTCAAGGTTGAACTGTTCGAACCGGGCCTGCCGCACCTCACCCAGACGAGCGCCGGTCAGCATGCACATGCGGATGATGTCAGCAGCGCGGCGGTCTTCGGCAGCATCGAGGGCTGCGGCTAGGCTGTTGATTTCATCCTTTGACAAGAACCGCTCCCGCGCTGTCTCAATCCGGCGATGGAAGCGCTGGGCAGGGTTGTCCTCGCACCACCCCCACTCGACCGCCAAGGTGAACATCTTGCGCAGCACCTCCCCGATGCGGTTGGCACGCACCGGCGTGGGTTTTGCGGGCTGCAGCTTCTTGGCCCGGTTGTTGGGCTTTTCCTTGTGCGGCCGGGGCCGACCCTCGGCCACCTTGTTCAGAAGCCTGTCGACGTCGGTCGAGGTGATTTCCGTCACCAGCTTCCGGCCCCAAACCGGGGCAACCATCTTGGCCAGCGCAGATTTCTGGTCAGACGCGTTGCGCGCGGCCAGCTTCGGCAGATGCTGAGCGCAGTAGCGTTCGATCAGATCGTCCACACGCGGCGCTTCGCGCAACGCCCCGCGCTGGGCCAGCGGATCCGCACCGCCATCAATTTCACGCCTGATTTCCTTGGCCCGCTCTCGCGCTGCCGACACCGACCATTCCGGCCAGCGCCCGAAGGTCATCCGGCGCTGTCGCCCGGCGTGGCGATAGTCGAGGGTGAAGGCCCGCCCGCCGCCACGGTAGATGCAGGCCGCAAACCCGCGAACTTCCGTGTCGAAGATCTGGTAGTCGCGCCCCACGATGGGAACGGCCTCGCGGAGCACCTTTTCGGTCAGCTTGATGCGTTCGGGCATGCGTTGGATCCTTCTTGCATCCGACATGAGGCGTGGTTCCGCCGCACTATCAAGGCAAGCATGGCAGCTCGGGTGGCGGGAAGGCGCAGGGTGGCGGAAAGGTCGCCGTCATTGCGCCACCCCTTGTTTCATTGAGGATTCAGCGCTGGGCGGGGCGAATTTCGGCGGATGAGATCATGCCGTTCCGCCTCGTCGTCACAAGAAATGGCGTCCACCAGTCTGGAATCGGCGCTGCGAACCATGCCAGATTTGTAAATCTTCAATCAAATCAATGGGTGGCAGGGGTGCCCGTGCCGGATGCCACCCCCGCTTTGCCCGCCAATGCTGGTCAATCACCTGTAAATCCGGGTGTTCGCAGGTGTTTGCAGCTTTGGCGTCCGTTTGACCCTTGGGCCAGGACGACTTGCGCGGCCCCACGCCACACCGTCCCACGCGGAAAACCCAACAAAACAAGGGGTGGCACAATAGCGCTGGCCTTTCCGCCAGTCTCCGCCTCGCCGCCACCCCTTCGGCCCTGCGCTCACTGCTCTCTGCAACCGCCCCCCGACACGACCAGTCACGGGGCCCGAACAGGGAGACCCAAATGCCGCATCTCGGATCGATGCCAGACCCGAAGGACAAGCCTCGAACTCTCATGGTCGGCTGGATCAGCCGCCTTGATCTCGCCGTGGAACTCGGCCTGTCGGTTGACACGCTGCGTCGCTGGGAGGCCCAGCGCACCGGCCCGACCTGTATTCGCGCCGGGCGGAAGGTCTACTACCGTCGCGCCGCCGTTGAGGAATGGCTGGAGGAGCAAGAGCAGTCCGCCCCGCGCCGTCGTCGTGCCGGAGGGCGTCGATGATGCATCTTCAACCCCGCAAATCCGACTGGCCAGCGGACCGCCTCGCCGAGGCCCGCGCCGTCATCGCCGATGTCGCCCATCACACCGACCACCTGATCCGGCTCGCCTGCAACGTCCTTGTCACCCATGGCGACACGGCGACCGAGCGCGAGGACGCCCGGGTGCTGCTGGTGGTGATCAATGCACGACGACCCATCCGCGCTGCTCAGCGTCAGAACGGTGCTGGGAGGGCTGCACGATGAACCGTCGCAGCACCCCCGAGGCGGATGCCCAGCGCGCCATCGTCCAGGCCTTGCGCTTCGCCCTGCCCCGAGATGCCGTCATCCATAATTGCGTAAATGAAGTGACCGAGGCCGGGCCGCGCGGCGCCCGCCGCCAGGCGATCCTCGTCGGCATGGGCGTGCATGCCGGTTTCGCCGATCTGATCGTGATCTCCGGCGGCCGCGTTCTGTTCCTTGAGGTGAAAAGTCCGAGCGGCCGGTTGCGCAAATCGCAGGAGGTCTTCCGCGACACCGTCGTCACGCAGGGCTTTGGCTGGGCGCTGGTGCGTTCGGTCGACGATGCGCTGGGCGCGCTGGCCGCCAACGGCTTCACCAGCCGCGTGCAGCGCACCATGCGGAGGGCTGCGCCATGAGCCACAAGGCCACCCTCTGGGCCATCGAACAGCGCGGGCTGAAGCCCACGACGAAGATCGTGCTCTGGCATCTTTGCGACCGTTTCAACCCCGACTTCGGCTGTTTCCCCTCGCAGGCCCGGTTGGCCGAGGATTGCGAGATCAGCCGTTCCACCCTGAACGACCACCTCGACCGGCTGGAGGCCGCGCGACTGCTGCGCCGTGTACCACGCGTCGACCCCGTGACCAAGCGGCAGATGCCGACACGCTACATCCTGGGGTTTGAAGACGGCGGCACACCTCATGATCCCGAGCCATGTCCGGAATCCGGACATGGGGATTGGCCGGTTTCTGGAGGTGAGGCTTTCGCACCAGGCACCGACAATCCGGCCGACCCGTCTCCGGAAATCGGACACGGAAATCCACCGAAAGCCGTGTCCGGTTTTTGCCCCGAGCCGTGTCCGGAAAATGCCGAAAGCCGTGTCCGAAATCCGGACACTAACCTTGTAAGAGAACCCCTAAGTAAACCTGTAAAGGAGGAGGAGGGCGCGCAAGCCTGCGCGGCGATCTCTGATCAGTTTTTCGGGGAAGTGCTGGCTGCGCTGGGCCTCGATGCCACCGCCCTGCCCAGCTGGTGGCAAGGCTGGCCGCCCCGGCTGCACGTCCAGCGCTGGCGCGACGAGCTGGGGCTGACCGAGGCGGAGATCGTCGCCGCCGCAGAGGCGTCCCGCCAGGAACACCCTGAACCGCCCGATGGGCCCAAGGCGCTGGACCGCGCCATGCAGCGCGCCGCCCAGCGCAAGGTGGAGGACGCTGGCCGGAAACGCCGGAAGCCGAAGGCAGAGGCGGCGCCTGCGACAAAGGCTATCACGGACCTTCCAGCGTTCTACGCCAACCTGATCAACGCCGACGGCTACCTGCCGGTCAGCGCGATCAGCAACACCATGCGCGATGCCATGCTGGCCCGGGGTCTGGTGACGCCCGAACGCCTCCGGTTGCGGGGAGTGCGGTGAATGGCATGGTGTCACGTCCCCGGCACGGATTATCCCTCTGCGCAGGCGGCGGAGGCTTGGATATGGGCCTCATGCTGGCCGAACCCGGATTTCACACTCGGGCATTTGTCGAATGGGAGGATTGGCCACGTGCCGTCCTCATCGCCGCCCAGCGCGCCGGGTATTTCGCCCCGGCGCCAATCTGGGATGACCTGCGCAGCTTCGATGCCCGGCCGTTTCGTGGGGCCTTCGACATCATCCTCGCCGGATACCCTTGCCAGCCGTTCAGCGCCGCCGGAAAACGCGGTGGCGCCAATGATCCCCGGCACCTCTGGCCAGACGTCGCCCGGGTTGTTACCGAATGCTGCCCGGAATGGGTGTTCCTCGAAAACGTCCCCGGTCACGTCACCCTCGGCCTCGAAACCGTCCTGCGAGAGCTTTGGGGCATGGGCTACACGCCTGCGGCGGGCCTGTTCTCGGCGGCAGAAGTCGGCGCGCCGCACCAGCGGATGCGGATCTTCATCCTGGCCCACACCGATGAGCCTGCATCCGGGCACCGCCAGCTACAACCCGGCCGGGAACAGCGAATTCGCTGGCGCGGACCTCCGGTTCACCCGCAAGGCGGAAGCGCTGGCGCTGGGCATCACCAACTGGTCGACGCCCAAGGCGACAGACGGTGCGAAGGGTGGGCCGGGTCAGAGCTATGGCCCGGGAGGGATGCCGCCCCTGCCCGCGCAAGCGGCGCAATGGCAAACGCCGGTGGCCGACGACCAGATGGATCGGCTGCGGGGCAAGATCAACAGTCGAGGCGAACCCAAGCTATCGGCGCAGGCGCTGCAATGGCCCACCCCAGCCGCACAGAATTGGAAGGGCAGCAGCGAGGCCAGCATCACCCGTGCCGATGGCAAATCCCGAATGGATATCCTGCATTACCGGGCGGAACAGGGCTTCACCCGCCCGGACCAAGCGATCATGTCGGGTGGGCATCGGTTCTGCTCGCACGCCCCGATCTCGCGCCCGCTCTGGGCTTCGATGATTGCCTCACATGGGCGCGTCGTCTCGCGGCGGATCCTGAAGGGCCGGTCACGGCGGCGGCTGAACCCGCTCTTCGTCGGATGGCTGATGGGCTGGCCAATCGGTCACGCGCTCTGCGCCTGCTCGGCAACGGAGTTCACCCTCTGGCAGCAGCATATGCGTGGCGCGCTCTCGCAGCTGCCCATGGCCTCGGGCCCGTGGATCTGGCGGCCGACGGACCAGGCCCTGCACCCGGCGCAGATGTCCCTGTTTGAGGGGGTGCAGCCGTGAGCGTCTATGGGCGGATTGGGTCCGCAGGCGGCACGAAAGTGAAGCGGGCGCTGGGCGTCCAAGCAGCACTGGAATGGGCGTTCCGTGTCGAACAAGCGCAACTGGAACTGCCGCCGCGCAAAGACGGGGCCGAGGAAGGCTTCGGCTTTGGCCTCGAATACGTCCTGCTGCAACGCGCCATGCTGGGCTGCAAGGTGGACGGCGGCCAGCACAAGATGGGCAGTTACACGCATCCCGACGCCGAGGTGATCGCCGCCACCGTCGTGGGTATGCCCGACAGCCTCGGCGGCATCCGCATGGCGATCCAGGTGGCCGAACTGGCACGTGCTGGCATGACCCCAGACTGGCTGCCGGGCGTCATTCCGCGCTGCGTGCCGTTGGAAATCAAGAACAACCAGCATGGCGAGCGCGCAACGACCATCGTCGTCGGCACCGAACGGGTGAAGACGCGCGACAAGTGGCGAACAGTCGATATCCTGGCTTGCCCGGTCACTTGGCGGCCGCATCCGGAACAGATCGCATCCGCCCGGCGCGGTTATGAAGATTGGTGGCAGGCGCTGGACTGGCTCCGAGATGGGCTGCTGGCAGGCGGGATGCTGCGGGAGGTGGAGGTGACAGCGGCAATGCCGAAAGTGCGGCCCTGGCTGGCTTCATCGCGCAAATAGCTGCCTTTCCAATGTGATACTCTTGCAGATTGGTCAAATCTGTTCTGGTCTACAGCGCAGCTTTGGCTTGATTGCAATGCTATCACTGCCTATCTTCGGTCCTGCAACCGGAGGGCACCATGGCCAGCATCACGATTCGCAATCTCGACGACGATGTAAAGCGCCGCCTGCGCGTGCGCGCTGCTGAACATGGCCGCTCGATGGAGGAGGAGGCGCGGGATATCCTGCGGCAGGTGGTCGGCCAAACCAACACACCCCGTAACCTTGGTCAGGCCATCCATGCCAGGTTCGCGGCGGTGGGCGGCATCGACTTGCCGCC
>JGI24112J20307_1000303_pt1 | contig 8691 bp, 10 predicted proteins | sample SubbioR11_8A_Aug_FD_20307 | JGI IMG/M metagenome (IMG submission 20307)
TGTCGGGGTTGTGCGACATCAACAGGCAGGTTGCTCCCTTGGGCCGCCCGCCGATGGCCGCCGCCAGGTCGGGATAACCGTTGCGGAAGTCGTCTACACCGGCCAAGTACAGGTCGTCGCGCAGCGCTACGCCACGGTTATTGAGTATGGTGATACCTGCTTCCTGCAAGGGCCGCAGTAGCGAGGTGATGGGCCGGAACCTGAAGTGATCGTGATTGCCCCACACCCCCCAGACGCCCAGCGGCGCGCTGAGCTGGCTAAGGGCACTAACCAGCGGGGTTAGCTCCTCGTCAGCAAAGCGATCGACGAAATCGCCGGTGATAAGGATCAGGTCGGGCTGCTCGAGCCTGGTTGCCTCGACCCAGGCGCTGACCGAACCCTGGCGCAAAAAAGGGCCGTAGTGCAGATCGCTGAGCTGCACGATCTTAACGGGGGCGCTAAGCGGCAACTGCAAGGTGTGCCTACTGACCTCGAAACGGTAAGTGTTGAGGGCTAGCTGACCGGTGGCCAGGCCTAGCGCCATCCCGCCAGCAAGTTTTAGGAAGCGGCGACGAGTCATGCCCGACATCCTCTCATCCTAACTGCCGAGGATCGTGTCGCAGCAACTGCGGATCACAGGGTGGGATATTTCACATGTGACCGTCTAGGATTGTGCGGCTGTGTTAATATCGTATGCTGACGCCTTGCAGGGACCTCTTGTGGAGCCATCGCAGAGCAAGATTCTCATCATCGACGACGACCCCGCCAATCTGCTGCTGCTAAGCCGCATCCTCACTAAGGCGGGTTATCCGGCGGTAGAGACGATTAACGATTCGCGCGAGGCGCTGCCCGCCTTTGCCTGCCATCAGCCTGACCTGGTCATCGTCGATCTGCACATGCCCCATCGTGACGGCTTCGAGCTCATCGCGGGGCTGCGTCGGCACACCCCACCGGGGGTATTTTTGCCTATCATCATGCTGACCGCCGATACCAACCCTGAGGTGGAGCTTAAGGCGCTTAAGTTGGGTGCCAACGATTTTCTCAACAAGCCCTTTCAACCGGTGCAGATTGCGCTGCGGGTTAAGAACCTGCTGCATACCCGGCAGCTTCACCGCTCCCTGCAAGAGCACAATCAGCAACTTGAAAGGCGCGTTAGGGAGCGCACCATCGAGCTAGATGCAGCCCGCCTCGATATCCTGGAGCGCCTAGCGCGGGCCGCTGAATACCGCGACTTCAGCACCGGGCGGCATGCCCAGCGAGTGGGAGAGATCTCTGCCCTACTCGCGCGCAAGCTCGGTCTACCGGAATCCCAGGCGGAGTTGATCCAGCGCGCCGCGCCCCTTCATGATATCGGCAAAATCGGCATCCCAGACGAAATCCTGCTCAAGCCCGGCAGTTTGACACCAGAGGAGTTTGAGGTCATGAAGACTCACATCAGCATCGGCGTCAAGCTCCTGGCAGATGGGCATTCACAGCTAATTCAAGTGGCTGAATTGATCGCTCTTACCCATCACGAGCGTTGGGACGGTAGCGGCTATCCGCGGGGCCTTAGCGGTGATGCCATTCCGCTATTCGGTCAAATAGTGGCCGTAGCCGACGTATTCGATACGCTGATCCATGAGCGCCCTTACAAGCGGGCCTGGCCGGTGGAGAAAGCCGTGGCTGAGATCAAACTCATGAGCGGTAGGTGGTTTAACCCCAAGGTGGTGGTGGCCTTCTTGCAGGTGCTCGCCGAGCAGAACCGGCTGCTTAAAGCTTGAGGCCTCCGCCTAAGCGAGCGAGATCACACTTGCCTTCGTGCTTTTGGTGTAAACTCCGGCTACCACGGAAAGGAGGTGGTCATCATCAAACAAGCGACCAGTGGAGGTACCCGTCGAGGGTAACCAAAGCCGCGGTTAAGGGGCTTTGGCCCTTTAGAACTAGACGGCTACCGACAGCCCCGAGTTAGCTTCGGGGCTGTTTTTAACTGCTAGGCTCAGTTTGCACCCGCAGCAGACCGACCCCTAACAGCCGCAGATAGCCGATAATTACCGCCACCATCAGACCGGCCGCTAGCGGCAAGGTTCCCGCTAAACCAAAGCTGGCCACGGTGAAGCCGGCCGCTACCGGGCCGATCAAACCGCCGATGTCCCAGGTGACGGTATAGAGGCTAAAGGCGCTACCGCGCAGGGCTTTGGGTGCGGCGCGGCTGACGGCCACCAGGTTGGCGGGTAGGTAAAAGCCTGAGCCGCCCCCTAACAGCGCCCCGGCCACAAAGGCCAAGGGCGGCAGCGGTCCCAGCCACAGCAGCAGCCCGCCGCTAGTAGCCACTAAAAAGCCCCACAAGGCCACCCGTTCGGGGCTAAAACGCTCGATCAGGCGGCCCGCTGGGAGCCGGAACAGCACCGATACCAGGCCGTAGGCGCTAAAGAACAGCCCGATCAGCAAGGCCGAATAGCCGGCCTCGCTTAAGATCAACGGGTAGTAAGCCTGGATCACCGCTACCGCTGCCGCCAGCCCTAGGTTGCTTAGACTGGCGGCCCTGATAGGAAGAGGGCGCAGCGCTGCCGCGTAGCCGCCCCACCAGTTGCGGTGACCAGGCGTCTCGAGCGTCTCCGGTATCAGCAGGAGCAGCGGTACGAAAATCAGTTGCGCCAGCGCCACAGCCCAGAACAGCCCAGTAAACCCGAAGCCCTCGACCAGGAGTCCGGCCAGGCCGCTACCGATCATCACCCCGATGCCGACTAGCAGGTTGCGGGTAGCCATCACACTGCTGAGTTTTGCGTCTGGCACCAAGTCACTGGTGACCGCTAAACTGCTAGGGGCAAAGAGCGCGATCGAAGCGCCCTGCAAGACACGCCCCAACAGCACCAGCGGCAGGCCGCCCAGGTATAACAAGCCCGCCACAGCCCCGATCAAGAGCCCTATCGCCATCGGCCACTTGCGGCTCCAGGCGTCCGAGGCCCAGCCGGTTACAGGCCGCAGCAGGATCCCCGCCAAGGGCATCAGCGCGATGGTCCAACCGATCCAGGCCGGGCCGATCCCCAGCTCACTAAGATAGAGCGGCAGGATTGGCGTAGTCAGTCCTAGCGCTAGGAAGTAAAAGAAGGTAACGACGTGAAGCAGCTTAACTAGGGGCACAACGGCAGCTCTCTGGGGTGTGGAGCAGGATTAAGGCCTGCGCTGGTCAACCACTACTGCTGATCATCACTACTAGCAAGCCACCCCCGGCATTCTCCAGGCTATGGGCGGTGCCAGCCGGCACTTTGAGCAGCTTCCCCTTACCGAGCCTTAAGCTCTGATCGGCGGCGCGCACCAGCGCTTCGCCCTCCAATACCTGATAGATGCCGTCGCTGTCATACGTATTTTCATGATGGCGCTGGCCGGCTTCGAAGCAGAGTAGCTTAACCCGCACATCACCTTCGATCAGTACGCTCTCGTGGACCGCGCCGAGTGAGAACTTGCGCCCCGAACTGATGCTGATTGTTTCCACTGCTCAACCTCCTATGACAGCCTACGACATCCCGTCATCAGCTTACCCCGCCTGTGGATAACTTGTGCCTCTTGACAAAACGGTGACAAATCTGCTAGACGCAAAAATCTCAAGTCCTTGATAAAAAACCTGTCCCCAACGAAAGAACATCGAACCGCCGCAATTCCCTCACTCCCACCGAGCCTTTGGACGTTATCCACAGGTCCGATCCAACCTGTGGATAACTGTGGATAACTCACGCTTAGCCGCCCGTACAAACTCTTGTATGGCCTGGGGGTCCTTGATGCCAGGGCTAAGCTCGACGCCTGAGGAGACGTCGACCGCATAGGGTCGGAGTGCTCGCACCCCGGCCGCTACGGTCTGCGGCGTCAAGCCGCCGGCCAGAATCAGCTTGGGCAAGCCCGCGAGCACCCGTGCCTGCGACCAGTCGAAGGCTTCACCGCCCCCCGGCCTCGGGCCGTCGAGCAGCCAGGCATCTGCCGGAAACTCCTGTAGCGCTGCCGGATTAAGGTCCGGTCTGAACGACAGCGCCCTGATCACCCTGACTCGCGGCCTTAGCGCCGCCGCGTAAGCCGCGCTCTCTTGGCCGTGGAGCTGCACCGCGTCCAGCCGGAGTGCTTCTACCGCCTCCCCGACCTCGCTAAGTGGCGCGTCCACAAACACCCCGACGCGCGCGATGAACGGCCCTAGCTCGGCTGCTACCCGCGCAGCCTGCGCCACGCTGATATGGCGCCGGGAGGACGCTACCAAGACAAACCCCACCGCGTCAGCCCCGGCGGCCTCGGCGGCCAGAGCGTCTTCAGCGCGGGTGATGCCGCAGATCTTGACACGCACCATGTGGCTATTGTAGCCCCTAGCTCGAGCCTGATGCGGGGCCAGCCCGGCTGCTAGCAGCGCCGCCTGATTCAGCTATGGCCCAGAGTAGCTAGGCGATTGCCAAGACGATCTAGGCAATTATCCATTGTGCGTTCCGACTCCCAATGCTAAGCTGCGGGCAACCCGCTGCAGTGGGGCACCTACAAGAGGGGAGAAGGAGCATGGCAAGCTTTACTGTCCATAGGCTGGGTTCGTTTATCGCCATAGTTTCTATGATTCTGCTATATGCTCATCATGCTCATCCAACCCAGGCAGCCCAGCATGTTGGGTGAATGTTATGTTTCGGCTTCTAACTTTGCTAGTTGGAGGTAAGTGATGGCAAAGAACAGTTTTGAGCTAGGAGCTTCTGGTCGGTTCGTTAGGGTTTTGGGTAAGCGAGTTGTTGTAACCATGCTCAGCATAGGTCTGTTTCTGGCAGGGTGTGGTTATGATCCAGCAGTGCGTCAGTATGATAGGATTCCTAACTTCGTAACCGGGAGCGAAGAGTTCTTAAGCGCTACATCTGAATTAGCATTGCAGGGAATAGTGATTGAAGCAACACTTGCTGCCGAAGATGGCGCTATCGTCCTTGGTACAAGCGAACCTGGCGTTGCATTAAACATACTTTTTTTGCAGGGTGAAGTCATTTCCGTTACAATTTTCAAATTGAGCGACGGTATGCTCACTGTGCGCAATCCGAGCAGCGATTTTGAGACCACTGTTTCCGTCAGCGAATTAGGTATGCTAACCGAGGAAGCGCTGGTCACTGAGCCGTTAGAGGTGCCGATAGTTTACGGGACGCAATTCCATGAATTGGCTCGGACACTTGGTTTTGACATAGAGACATTCGACGCCCCGCAGGAATTATTAGAAGCTCAGTGCGCTGCATGTCAGTCAGAGCGAAATGCTAGAGATTCCGCTGCCGCCAGTTTAGTCTTGGCAACAGCGGGCTATGCGCTAGCTGTCGCAGGTCTCGCTACCTGTGGTGCTATCGTCACCGCACCCGCCTGCTTAGCCGCACTAGCCGCTTACTCGATCGCCAAGGCCTCCCTGGGACTCGCTTCAGCCCAGTGGGCGTCGGCCCAAAGCGCGCTCGACCGGTGCTTAAGAGAGAGATGCTAGTCAAGGTGCTTGAGTTGCTTCGCCTACTCCTCAGCGCTTGCAGCCTGGTGTTGCTCGTAATGAGCATCTACTTCTGGAGATGGCCAGAGGCCTATTATGCCTCCCAACCACCTGCCAGGTACCTGCGGTGGTTCGCCACATGGCTAGCCGCAACGGCAGTGCTGTACCTGCTGCTCTGGCTAACTGTCAACCTGGTGCCGGAGAGCAACTCACGAGGATACGTGTCGCAGAGCATTTTCTTTGTTTCGCTTACCGCGCTGCTCCTCACTGCGGCCGGCAATCTGTATCGCAACCTATCTCGCCGCGCTCTATCGGATGAGGGCAAGCCGAAGCGGCCGGACAACGCTCGCACCGCTGTAGGTGCGTGGGTTACGATAACGAGCCTACTACTGGCCGGATATATACACTTTTTGTGGCTTTCGGTCGGGCATGGCCTGTTCGTGGCGTTACCACTTGTGTTAACGATTTTCGGGGCGGCTGTTGGGGTGTGGTTCATGATGCCTTACCCCAAGGCTAGGGGTTAAGGGCCCTCCCCTTGGATATCCAACACCACCCCTCCCGGAGCCGTGAGGGTCAGGAGCACGGCAATTGGCACGTCCTAGAGGACTGGGAGCCGCCCCCGCACAGCCGGTACTGACTGCGGTACTTTAGTCCCAGTACCAAATTGCTCTCCCGGAGGACTCTCTTGTGAACATGACCGCGTTCAACCCCTTTGAGTTCACTGGCCGCATCGGTCGCCTCCAACTCGTCGCGTACTACCTACTCATCGGGGTGGCGATCTACCTCGCTTCCGTTATCGTCTACGCGGCTTTTGGCGAAAGTTAGCCCACCATGCTCCTGGGGCTTGCGAACACGACACTTAGGGTGGTTGCGACTTTCTCGTACAGTATCCGCCGCCTTCACGACACCGGCCATAGCGGCTACTTCGCCTTGCTGCTGTTCGTCCCGCTCGTTAACATCGCCCTCGTGCTGTACCTTCTGGTTATGCCTGGCACGAGAGGTCCAAACCGGTACGGTACACGCGCTAGCAATGCAATCGCGGGTCTTTTCCAGGGTTGAGCACGTATCCTTACGCGTGATCCAAGTGCCGAACCGCTCTATCGCTTGCTTGCCATAACAGTCGCCGAAGAAAGGTGGTCAGATGCAGCGCTTCGAGTACAATTACGTCAGGATTGAGTCCCAGAGAGGTGGTGACGGCCGCTTCGACCGCTACCGGGACGTGGTGGCGCAGCGGGCGGCAGAGGGTTGGCGGTTCGTTACCGCCATTGTCCCGCCGGAGGTTATGACCACCAGCGGGCGCGCCTACCTCGATCTGGTTTTTGAACGCCCCTTAAATTGACGGCTGAGGTAGGCGGCGGTCGCAACCGGGAGGATGGCCTGATTGGCGGTCCGGTCTCAGGGGGTCACTACACTTCCCATGCCCCCTGCTCTGACTTGGCCGCTATTGTACCATTGCAGCATGAGCCACCTGTTTGCTCCGCTAGCGCTCCGCGACCTTAAGCTGCGCAACCGCATCGCCCTTTCGCCGATGTGTCAGTACTCGGCCAGCGAGGGGTTGGCTAACGACTGGCACTTAGTTCACCTTGGCAGCCGTGCAGTGGGTGGGGTCGGCCTGATTATCAGCGAGGCTACCGCCGTCGAGGCGCGAGGCCGCATCAGCCCCTTCGATCTTGGCCTGTGGGACGACCGCCAGGTCGAGGCGCTGAGGCCTCTGACCCGCCTCATCCGGGAGCAGGGTGCCGCGCCTGCTGTGCAGTTGGCCCATGCCGGGCGCAAGGCCAGTATGCCCCGCCCTTGGGATGAGCAACAAGGTGTCCTGCTGCCAGGCCGGGGAGGCTGGCCGGTAGTGGGCCCTACCGCCGAGCCCTTCTCGGCGGACTATTCCGAACCGCAAGCGCTCAGCGAAGCCGGTATCGCCCAGATCACCCAGGCTTTTGCTGAGGCCGCCGTGCGCGCTGTCGCGGCGGGCTATGCCGCTATCGAGCTGCATGCTGCGCACGGCTACTTACTGCACAGCTTCCTCTCACCTCTCAGCAACACCCGTCAGGACGGCTATGGCGGCGGCTTTGCGCAGCGCACACGCTTCTTGCGTGAGGTGACGGTGGCGGTCAGGGCTGTTATCCCTACCGGCATGCCGCTGTTGGTGCGGCTTTCAGCTACCGATTGGCAAGAAGGTGGCTGGACCCTAGACGATTCGGTGCGGCTAGCCAGCGACCTGAAAGACCTCGGCGTAGACCTTATCGACTGCTCCTCGGGCGGTGTGGTGCCAGGGGTGGCGATCCCAACCGAGCCCGGCTACCAGGTACATCTGGCCGAAGCGGTTAAGTGGCGGGCTGGAGTGCCAAGCGGTACGGTAGGGTTGATTACCGAGGCCGAACAAGCTGAAGCCATTGTGCGGGACAGGAAAGCCGACCTGGTGCTACTAGGCCGCGCGCTGCTGCGCGACCCATACTGGCCGCTGCTGGCGGCGCAAGCGCTAGGGGTGAAGCTTAAAGAGTTAGTGCCGCCGCAGTACTGGCGAGCGTTCTAGCAGGTAAAAGCGCGGGTAGTGCCCGCCGTGAAAGACGCGGGTGCTGTGCTGGATGCGCCAGTGCGGGGTATCGTCAAGCAGTCGCTGGAGCAGCTTAATCTCATGGCTTAAGAGCGCTAGTCGGCCACCGGGAGCGGTGATGCGAGCTAGCTCAGCAAGCAGTGCTGGATAAAGAAGCTGATTATGGCGGTGTGCCCCTACCGCGTCGCCCCAGGGAGGGTTACACAGCACTAGATCAAAACTCGCCTCCGGCACGTCAAGCTGGCAGGCGTCGGCCTGGGCCAGCGTGACTCTATCGCTTAATCCGGCAGCTTGCAGGTTGTCGCGGCAGCAGGCCAGGGCCGTGGCGCTCAGGTCGCAGGCTAGCGCGGAGGCAGCCGGGCCGGCTAAGAGCCGTTCGATCAGCAGCGTCCCTGAGCCGCACATAGGATCACAGATGCGGTCGTCGGCCTTGACTCCGGCAGCTTGCACCATGGCGGCTGCCAAGGTGGCATTGAGCCCGCCGGGCAGGTTGCAGACCCGCCAGGCTCGAGCCGACAAGGGGCGGGGAGTAAGCCGTGCCAGCACCTCCCAACCCGCGGCTTGCCACGCCGCCGGACGGATACGCAGCAGCAGCTCGCCTTCATCCGGATCAAAGCGCAACCCGGTGGCCTGGCCGATAGCGCCAATTAGCCGCTGAAACACTGCCGAATCGCGCCCGGCTGCCGCTAGGCGGAAACTCTCGAAGCGATCC
>JGI24112J20307_1000307_pt1 | contig 8655 bp, 10 predicted proteins | sample SubbioR11_8A_Aug_FD_20307 | JGI IMG/M metagenome (IMG submission 20307)
GCGGGCAACGCTCGGCTTGGCATTTACGCCGACAGCGGCGAGGTTTATCCCGGAGCGCGGTTACTCGACGCCGGCGTCGTAACCACGGGGACCACAGGCATCCGCGAGATGATAATCAATATCGCTCTGGCTCCGGGCCTGTACTGGACGGTTAGGCAGCAGGATGCCACGCCCTCGCTGCAAGCCATCAGCGGTCACGGCCTCATCGCACTGGGCAGCGCGGATTTGGCCACGATGGTCACTGGCTGGCGCGTGACGAGGGCTTATATCGACGGTCTGCCGGATCCGTTTCCAGCCGGCGCGTCCCAACTGACCGGTAGCCGCCCGGTAGTATTTCTCAGGAGAGCCTAACCTATGTATAACACCGTTCGGCGATACAACACCGGAGAGAGCTACAACCACGTTGCGGTGCTCCGGCAGGCACCGGCATGGTATACCCATCTGGGTCATGCGTTGCCCATTATTGTTGATAACCACTTGCGGCCCGTAATTCTGCTGCACCAAGCCTACGAGATATTTGTTCATGAGACACTGGTAGGAGAGGACAGGCTGGCATTCAGACTGCCTCACCCTGCACCGACAGAGCTTACGACCGGAGCGCTTCTTGACATGGCCGGAAAAGTTTACCGGGTTATGATTCTTGCAAACCGCGAAGACGAACGTGGGACAAGGCTTATTGAAATTGAAGCTTGGGCGCTCTGGTACGATTTGGTCAAGATGCCGGAACTGCCGCTGCAGGAGTGGATAGGGGCGTCGGTTCCGGAGATTTTAGCATGGCTCCTGCCCGGCTCCGGTTGGACAACGGGGTTAGTTACGGTTACAGCACGGCGGAACCTGCGGTGGGGTGGTGGCTGCAACCGCCTGGAAGCGCTGCGGGAGATGGAACGAGTGTTTAACACCGAGATTGTCTGGGACACCGCGACTCGTACAATCTCGGTCGTCCCGGGTGGCGGTGCTGATACCGGCGTGTTCTTCCTGCGAGGCAAAAACCTGCGCAAAGCTGAATCGGAAACAAGTATGGTCGAAACAGTATACAGGTTGTACCCGCGTGGACATCAGGGGCTGACCATTACTGTGGTCAATAACGGTATCCCTTATCTTGAAGTGCCAAGTCTTTATGATCCGCCGCCATCTGCTGTTTTGAAGGCAGAAGAGTTTACAGACCCGCAGCAGTTAAAGGAATATGCTGAGGCAGTCTTTGCCACCATAAATACCCCACAGGTAAGCTATATTTGCGGGATTGTCGACTTATCTGCACTGCCAGATCACGAAGATGGACCTGTTCGCATTGGCGATGTAGTGACTGTTTATGACGAGGATGCTTTGATTGATATCAAGACTCGCGTTATCCGAATGCGCTACAGCGTCGAGGAGCCGTGGAACAGTGAGATCGAACTGTCAACTGTGCGACAAGATTTGTCCCACACGCTGAGCACGGTTCAGCAGGCCGTTACACGGTTTGAAGCGGCGGATGCCGTAACATCTCAGGACATTGCTCAGCTGATGGTGTTTAACCATCTGCTTAATTCGCGGGCTGATGACGGGTTTGCGAACTGGGTTAACAATGGGTGGGAGGTTGACAACACTCGGGGCTTTTCTGGCCCGGCTTCCTTCCGGGCTGTCGGGCAGTTGGGAGTTTCAAAGACCCTGTTGCAGACTATCTGGCCGGCGCACCGGGAGAATTACGTCATCAGCCTACGTGCTCTGCTGGAGAATGTCCAGCTTGGAGCGCAAGGCCGGGTAGGCGTGGAAGTGGCGGTGCACTACACCGATGGCACCAGCGAGATACATTTTGTTTCGCTGATTTGAGGAGGGATTGAAGAAGATGTCCTGGCAATCTGCAGTTTTGATAATACCAACCATGAAGGCAGTTTCTAAAGTTGATGTGCGGCTCTGCATGGAAGACGCAGTGGGCGCAGTTAACATGACAGATATTATGCTTCAAGGCGGGTTGTTGGCCACTATCTGGAGCGGACACACATCAGAAATCAGATTCTCGTTTGAGCAGTGATTGTCATGAAGCGTTACTTTAGTCAAATTGAAATCAATGAAAGGGCAAAGCGCGTCCAGAGGATTGACCTTAAGGTTGTAACACAAAACGCTACCGGCACCGTGTCGCTGACTGACGTCATGTTCCAGGAAGGGGCGCAGCTTTCCGGGCATCTACCGGCAACGCGAGAGATGTTGCGCAAGCTACGGGAAAACGGCCAGCCGGCGGTACCCAAGCATTTTAATGCCATTGTCCGGGGTCGGAAAACGCTGGTCATTCCCAACAGGGGTGCTTACTGGAGCGTTGAACTGGGCACGCCTGTGGTGACGACAGCAATAGACTTTACGGCACTGGCGAAGACTGCCGTGCCAGCAGGAATGCGGTTTTCACACTTCCACCGGACACGGCAGCTTGCTTATGGCAATGCATTAGCAGTCGGGGATACGTTTGAGTTCCTTGCCAGTAAAAGGCATGTCGCCCATAACGGCACGCCGACCAGATATTATACTGGCTTCTACCACCAGTGTGCCGCTGGCAACTCGCGCTTTAATGTCGACCTGATGACGGAAGGAGCGACCATCAGGCCGCAGCCGGCGGTGAGACTCCTAGTTGAAATCCAAGAATGGGAATTAGCGAGTGGAGGCAGAAGGTTATGAGTAATATGAGGCAAGAAGGCCGGGGTTTTATGACCTGGTCTTTTTTAAAGACAGTGAGAGCAAGGCAAGAATGGTGGGATTACGGTGACCGGCTGACGCACATGGGGCTGTTTGATTTTCTTGTGCCTGATAACACCGGCAGGATAACCGGCACTATTTCCGCCGCAGATTTAGCGCGCGTCGACCGCTGGCCGCACATCATGCACTTACTGACCGTCAGGAATGATGGTATCTTGTCGCGCTTTAAGGCTATAGTGGACAACGCTGGAGGTGCGCAAGACCTATTCATTAGCGAATTACACCGCATTCTAGACATGTATCCGTGGGCAGCTGGAGTGGATATTGACCTTGAAGTCGGGCCAAACGACAACCCGGACGGAGTGGTGGCCCTGGCGAAGAGGATCTACGAGAGCGTCAAGAGCCGTCCATCGCAGCGCTATGTGCATTGGGACTTGCCACCCATGACTGGGGATGGTGTGCCCTGGTGGGAGCGTTGGTGTGATTACCGCCGGATGGCACCTTACTTTGACTCTTGCGTGATCATGAGCTACGCCTTTGCCTGGGCGGGGAGCGCTCCCGGACCCATCAGCCCGCTGTGGTGGCTGGAACAGGTGTATGATTATGCCGTAACGCGCATTCCCCGGGAAAAGATTCTTTTCGGCATTGTAGGCTTTGGTTTCAACTGGCGCATTGATCACAAGCCGATAGGCTACCGGGGAAGCAGCTGGACGTTTTTGGCTATGCTGGGCTGGCAACAGGGGCAGTTTGCTCATCATGATCTACAGCCGCTCATTCCATTTGCCGGCTATCACGACCACGAGAGCCATAGTCCGTATTTGATGTTACATGTTTACGACTGCCTGGAAGGCGCGGATGCTACAAGCGTAACAATGCCGGCACGGCGAGTTTCCGGGGCAGTTGGGAATGTCAGGCGCAATTACCTTGTGACTTATGAGAAAACGCCTGTGTACGACTTTCAGGGGACTATTACAGACCGGGCAGGCGACAGCTTCGATGAGGTATCAGGAGCTATGAATGTTGGAGCGGGATGGATTTCACCTAGAGCAGCAGCCTTGATTCCGCCGCCGCCGGGGTCACCGCCTAATACGCCGTCAACCTGGGAAGATGACGGGCTGGCGATTTTCAGATTCAACGTAGCGGTTGCGGGAACTTACCAGTTGGCGGTAAGAGTTAATGCTCCGTGGTGGAGTATGCAGCTTCTTCAAGTACGCCTAAATGGCAGTGGTTTGCAGGTTGGAATGTTCCCTGACTGGTATCCACTGCATAGGCGTATTCACTGGCTTTCTTTGGGGGTTCATAGTTTGCCGGCGGGGGAAAACACGCTGGAGATCCACGGCAGCGGCAGTCAGTATGGGACACAGTTTTGGGGTTTCTGCGTCTGTAGCGGTTTTAGTATGAGCATGGATGGTGGGGGCGGCGCGTTTACCCTGATGCCACGGCGCTTTAAAGATGTTAACGGCAATTGGGTGTTGCCGGCCAACTTCATCCTGACACCGGAGGTTTTGCGCCATACCCCGGAGCACGCCTGGGTCTGGTATGACGACTTCCGGGACAACGCTCTGGCTTTTTACAACCGCAGCGGCGGGGTCTGGAGCATTGATACAGACCCGGCAAGGCGGGTGTTAATTCAGTCCGACCAGGTAAGCGCAGACGCCCAGGTGCACCTCTCTTATTACGGGTTTGGCGACCTTAATATCAGGGCCAGGCTGCGCATGACGGCGGGGAGCGGCACCATGGGAGTGATTTTCAAAGCACAGGGAGCAGGCGACCTGTATCTGTTTTTGCTGCGGCGCGGCACGCAGACAGCGGAACTTTGGCAAAGGACTGGCGGAATATGGACAAGGCTGCAGCCGGACGTGGCACAGAGTGTGAGCATGGATACTTGGTATACCTTGCGGGTGCGCAGCCGGGGTACCGAGCTGCACTGCTGGGTTGGTACAACCCGAGTGTTTAATGTACCGGCAACTCTCCCCGCTACGGGCGGCTTTGGGATACGTACCAGCAACGCGGCCTGTGAGTGCAGCCTGCTGGATGCCGGAGACCCGTATGTCTATGTACCGCAAGAAGCTATTGATGTGGTATTGCCGAGCGGCCATAGCCAGACACTGGGGCGCATCCCGCGCAGCGGCGTGACATGGCTGGAGCCGTGGGGATATTTTGAATATGTTGGCCCGAACGAAGAGAGGGATACTCGGACAGAGAGTATCCCTCTTGAATTTGACTATGTGCATACGCCGGCATTTGCGGCGTTTGAAGATAACCGTCCAGTGACGGTCAAGCTCCGAGATCGGGGCCTCTGGGTGACGAATCTCTACCTGGGGGATGCGTTGGGGTTTAGCTTAGCGCATTATTCTGATGCGGAGCATTTCGATACACTCAAAAACCTGGCGAAGCATCGCTGGGGACTAAAGGGGGTGGCTTGGTGGGCGTTAGGGTTACAGGATCCGCTTATTTTTAAATATCACGAGGAGGTGGTTTAGATGACGTAGCAGCAACATGTAACAACCAGCATGTGGAAAGGGCGTTTGATGTGGTGTAGCAAAACAAATTTGAGGAGGTAATGAAAAATGTCTTGTCCAGCCGGCGCTCCTCCGTTGATGGGACCCGAAGCAGCATGGCAACGAATGTTTTGTGTAATGCGACAAAGCGGAAGGGATGTGACTGTTACTTCTATTACAACTGGAAGTACTATCGGCTCCCTTCGCTTCAATGATTTTTTCCGATGGGAGGCAGAAGGATTTGTTTCTGGCTTCGGCTACCATAAGGTTGTTTTAGTCAGAAATGATTTTACAGGTGCTCTGCAATGGGGAGGCGTTAATTTTGGTGACATATTTAACGCAGGAGAAGTTTTTACTCCAGTCTACAATTTTCCACTAGAGACGTTTACTTTTCAAGGTATGACCTTGCACCGGTTTGATATTCAAAACAGTCCAGCGGAGCTTCGTGATAGACACGGTAATCTCATAGAAACGCTGCCGCTTTTAACCAGGATCGGAGTCAGACCTGTTATCGCTGAAGCGGTTATGGGGCAGACCTGGTGTACTTTTTGGAGAGTAATTGCTGTGCGGCGATATATCCCTCAATTTGGAGGAGTTCAGTGGACATGGGCAAACATGGCTGCAGCCGAGCCTGGGTTTGTAAATACCGGCCTGCCTGCAGACAGACCGGCTAGTAGTCTTATACGCACTTCGCTTGTGTAAAGTTTAAGGTATGGGAGTCTTTGACGCTCCCACGACTAAGGTCAGTTGGAGCGTCAAAGCTACTATTTCGTCTGACCTTTAATGTAAGCTTCAAAGGGATGAATACCGTCGGAGAAGGAGATCGACGATGCGAGTATTGTTCCGTTATTTTCAAGCTGAAGATTAACCTGATATGTTCCTGATTTAGTCTTGAACCAGATTTCGCGTCGATTCCCCACTTGCGTCAGGAAGGCTACTTCTCTCCTTGCTCTTTCTTTCGGGGAAGGGAATATATATTCATAGTTACCTTTACCATATTTTTTTTCAAGATAGTCGAGAAAAGGATAACCAAGCAGGAATGCCTCCGCAACCTCTTTTCTATACATGGGGCCTCCTTCGCCCCAGTTGACAACAGCGGATAGTTCGACGCAGCGGGCTACCTTTAACTGCTCGTCAAGCGGCAGTTTACTGACAAATACGCCTGTATAGTCCTTTTCCGTCTCAGTCGTTTCAGGTATTTGATGTGTGCGCCCAGGTGAAACAAACAAAGATAAAACGACAACACACAACGACACTGCAAAAATAGCAATAACCGACCAAAGCCTTTTAGTCCTTTTTAGCGAGGTGCTCATCTTTTTCCCTCCTTGTAATCGTTTGCCTCATTGCCGTCCACATGCCTTCTGTCACCAACCCCAGCCGCCAGAGGGAGATACCCTGCAGACGATAGCGCTTAGCAACACCAATTTTGGGGATAATGCTTTCCGCAGTTTCGCTCGGAGCCGAGATGGCCAGAACAAGCTTCTCCCGGGGGACAACGGCCAGCGCCATCTCCACTGCCCGCACCACCCGGTTTAGCGGTTCAGGCTTTGGTCCGTAATCGTGGGCCATAACGACAATGCGGTCGGCTAATTGACCGAGTGCGGCATAATCATAGCCGCGGAAGGAACTGTTTGGCGGATGGATGGTGAGCGTCAGGGTTCTTCCGGCCTCCCGCAGTGGCGGTGCTAGCATGGCAATAAAGCGGGTAAAGCTGTCACGGATCTGCTGCCGCGTTTCCCCTGCAGCGTACAGTCCCAATTCTTCCAGGTTCAGATTAACACCGTGATACAGGGATGCTTCCTGTACAATAGCGGCAACGGCGCGAGACATGGCCTGTTCATCGTTTAGGAAAGTGGTGAGCAGCCCGCTGCGGTCGTTCTCGTGGACGACCATTTCTGTCCTGAACCCGAACTCTTTGGCTGTGGCCAGCACTGTTTCCCAGCCAGGAGGCCGCTGCCAAGCATTTCGAGAAGTGCGGGTTAAAAGGTTGCCTTGCGCATCGATAGTATACCAGCCTAGGGCCAGCTCTCTCACTGTGTCTGTGTTTCCGCTGCCGGTAGCCGGGAAGGGTACGCCGAAAAGATCAAGCCAACTACTGGCTTCTCCCGCACCTAAAGCATAAAAGCCAATGACGTTCATGGAACGAGGCGGAGAGACAATTCTTATAATCCGGGTTTCCGAATCCCAATTTACCAGGCAGCCGAATTCTTCACTGAAAAATCTCAACGGTACAAGCGTTCGGCCATCAACGATAACAGGGGGCGCATCGAGCGGGGTAGGCAGGTCATTTACCTGAGCGGTTTTATTATCGATTTGAAGCATAACCCTTGTCTTACCGTCGCTGGCAGAGATGGTGCGGGTATCACCGCCCCAGTTTACGTTTATGTTTATCGCCTCTGCAATCAAGCGAAAAGGGACCAGGGTTCGTCCGTTTATTATCTGGGGCGGCACGTCAAAGCGTACCGGCAAGCCGTCCAATAGAACGGTAACCATCGGGGGACTGGCCGCTGCCCGTTGGTATGTAGGCGCGAATAGCGATAGAGCGACGACAAGCAGAAGCGCCGCGATTGTAAATAATACTGACCTTTTCATCGTCACATCACTCCTTTACCAGTTATTTTATCTCATTTTTGAAAGAAGGTAAAGCTAATTGCCACAAGGTGCACAAGGTGTTAAATTCAGTCGTCCGAGAGGAGAATGGAGTCAATGATTGAGCGAGTTGCTGCCCTGGAAGTGGCGCAGGCGAGGCATGAAGAAAGGATTGGACAAATCGAGGACTGTATGAACAAACAGAACGGTCGACTGGAACGCATCGAGGAGAAACTGGACAGGCTCTACCTGTGGCTGATTGGCGTCCTCGGCGGAGTAGTGGCGTCGCTCGTGCTGCTGGTGCTGAATCTAGGGGTGAGGAGGTGAACAGGGTGGACGATTACAATATCAACAAGCCTTTCTGGGCGTCAAAGCGGTGGTGGATGACAGCAATTGCCGTGGTTATCCCGGTACTGAATCACGTGTTTGGCCTGGGGCTGGACGTGGGCGAAATTACGGCCATTGCCGCGCCGGTGGTGGCGTATATCCTGGCACAGGCGTTCGTGGACGCAAGCCACTAAAGGGAGGAGGCAGACTAATGCAGAGACCTAGTGTATATGGCTGTGACGTGTGCAAAAAGGCAAACGCAGTCGGTCGCGTGGCGGTGTTGATGTATCAAGCACAAAAAGAACAAGACTCTGAGCGCATCAGGGAGCTGGTTAGGACGGCCCTGACTGCGCTGGAAAGGGCAGGGCGTCAGCATGCGTAGGCGTGTATGTATAGATCCGGGGCACGGCGGTTCTCGACCTGGTGCGGTTGGCCCGACCGGAGTCCGGGAAAAAGATATTGCGCTTGCGGTATCAAGGCTGCTTCGTGAGATGCTCATAACGCCGCCGAATGAAGCCCTACGACAGGCACAGGAAGCATTTGGTGCGGCACAGAAGCGCGGAGATAGTGCGGC
>JGI24112J20307_1000316_pt1 | contig 8564 bp, 6 predicted proteins | sample SubbioR11_8A_Aug_FD_20307 | JGI IMG/M metagenome (IMG submission 20307)
ATGTCGCACCTGATCGGCTTGGTCGATGTGTTCGTGGCGCGCATCAGCCCGCGCGTCAGCCGCAAGGGCCTGCCCTCGCAGCGCGCAGCGCGCGACGCCTACCTAGCCGCCGACGGCCAGCCCAACCCGCTCGGGGCGGCGCTGATCAAGGCGATCGGGGTTTACATCCCGGGCAGCTATGTGCGGCTGGCCAGCGAGGAGCTGGCGGTGGTGGCGCGGCGCCAGCGCCGCGCCAACGAGCCGCTGGTGTTTGCGCTGGTCGGGCGCAGCGGCATGCCGCTGGGTGAGCCGGCGCTGCGCGACACCAGCGAGGCGGCCTACGAAATCAAGGCGGGCGTGGCGGCCGATGAGGTGCGCGTGCGCGTGAACACCGCCAAGCTGCTGGCGCGGCTCTAAAGCGGTGGGGCCCGCCGCAGAGGCTTAGCGCTGGGCGCGCTGTTGCTGGCGATAAGTCCAGGGCGGCAACGGGTCTGGGTCGGCCCAGAGCCCGCGCTGCTCGCGCTGCGCCTGGCGCTCGGCGCGCGCATAGCGCCAGCGATCCAGCCACCATTGGTCGCTGGCATACTGCTTGTGGTGCCAGGCCAGCCCGGCGCGCAGCAGTTTCAGGTTCACGTCCTGGCCGTGCAGGCGCACGGTGCCCACCAAGCGCCCGTGGCGGTCGGTCTTGGCAAAGGCCACCTGCACCTCTTGTTGCAGGAGCATGCCCCTTAGGTACGCGCCCGACTCTGCGCCAAAAGGCTGGTTGCGTTCGGGCGCATCGATGCCCAGCAGCCGCACCCGGTGGCGCTGCTGTTGCGCGTCGAGCACGGTCACGGTGTCGCCGTCAGCCACCGCGATCACGCGGCCTTGCAGCGGGCTGGACAGCGGGGTGAGAGCCGCAGCCGCATTGGCCAGCGCCAGCGCAGCCGCCAAGCAGAGCCCGTGCAAGCTCCTGCGCCAAGGCGCAAAAGCGGCGTGTGCAGCGTAGGCGGCGTTCATTCGCCCCAGTTTAACGCGAGGCTTGCGACACGCTGCCGGTTTTGGCCTGGTCGCGTGCCAGCGCCTCGCGGTCCGCCAGGCGGCGGAAGAACAGCGTCACGAAGGTGCTGGTAAGAACGATAAACAGCGAATACAGCACCGGAATCAGCAGCACCTCTTGCTGCATGGCGCCGGTAAAGGTCAGGGTGACGATCAGCACCGCCAGCGGCCCGTTTTGAATGCCGGTTTCGAGCGCGATGGTGCGGCTGCGGTTGCGGTCTTGGCGCAGCAGGCGCGCCAACAAAAAGCCCAGCGCCATGCCGATCAGCCCAAGGCCGATGACCGCAAAATAGACCGACACCGGGGTGGCTGCCAGCAGCATGTGGTTGCGCGGCACCCAGGTGACGATCAGGAACAGAATCACAAAAATGCCCATGAAGCTGCCGATGAGTTCCATCGTGGCGCCAATATTGGGGTTGAGCTTGCGTGTGACCATGCCGATCAGGGTGGGCACCAGCAACACCACCAGCACCTGCGCCACGTTGCTGGCGGGCACCGCAAACTCGCTGCCTATGCCAGCCATGCCGGTGTAGAAGGCCAGCAGCGCCGGCACGGCCACCAGCGCCACCAGGGTCGAGATGCTGGTCATCATGATCGACAGCGCCAACACACCCTTGCTGAAGTAAGCAAAAATGTTGGAGGTGGTGCCGCCCGGCATGCAGCCCATCAGGATCAGGCCCACAGCGAGAGCGGGCGGAAAATTGAGCAAAATGGCCAGCGTAAAGCCCACAAAGGGCATGAGGCCGTACTGGCACACGAGGCCGATCAGTACCCCCTTGGGTCGACGGAAGGCGATCAGGAAGTCGCGGTAGGTGAGCGAGGCGCCCATGCCGAGCATGATGACCATCATCATCAGGCCGAGCAGTTGGGTTTCAAATTCGGTGAGCATTTTTTAGGTCTCCGGTGTCATGCTATGGATGTCTGCGCTCAGGGGTGCAGGTTGGCCTTGAGCTGCTCTTGCCATTCGGCCTTGACTTCGGCTTTGAGGTCTTTGCGCAGCACCTTGCCGACCACCGTTTTGGGCAGTTCTTCGCGGATCACGATGGACTTGGGCACCTTGTAGGCGGCCAAGAACTTGCGGCAGTGGGCGATCACGGCTTCGGGCTGCAAGGCCCCTTCGTGTTCCGGGTTGTGCACCACGTAGGCGCGCACCGCTTCACCGGTTTTTTCGTCCGGGGTGCCGACCACGGCCACTTCGAGCACCGCGTCCATCTGGGCGATCACGTCCTCGATCTCGTTCGGATAGACGTTGAAGCCCGAGACCAAAATCATGTCCTTTTTGCGGTCGATGATCTGCATGAAGCCTTGGTCGTCCATTTCGGCCACATCGCCGGTGGCGAGCCAGCCGTCGCGCAGCACGGCAGCGGTTTCGGCCGGCTGATGCCAGTAGCCTTGCATGACTTGCGGGCCTTTGACGTAAATCTCACCCCCTTGACCAAAACTTACGTCAACGCCATTCTCGTCCACCAGGCGAATGTCGGTGCCTGGTGCCGGGATGCCAATGCTGCCCAAACGCGGCTCGCCGTGCAAGGGGTTGAAGCTCACCACGGGCGAGGTTTCGGTCAGGCCGTAGCCCTCGGCGATCGGGGTTTTCGTGACTTCGCGCCAGCGCTTGGCCACGGCGCTGTGCAGCGAGGTGCCGCCGGCAATGGAGGCCTTGAGCGTCTTGGGCGGGTAGGCGACGAACCACTCTTCATTGAGCAAGCCGTTGTAGAGCGTGTTGACGCCCGTCATCCAGGTGATGGGGTAGTTTTCGACCGCGCGCTGCAGGTTTTGTACCGGACGCGGGCTGGGGATGAGGATGTTTTGCGCGCCGATGGCGAGAAATCCCAGCAGGTTGGCGGTAAATGCGAGGATGTGGTAAATCGGCAGCGCAGTCAGCACGCATTCCTTGCCGGGCGCCATGTGGGTGCCGCCCATGGCCAGCATTTGCTGCACGTTGTGCAGCAGGTTGCTGTGGGTGATCATGGCCCCTTTGCTCACGCCGGTGGTGCCGCCGGTGTATTGCAGCAGCGCCAGTTCGTGCGGCTGGATGGATTTCCAGTAGTTTTGCGCGTGCAGGCGGCCACCGGCCTTTTGCAGTGCGGCGCGGCCCTGCGCCAGCGCAGCGGCAATGCGCGTGTGGGGCACCGTAACCGGGGGCAGCACCTGCGCCCAAACCTTTTGCACACCGCGAATGATGGCCTTGGGGATGAGCGGGAAAAACTCCGACACCCCGGCCAGCACCACGTGCTTGATGGTGGTCATGGCCAGCACCGAGGGCAGCTTGTCGGCAAACATGTCGATCAGCACCAGGGCCTTGACGCCGGCGTCTTTGTACTGATGCACCATTTCGGCCGGGGTGTAGAGCGGGTTGGTGTTGACCAGCACGCAACCGGCTTTCAAAATGCCAAACGCCACCACCGGATAGGCCAAGCCGTTGGGCATCTGCACCGCCACCCGGTCGCCCACGTGCAAGCCCAGCACCTCGCGCAGATAGGCCGCGAAGTAGTCCGACAGCTCATCGACCTTGGCAAAGCTCAGGCTGCCGTTCATGCCGTTGGGCACGACGCAGGTAAACGCCGCCTTGGCTTTGCTCTCGCGCGCCCAGCGCGTGCAGGCGTCGTGCACGAAAGCCCCAAGGTTGGGGTGGCTCAGCGGTGGCAGCTCGGGCGTGATACCGACTTCTCGATACACGGCGACCCAAGGACGGGGCGTGTTGGCGAACGGGTGTTGCATGATCGGTGAGTGAATGAAACGAACGATCGTGCTATTTTGCCTCAAGCGCAACGTAGCGGCGAGGGGTAATCGCGCACTTTTATCAATGTTTTTGGGTTTTTGAAGTAGGTGTAAACCCTTGTTTTGATACGAATGAGCGGCTTGGGCCGGGTCATAAAAAAAGCCAGCTCGAAAGCTGGCTTGATTTTTTGAGGTGTTTGGTGGCGCTTCAGGGATTCGAACCCCGGACCTGCGGATTATGATTCCGTCGCTCTAACCGGCTGAGCTAAAGCGCCTTGTAGCCCAGCATTGTAGCAGGCTTTGGACGCCGGGGGCCGGGCCGCAGGTCACGGCTGGCCGGCTTGGCGTGGGCGGCGCGCTTCACTGGTGCCGAAACTGCGGCGCGCGTTTTTCGACNAAGGCGGCCATGCCTTCTTTTTGGTCCGCGGTGGCAAACAGGGCGTGAAACAGGCGGCGCTCGAAGGCCATGCCATCGGCCAGGCTGCCCTCGAAGGCTTTGTTGACGGCCTCTTTGGCTGCCATGACGGCGATTTGCGAGTAGCCGGCAATGGTCAGGGCGGCGGCCAAGGCCTCGTCTTGCAGCTTGTCCAGCGGCACCACGCGGCTTACCAAGCCGGCGCGTTCGGCTTCTTGCGCGTCCATCATGCGGCCGGTGAGCGCCAGGTCCATGGCTTTGGACTTGCCCACGGCGCGCGGCAGGCGCTGGGTGCCGCCCGCGCCGGGGATGATGCCGAGCTTGATTTCGGGCTGGCCGAATTTGGCGTTGTCGGCGGCGATGATGAAATCGCACATCATGGCCAGCTCGCAGCCGCCGCCCAAGGCAAAGCCGCTCACCGCCGCAATGATGGGTTTGCGGATGCTGCGCATGGCCTCCCAGTTGCGCGTGATGTAGTCGCCCTTGTACACATCGGCAAAGCTGTAGCTGGCCATGGCGCCGATGTCGGCCCCGGCGGCAAAGGCTTTTTCGCTGCCGGTGAGCACGATGCAGCCAATGCCGTCGTCGGCGTCGAAGGCCTTGAGGGCGGCGCCGAGTTCGTCCATCAGCGCGTCGTTGAGGGCGTTGAGCTGCTTGGGGCGGTTCAGGGTGATGAGGCCGACGCGGCCTTCGCTGCGCACTAGGATCAATTCGTAGGGTTGGCTCATGGGTTGTCTCGCTAGGGGAAAGGGTAAAGCGCCACTATAACGCGGGCGCATGGCGGCGCGCAGCTCATTCGGGCCACCAGGAGCGGGTGGGGGTGCAGGCGTTATCCGCGGTGGCCCCTGCTGCCGTGGTGCAAACGGCTGTCATCCGCTGCAGCCGCACGGTCTGCGTTCCGGGCTGGTCTGGCTCGGGCCAGCGCAGCGGCAGGCGCAGCAGCCGGCCGTCGCGCGCCACCAAGGCCACGATCTGGCTTTGCCCTTGGGCGAGCTGGGCCAGGTCGGCGAGCTTGCGCACCCGCCAGGCGCTGGGCCCGGTTTCTGCGCCCAGCCATTCGTCGCCCGCGGCCAGCCCGGCTTGCTCGGCCAACGAGCCGCGCAGCACGTTTTTAATCTGCAAGCCCTCGGTTTCGCTCACGCGCAGCCCCAAGCGCTGCGCCAGCGGCGCGGGTTCGCTCAACCAGTCTATGCCTTGGGCCCGCAGCAGCTCGGGCAAACCCGGCACGGGGCCAGAGGCGGTGAGCAGGTCGGCGCAGCCGTGCACCCAGGCTTGAATTTCGGCAGCGTAACTGCGCCCGGCGCATTGCTCCAGCACCGCCAGCAGGTCGGCCTCTTGCATCGGGCCGCCTTGGCAGCGCTGGTAGAGCGCGCGCAGCACCACATCGAGCGTGCTGCGGCCTTCGGTGCGCAACTGCAAATCGAGCGCCAGCGCCACCAGCGCGCCCTTGGCGTAGTAGCTCACGGTGGCGTTGGGGCTGTTTTCGGTGACGCGGTAGTACTTGGTCCAGGCCTCGAAGCTGGCTTGGGCCAGGCTGTGTACCAAGCGGCCCGGGCTTTGCAGCACCTGGTTGAGGGTTTTGGCGAGCAGTTGCAGGTGGCAGGCTTCGTCGATCAGGCCGGCGCGGTGCAGCAGCAGGTCGTCGTAATAGCTGGTGAAGCCCTCGAACAGCCACAGCAGCTCGGTGTGGTTTTCGCCGTCGTAGTCGTAGCGGGTAAATTCTTGCGGGCGCAGGCGCTTGACGTGCCAGGTGTGGAAGTACTCGTGGCTGATCAGGCCCAGCAAGGCGGTGTAGCCCTCGCTGGCGCTCAGTGGTGCGGGGCTGGCCGCGCTGGCTTGGGCGCTTTGGGCAGTTTGAGCGCTGCGCTGCGGCAGGTCGGCGCGGCGGCAGATCAGGGCGGTGCTGTGGCGGTGCTCGAGCCCGCCGTAGCCATCAAAGCGGGCGTTGAGCAAAAACAGGTAGTGCCCGAACGGCGGCGCATCCTGTGCGCCGTGCCAGAACTCGATGGCGGCCTCGCAGATGGCCTGGGTGTCGCGCAGCAGGCGCGCGCCATCAAAGCCCGGCCCGGCACCGCTAAGCACAAACCGGTGCGGCACGCCGCGCACGGTGAAGGCTGCGCTCCAGAAGCGGCCCAGCTCGAAGGGGCTGTCGGCCAGTTCGTCGTAATCGGCGGCCTGCCAGCGGCCCAGGCAGTGGGGGGCGGTGGTAGCTTGGGTTTCAGCAGGCAGACCGGGCGCTGTGGACAAGGCGGTGGCGGCCTGCCAGCCCTGGGTGGCCGCGCTGCCATAGGCCTCGATTTGGTGCGCCAGCGCCTCTTGTCCGTGCACGCGCAGGCACAGGCTGGTGGGGTTGAAGAAGGCGCGCTCGGCGTCCAGCCAGGCGCTGCGCACCGAGGCGTCGAAGGCATAGACCTGGTAGCGCAGCCGCAGCACCTGGGCCCTAGCCGGGGTGGTGGCTTCCCAGGTGTTTTTGTTGAGCTGGCGCAGCGGCACGGCGTGGCCGTCGCAATCGGCGCTCAAGGCTTGCAGGTGCTGGGCAAATTCGCGCACCAGGTAGCTGCCCGGAATCCACACCGGCAGGCTCAGGCGTTGCTGCCGCGCCGGCTGCGCCACACACAGGCTGAGCTGGAAGAGGTGGGCGTGCAGATCGACGAGATCGACGCGGTAGTGCGGGCCGGGGGTTGTTGGCGGCGCGGGGTGGGCCAAAGTGGCTGGCCAGGTTGTGGGCATAGGGTTGGGGCCGGGTGAGCGAATTGCGTTCAACGCGCTGTCGCAGCCGCCGCCGCAGCGCTCAGGCGCTGCTCGATCACCTCGAACCCGGCAGCGCCCGAGAGGCGCGTGCCGTCGGCGAAGAAGGTGGTGGGGGTGCCGGTGATCTGGTGCCGCTGGCCAAAGGCGATGTTGCGTTGCAGCGCCGCCGTGTCGCAAGTGGCCGCTGCAGGCTCGGCATTGCGCAGCATCCAGTTTTCCCACACCTGGGCGCGGTTGCGCGCGCACCAGATGCGCTCCGATTTGGCGAGCGAATCGCGCCCCAAAATCGGGTACAAAAAGATGTGGATGGTGACGTGGTTGAGGCGCGCCAGATCGCGCTCGAGCCGTTTGCAAAAACCGCAGTTGGGGTCTTGGAACACCGCCAAGCGGCGCTGGCCGTTGCCGCGCACGATGGTGAACGCATCGCGCAGCGGCAACTGATCGAAGGCGATGGCGTTGAGCTGCTCGACGCGCTGCTCGGTCAGGTTGTTGCGGGTGCGGGTGTCGATCAGTTGGCCCTGCAGGATGAAAGCGCCCTCGGCGTCGGTGTAAAAAATCTGGTTTTGACTGACACGCACCTCGAACAGGCCGCGCATCGGGGTTGGGCGCACCTCGTCGATGCGCGGCAGGTTGGGCAGGCGCTCGGCCAGGTTGGCGCGGATGGTGGCTTCGTTGGCCGAGGCGGCGGCGCTGGCGCCCAGCAGCAGGCACAGGGCGAGGGCGCGCAGGCCGGTTGTGAGCAAGCGCAGGCGGCGCAGTAAATGGCCTGGCGCGGGCCAAGTGTGGGTGGGCATGGGTGCGATCGGTCTTAAATTGGGCTTGGTGTGGGCTGGGGGCGGACGGAGCCGCTGCCCTGGGCTAGGCGAATGGCGCAGTGCTTGAGCGGGTTGAGTTGGTCAAAGGCGCGCAGCCCCATGCGCCGCAGCGCTTGGATGTGTGTGTCGCCGTGACCAAACAGGCTATAGAGGCCGTCGGTGAGCGCGGCCATGCGGTCGAAATCGGCGCGCCGGGCGCGCTCGTAGCGGCGCAGCAGGCGCAAGTCGCCTGGGCTGCGCCAGTACTCGCGCGCGCGCAGCACCCGGCCGAGTTCGGCCACATCGCCCAGGCCCATGTTCAGGCCCTGCCCGGCCAAGGGGTGCATCGCGTGGGCGGCGTCGCCAGCCAGCGCCACGCCCGGCCGCACCCAGTGGCGTGCGCGCGACAGTTGCAGGGGCCAGCCAGCAGGCTGGCCTTCGGTGCTCATGGCCCCCAGCGCATGGCCGCAGGCCTGGCCCACGGCGTCGGCGAAGGCGGGTGCCGACAGGGCCAGCAGCTCGGCGGCGCGCGCGTGCTGCACCGACCAGACCAAGGCCACCAGCTTGCCCTCGGGGCCGTCCATGGGCAGCAGCGCCAACACGTCGCCATTTTGGAACCATTGGCGCGCCACGCCCTCGTGCGCTCGCGCGCAGCGCAGCCGCGCCGCCACGGCGGTGTGGGCGTAGGGCTCGACCTCGTACTCGATGCCAAACTGGGCCCGGGTGCGGCTGTGCTTGCCCTCGCAGATCACGGTCAGTTCGGCTGGTGGGGCGCTGCTCACGAGGTCGATGCCGCTCTGAAACGGCAGCGCTTGCGCCAGCCGCTGCTCCAGCGCCGGCACATCCACGATCCAAGCCAGCGGCTGCTG
>JGI24112J20307_1000317_pt1 | contig 8553 bp, 6 predicted proteins | sample SubbioR11_8A_Aug_FD_20307 | JGI IMG/M metagenome (IMG submission 20307)
CCCCAGTGGGAAAACCTGCCTGCTTAAGCAGCCGATACAGATACTGCGTGGTCATGGGGACCTTCTCGCTCGGCTTGAGCACAAAGGCGTTCCCCGTCGCCACGGCATAAGGCAAAAACCACAACGGGATCATGCCGGGAAAGTTAAAGGGGGTAATCGCCGCTACCACCCCCAGGGGCTGGCGGATCATCTGCTCGTCGATGCCGCGGGCGACATCTTCGTTGTTGTAGCCCTGCATCAGCAGCGGCGCGCCGCAAGCGACCTCGACGTTCTCGATACCGCGGCGCAGCTCACCGACGCTCTCGGCATAGGTCTTGCCGCACTCGTTGGTGATGGTCTTGGCCAGCTCGTCAAGATGCTCTTCTAAGAGCGCTTTGAGCTTGAACAGGGGCTGGATGCGCTCGGTAACGGGCACCTGCCGCCATTCGAGGTAGGCGCCATGGGCCTTCTGGACGGCCTCGTTCACCTCTGCTTGGGCCGACAGCGGCACCTTGGCGATCGTTTCGGCGGTGGCCGGGTTGCGCACCTCGAGGTAGTCGCTGGCCGAGGAGCGCCGCCACTCGCCGCCGATGTAGTTTAGGAGCTCCTTTGCGGCTGTTATGGTCATAGTGCCTCCCGAAAATCAGTATTCAAGTATTCGAGTATTCAAGTATTCAAGTAGGGGCGAACCCTTCGGGCTGAGGCCCCTCAGGGCGAAGCCTTGGACGGCTACGCCACTATCGCTCTCACTTCGTTCGGGCCGGCGCTTCGCTGACGTTCGCCCTGGTTTCGCGTTCGATGGTGAACCACACTAGAAAGGCTGAGCCTCATCGTCCTGTCCCTGTAAGCGGCAACCTTAGCCTATCCTCTTGGCCTTCCCAGCTCCCCCGTACCCAGGCCAGCTGCGGGTCGTCCTTAGCCTCCCAGGTCGGCATCTCGCCTGCCAGGAAGTTGAGGTAGTAGCAGTCATAGCCCGGCGCCGTTACCACCGGATGATACCCCCGGCGGATCAGCACCGTGTCGCCGTGTTTGGCTAGCACGACCTCGTTAAGGCTGCGGTCGTCGGTATAGAGGCGCTGCATGGCCCAGCCGTCTTGCGGCTGGAAGCGGTAGTGATAGACCTCTTCCAGTTCAACTTCCTCCGGCGGGTTGTGAACGTCATGTTGGTGTGGCGGGTAGCTCGACCAGTTGCCGGAAGGGGTGTAGACCTCGACACAGAGGAGCTTCTCCGCATCGCCGGGGTCGAGGATGTGCGAGATCTGCCGGGTTACGTTGTGGCCACCACGGATTTCAACCTTGACCTCATCGGGAGTAATCAGGCGCGGTGCCAGAATACCCTTGGCCGGAGCCATCCCCACGGCAAGCTCGAGCCCGCTTTTGGCTGTCACCTGATAGCTGTGATCTGGCGGCACATAGGTGGCATACGGGAGCCCGGCAAAGACGTCACGGCGCCCTGTGAGCGACCACGCCTGGCCGTTAACCTTAACCTCGGCATCGCCCGACAGGAAGACCAGTGCCACCTCACAGCCTAGGCTCTCTCCTCGGTAGCGCTGGCCTTCGGCCAGGGCGTGAACCCGAAAGGACAGGTATTGCCAGCCAGCCAGCTCGGGGGTGACGCTGGTGCGAAGAGGGCTCGTAACGTTGGCGGGGATAACGTGTGGCATCGAAACCTCGCAATCTGAAAGGCCGTATTCAAGTATTCGAGTATTCAAGTAGTCAGCAGGTTTTCTGCCTTTATTCTTGAATACTGACTACTTGATACTGACTACTTACACTCCCAACCCCCGCAAATACTCCCGGTTGCGCTGCGCACTCTCCCTGGGCGTTCCCAGGCCGGGCAAAACGTCCTGTTCGACGGTGATCCAGTCGGTATAGCCCCGCTCGTTCAAGAACGCCAGAATAGCGGCAAAATCGACGCTGCCCTGGCCTAGTTCACAAAAAACGCCGTGTCTGACCGCTGTTGTGTAGTCCCAGCCCGCGCGGCGAGCCTGCGCTGCTACGGTGGGCTGGCAGTCCTTGAAATGCACGTACCAGATGCGCTCCCCAAAGCGCCTCATGCCCTCAAGCGCCAGGCTGCCGTCATCACTTTGGCCGGTACCATAGACGTAGTGGCCGGTATCGAAGACCAGTCCGATCAGCTCCGGGTCGGTCAGGTCGAGAAAGTGCGCGATCTCCCCGGGCGTTTCGACAAAGGCGGCGCAGTGATGGTGGAAGACCGTCTTGAGCCCGGCTTCGCCTGCCACTATGCGGGCGACCTCTTCAGCATGGTGTGCAAAAGTCTGCCACGCTTCAGGCGACAGCCCAAGCTCCGGCGTGATGCGCCCGGCGTGCTGGGTGCGCAGCGGGTCGTGACCGTTCTGGTCGGCCAGCACAAAGAAGGGAGGGCGGGTAGGGTCGGCGACCTGAGCCAATAGGCGGGCGATGGTCAGGATGCGCGGGCGACTCGCCTCAACGGCGTTCGGCTCGCGTAGGTTGACCCCTTCGTAGGCACCAAGCATAATGAGCCCGCGTTTTGCCAGCTCCTCGCGCAACTTCGCAGGGTCCGTGGGCATGTAGCCCAAATCGCCCAACTCGGTGCCCTGGTAGCCGGTTTCGACCAGCTCATTAAGCATCTGCCCATAGGGGATGCCGGTGCCGTAGCCTTCGATGGTGCCCCAGGAGCAGGGGGCGTTAGCGACTTTGATCATCCCTTAATCTCCACAACCTCGACCGGCCGCCCCTCTTTGAGGCTCTTGGTCGCCGCATCCGCTACTCTCAAAGACTCGACCGCATCATCCGGGCCAGGGCTCGGCTGTTGCCCCTTGCGCACCGAATCTACAAAGACTTGGAGCTCTATCCGGTAGGCATCCTTGAAGCGCTCCAGGAAGAAGTAGTAGAAGTCGCCGTGGATTCCGCCCTTATCGTAACGCCAGACCTTGGTGGCGCGTTCATCTTCGGTTAGGAGCTTGCCTTTCTCGCCGTGGACCTCAACCCGCAGGTCGTAGCCGTAGATGGTGCGGCGGGTGTTCAGCAGCACGCCGATGGCGCCCGAGGCAAACTCGATGGTCAGGATGCTGGTATCGACGTCGCCGTACTTGGCGTAAACGGGATCGACCAGCACGCGCCCTAAGGCGGTGACCCGGGTGATCTCCCCGACCACGAAGCGCGCGGTGTCGATGTCGTGAATGATCGAGTCGCGGTAGAAGCCACCAGAAGCGGCGATATAGGCCTCCGGCGCAGGGCCGGGGTCGCTGGACTGGCTGCGGAACAGCTCGACTTTGCCGATCTCGCCGGCCTTGACCGCCCGCGCTACGGCGGCGTAACCGGGATCGAAGCGCCGATTGAAACCGATCTGAAAGGGGACACCTGCTGCCTTAACCGCCCTCATCGCGTCGATGGTCTCCTGTAAATCGAGCGCGACGGGCTTTTCACAGAAGATCGCCTTGCCTGACTCGGCGGCTAACTTGATCTGCTCAGCGTGCAGGTTCGTTGGTGAAGCGATCAGGACAGCCTCGACCTCGGAGTGTGCTAAGGCTGCGGTTACCTCCTGGGTAGCTGCCGCGCCGCCATAAGCCGCTCTCTTAGCGGCGTCCAGGTCAGCATCCATCACGATCACGAGTCGAGCGCCGTCCACTGCCCCCGCTAGGTGCTTAGCGTGCAGGTTGCCGATGCGTCCGGCGCCGATGACGGCAAACCCTAAAGTGTCCGACATAACCCTCCCGTAGGCGCCCTAGACATGAAATCGCTGTTTTGCCAGGGCGGTTTCGTAGGCTGCCCTGGCCGCCTTAACCGCCTCCTGCCCCGTTACCTGCGCCACCGGCACGTCCCACCAGCCCTCAAAGTTGGGTACGCGCTTTTCGGGATCGACCGGCACGACGATGACCGTTACGCCTTCAGAGCCCTTGGCTTGTTGGAGCGCGTCTTTTAGCGACCCTTCGTGCGGTGCGTAAAAGGCTCTCGCTCCCATCGCCTCGGCATGCTTGACGAAATCTACTGGCACGTAGTCGCCATCAGTCCGGCCGCTCTGAGGGTTACGGTAGCGGAGTTCGTTGTTGAAACCGGGCGTGCCGCAGCTCCGTTGCAACCCGTGGATCGACTGATAGCCGTGGTTGTCGATCAGCACGATGGTTAAGCCAAGCCCTTCGGCCACCGCTGTGACGATCTCCGAGTTCATCATCAGGTACGACCCGTCGCCGATCATTACCACCACCTCCCGTTCCGGTTCAGCCTGCTTGACGCCCAGGCCGGCTGGGATCTCGTAGCCCATGCAGGAGTAGCCGTACTCGAGGTGGTAGGCCTTAGGCTCCTCGGGCCGCCAGAGTTTTAGGAGGTCGCCGGGCATGGTTCCGGCGGCGCAGATGACCGTGGCCTGGCCGCCAAACGTTTTGTTGACCAGGCCGATCACTTCGGATTGGGCGAGATTGTGTGGCTCTTTGACGGTGCGGAGGTCGTCCACTGCCCTATCCCACTCGGCCTTGAGGCGTGCCACCTCGTCACGGTACGCACTGCCGGTGCCTCGATACCCGACCTCTTTGAGCGCGAGCTGGAGCTGCTCGAGCCCTCGCTTGGCGTCGGCTACTATGGGCAGCGCCGAGAGTTTATGTGCGTCCAGCGGCACCACGTTGAGACCGATAAACTTGACCTCAGGATGAGCAAAGGCCGTCTTGGAAGAGGTCACGAAGTCACCTAACCGTGTGCCGATCGCGATAACGAGATCGGCCTCCCGCGCTAGCCGGTTAGCGGCCAGCCCGCCGTTGGCACCGACCGGACCGGCGTTCATCGGGTGGTGCCAGGCGAGCGCGCCCTTGCCAGCTTGCGACTCTACTACCGGGATACCGAAGCTATCGGCGAAGCTGCGAAGCGCCTCGGTCGCCTCGGCATAGATGGTTCCGCCGCCGGTGACGATCAGCGGCCGCTTGGCAGCTTGGATCATAGCTGCCGCCTGCGAGACGAGCTCCGGTTCAGGAGCCGGGCGCCGCACGCGCCAGACGCGCTCAGCAAAAAAGCTCTCGGGCCAGTCGTAAGCCTCGGTCTGCACGTCCTCGGGGAGCGCCACGGTGACCGCGCCCGTCTCGGCCGGGTCGGTCAGCACCCGCATCGCTTCGGGCAGGGCGGAGAGAAGCTGCTCGGGCCGGGTGATGCGGGTAAAGAAGCGCGAGATGGGGCGGAAGCAGTCGTTGATACTGGCGTCGTGTTCGCTCGCGTGCTCGAGCTGTTGCAGTACCGGATCGGGGACGCGGTTAGCAAAGTAGTCGCTAGGGAAGAGCAAGACCGGCAGGCGGTTGACGGTCGCCCCGGCTGCGGCGGTCAGCATATTGCTCGAGCCCGGCCCGATGGAGGCGGCGCAGGCCAAGGTGGCAAGCCGGTTTTTGTGCTTGGCGTAGGCGGCGGCGGTATGGACCATAGCCTGCTCGTTCTGCGGGCGGTAGGTAGGGAGGCCGACCTTATGGCCAAACTCCTCTAACGCCTGCCCTAACCCTGAGACGTTGCCGTGGCCGAAGATGGCCCACACCCCAGGGATCAGGCGCTGTGTTTGGCCGTCGCGCTCGCTGTATTGCATGGCCAAGTACTTGACGATGGCCTGAGCGACCGTATAGCTTCGCCCTTCGGAGTGAACCCTTGGTGCTGCGCTAATCGGGTGTATGCTCACGGTTCTCCTTTCGACCGAACGCTTGAACTTTAACTAACGCTCCTGTCTCCAGCGAGTGCTGGGCGGCGAGCGCCAGTCTCAAGCTATCCTCCAGGCCGAGACTGACCAGCTGCCTAACTCAGGTCGGCGCTCACCTCAGCGGCCTCGGGGCAGTTTAACCTGTCACCGCGCCTCGGGTCAGCCCGAAGACCAAGAGCCTTAGCGGCAACGCGAGACAGCTTTTGGCAAATGCCGCTTAGGTTGGTGGATAAAAGCTGAGGTGGTGAGCACGTTACCCTAGCGGCGCACCTAGGGCGTTATGATAGCGCCTTGGTGAGTACGCTAGCCGCCGTCTCCTCGCAACGCCTGCTCGGTCTTCCGGCTGTGGCGCGGCTGGCGCTGTTCGTGCGCCAGGGGGGCCCGGCGGTGCTGCTAACGACCGAGGAGCGGCTGGCTCTGTTTCGTGACGGCGGGGTGTTCGGCGCACCGGCCAGCATCAATCCGACGCTGAGCGATTGGCCCACCAAGCGCGACAAGGTGGTGCTGAGCGTAGCGCAGGCGCTGCAAGCCTTCCCCGCCGAGCCGGAGCAGTTCGCCTTGACCCTCCGCTTGGGCCAGCGCATAGCGCGTGAGGCGCTTTCTTCGCGGCTGCTGGCCTTCGGCTACGCCCGCGACGAGCTGCCGGGCTTTGGCGTGCGGGGCGACACCGTTACCTTGTACCTAGACGCCGAGGACGAAGCCAAGGCCGTGCGCTTAGAGTTCTTTGGCGATGAGCTTGAGACGCTGAGCCACTGCGGCCAGCCGGTTAAGCAGTTCATCCTAACGCCGCGAGCAGGGGTGGTGCTCCCGGAAGCGACGAGCGTACTATTAGCCCACCTTCCCGGCACGGTCTATCTGGACAGCCCTGAGCTGTTTGCCGGTGAAGAGGTCGATGCAGTGCGCCTGGCCTGGCTGTGGCAGCACTTGGCCCAGCGCGAGGTGCTCTCGTTTGGCCGCGACTCGCTGAGCCTGTCCGAGGGGAAGGTAGCGCTCGAGCCCATCCCCTACTATCGGGGCAAGCTCGGCGAGTTTGCTAGTGACCTCGCGACCTGGCTCCAGGGCGACTACAGCGTGTCGCTGCTGCTGCGCTTCGAGCGGACCGGGCACTATTTAAGGGACAAACTGCTAGGCGGTATCGAGGCCGAGTGGCGCAGCAGTGTGGCGTTTAAGCCGGGGGTGCTGGGCCTGGTGCTCGGCGCCAACTGCCGGGGGGGCTACCGCGATGATGTGCGGCGCGAGGTGGTAATTACCGAGGAGCTGCTCTATGGCTACCAAGGTACCCGCCAGGTCAAGCGCCTACCCGGCAAGCGCGTGCAGGATGCCGTTCATCTGACCATCGGCGATTACCTGATCCACCCTGACCACGGCATCGGACGCTTTCTGGGGCTTAGCCCGCGCCAGGTGATGGGCATCACCCGCGACTATCTGATCTTGCAGTACGCCGGGGAGGGGAGACTCTATCTGCCGGTCGAGCAGCTGCCGCTGTTGCGCCGCCACCCCGGCACCACCGACGACCCGCCGCGCCTCAGCACCCTGGGCACCAATGAATGGGCCAGGGCGCGCGAGAAGGCGCGCGTTAACGCTCAGGAGCTGGCGCTGCGGCTGATTAAGACCTACGCCGAGCGGCAGGCGGCCTCCGGCCTGGCACTGCCGGAGCTGTCCGACTGGGATCCGCTGATTAACGAGAACTGCCCCTTTACGCTCACCCCGGATCAGGCCAAGGCGGTAAGGGCGACGCTACACGACATGGCCCGCCCGGTGCCGATGGACCGGCTGATTAGCGGCGATGTGGGCTTCGGCAAGACCGAGGTGGCTATCCGCGCCGCTCACCGCGCTGTTGGTCACGGCAAGCAGGTGGCCATGTTGGTGCCTACTACGGTGCTGGCCGCGCAGCACTATGAGACCTTCCGCCAGCGCTTTGCCGGGTTGCCGGTCAAGGTGGCGATGCTGTCGCGCTTTTCGAGCGACCGCGAGGCTCGAGCCAGCCTCGAAGGGCTAAGGCTGGGTAGTATCGATATTGCCATCGGCACCCACCGCCTGCTGGCCGATGGGGTGGTGTTTAAAGACCTGGGCCTGCTGGTCATCGACGAGGAGCACCGCTTTGGAGTGGCACAAAAGGAGCGCATCAAGGCGCTTAAAGCCAACGTCGATGTGCTGTCGCTATCGGCTACGCCCATCCCCAGGACGCTGTACATGAGCCTGGTAGGGCTGCGCGACGTGTCGCAGATCCTGACCCCGCCTGAGGGGCGCAAGCCGATTCAGACCGTGCTGCAACCATACGATCCCTTAGTGGTGCGCGAGGCGGTGATGGCGGAGCTGATGCGCGGCGGGNNGNGCTTGGCGTAGGCGGCAGCCGTATGGACCATAGCCTGCTCGTTCTGCGGGCGGTAGGTGGGGAGACCGACCGTATTGCCTAGCTCCTCTAACGCCTGCCCCAACCCCGAGACGTTGCCGTGGCCGAAGATCGCCCACACCCCAGGGATCAGGCGCTGCACTTGGCCGTCGCGCTCGCTGTATTGCGCGGCCAGAAACTTGACGATGGCCTGAGCGACCGTATAGCTTCGCCGCGCCGCACTGATCAGGTGTATGCTCACGTGTTCTCCTTTCGACCGAACGCTTGAACTTTAACCAACGCTCCTGTCTCCAGCGAGTGCTGGGCGGCGAGCGCCAGTCTCAAGCTCTCCCTGGCATCTTCCGGGCCGGGGGTAACCGGACGGCCGGCGCGGACGTTCTCGGCAAAAGCGCGTATCTCGGCGGCATAGGCTTCCGGAAAGCGCTCTTCAAAGTTGCGCGGATAGTCGTGCCACACGCCGTCCTCACCCAAGTACGTAACGAAGTGCTGGCGCTCTTTTTCGATGCGGAGGCGCCCCTTTTCGCCCCACACCTCGACCCGGATGTCATAGCCGTAGGGGGCGCGAAGCGCTACC
>JGI24112J20307_1000323_pt1 | contig 8468 bp, 11 predicted proteins | sample SubbioR11_8A_Aug_FD_20307 | JGI IMG/M metagenome (IMG submission 20307)
GGCGCCCGCTGGATTTTCTCCCCTCACTCGAGCAGTTGCGGCTGCGCACTTGGCGCCACCGCCCCTTTGCAGCCGACCGCCCAGCGTGCTTCCGCTGGGCTGCGCGCTCGGCCTTGGCCGCTTCACTACTGCGCACTGAGTCCTGCTCCTCTTGGTATCGCTGCCGGTTTAGCGCGGAGAGGCGGCACAGGACTTAAAGACGGGCGGCTTCGGAGATGGTGAAGCGCACCCGGCCGTTAGCAGGTAGCGATGCGACTTCATGGAACCCGTGCTCGGGATACAGGCCCGTCCTGCCGTAGGTATTCAATAGCGCGCGGTCGATATCGGCGAGAAAAGCTCGTAGCGTGGATAAGCGGGTGCCTGTGCGGCTTTGGTCGCGGAAGGCGTTGTAGAAGTCGGTGAGGCCCACGTCCTCGTCCTTGCAGTACCGCTCACGCTGCGCGGCGTAGTCCGCGCCAAGGGGCTTAATGTCACCCAGCCCTAGGCTCGAATGAGGTAGGGTTGAAAAGGCGTCTGTTGGGGTGTAGGTCAGTCGAGTTTCGGACGCCGACGCATTCTTTCTGACCAAGGTCTCGTGCAAGGATGAGCAGAGCAGGGCAAGCAATCCAAGGCTCGAATCTGTGAAAACCACAGCACGGTCCGCGAAGACCTGACCGATACTGCAAATCGCCGATGCAACAAACTTTGTGACCCGACAAAGAGCGAAGACACGCTCCATTGGCGCGTTGTCCGCCCATTCTTCAGGATGTCTCGCAAATGCTTATACTCGCCCGATGGCGGGATACAGCTCACTTCGTGGACGGAGGAATTGCCACTAGAATCGTAGTGCTGTTGAGTCGTCGTTCTGTTCCCATTCAGGCTTTACCAGCCTTTGCACGACGTCCAGCAATTCTGGAAAGTCTGCTGTTACGCGCCCCAGGTAGTCCGCTGGTACTCGTCCCTCACGCAACGACATTCCACGCTGGCGGCTGGCGGCTGGCGGCACGCGCCCAACTTCCAGCGTCCGCGGAACGGTCTAGTGGCAAGTCCCAAAAGTTAATCACCCACCGCGACGCCCGTTGCTCTGGATTCGAGTTCGAATCTTCGCCGTTTAGATAAGGCAGCATGACCTCTGCGTTGCGTGCGTTGCGGACGATTTGAGCTTAGGCGTCTTGTTGAGAGCTTGTGAAGCCTGTGTCCAGAACGATGGGCCCTTGGAAACTCTTTCCCGTGCTGGCCTGCAATGGCTTTGGGCTCCATTCGTTTTCTGGAGACAGGAATGCCGAAATGGTGGTTACTACAGCACCATTGATTCGATGTGTGCTGTGCCAAGCACCGCGAGTACTGTTTACTGCGCTAGCCATAACGAGCGCCCCCCAGGCCATTTGAAGTCTGCGAGCGCCGGCGCATCGACGGGGTGCAGCAGTACGTGTGCAACGTGCAGGTGCCAGAGCGCGGCGGGTTCCTGTAAGCGGATAACCGGCGACAGAGCCCTGCAACAAGGGGACTCTGTCATCGGGCAGCCCATTTCGCGTGGGATACGCTGGGAGGGCGCCCTGAAAACTTCGTGACGCCGGGCTACGGGGCCGACGGCCCCTCATTGGGGCCCCAGTGCCGACTGCCGAACAGTTCACCATGGCATGCAGGGCTGAACTGCCTGCCAACGGCGCTCTGGAGCGCCGAGCGGATTTCATGGCAGAATTTGTCGCTTTCGGTCGGTTCAGCTGGCACAGCGCGGTCCGGGAACTAGTTTCTCGAGGAAGGCCACGTGGGCTGGCTTGCGGTGGTAGCCCAGCACACAGCCGGCACAGTAGGCGCCCGTGGCGGCCGCCGTGCTGACTGTGCCAGGTGCTCAAGACAACTTCTTTCCTCTCTCTTCGTCTTCACCCGATATTCCTTGAATCCACTCAGTGCAGCCGGCACAGGGGCTCAAGCCTGAAGTGCTGCCCGTCGTTTAGTGCCGAAGCTCATAGGCACCTCTTCCTTCAGCGGCTCGGCGGGCCAGGGCGTGAGACCGCCCATGCACCGTTGTTGACCCTCTTCAGCACGAGTCTGTCAACCCGGGAAAGCCTGTACTCGGTCGATGCTCAAGGACAGGCACTTCACGTCGATAACAACAGCGGAGCGACGCGCCGTGTCAGCCCAATTTCATCACCATGACATGAAACGAGAAGACCACCTCCCCCTCGCCGACCCAACCGTCGAACTCATCGAGCCCTACACATTCGGAAGCCGCGGCATCAAACATGACAAGAATAATCTGACTGCCAAGTTCTGGTCAGAAGTGTGCTCCACCCAAGGGGGCTTCAACCCGGCCACCCGCGAGCTCACGCCGTTGAGGTTTGCGAGCGCTGAGATGAGGATGGACGAAGCGCTGGACCACCTGACGGCTACCGCAGAGGCCGGCATCGTCGACAAGAACCGGTGGTCCGAACAGTTGTTCGCCAACGCCGAGGAGCTTGAGGCGTTTTTCGACGAACTGGAATGCTACGACGACTGCTATCGCATCACGGACCGTTGGTGGACCGCGCTGGCCCAACTTTCGGGCAGGGTCGATGAGGAGGCCTTCGTCAGTTGCCAGGAAATCGTCCGCGGCCTGCGCGACTCCGTCGATGCGGGGAGGGCACGCCAGGAAAAGCTGAAGCAGGAGGCCGAATACTTTGCGCAGGTCCCTCTTGTGGAGGTCAAGTGCTCGCGGGCCGAGGAGGCCGCGCTCGAGCAGCACAACAGGGAGGTTCGCCAGCGGGCTGACAACGCCCGCCTGCCGTACGACGTCTCCTGCAAGTTCAGGTTCACACAACCCTTCCTTTATCTGAAGGGCAAGTCACTGGCTAAACGGCAAGTGACCAAGGAGGACCTCGCAGAGCTGGTCGCAGCGAAGGAGAAGAAGCCGTCTGTTGCGAAGGACGCTGCGCCCAAGAAGACCACACTGGGCAAGGTCAAGCAGGTCTGAGCACGAGGACCCGCACGCCGTTGACAGCGGCGCCGGGGCTGGTAGCAGCGAAGAAGACCCGCTACCACAAGTGGATGCACGTCACGGTCTGCGCGGCATCAACAGCCGACAAGCGCATGAGCCAGTCTCTGTCGGCAGTCGTCGTCGACTTCGCCGCAATAGAAATGCAGGACCGTCTGCCGAGCGACCCAGCGCGGAAAACGCTTTCTCTTTCTACAGGCGCGTCGAGTATGACTGGTCCGCGGGGTTCTTCTTTCAAGCTTAGGCCTCGACGGACTGGCCTGCCGTAAGGTGTAACGTCAAGGCCCATGACCAGCAGCGCATCTTGAGCAGGCCGTGAAATCTGCCACGCGCCGGTGACCACGGCCCATTGCTGCGGCCGCTCTGTGCGGGTATACTGTCTTTTGTACGTTTTCAGCCGGTGGCTTCACCGGCCTCCCATTGCAGAAGCTCCCCGACGGGGAGTTGGCTGCTGTCCTATGGCACAAGCGACCCGCTCGCCCAAGCCATCGAGTCCTCCGGGGCTCACGACACCCTCGTTTCTGGGCCCTCTTGGGTCGCCCCGTCCTCTGCGGCTTGTGCCGCGGTCGACTGTTCTTTAACAAGCTGCACGCAGCCCATCAGCCCGACAATAACCGCTTAGTCAGCGGCCCGGGTGCTCGGTTGCACCTTCCGCCCCGGCAAGGGTCGGCGGCGCCGCAGCGCACTGCAGGCATTACCCAAATAGTCGGCCCCCGCAGACGGCGTGGGCCACAGAGCCGGCTCCGTTGCCGGCCTCCATGTTAAAGAGCAAAACCAACATGAATGACACCAAAATGAATGCTGCCAGAGTGCGCAAGCGCTTGGCATCCCTCAATCATTGCAGCACAGTTGCCCAGTACGCGCTGCGCGTCGAACGGGAAGCCGACTGCGTCGCCATTCGCGCGGTACTCGCCCCATGGCTGGTCAGCTGGCGCGAAGACCATGCCGCGCTGCCCGACCTGGACAGGTGCAGTGAGTGGCTCCTCGAACGAAACGTTCTGTTCTCTCTCAGGAGCGACGGGCCCCGGCTGGAGGAGGTGCGCTGGCTGATTGACACCATCGTGGACTGCCACGTGGCGTCGCAGTCGCTATCCAAAGCTGCTCGCTACACCGGCAAGCGGCTGCCGTATGACAAGATGGACGACCACATGCATCGCCCGACCGACGACGTCATCAAGACGGCGCGAGACTCCGCGCGAAGCACGCAAAGCTTCCTGGCCGACCAGTTCAACCGCTGTGAAGAGGCCGCTGAAATGTTTGACGCCGAGTTGGGGTATGACGCTCCTTACGCGAAGCGATTGCAGCAACGCTATGCGCAGGTATGGCGCGACCTCCTTGCCAGCCCCGAGGCGCGGGGTGACGACGCGTGGCGGCCGACAATTATCTTGAGCGCTCAGCGACAACTATCGTGAGCGGTTGACGCACGCCGCCGGGGTGCGTTTTGCGGCTGGGTTCCTACAGTGGTTGCCTTCAAGTGGAAGGCGGCCACGGTGCCCGGCAAACGCATAACGGACCGAATGGACAACGACGTCGATGGTGTGAATCACCAAGCGCTGTTTCAGCCTCCGGCAGGGCGTTGGGTGGATGCGGTTATCCCGATTGGCATGTTCTCTGCCCGTCGGCGTGGCCAGCAGGCACCAGGGACTCCAACGCTTGCGCCAGGACAAGTCCCTCAGGTCGGCTGGATGGTGGGTGACGGGCAAGCTGGTCCATTCGCCCTAGCAATCAAGAGCCTGGTCTGCTTGACCAAGGGTTGAGCCACTGGCTCCCAGTGTTGGTCCAGTGGTTTACAAGCGCGTGGCCCCGGAAGGCCAGCGTTCGCGATATGACGGTCGCGTACTACTGAAAAAATTGAAGAGTGCCTACTACAGAGGGCGCGCCTTGGTGGCGCTTCCTCTTTGAAGCCCATCACGTACGGCCAAGGGACAGTCAACGATACCAGTCCGCCTAGGGGGTAGCAGGGTCCAGCCCAACGCGAGGCGTTGTCCCAGTTACCTCCGTTAGCCTCGTTTCTGTTCTTTCCACCGTTGGTCAAGAACGGAAGTGGCGTGCTTCCTACAAAAAATGGGGGACCCCATGTACGGCTCGGACTTCTTACTGACTAGAAAATCTGCTTGGACGGGTCGGTCCGTCGGGTGCTCTTCGTGCCGTTGGCGTCCTCACGGTCAAGGCCTCGTGAAGGTATAAAGCTGGGGTCTAGACCCAAGTGCAAGTCATTGCTTGCCAGCTGCAGCTGTCTTGCAGTTGAACTTCCACTTGGAGTCTCTGATGAAATCTCATTCTGTTGAAATCGCGCCTTGCGATGGCCGCTGCCGCTACTGGGCAAAAATCATTCGTGCTGGTATCCCGTTGCCGTTGCCCAGCCTTGTCAACGGCGCTAATGATATTCCCACGCGCTACCTTCTCAGGGGGAACGAAGAACTGTTGCCGGGTGATGCACTCTTTGAAGGGGAAGCCAACCATCACAGAAAGACTCGGGGGTGGACTTACTGGCTGACTTTCGTGACCGAAGCTGGCGACTTGGTCAGGGTTTGCAATGAAGACTTTGGCGGAATAAAGGTCTTGCTCAAGCAGCAGGGCTTGGCTGCCGAGTATCTGAGGGGCTCTGGGGATGTGGCCGCCATGGCGCGTATAGCGCACGGCTTGCGGATGGGGATGAGCATCTCAACACTGGAACAACCGGCTTGACCGCTACAGCTGGAGCAGAGGCATCGTCCCGTAGTGGCTGAGGATGCTGTCGCCGAGATGCATGGGCCATGCCGGCGCCTTCCTGAAACACGTGGTGTGCACAGAACCGGCGGTGAGGGGGCGCACGCTACCGACAGTCGCATGCGCAGGGCCTGCTTCCGGTTCTTGTGCAAGCCCACCAGTGCCCGGAATCCACTGAGCATCATCGTGTCCGCACAATCCCGATATCCAGGAGATTTCTGGCTTTGACAAAACACTGAACCTCCTGTCTGTGCGAGAATCTTTAAGTGGCCATTAGGCTACGCCTGAACTACTCGGAGTCTGTGTTGACTAGCTTTACCATTATAAGCCTGCAAGACCACAAGCGCGCCATTCAGCGCAGCCGGGTCGAGAGAATCCTGGCTGTGGTCGAAGAAGCCAAGGCATTCCCGGCAGGCCTCCGCGAAGAAGAGGGGACGGGGCACTTGGTTGCGACACCGCAAGCCTGGGCCTATTTCGAACAGGTGTTCGAAGCGTTTCAGCTTAAGCTGCCGCGCAACCTGGCCGCCAAGGTCGCCATCGGAAGCGTGGTCTACCTGGGGGGGCACCTTGGCTCCAAAATCAAGCTTCGTGCGAAGAACGAGGACGCCTATCGAAGGGAGCAGTCGACTCTGAGCGCAGCCGAGCGCGACTACATCGACGCTTTGTTTGGGCAGGACCCTCATCGCAGTGCGGAGCTTATCGAGCAACTGGGCGTGCTGCAGAAGCTGCCCTCCGATTTTGCCTGAGCAAAGAAAGGTGGACCCCGAAGATTCCGCTTGAAGTCTGGTCGTAGTCAGGCCAGCTTGAGCGTCGACACCGTTGCTGTCACGGGTTTGAGCGGCGAGGCTGCCGAAACCGCGCAAACTGCGGAAGTGTACTTGTCAAAAGCGGCCGCCAGCGCATCCCCGGTGATATCGGTAGCGGTGGACTCGCCAATCCCTGCTTTGCCAAAGCTTTCGCGGATGCTCTCGAACTCTTCAAAGGCCTATTTAATAGGCTTTGAATAGTATTCACTACCATCTTTGTGGGCGTGAGCCTAACTGTCAATATACCACTTGACTCGGTCCGTGTCTGAGAGTTTCTTGGACAAGAAGCGCTACCACGCCACAGTCGCACCCCAAAATAGTCGCTCGTGAGGACGGCGAAGGAAACGGGCGCAGGCGGTTGCCTGCGCCCGGTTTCTGAACAGTGCCGCAGGAGACTTCAAGACAGGGGTGCTTGGGCAGTCTCCATCACATTGCCTGAGTCATGTACGCCTTTTTTCTTTGTCAGGCTGGAGAGTGGTTCAGTGAGCAGCAGCGGCGTGGCCGTTTTTCTCTGCAGACGCCGCCCCTCTGAACAACACACCGGGGTCGCGCAGTCCCGACTCGTGCTCTTCCATTGCCAGCGCTGCTCGCTGAAGATAGTCCAGCATCCTTGGCAGGGTCACCCAGGTGACCGGCTGCCTGCCTGTCGCTTCGCAGTACAAGTTCCAAATCAGGTCCTTCATCGCATCGCTGCACTGCGCCAGTTCCTCTGGGACAAGGGCCGCATAGGCGGGGTCTTCACCCAGGTCTGCGAGGTCTCTGTCGCGCTGCGTATTGACTGCGGAGGCTGGACACCCGAAGTCCGTCAAGCGAATTCGACCCGCCCACAGCTTCACGAGCACGACCGGGATGCGAAGGTAGCGTGCGCACGCCAAGGTGAACTCTTGTCCGACGTGCTCCGTCTTCCGCTGCCCGTTGCGGAGCTGGAAGATGTAGCCCTGCGAGACACCGAGTTCCGCCGCCATCGCAGTCACTGTGTGTCCCCGGCGGTCAGCCGCATGCAGCAGAACGCGCAGCAGAGGAGGGTCCGACAGCGTCGGCTGATGACGCACCCGGCGTCCCACTCCCACCTGGCGTTGCCTGTCGACAGCGCATTCACTTTCTTCGCCAAGATGAGCCGCGGTGCCCTTCTCGTGTTGACTATTACCCTTTGGTGCCGGCTGTGCCCGGCCGCTCTTCTTGCTCATCAGATGCCCTCAAGTGTTGGTACGCAGCTAATGCTGCTTTTCGTATAGCAACTGGTTTGGAAATGGAGCTGCTGCCTGAGCGCATGCACTGAACGGGAGAGCCCACCACCCTCTGGAGCCCCCTAAGCAGATTCGAGAGGGCAAACCGCTGTAGGCCCTGATTCGGACCGTCTCCGACCCGCAGCGCAAGCGCGGGGTTACCAAGTGCCTCGGCGCGGTGCCAAAGGCGGCGCCGCGGGTGTCGCCGCAGCTGGCAGCGGCGCTCAGGTCGGAGGAGTTTGCACAGCTTGAGCGACTACTGCGCCGCAACCAAGCGCGCATCATCGGCCGACATCGGCGGGGCCTTGGCCTCAGCGTCCGCTCAGTGCTGTTCTGGATTAGAGGTTGAGGACTTGACGCGCCCCAAGACGCTGGCCCGGATATCGCCAAGGCAGTGCGCCCCGTACTTGCTCGTGAGTCCTGGGGCGCATCCGCCCCAAGCGCCGCAGCGGGTGCTTCGCAGAACACCCCGCATGGGCCACGCAGTGGCTCAGGCAAGGCTCAAGGCCGGTGCTACGCTCTTCGCTGGTCTCGCCTCACGCGAGTGCTTCGCACAAGTGCTCAGGAGCTGCTTTGCCAGCGCCCTCTTGTCAGCCGTCCCCGGCAGGCGTTTGAATTGATTGTGAAGCCCGCATAACCCAACCCTCCCTCGTAGGCAAGGTCTGGAAGGTTGCCCTGTCAGCCTTTAATCAGAAGCAGCGCCATCAAAACAGCGCCGAGCCAAAAAACTAGCCAGGCGGCGCACAGGGCGTGGCCCGAAACTTCGTCTGAACG
>JGI24112J20307_1000353_pt1 | contig 8026 bp, 7 predicted proteins | sample SubbioR11_8A_Aug_FD_20307 | JGI IMG/M metagenome (IMG submission 20307)
GGTTGGTGAGCGTGACCTCGCTCGTGGGGATGAGGTAGAGCGCGCCTTCGTCCTCGCCCTCGACCCCACCTTTTTTGACGGCAAAGAGGTCGGCCTCGAACTTGGGCAACTGGCCGGTGCCGCGCAGCGTGGCGGCGTTGACCACGTAAGGCGTGTAGCACTCGGTGTAGCCGTGGCGCTCGGTCTGCACGTCGAGCATGAACTGCGCCAGCGCCCGGTGCAGCCGCGCCAGCCGCCCCTTGAGCACCACAAAACGCGAGCCGCTGAGCTTGGCGGCGGACTCGAAATCGAGCCCCAAAGGCTCGCCCAGATCGACGTGGTCGCGCGCTGCAAAACCCAGCGGGCTGGGGTTGGCGCCGTAGCCGCCCGGCTGCCCGACACCCGGCGGCGCCCAGCGGCGCAATTCCACGTTGGCGCTCTCGTCGGCGCCCAGCGGCACCTCGGGCTGCGGCAGGTTGGGCAGCGCCAGCAGCAGGTCTTGCAGCTCGGCCTGGATCTGCTCCAGCCGCGCGGCCGAGCACTCCAACGCTTCCTTGATCTGGCCCATTTCGGCCATGGCCGCCTCGGCCGCGGCGTGCTGGCCTTGGCCCTTGAGCACACCGATCTGTTTGGAGCGGCTGTTGCGCTGCGCCTGCAGATCTTCGGTCTGCACCTGCAAGGCTTTGCGCTCGTGCTCGAGCGCGCCAAAGGCCTCTACATCGAGGAAGGGTTGCGGGTTTTTGCGGGTTTTCAAGCGCTCGACGACGGCGTCGAGGTCTTTGCGCAGGTGTGCGAGTTCTAGCATGGTGGCCCCGATTTTAGGCGCTGCCGCACCCTAGGCTGCGCAAAACGAAGCGCGCTTTTGCCATACAATCACGCGCTGCTGCGGGTGTAGTTCAATGGCAGAACGGCAGCTTCCCAAGCTTCATACGAGGGTTCGATTCCCTTCACCCGCTCCACTTCAGCCCGGTCTATCGCTCTGCCTCAGCCCTGCGCTTGGGATTTGGGCCCATCCGGCGCCCCCTCCTCCTCCATCCCGGCTTGCACCGCCTCCTTGAGCTTGGGGCTGGCGTGGAACGTGACCACGCGCCGCGCCGCAATGGCCACCGACTCGCCGGTGCGCGGGTTGCGGCCGGGCCTCGGGGATTTGGTGCGCACCTGAAAATTGCCAAAGCCCGACAGCTTCACGTCGTCACCCTCAATCAGGCGCTCGGCGATCTGGTCAAAAAAAGCCTCGACGAGGTCTTTGGATTCGCGCTTGTTGAAGCCGATTTGCTGGTACAGCAGCTCGGCCATCTGGGCTTTGGTCAGGGTGTTGTCGTCTGGTGCGGTTTCGCTCAGATCGGGGTCGGGCAGGGGCTTGCTCAGGCTCACAACAGAGGTCTCCAGCGGATGGGGTAATCAGGCGCGCAAGCGCGCGTGCAATTGTGCCGACAACGCGGCCAGCACCGACTGCACCACGGCATCGATTTGCGCATCGGTCAGGTTGGCGTCGTCGCGCTCCAGCGTCAGGCGCAAAGCCCAACTCTGCTCGCCTTCAACTAGGCCGCCAGCCCCCGCATTGTGCCCTAGGAGCCTGTCGGGCTTGGGCCGGTAAATATCAAACAGACGCACATCGGTGAGCCAACCGGTGGTGTCGGCGCCGCGCACGGTGGCCAGCAGTTCGGCGTGCGCGACGCGCTCGGGCAGCACCACGGCCAGGTCGCGCTGCACGGGCTGGTGCCGGTGCACCGGTTGCGCCTGCACCAGCTCGCGCTGCAGCAGCGGCTCGAGCTCGAGCTCAAACAGCACCGGGGCCTGCTGCCAGCCCTCGCTCTGGCGCCAGCGCGGGTGCAGCTCGCCAATGTAACCGATCGCCTGCCCGTCGAGCCACACCTGGGCGCAGCGGCCCGGGTGCAGCGCCGGGTGCTCGGCCGGCTCGAAGCGCGCTTGGCGCGGCGCCAGCAGGGCTTGCAGATCGCCCTTGAGGTCGTGGAAATCGACGCTGCGCGCACCCTCGCCCCACTGCAACGGCAGCGCATCGCCCCAGGCCAGTGCCGCCACGCGCAGCGGCTGCGCCACCCCGGCCACGCTGGTGGGGCCGTCGGGCACCGCCGCGTCGTGGCGAAACACGCGCCCGAGCTCGAACACGCGCACGCGCTCGGCCTTGCGGTCGGTGTTGAACTTGAGCACCGCCAGCAAGCTGCCCAGCAGCGAGGAGCGCATCACGCTCATCTGGCTGGCGATCGGGTTGAGCAGGGCGATCGGCTGGGCGTTGTCCGCCCAGTCGCGCTCCCAGCGCTCTTGCACGAAGCTGAAGTTGATGGTTTCCTGAAAGCCCAGCTGCGCCAGTTGGCGCCGCAGCGCGTAGGGGCCGCGGCGGCGCTCGGGTTGCGCCAGCGCCGTTACTGGCGCCAGCGGCGGCGTGTGCGGCAGGTGCTCGTAGCCGATCAGGCGCGCCACTTCTTCGATCAGGTCGGCTTCGATCTGCAAATCGAAGCGGTACGAAGGCGGCGTCACGCTCAGGCTGCCCTGCCCTTCGTGCACCTGCAGCCCGAGGCGGCGCAGCGCCTGCGCGCACTGCTCGAGCGTGAGCGGCATGCCGATCACCTTGGCCGCGCGCGCCACCCGCAGCGCCACCGGCTGCGGCTGCGGCAGGTTCAGGCTCTGGTCGTCGATCGGGCCGGGTTGGCCGCCGCAAATCTGCACAATCAGCTCGGTGATGCGCTCGAGGTGTTCGACCGTGGTGGCCGGATCGACCCCGCGCTCGAAGCGGTGCCCGGCGTCGGTGCTGAAGTGGTAGCGGCGCGAGCGCCCGGCGATGGCCTTGGGCCACCAAAAAGCGGCCTCGAGATAGACATCGCGCGTGGCAGCGCTCACCGCTGTGGCCGCTCCGCCCATGATGCCGGCCAGCGACTCCAGCGCCTGCGCATCGGCGATCACGCCCACCGTTTCGTCCACGCTCACCGTTTGGCCGTTGAGCAGCTGCAGCGTCTCGCCGGCGCAGCCCCAGCGCACCTGCAAGCCGCCCTCGATGTGCGCCAAGTCAAAAATGTGAGGGGCGGCCGAACTCGAACATCACGTAGTTGGAGATGTCCACCAGCGCCGAAACGCTGCGCTGGCCGCAGCGCGCCAGCCGCTGCACCATCCAGGCCGGGGTGGCGGCGCCGGCGTTGATGCCGCGCACGATGCGGCCGCTGAAGCGCCCACACAGATCGGGGGCAAGCACTTGCACCGGCAGCACCTCGGTTTGCGTGGGGGCCACGCGCGGCCAAGGCCGGGGTGTGCAGCGGCGCCCCGGTGAGCGCGGCCAGCTCGCGCGCCACGCCATAGACGCTCAGGCAGTGCGCGAGGTTGGGGGTGAGTTTGAGGGTGAAAATTTGATCGTCGAGCTGCAGGCAGGTGCGCACATCTTGCCCCAGCGGAGCGTCGGCGGGCAGCTCGAGCAAGCCGCTGGCGTCGTCGGCGATGCCCAACTCCTGCGCCGAGCACAGCATGCCGTGGCTGGCCACGCCGCGCAGCTGCCCGAGCCCGATGTGCAGCGCTTCGCCGCTGGGCCCCGGCGGCAGCACCGCCCCCACCCGCGCGCACGGCACCACCATGCCGGCGCGCGCATTGGGCGCACCGCAGACAATCTGCAAGCGCTCGCCGCCGCCCACATCGACTTGGCAGACGCGCAGCCGCTCGGCCTGTGGGTGCGGCTCGAGGTGCTCGATGCGCGCCACCACCACGCCGCTAAAAGGCGGCGCGGCGGGGCGGCGCTCTTCGACCTCTAGGCCGGCCATGGTCAGGGTGTCGGCCAGCTGCTCGCTGCTCAAGGGGGGGTTGCAAAATTCGCGCAACCAGGATTCGGGGAATTGCATCGTGTGCTCTCGGGCGGGGCAATGTGGGGGGTCAACGAACGCTGGGCGGCGCCAAACTCATTGAAACTGGCGCAAAAACCGCAGGTCGCCGTCGAAAAACAGGCGCAAATCGGCCACGCCGTAGCGCAGCATGGTCAGGCGGTCGGGCCCCATGCCAAAGGCAAAGCCGATGTAGCGCTCGGGGCATAGCCCCATGTTGCGCACCACGTTGGGGTGCACCTGACCCGATCCCGCCACCTCGAGCCAGCGCCCGGCCAGCGGGCCAGACTGAAACTGGATGTCGATCTCGGCGCTGGGCTCGGTGAAGGGAAAGAAGCTGGGGCGAAAACGCAGCACCAGATCGTCGGATTCGAAGAAGGTGCGGCAAAAATCGGTGAACACAAACTTCAGGTCTTTGAAGCTCACGTTTTCGCCGATCCACAGCCCCTCGCACTGGTGGAACATGGGCGAATGGGTGGCGTCGCTGTCCACGCGGTAGGTGCGGCCGGGCGCAATCACGCGGATTTCGGGCATGGCGCCGTCAAACAGCGCGGCGGCATCCGCCCCCGCCAGCTGCTTGTGGCGCTGCACGTGTTGCAGCGCGTGGCGGATCTGCATCGGGCTGGTGTGGGTGCGCAGCAGGTAGGGCTCGGGCTGCTCGCCCACCTGCACATAAAAGGTGTCGTGCATCGAGCGCGCCGGGTGGTCGGCGGGCGTGTTGAGGGCGGTGAAGTTGAACCAGTCGGTTTCGATCTCGGGGCCGTCGGCGACCGCAAAACCCATGGAGCCAAAAATGGCCTCGATGCGCTCCAGCGTCAGGCTCACCGGGTGCAGACCGCCGCTGCCGCGCTGGCGCCCGGGCAGCGTCACGTCCAGCGCCTCGGCATGCAACTGGCGCTGCAGTTCGGCCTCGGCCAGCTCGGCGCGGCGTTGGTTGAGCGCGGCCTCGATGGCCTGTTTGCTCAAGTTGATGGCCGCGCCCCGGGTCTTTTTCTCGTCCACGCTCAGGCTGGCCAGCCCTTTCATGAGTTCGGTCAGGCGGCCGCTCTTGCCTAGGTACTGGGCCTTGGCGTTTTCGAGCTCGGCGGGGGTGTGGGCCTGCGCGAACTGCGCGCGCGCCGATTGCAGCAGGGTGTCGAGTTCGTTCATCGCATTGCATCCGAGCCCAGGCTTGCAGCAGCGGCTCATGGGCCTATCAAGGGAGCCGGTAAAGGCTAGGTGGGAACACAAACAAAAAAGGGCCAGTGCCGTACAGCGCTGGCCCTCGCCTAGAGGGGGGCTCTGGTTGGCCGCCACACCAGCGCGGCGTCCATCCATCGGGCCCTCTTCAAGCCCTCATCACGCCGTAACAAGGCCCAGATCAGGCTGCCACAGCGGGGGCTGCGCCAAGGTGAGCCCGCGCCTGCTCAACAATGCGCGCAAAAGCGGCGCGGTCGTTGACGGCCAGATCAGCCAGCACCTTGCGGTCGATGGCGATGGCGGCTTTTTTCAGACCGTTGGCAAACTGGCTGTAGCTCAGGCCGAGTTCGCGCGCGCCGGCGTTGATGCGCGCAATCCACAGCTGGCGAAACACGCGCTTGCGGGCGCGGCGGTCGCGGTAGGCGTACTGGCCGGCCTTCATCACCGCCTGTTTGGCGATGCGATAGACATTGCCGCGGCGGCCGCGGAAACCTTTGGCCAAAGCCAATACTTTTTTGTGACGGGCGCGTGCCGTTACACCACGTTTGACGCGAGGCATAGAAAACTCCTTGTTCGTCGGGTTGGATTACAGGCCGGCAAAGGGCAGCATCTGCGCCATGTGACCCATATTGGTCTCATGCACATTCACTGCACCGCGCAGTTGGCGCTTGTTTTTCGTGCTCTTCTTGGTCAGGATGTGACGCTTGAAGGCTTGGCCGCGCTTGACGGTGCCACCCGGACGAACGCGAAAACGCTTTTTCGCGCTGCTCTTGGTCTTCATTTTGGGCATTTTGTGCTCCTTCTTGAATGGTGCTCGTGAGGCGCTGCGATACCCACCGCAGGCTTGTAGGCCCCGAGCCACTTATGGCTTGCAGCGGGTGACCGCCCCGCGCTGCAAGCGTTGTCGCCCTGCCCTTAAGCAGGCTGGGCGACGGGTGCCGTTTCCGACACCGGTTTGGTGCCCCCCGACTTTTTGCGTCCGGGGGCAATCATCATGATCATCTGGCGCCCTTCGAGCTTGGGGAATTGCTCCACCACGATCGCATCGCCGAGCTCTTCGCGGATGCGCTGCAACAGCGCCAGCCCGATTTCTTGGTGCGTGATCTCGCGGCCCCGAAAACGCAGCGTCACCTTGCACTTGTCGCCTTCTTCGAGGAAGCGGCGGATGTTGCGCATCTTGATGTGGTAGTCGCCGTCATCGGTGCCGGGGCGGAACTTGATTTCCTTGACCTCGATGACTTTTTGCTTCGACTTGGCTTCGGCGGCTTTTTTCTGCTCGGCGTACTTGAACTTGCCGTAATCGATCAGGCGACACACCGGGGGTTTGGCGATGGCGGCGATTTCGACCAGATCGACGTCGAGTTCACCAGCCATGCGCAGCGCTTCTTGAATGCTGACCACACCAATGGCCTCGCCCTCTGGGCCCAGCAGGCGCACCTCGGGCACGAGGATCTCGCGGTTGAGGCGGTGGGCGCGTTCTTCGCGGTGGCGGCGATCGCGGAAGTTCGGAGCAGTTGTAGCGATGGTGAAATCCTTTGGTTCAAACGAAGGGGGGCCAAGCAAAAAGCTCAAGCCTTGGTGTCGAGTTCGTGCTGCAAGCGCTGCACGAAGGCATCGAAGGCCATGACACCGAGGTCTAGGTTGCCGCGCGCACGCACCGCAACCGCCCCAGAGGCCTTCTCTTTGTCGCCCACGACGACCAAGTAAGGCAGCTTTTGCATGGAAAACTCCCGGATTTTATACGTGATTTTCTCATTGCGCAAATCCAGCGCCACCCTAAAGCCCTGCGCCTCAAGTTTTTTGGCAATTTCGCGACAGGTGTCGGCCTGCGCGTCGGTGATGTTGAGCACCGCCACCTGCTGCGGCGCCAGCCACAGCGGCAACGCACCGGCGTGCTGCTCGATCAAAATGCCGATGAAGCGCTCGAGGCTGCCGACGATGGCACGGTGCAAGATCACCGGCGCGCGCCGGCTGCCGTCTTCGGCCACGTACTCGGCCTCGAGCCGCTCGGCGAGGTTGAAATCGACTTGAATGGTGCCGCACTGCCACTCGCGCCCAATCGCGTCCTTGAGCGTGTATTCGATCTTGGGGCCATAAAAAGCGCCCTCGCCCGGCGAAATCTGGAACTCGCAGCCGGCGTGGCGCAGGCTGTCGATCAGCGCCTGCTCGGCCTTGTCCCACTGGGCATCGGAACCGATGCGCGCCGCCGGGCGCGTCGAGACCTTGTACAAAATGTCATGAAAGCCGAAGTCGGCATAGACTTTTTTCAGCACCTGGGTGAAGGTGTCGCATTCGGCCAAAATTTGCTCTTCGGTGCAAAAGATGTGGCCGTCGTCTTGCGTGAAACCGCGCACGCGCATGATGCCGTGCAGCCCGCCCGAGGGCTCGTTGCGGTGGCACTGGCCAAACTCGCCGTAGCGCAGCGGCAGGTCGCGGTAGCTCTTGAGGCCCTGTTTGTAGATCAGGATGTGGCCCGGGCAGTTCATGGGCTTGAGGGCGTAGTCGCGCTTTTCGCTCTCGGTGATGAACATGTTGTCGCGGTACTTGTCCCAGTGGCCGGTTTTTTGCCACAGGGTCTGCTCCAGGATCTGCGGCGCCTTCACCTCGTGGTAGCCGTGCTGGCGGTAGATGCGGCGCATGTACTGCTCCACCTGCTGCCACAAAGTCCAGCCCTTGGGGTGCCAGAACACCAGCCCCGGCGCGTGTTCGTCGATGTGAAACAGATCCAGCTCGCGCCCCAGGCGCCGGTGGTCGCGCCGCTCGGCCTCTTCGAGCCGGCTCAGATAGGCTTGCAAGTCTTCTTTGCTGGCCCAGGCGGTGCCGTAGATGCGCTGCAGCATCTCGTTGCGGTGGTCGCCGCGCCAGTAGGCCCCGGCCACCTTCATGAGCTTGAAGTGCTTGAGCTTGCCGGTGCTGGGCACGTGCGGGCCGCGGCACAGGTCTTCAAAGGCGCCCTCGCGGTACAGGCTCAGGGCCTCGTCGCTCGGGATGCCGGCGATGATCTCGGCCTTGTAGTGCTCGCCTTGGGCCTTGAAGTGCGCCACCGC
>JGI24112J20307_1000370_pt1 | contig 7797 bp, 6 predicted proteins | sample SubbioR11_8A_Aug_FD_20307 | JGI IMG/M metagenome (IMG submission 20307)
GTGTTACTCCTGCCGCCATCGCCGACTTCCAGGAGCGGGTAGGAGTAGCCCGGGCAGACAGTACGGTAGATTTGGCCCTCTTTGAACATTGCATCCGCGAAGACTTAGGTAAGACAGCTCCCCGGATGATGGCTGTACTGGAACCGCTGAAAGTAGTGATTACTAACTGGCCTGAGGGTAAGACAGAATTGTTGGCACTAGAGAATCTGCCTGACGATAAAAACGCAGGCACACGCTTAGTTCCCTTCGGCCGAGAGATATATATTGAAGCAGAAGATTTTATGGAGGAACCGCCGAAAAAATTTCACCGCCTTGCCCCCGGACAAGAAGTGCGGCTTAAAGGAGCCTATGTCATCCGCTGTGAGGAAGTCATTAAAGATCCAACGGGGGAAATTACTGAGCTGCGCTGCACTTATGACCCGCTGACGAAGAGCGGTGAAGATGAGAGCGGCAGAAAAGTTAAAGGTGTCATCCATTGGGTAGAGGCCAAGCACGCTGCCAAAGCTACGGTGCACTTATACGACAATCTGTTTAACAAAGAAAACCCTGAGGATGAAGCAGCCAACGATTTCACCACCAACATTGACCCCAATTCACTCGTTACCCTCACCAATGTGCTTGTGGAACCAGCCATCGCCCAGGCTCTCGCCGGTAGCCATTTTCAGTTTATGCGCAAGGGCTATTTCTATCTCGAGTCATGCGACGCCGCCAAAGGTGAGCTGGTTTTCAACCGTACCGTCGGCCTGAAAGATACCTGGGCCAAAATTAATAAATAGCAAAAACAGCTGCTTCATGCTTCAATCGGGCAGGTCTCTGTTTGCTCTAAACAAAAACCTGTATTTTTCTGTTGACTTTCAACCTCCTGCTGGCAAAAATAGGTAGTTTCACGGCTTATGCAGGAAAAAGTAAGTTATTTGTCGAACAAAACATAGTCCGGATTCACAGTTAACAAAACTGGGGGAAAGACAGGGTGAAGGGTAGAAAGCTGATTCACATTTATATGGGCTACATTACGCTCGCCATCACAATAGTAATGACTCTAAACCTGGCTTGGAATATCCGGGTAGAGAAAGAGTCTGGCGAGCAAAAAATGCTGGAGAAGGCACAGTTGATTACCCAACAGTTTGTGGCTGTCCGTTCTTTCGCGGCGGCAAATCAGGACAGAATTAATTTCGATTCGCACGGAAATTTTGAATTCAAACGACTAAACCCTGCAGCTTTTGGTCGGGGCGTCGGCGAAATTTTTAATAACAAAACGTCCTACACTTTTAAACAGACCCGCCTGCAGCCGCGCAACCCTGCCAACGCGCCGGATGAGTTTGAATCTGCTCAGCTGCTTTGGTTGCAGGAAAACCCCGCAGCTGATTATGTCTGGAAAGAAGACGTATCAGGAGGAGAGCCGGTCTTTCGCTACATGATACCACTTTATGCTGACAGCTCTTGCCTGCCCTGTCATGGCTCTCCTCGAGGCGAAAGAGACATTTCCGGCTACCCGCGGGAAGGGCTCGCTCTAGGCGATTTTGCAGGCGCCTTATCTGTCACTATTCCAGCTGCGACCTACTACGCCCAGCTCTGGAAAAATATTTATGCCCAGTTATTCTTTATCTTTCTCCTGCTGTGCCTCTCTTTGCTCCTCTTGTATGTCCTGCAGCGCAAACTGGTGACTGCACCGCTTGAAGGTTTAAGCGCTTTGGCAGTTAAGTTAGGAAAAGGAGACTTCCCTCTGCGGGACAAGGACAGCCAGCGCAAAGGGTACGGAGAAATTGGCGTGCTGGAAGAAATATTCCAGAACATGGCTAACGAACTGCTGATGCTCTATGAAAACATGGAAAACAAGGTGCAAGCACAGACTTTGAACTTAGAGCAGGAAAAACAAAAACTTTCTTGGATGAACGAAGAACTGCAGAAACTGAATCGGTTACAAGGTGATTTTCTCGCTGCAGTCAGCCATGAACTGCGCACGCCGCTGACGTGTATCCTTGCTTTTGTGGAACTTTTGGAGATACCAGGCTTTTCACAAGAGGAAAGGCAGCAAAACCTGCAAGATCTCCGGGAGAGCGCCACGCAACTTTTGAACATGATCAACAATTTGTTGGACACAGCGAAATTAGATTCAGTCCGTATCAGGCTGGACAATAAAAATCAACAACCCAAGCAACTGATCTTAGGCATTGTGAAAGCTTTCGGCCCGCTGGCCAAAAAAAAAGGGCTGGAGCTGGAGCTGGAGGCGGCGGAGGATCTTCCCCCGGTCTATTGTGACCCGGAAAGAGTTAAGCAGGTTATGGTCAACCTGTTGGGCAATGCGGTGAAATTTACTGCGACGGGAGGCAAAATTTCCGTGCGCATTCAAGCTGATAGGCAGAAGCCTGACCGGGTGATTTTTTCTGTCAGCGACAACGGACCGGGGATTAACAAAGCAGACCAGCCGTTCATCTTTGAGCGCTTCCGTCAGGGCGGGAAATGGGCTAACAACCGTCCTCCCGGCTCCGGTTTAGGTCTTTATCTGTCAAAAGGTTTGGTGGAAATGCAGGGCGGAGAAATTTGGCTGCAGAGCGAACCTGGACGCGGTGCAACATTTTCATTTACTTTGCCAACAGCTTCATGCTAGCCATAGGAGGACAAACATGTGTCTAAAAAGGTACTGGTTGTGGATGACGAGAGCAAAATCAGACGTATTTTGCAGCAGATTCTCCTCAAAGAAGGCTTTGCTGTGGTGGAGGCAGAAAATGGCCGGGAAGCACTGGCCTGCTTCTTAGCTGAAAAACCGGACCTTGTCATTCTAGATATCATGATGCCGGAAATGGACGGTTTTGATTTTTTAAGAACAATCCGCAAGAAATATGACACGCCTGTTATTATCCTCTCGGCTAAAGACGAACTGTTGGATAAAACTATTGGTTTTACCTTGGAAGCCGACGACTACGTTGCCAAACCTTTCAGCCCGCTGGAACTGGCACTGAGGGCTAAAGCTGTCCTAAAGAGAAGCCAAGCGAGCAAACAACAAGGGGAAAGCATACGTATTGCGGATGTGGAGCTGAATTTTACGACCCACCGGCTCTTCGTACGCGACCAGCGCGTGGATTTGACGCCAAAAGAATTTAAACTGCTGGCCATTCTCATCCGGCACGCAGGACAGATTTTGACACGCGAACAACTGCTGAAATTGTCGGAAGACGACCCATATATCGGCGACAGCAATGCAGTAAACGTTTTTATCAACCGCCTCCGGCAAAAAATTGAAAAAGACCCGGCAAAACCTGAATACTTGCTTACTGTCCGCGGCATCGGCTATAAATTCGCCCCTGCGAACAAATTGTAGCTATTTTGGGAACAAATTATAACTATTTGTTAATGAAACGTTCAGAGAATATTAATCTTCCACCTGTATAATGGCGACATGCATGTGAAATATGTGTCATTTTGCCGCAGAAATAGGCGATATTCGCTAACAGGGGGGTGGATGGAGCATTTACTCTTTACGACGCCGTAAACCTAAGCTCGAAAAAATTGTAAAATTGTTCAAAAAAAGGGAGGTCAAAAAAATTGCATAAAATTACTAGCAAAAAGAAGCTTTTTCTTCTATTCGTCTTGTTGTTATCTGTGCTGGCATCCGGTTGCCAACCAGCAGCCGCGCCGGTAGAAGCGCCGGTAGCAGCACCTGTTAGTCAGGCTGCTGTTGAGTATTGGCAAACAAAGTTTCCCGCTCAGGTAGCCAGCTATTTGCGCTCAACAGAGGAGGCGGCGACAGCCTTTGCCGGCTCAGTTCCTTACCAGAAGTTGGACGCTTATCCCTTTATGCGCACGATGTACCATGGCTTCGGCTTTTGGTTTGACTTCCGCGAATCCCGCGGCCACATGTACGCCATTGAGGACACGCTGGTGACAGGGCGCCCCAAATTTGGCGGCGTATGTTTCGGCTGCAAGTCTGCCGATTACCCGGCGCTGGTGGCAGAATATGGCCAGGTAGAGTTTGACACTATGCCCTGGAGTGAAGTAGCCAGAAAAACAGCACACCCTGTGGCCTGTATTGACTGTCATGACCCGGACAGCCCGGATTTTGCCTTGCGCCTTACTCGTCCTTGGCTGGAGGAAGCCATTGTCGCCCAAGGAAAAACATTAGCCGACTTTGATATGCGCTCGCTTGTCTGTGCACAATGCCACTCTGAATATTATTTCGAAGGGCCGTTTACACAAAACAAAATAGTCTTCCCCTGGAGCCAAGGCTTCCGCCCGGAAGATGCGCTCGCACATTTTAACGCAGAAAACTTCTCTGATTGGACCCATCCCCGTACCGGTGCCGGCGTCCACAAAGTACAGCACCCGGAGTTTGAGTTTTACCAGGGCAGTATTCATGCTAATCTGGGACTCACCTGTAGCGATTGCCACATGCCCAAAGTTAAAGATGCTCAAGGCAATGAATACACGCAACACTGGCTGACCAGCCCGCTAAAGCATCTGGAAGCCTCCTGCCAACGCTGCCACGCCGACCTGGCAGAAATTAAAACCAGGACAGAGGCTATCCAAGGCGAATTACGCTCCAGCGCCAACGAAATAGGTCTTGAATTGGAAAAAGCAATCAATGCCTTGCGTGACGCACGTCGTGCACCCAACGTCAATCTGGAATTAGTCAAGCAAGCTCAAGGGAAACACCGGGAAGCACAACTATTCCTGGATTGGTTCCTGGTGGAAAACAGCACCGGCTTCCACAATGCCGCTGAAGGAAGACGTATCCTCGAAGCAGCCCGCAAAGCAACACAAGAAATGGCTGACTTAGCGGCACAAGCTTCACCATAAACGCTTGAGAGCATCTTAACTCCTCCCTGCTGCCTAGGAATTCTCTTTCCTAGGCTGTAAAAAAAGGCCCCTTCTCTCCGGAGAAGCGGGCACTTTTTTCTTACAGCCAAGCTATGGGTTGCAAAAATGACAATATTGGGCGGCGGCAAATTGTCCGTTGGGATGTAACCGCTCCAGAACATGGCTGCATTTATAACATTTACTTATATTTTTTAGCACTAAATCACTGGGAAGCCCGCATAATTCGCAAGGAAGCCCCTGAATTCTTTCACTAACAATAAAGCCAGGTGCCGCGCAATTTGGACAAAAATTGTGCAATTTGCTTATTAAGTCTGCCGTGGCTTTTCTAATATTTCCCATTCTCGTCGGATTTGCATGTGCCCTCATATCAGTTTCGATAAACACTTTGCCTGAATGAGAATTTGCGGTACTCAATGCAAACGCCTCTTCGAGCCAGTCACAATTATTTATCCCTTTAATCATTTGCGCCGCTTCGCTGTCATCTGGTCTGATGATTAAAAAATGCTCCGGAAAGCCGATTTTTTTTGCAAAATTTACCGCCTCGTTAAAACTAGCCGTAGTAAGCTGGGCAAAATTTGTCTCGCCACTCTCATGGATACCATACAACTCAAAGTTTTCCTGCTGATCAATCAATAGTACCAACTCAATATTCCAAGGCGCGGGAATAAACGGATGAGAGCCAAAACTTCCTTCACTGGCAATGCCAATCTCCAGCCCGGTGAGCAGCATCCCCTCTTTAATCTTCAGCCTGGCTGTCTCTAGCTGTGATTTGGTTCTCGTGATATCCCTGGAAAAAGTACCAAATTTATCTGTGTCAAAGCTTGATTCAACAATGATCGTACAACCTGTGGCTTCTTCAAGGATTGGCCGAATTGCCTCCTCCTTTTGATGTTTAGTCAACAAGACAATCTTGCGATTTTTATAGATTTGTTTTTCCATAAGACTACCCCCGCATACCTTTACCTATATTTAGTTATCTTGTGTAAACTTAGCATAATTATGCTCAATGCACAAGTCAAGCTGCGTTCCCAGTAAATAAAAAGCGCTCCGTTATTTTAGTAACTTTACGGAACAAATCTCTGCTTCTTTCGTCTAAACCGGTAAATCAAATTTTTGGAGGGATTGAAATGATCAAAAAATCACTTGTTCTTGCAGTCGTTTGCGGATTACTGTTAATCATGTCGGCACCAACTATGGCAATCCTTAAAGTGCTGGACCCCGAAGTAAGTGAGGAACTTAGAACAATAGCTGTCAACCACCTAGCCGAGACGCATAATAGCAACGCGGTTGCCATCACCATCGAAGACGGCTGGCTGCGTGAATTCTTTAACGTCAAAGTGGAAGTGTATATGCTGGAAGCCGTAATCGACCAGGGACTGACGAGTGAGCAAAAAATGCAGGTGCCGGTCAGGGTAGACCAAAAGGTAGTACTAACGGCTGACGAACTGAAAGCATTAGAAGAGGAAGACAACAAGCTTGCTCCCTCGGACCCCCAGGAGCAAACGTTTAGAGCGACAGGCGCTCCTGCCGAAGAATCTGTACCAACTATTACCGAAGAATCTGAGCCAACTCCTGCCAATGATACTGCCGCAGCTCCTGTTGCAGCTCCTAATAATACAGCTTATTATACGATAGCCCTAGTTTCAGCCGCACTAATAGGAGCTTTGGCCATTCTCAAGATGCGGCGCAAAGCTTAGCACCCTGTTGACAAGCATGGCGTAAAATTGCTATAATTGCTCTAGTGTTTCTAGGAACAAGCCCTAGAGGGGAGGAGCAAGATGGAGAAAAAAGCAAAACCTCAACAGACTGGTAAAAAAACAGGCGGCTCTAAAAAAAGTGTCCCCAAAAAGAAAAACTCACTTTCTCCCGCAACAATTGCAATCGTGATTGGCATCCTTTTGCTCGGCTTTATTGTCTATAGTGCCGCAAGCACAACTTCAAGTGGCGGACCGTCGGGCAATGTCTGCGCAGAAAACATCGCCTATCTCCAGGCTGGTGTCGACAGGTATCAAGCAGCTTTCGGCGTCTATCCCACCGAACTTAGTCAACTGCTGGAAACAACAGCTGGCCAAGAGCCGTTTGTGGAAACCATAGACCTGGTCTGCCCCTCGAGCGGCAGACCATATATCATCGAGAATGGCGTTGTGAGAGATTCATAAACATCAAAAAGTAAGTATTATTCGTTATCCGGCGAATTACTAAAAAAGGCTTGCCTATTTGTTTAACATGCTAAGCCCTTGATTTTGCCGTTAGGCAAAACAGGGGCTTTTTCTCTTGTGCGGGAACTACTTAATAATGACTATGCCAGCGAGAACACCTTTTGGCACATTGTCTGACTTAATGCCACTGCCGATAGGATAAATTTCCCATCCCTGCTGTGTCGCCAGTTGAAAAACATCAATTCCCACTGCTTCCATGGAAGGTCTGGCGAGCAGCGCAAAGCGGCACTTCTTTCCCTGTAAAGCCAGACATGCTTCTTCTTTGCCGCAAAAAGTATGCCGACACGAGCCTGCCCCAAGACCAAACGCTAAGTAGTAACCGTCATAAAAGGCCTGCGACTCAAGCGCACCGACAATTTTACTAATCTCCTGATAAGCTGACACTCTTTCCTTAATTGTAGCCTTATCTCGCACGATGACTTCCGCCGACACATCCATGCTAAAAAATACTGCCCACGCATATTTTTTCAAATGCTGGCGCAATTCCTCAGGTTTTAGTGTATGTGGAGGACAATTTGCAGATACGCCATAACCGAAACATCTAGGAATCTGACATTTCAGGACGACCGTTTCATCGACTGGAATCTGAGCCGTGCGCACCAGGCAAGCGTTAGTCGCTCCAAGCTCCAGCGCTTTTTCCCTATAGCGCTCCAAGTCACGCGCCAGCACGGTTTCGTTTAAGGAGAGATTAACCTTTTTCATTTCTGTCGCCTCCTTCATACCGCTCACTCTCAAAATAGCATCTACTATCTGCTTGGGCGGG
>JGI24112J20307_1000381_pt1 | contig 7672 bp, 5 predicted proteins | sample SubbioR11_8A_Aug_FD_20307 | JGI IMG/M metagenome (IMG submission 20307)
CTGCTGTTCATCGAGCGCTTCGAGCAACAATTGCACGAGCGCCTAGACCGTTACTGAACCCCATTTATGGCTTTGTTGCAAATCTCCGAGCCCGGTCAAGCACCGGACCCGCACCAGCGGCGCATCGCCGTCGGCATCGACCTGGGCACCACGCACTCGCTGGTGGCGGCGCTGCGCCATGGCCACAGCGTCTGCCTGCCCGATGCCCAGGGCCGGGTGCTGCTGCCCAGCGTGCTGCGCTACCTGCCCGCCGCTGCGCCCCACCAGAGCCCGGGCCGCCAGATCGGCTGGGAGGCGCTGCAGGCGCAGACGCAAGACCCGGCCAACACCATCAGCTCGGTTAAGCGCCTGATGGGCCGCACCCGCGCCGACCTGCAAGCCAGCGGCGTGCTCGAGCGCCTGCCCTACACCGTGGTCGATGGCGTGGGCATGGCGGCGGTGCGCACCGTGGCTGGCGACAAGAGCCCAGTGGAGGTGAGCGCCGAGATTTTGGCCACCTTGCGCCAGCGCGCCGAAGACAGCTTCGACGCCGAGCTCTACGGCGCGGTGATCACCGTGCCGGCTTACTTTGACGACGCCCAGCGCCAAGCGACCAAAGACGCCGCGCAACTGGCCGGACTCAAGGTGCTGCGCCTGCTCAACGAACCCACCGCTGCGGCGCTGGCCTACGGGCTCGACCAAGCGGCCGAGGGGCTGTACGCGGTGTTCGACCTGGGTGGCGGCACCTTCGATGTGTCGCTGCTGCGCTTAAGCCGCGGCGTGTTCGAGGTGCTGGCCACCGGCGGCGACTCGGCCCTGGGCGGCGACGACTACGACCGCGCCTTTGCCGACGCCTTGCTGCAGCGCTGCGGCCACCGCGGCCACGCCAGCGAGCTGCCGCTGGCCGAGCGCGCGGCGCTGCTGGCCGAGGCGCGGCGCCTCAAAGAGGCGCTGTGCAATCTGGGCGATGTGGCCCAGACCCTGCCTTTTGCCGCCACCCTGCACGGGCAGGCGCTGCAATGCCCGGTGAGCCGCGCCGAGTTCGACGCCGCCACCGCCGCGCTCACCGAGCGCACCGTGGCCGCCTTGCGGCGCGTGCTGCGCGACGCGCGCGTCACGCCCGAGCAGGTGCAAGGCGTGGTGCTGGTGGGGGGGGCTACGCGCATGCCGGCGCTGCGCCAAGCCGTGGCCACGTATTTTGGCCGCGCCCCGCTCACCGATCTCAACCCCGACGAGGTTGTGGCCCTGGGCGCAGCCCTGCAAGCGCAGCAACTGGCTGGCAACCCGGACAGCGGCGAGGGCTGGCTGCTGCTCGACGTGACGCCGCTCTCGCTCGGCCTCGAGACCATGGGCGGGCTGGTCGAGCGCATCGTGCCGCGCAACACGCCGCTGCCGGCGGCGCTGGCGCAAGACTTCACCACCTACCAAGACGGCCAGACCGCGCTGGCGCTGCACGTGCTGCAAGGCGAAGCGCGACCTGGTGCCAGACTGCCGCAGCCTGGCGCGTTTCGAGCTGCGCGGCATCCCGCCCATGGTGGCCGGGGCGGCGCGCATCCGCGTCACCTTCCACCTCGACGCCGACGGGCTGCTGAGCGTGAGCGCGCGCGAGCAAAGCAGCGGCGTCGAGGCGCACATCGAGGTCAAACCCTCGTATGGCCTGAGCGACGAACAAATCGCCGCCATGCTGCAAGAGGGCAACGCCAGCGCCGAGCAAGACATGCGCGCGCGCGCCTTGCGCCAGGCGCAGGTGGAGGCCGATCGCATGGCCGCCGCCACCCGCAGCGCGCTGGCCGCCGACGGCGAGCTGCTGCAGCCCGAGGAGCGCGCCGCCATCGAGGCCTTGTTGCAGGCGCAGGCCCAAACCCGGTTGCTAGACGATGCCGCCGCGATCGACGCCGCCACCGAGGCGCTGGCCGAAGGCTGCGAAGAATTTGCTGCCCGGCGCATGAACCGCAGCATCGCCACCGCTCTGGCCGGGCAAAATATCGACCAGTTCTGAACCTCGACCCGTTTTAAGGCCACCCCGCTCGCCATGCCGACCCTCACCGTTTTGCCACACCCCGAACTCTGCCCCGAAGGGCGCCAGATCGAGGGCCTGAGCGGNAGCACCCTGTGCGAAGCCTTGCTCGACCACGGCGTGGCCATCGAGCACGCCTGCGACATGAGCTGCGCCTGCACCACCTGCCACGTGATCGTGCGCCAGGGCTTTGCCACCCTCGAACCCGCCAGCGAAGAAGAAGAAGACCTGCTCGACAAAGCCTGGGGGCTGCAACCGCAGTCGCGCCTGAGCTGCCAGGTGCGGCTCGGGCGCCACGACTTGACGGTGGAAATCCCGCGCTACACCATCAACCACGCGCGCGAAAACCACTGAACGCCACCGCATACGCCCAACCATGCGCCAAATCGTCCTCGACACCGAGACCACCGGGCTGTCGCCCGCCAACGGCGACCGCATCATCGAAATCGGCTGCATCGAACTGCTGGGGCGCAAGCCCAGCGGCAACAACCGCCACTACTACCTCAACCCCGAGTGCGAGATCCACGCCGAAGCGCAGCGCGTGCACGGCCTGACGCTCGATTTTTTGGCCGACAAGCCCAAGTTTGCTGAAGTCGCTGCGGAGCTGCTCGACTACCTCGCCGGGGCCGAGCTGATCATCCACAACGCCCCCTTCGACCTCGGCTTTCTCGACGCCGAATGGCAGCGCCTGGGCCACGGCCCCACGCGCCAGCTGGCCGGCGGCGTGATCGACACCCTGCTCATGGCCAAGGAGATCTATCCCGGCAAGCGCAACGGGCTCGATGCCCTGTGCGAGCGGCTCGGGGTGGACAACTCGGGCCGCAAACTGCACGGTGCGCTGCTCGACGCCGAGCTGCTGGCCGAGGTCTATATCTGCCTCACGCGCGGCCAAGATTCGCTGCTGATGGAGCTCGACCTAGGCGCCGCGGCCAGCCCTATGAGCAGCGCTGCGGCTGCGGGCGTGAACGGCGGCCCGAATGGCAACCAGAATGGCAGCGCGCACGGAGGCCAAAGCGGTTATCTGAACGGCGGCAACCACGCGGCAGGCCCAGCCGCGTCCGGCGCGCAAACCGACGCCGCAGCGGCCCACGATTGGGCGGCGCATCTGGCGCTGCCGTTGCTGCGCGCCAACGCGCTTGAACTGCAAGCCCACGAGGCCTTGCTGCTCGAGCTGGACCGGGCCAGCAAAGGCCAAACCGTGTGGCGCCGCAGCTTGGCGCCGCAATGAGCTTGGTGACCGCATAAAAAAAGCCGCCCAGCGCAGGCACCGGGCGGCATTTTTCATCAATGAATGGTCGGAGCGGCGGGATTCGAACTCGCGACCCTCTGCTCCCAAAGCAGATGCGCTACCAGGCTGCGCTACGCTCCGACTAAGCTTCGAATTGTAAGGCCCGCCAGCGCCGTTGCAGGCAGGGCACGCGAAAATATTTGCTTTGGCCAGCCTCGGGTGCTACAATGCGAGGCTTCACGACCGATTGGGCGGGTTTTTACCGGCCCTTTTTTTTTGGCTCGGTCGCAAGCCGCAAGGCAGCGCAACAAAGCCCAAAGACCACGGCAACTTTTACCGAAATTTTTGGCAACCTCGCTATCCAGCCGCCCTGTGGCGGCTGGGGCACACCTGAAACGCATGAACTGGCAGCACACCGTAGAGCAAACCGTCACTGGGATGGGTTTCGATCTGGTGGATCTGGAACGATCCGCCGGGGGGCTGCTGCGCGTCACCATCGACTGGCCATGGGTTGCGGCCAGCGCACAGGCGGCCGGTGTGGCTGAAGGGGTGGGCCGCAGCATGGCAGGTAGCACAGGCGGCAGCCCAGAGCGCGCGATCACGGTCGAAGACTGCGAGCGCGTGACGCGCCAGTTGCAACTGCTGCTCGAAGTCGAGGCGGTGGACTACAAGCGGCTCGAGGTGGGCTCGCCCGGCATCGACCGGCCGCTGCGCCACGCCGCCGATTTTGAGCGCTTTGTGGGTTCGGTGATCGATGTCACGCTCAAGCAACCCATCGGCGCGGCGGTGGCTGCGGGTGGGGTGGCCGTGGCCGCCAACCGCAAAAAATTTCGCGGCACGCTCGAGCGCGCAACGGCTCCCGAGGCCGCGCCCGAATCCGCCCCCGAGCCCGGCGCCGCGCCTGCCAGCCACTGGCAGATCGTCTGGCGCGAGGAGCCGGTGCGCAAACCGGGCCAACGCCCGAGCAAAAAATCCCAGCCCCTGCCGTTGCAGGTGCTTGGTTTCGAGTTGTCCGAGCTGCGCGAGGCGCGGCTGGCACCGATCGTCAACTTCAAGGGCCGCAGCGCAACCGCGCCGGCCGCACCCACCGCCGAAGCAGGTGGCAGCCATACTGGAAAGGCAGACCCCAAATGAACCGCGAAATGTTGATGCTCATCGACGCCATTTCACGCGAAAAAAACGTCGAACGCAGCGTGGTCCTGAGCGCAGTCGAGTTCGCGCTGGCCTCGGCCACCAAAAAGTTCTACAAGGGTGAGGTGGACATCCGTGTCAGCGTCAACCCCGACACCGGCGCCTACGACACCTACCGCCGCTGGCTGGTGGTGCCCGACGAGGCCGGCCTGCAAAACCCGGACGCCGAAGAGATGCTCTCCGACGTGGCCGACGAACACCCCGGCATCCAGGTGGGCGAGTACATCGAGGTGCCGATCGAATCGGTGCCGATCGGGCGCATCGGCGCCATGGCCGCCAAGCAGGTGATCTTGCAGCGCATCCGCGACGCCGAGCGCGAGATGCTGCTCAACGACTTCATGAGCCGCGGCGACAAGATCTTTGTCGGCTCCGTCAAGCGGCTTGACAAAGGCGACCTGATCGTGGAGAGCGGGCGCGTCGAGGGGCGGCTCAAGCGCTCCGAAATGATCCCCAAAGAAAACCTGCGCAGCGCCGACCGCGTGCGCGCCATGATCATGGAAGTGGACTTGAGCCTGCGCGGCGCCCCGATCCTGCTGTCGCGCGCCGCGCCCGAGTTCATGATCGAGCTCTTTCGCCAAGAGGTGCCAGAGATCGAACAGGGGCTGCTGGAGATCAAATCCTGCGCCCGCGACCCCGGTTCGCGCGCCAAGATCGCCGTCAAATCCTACGACAAGCGCATCGACCCGATCGGTACCTGCGTCGGTATGCGCGGCTCGCGCGTCAACGCCGTGACCAACGAGCTGGCCGGTGAGCGCGTCGATATCGTGCTCTGGAGCGAAGACCCGGCGCAGTTCGTCATCGGCGCGCTGGCACCGGCCAACGTGCAGTCGATCGTCGTCGATGAAGAGCGCCACGCCATGGACGTGGTGGTCGATGAAGAAAACCTGGCGATCGCCATCGGCCGCGGTGGCCAGAACGTGCGCTTGGCCGCCGACCTGACGGGCTGGAAGATCAACATCATGACCGCCGACGAATCGTCGGCCAAGCAGGCGCAAGAGACCGACGCCATCCGCACGCTGTTCATGAGCAAGCTCGACGTCGATCAAGAGATGGCCGACATCCTGATCGCCGAAGGCTTTACCAGCCTCGAAGAAGTGGCCTACGTGCCGCTGCAAGAGATGCTGGAGATCGAGGCCTTCGACGAAGACACCGTGACCGAGCTGCGCGCACGCGCCAAGGCAGCTTTGCTCACGCTGGCCATCGCCAAAGAAGAGAGCGTGGAAGACGCGGGGGAATGCGCGACCTCGAGGGCCTCAACCCCGAGTTGCTGGCCCAATTGGCCGCAGCCGGCATCCACACCCTCGACGAACTGGCCGATCTGGCCAGCGACGAATTGATCGAAATCACCGGGCTCAGTGCCGACGAAGCGACCGCGCTGATCCTGCGCGCGCGCCAACACTGGTTTGCTGCCGACCAGGCCCCCGAGCAATCCTCGCAACCCTCGCAGTCCTGAACCGAGCGGCGACACGGAGAATCGTACACATGTCAAGCAACACCGTCGCAGAATTTGCCGCTGAATTAAACCGGCCCACCCACGTCGTGCTGGAGCAGTTGGCTGCGGCCGGGGTGCGCAAGCTGTCCGGCAGCGATGCGTTGGCAGAGTCCGACAAGCAACGGCTGCTGAGCTTTTTGCAGGCCAGCCATGGCACGGCCAGCACCGAGCGCAACAAAATCACCTTGACCAAAAAATCGACCAGCGAGATCAAGCAGGCCGATGCCTCCGGGCGCGCGCGCACGATCCAGGTCGAGGTGCGCAAAAAACGCACCTTCGTGCGCCGCGACGACGAGCCACTCGCCGGCCCCGGCTCTGCCGAGGGCGCGGACGCAGCCGCCGAGGCCGCAGCGGTTGCAGCGGCCGCCGAAGCCGAGGCCGCCGAAGCCCGCGCCCAGCAAGCGCAGCAAGCCGAGCTCGAGCGGCGCGAAGAACAAGCGCGCCAGCAGGCCGAGCAGATTCGGCTCCAAGAAGAAGAGCTGGCGCAGCAGCGCCAAGCGCGGCAACAAAGCGAGGAGCGCGAGGCGCGCGAGACGCAAGAGCGCTCTGCCACCCTTGACCAAGAGCGCCAGCAGCAGCTGGTGCAGCAGCGCGCCCGCGCCGACATGGAGGTGCAGCAAAGCCGCCAGCGCGCGGTCAAAGCGCCCAAGCCCGTGTCGCCCGAAGCCGCCGCGGCCAGCCAGCAAAGCCCTGCAGCAGCCGAGCAGGCCGCTGCAGCCGAGCAGGCCGCTGCGCAAGCTGTCCAGCAGGCAGCCGAGCAGGCCGCGCAACAAGCCGCCGAGTTGGCGCAGCGCCAGTCGGCGCAGCGGCTGGCCGACGATCAACGCGCGAGCGACCTCGATGAGCGCCGGCGCAAGGCGCTGGCCGAGGCGCAGGCGATCCGCGACATGATGGCGGCGCCCAAAAAGGTGCTGCTGGCCAAAAAACCCGAAGAGCCCAAGCCGGCCCCTGTTGCCGAGGCCAAGCCCGGAATCAAGGGCACCTTGCACAAACCGGCCGGCACACCAGCACCGGCCAAAGCCGGTGCCGCCAAACCGGCCGCGCCGGGTGCTGCGGCTGCCGGGGCGGGCAAAAAAGAAGTCAAATCCGAAGCCTTGTCGTCCACTTGGAAAGACGAAGCGGCCAAGAAAAAAGAAGTCAAAGGCCGAGGTGGCAACACCAGCGCCGTGCGTTCCAGCGGCACCGCCTGGCGCTCCAACGCCAAAGGGGGCCGTGGTGGCCGCGGTGGCCGCGACGATCGCTCGCACGGCTTTGAGCCGGCCCAGTCTGAAGCCAAGGTGCTCGAGGTGCACGTGCCCGAGACCATCACCGTGGCCGAGCTGGCGCACAAAATGGCGCTCAAATCGTCTGAGGTCATCAAGCAGTTGATGAAGCTGGGGCAGATGGTGACCATCAACCAGTCGCTGGATCAAGACACGGCGATGATCGTGGTCGAAGAACTCGGGCACCAAGCGGTGGCGGCAGCGCTCGACGACCCCGAGGCCTTCACCGAAGAAGAAACCGCGCTGCAAAGCGCCGAATCGCTGCCGCGCGCGCCGGTGGTCACGGTCATGGGCCACGTCGATCACGGCAAGACCTCGCTGCTCGACTACATCCGCCGCACCAAGGTGGCGGCGGGTGAGGCTGGCGGCATCACGCAGCACATCGGCGCCTACCACGTCGAAACGCCGCGCGGCATGGTCACCTTCCTCGACACCCCGGGCCACGAAGCCTTTACCGCCATGCGCGCCCGTGGCGCCCAAGCCACCGACGTGGTGATTCTGGT